>Ga0209594_1000027_pt1 | contig 124775 bp, 108 predicted proteins | sample AshMeaCrysSpring_FD_184126 | JGI IMG/M metagenome (GOLD analysis project Ga0209594, IMG submission 184126) | Groundwater microbial communities from Big Spring, Nevada to study Microbial Dark Matter (Phase II) - Ash Meadows Crystal Spring... | ecosystem: Environmental > Aquatic > Deep...
GGGTTTGGAACAAGCCTCTTTAGACGCAGAGTCGTCTAGCTCTACCTTGTGCGGAAGTATGAGGCAACTAGGGGCAAAGAAGCGTCAGAAACTCCAATCTCAGCGAAGCGGATTGGAGTAGTTCATTTAGAACGATAAATCCTTAAAGCGTGCTTCATAGCAAACTGATGCTTGGGATTATTTTTTAATAGATTACGATAAGTATCAGCACCATAACGGAGGAGTCTATTCATTGTTGTAAAACCTTGGAATTTAGGAAACTGGAGGAAGAATGGAGGTGAGGGTTAATCTGAGATGGGGAAAAGCTAACAGTGAAACTGAGTTTGGTTCTTTGAGGATGAGATGACTGGTGTAGCCTGTGGGGGTGGGTTGGCCGAAGATATGAAGTTGGCGGTTTTTGACATCCAATACCCAATAATCAGCAATACCCGCTTGGGCATAAACTTTATCTTTGACTTCACAGTCCTGTTTCAATGTTGAATCTGCTACCTCCACCACGAGATCAATTTGATCGCGACGAGGATGATGATCGACGTAATCTAAAATTGTTCCTTTAACGATTACTAAATCGGGTTCTGGTTCTGAGAAATCGTCCAGTTGAATCGGATCTTGAGTAATCACAAAAACCGAGTGATCGGCAAGAAGTTCATCCAATGCAGTCGCGAGTAACCGTAGGGCAGTGACGTGAGGCGTTCCTTTGGCAGCCATGAGTGTAATTTGTCCGGCAATCAGTTCAGTCCGTTCATCTTCGTCGAGAATGCCCAACTCACTCATGCGATGGTAGTCTTGTACTGTCCAATGCTTGAGAGACGTTGGTTCTAGAGTCAAAGTGGGTTTGAATTGGGTGTTTAAGGGAGTCATGGTTGTTAAGGGTTGGGTTGGGATCGCAAATATAGTGCTAGGCAATAGGCAACAGGAATGTTCTAAGCCAATTTTGTACTACTATAAGTTATGAAATTGCACTGATTGATTTTAAGATATTCAAGGCTATGGTCAATGGGTGATTAAATTTTACAATTCCCATCTCTGCAAGACGATTTATAAGTCGTTGGGCGTTTCCCGAATATATCATATCGATTATCTTTGACATATTCATATAAATTATCACCTAAAGATTTCATTCCTGGTAAAGCACGATAAACATTCACAAATATATTGCCTAAAGGTAATAATCTACCAATTTCTTCAGCAGCATCACTTCCTTGAAAGTATCTTTGAGGAGAGTCGGCATCCAAAAAAATCATACCATGCAGACAATCATCAGATGTAATTCCCCATTGATTAATCGTTTCCTCTTCTTGCATCGGTATATAGCTAAATAACTGTCCTTGATCTAAATTTTCTAAGAGTTGTACAAGGGTGACGCAGAGATTACAATTTCCGTCATATATAATTTGGTAGTTCATCCGTTGTTTTCAATAATTCAATATACAGTTAAGAAAATTATACGCTATTCTTAATACTATTGCCTATTACCTAGTTGCCTAAAAATAAGGATGAGAAGGATTTTTAAAGACAAAAGCGCTTATTCTTTATATAAAAAAAGGGAGGTTTTCCCCCCAATAAAATAAGAGATTTTATCGCTTTAATTTCACTCGTTCTCCGTAACGAAGTAACATATCGAGAGAGGCTAAACGATTATCCCAACTCCGGACTTGATATCCTTTTTCCAACGCTTGTAAGCGCATTGTCGTATTAAATTGATGTCTAAATAATACTAGCGATCGCTGGGCTTGACTTAAGGTGCGTGAGTCGGGATTTTCTGCCAGTTGTTGCAAGGCGGTTGCCAGTTTGTCTGCTTCTTGACTAAAGGCTTCCAATTCAGGTTTACGTATCCATAATTGATCTTGAGACAGTAAATAACTCCATTCCCGTTTTAAAGCCATATAGCGGTCATTGGCAGCAGCAAAGGGTTCTCGATAAGGAATAATTGCAGAGGGACAAGAACTGCCCCGACAGCCTTGAGTTTGACTAAAATAAGAATGTAACTCATTTCTCAAACTTTCAAAGGCAAAAATTGAATATCCTCCGGTGGATAAATCCCGGAGTGCCTGAATTTGATCAATGGCAACAATATCGGGAATATTTAATAATTTAACAGCAGGTGTAATTAAACTTGAACCCAGGCGTTGTTCTTGGGTTAACGGTTCAGAAATTCGTCGTAAACGATTGGTATCCAAAGAATAAGTCATGGGAACAATCCAATCGACATAACCCTGACGTGCCCAGGCTTCCCAATGTTGCTGAATTTTCCAAATTCGTTCTTGTTCAGGATGGTGAAATACCGCTGCCGATAAAATAATATCGGGATGTTTTTGTTTCAAAAATTGTGAGACTTCTGCCACAAAAGAACTAACTTGATTGGTGCGAAAATTAATCCATTGTTGCCATAATGCTCCACTTCTAGGCGTGATATTAATTGGATCGTTTCCGGTTTGTTGTTTAAATTGTTGTCGCGCCGCTATCCCATACCCATAGATAAAATTGCGGCTAGGATCTTGAAAGGGATAACGAATATAGTCTAACTGAATGCCATCAACATCATAATTCTGGGCAATTTCTGCAACGATATTTAAGAGATAATTCCGTACTTCTGGGTGAGCTGGATCAAGATAGGCTTTTTGATCCAGTGAGTTCCAGATTCGTCCTTGATTATCTATATTCGCCCAATTGGGATAAGCACTTAATACTGGCCCCAGATAATCGCTGGGTTTACCAATAACAGTATTGTGACGTTGATTGGCGGTGGCAAAGACCCACATCCAAGCGTGTAACTCCATCCCTCGTTCATGGGCGAGTTTAACGGCTGCGGCTAAAGGGTCCCAACCGCGACTGAGGGGATTTTGTTCCGGGGCAACACGACTGGGATAAATAGGATAGCCCGCGTTGAGGGTTTCAAAGAAAACGGTATTAATTCCGGCTTGGGCTAAACGGTCAAACACAAGGGCCAGTTCTCGTTCCGAACGCGATCGCACAATGCTACCCCGATCTAGCCACACGGCCCGAATTTCTGCCCCGACGCGTTGTCCCTCTACAGGATACTGTTGCCATAGCTGTTGACGGGCTTCTAACCACAGTTGTCGGGCTGCTGTCCAGTTTTGTTGGGCAACTAATTCGGGAAAGTCTTTTATGGCTTGTTGGGCTTTGGCTATGGCCTGGTTTGCGGCTGGGGAATTGGCGGCAGGACGGTTACTGAGAGAGTCGTTGAGTTGGGTTGAAGCGACTTTTAGGTTGATGGGAGTATTGCCGGAATTGGCAGCAATTAAAGCATTCTCAAACCGTCCCAATAATTGTTCTAACTCATCGCGCATGGCATTTGCCATCGTTGTATCAATGGGTTCATTGCCAGAGTTTACCACTAAACCAGCCGGGGCTTCCTGTTGGGAGGGATCAAGAAATTGATTCTGAACGGGTTGAGGGGAAACTGGGGCAGTTGCCACACTCCTAACCGAGGTTTGGGGCGTGATCGGTCTTCTTTCCCGACTTTGTAAAGGGGTGGTGCGTTGTTGCGGCTGAAGCGATGCAGAAGATGAGACAGTTGTATTGTTCGGTTGCAGTTGGGGTAAGGGTTGAACGGTTGGAGTGGCTGGGGTTGTATTCTGAGGTTGAGAAGGGGATGTTGTTGGAGACGGACTCGCTGCAACCACAGCCGATTGATCCCCATAACGTCCCATTGCTGCTTGTAACCAGGCGCTATCGACTGCGGTTGAACCTTGATCGCTGCCCCAACGCCAACCCAGATAAGTAGACTGTTGAGTCGTAATCACAGAAGGCGATCCACCGCTGCCTTCCCAAGTTCCGGCGGTATAGCTTTCGACACTGGAGGGAATTAAAACACCGCCAATCACTTGTCCTTCTATATTAGAGACGGGAGACCATTGAGTTAAATCACGGCAGAGATCTTCTTGACACAGATTTCGACGGGACAGGGGTTGGGCGGGGGTAGTCAGGGGAAATGCCCAATAGGAACCCAACAGCGATCGCAATAGTTGACGCGCCAGAGGAGTTGATTTTTGTCCAACGGGGCCGCTGGCGATCAGTTTTCCTCCCTGTTTCACCCACTCTTGGATAATTTTTAACTGTTCTGAGGTAATTACCTCAACATTCGGTAAAAATAGAACCTGAATTTGTTTTAAGTCGTCTATACTTTTAAGCTGATTGAGATCGAGAGTTTGATAAGAAATGTGACTGGCTCGCAGTTGCTGTTCAATGGAACCCCATTCGGTTGTATGATTAGAACGAACAACTCCTAATGTACGATTGGCTTGTGCTGCGGAGGGGAGTAACACCCACCCCGTGATGATGGCACTGACAAAAGTTCCAATAAATGCTTGCTGGAGGGATGATAGCAAGTGCTTCTGTGTCATAGATTATTGCGGGATTAACTTCACTGAATTGAAATAAACGCTCTGCCTACCATACAAATCTAAAAATGTTAATCTTCCAGGGATAGAAGATTACATCGTGTTTTTCTGTCAAACTCTCCCCGATTCGGCAATGTCTGGCTTAAAAAAATCCCAGAATTAGATAAAAATTTGACAAATCTCCACAATTTTACAGGGTTTTGAGTGAATCGCAAAGCGCTGACAGTCAATCTGTCTTTCAGTAGGATTCCCCAAAATTGATATTGTTTGTCATGGTAGGGAGTAGGGCGTGGGATGTGGGATGTGGGATGTGGGGTGTGGGGTGTAGGCATTTTTGAGGGAACAGGGAACGGGGAACAAGCAACAGGGTAAAGATCATTGTCTTTCCCCACTCCTGTCAGGGTGAGGTAACTTCGCCCCTACTCCCTACTCCCCACACCCTACTCTCTACCTTTGGCAGGGACATTGCGACTTCAGAGTTCGGTTCTACGAATATAGAGCATCACCTCAGATCGATATGCTGAAGACTAGACTAGAGATAGTTAAAACCAATCTATTAAATTTTTATACAGATTCAGGCGATGATTCCCTTGTAGCATCGGATGAAAGCCAGAACATCAAAGGATTAAACATTAATAATTTACAGTTGATCATTAAGGGAGTGCTGTTGTGACGACTTTATCTTTACCCACTATCAGCGAAATTATCGCGCAGAATTCATCTCTACCCCTGTTCTATTCCCCTGTCTTAGAAAATAGACAAGATTTCAAAGCGCAGCGGGAGTGGTATAGTGCAGTTCAAAGCATTAATCAACTCCTCGAACAATTCAGCCAGCATTCCCCTGAAACCATTGATTTAGAACACTCCAGCGTCGGCAGGGAAGAATGTCTCCAGCCTCAACCGCGATGGTCTACGTTAAACCAACTCCCACCGCCTCAGGGTCAAGCTAAGCCTGATCAAGGGGTGATTTTATCGGGGCCATCTGCGATTCTGATGCATCCTCATTTAGCCTCAAACTTTGCCACCCAAATTTTTATTCCTCAAAACTGTAGCCAACATCGCTACCAATCTCACATTCGGCAAACCTTACCGTTGCCGCCAGCATCGGAAAAAATTTTAGCGTCTTTACCCCCAACCTGTACCGTTTCTCTCGCCAACGATGATCCCTTAACCCAAGAACCTTTTTGTGTGGTTCTGACAACGGAATTTAGTTTAGTGATGGCGTTAGGGATAGATCAAATGGGAAATCCGAAGTTTCTCTTTACGTTTGAACCCGAGATTGTTAACTCAGCTTTAGCCGTTTTACGGCATCGGTTACAAGCCATTCACCCAGATTCTCAACACAAAGAAGTGACAGTTGTTGAAGAACCTTTAGCCTTGTTTGATAGCTTTGTCGAGCAATTTTCACCGATTGTTCCCCATTATAAAACGGTGATGCAGTTTAGTCGGTTAATGCTGCAAAATTTACCGTTAGAAGGGAAAAAAAGTAGCGAATCTGTTCCCACTCATTCCCATTTTATCACTCAATCTCAACCTTCAAAAACAAACTTAAATCATTCAGAAAATGCCATTGCGACGATTCCATTAAATTCTTCTGTACAGACTGCTGAAATAGAGTTGTTACAGGCGATCGCCCATGAAGTTCGTACACCCCTGGCTACCATTCGCACGTTAACGCGGCTGCTGCTGAAACGTCGCAAATTTGATCCTGACTTGGTTCGTAAACGCTTAGAAATGATCGATCAAGAATGTACCACGCAAATTGATCGGTTTAATCTGATTTTCCGAGCGGTAGAATTAGAAGTGGCTCAGCAACAATCCAAATCTCAACCCGCTCATCAAAAACCCCCAATTCAACTTACAGCCTTGTCTTTAGGAGATGTTTTCCATAGTAGTGTGCCCCGTTGGCAAAAGCAAGCCCATCAACGCAATCATACCCTTGATGTGGTGTTGCCGCCGACTTTACCAACAGTGGTGAGTGATCCAACAATGTTAGATCAGGTACTGACAGGATTAATTGAGAATTTTAGCCGTTCTTTGCCTTGTGGCAGTCATATTCAAATGGGGGTTTGTCTGGCGGGAAATCAACTGAAATTACAACTCGAATCTCAGGTTGATAGTAACAGTTCTAATTCGGGCGTTGCGCCTAAATCACCCCTGAAATCGATTGGTCCGTTATTAATGTTTCAACCGGAAACAGGCAGCCTCAGCCTCAATTTAAGTGTGACTAAAAATCTTTTTCAAGCCCTTGGGGGTAAATTAGTGGTTCGACAACGTTCAAAACAAGGAAAAGTAATGACGATCTTTTTGCCCTTAAAAAATTGATTTGTTATTCGTCATTTGTTATTTGTTATTGGTTATCAGAGGGAGTAAGAGTTTATGACTAAAAAAGTCCTAACGGACGACCTTTGGTACAGAGATTGAGTGATAGATAGGTCATTCGTCATTCGTCCTTTGTCATTTGAGGCAACAGGGAAAAGTAATGAGTAATGAGTAATGAGTAGCGGTCAGACCCAGCGCCACCTGAGGGTGTCAGGGAACGCTGACCCAAAGAATGAGTTGAGATTTATGAATCTAGTCAGAGAGTCATCTTTCTTACTTCTTACTCCTGTCTCCTGTCTCCTGTCTCCTGTCTCCTGCCTCCTGTCTCCTGACTCCCTACTCTCGTTCGGGCAGCGCTATATTTATATCCTACCGTCGCACTTCCCGAATGGGGAAATTTCGCAGGGAATTTTAAAGGAATTCAATCTTGAGATGTAAATGAAATTTGTTTAAGTCAGATGCTTGAGTACAAGCCACCAAATTACTAAAAAGAATACGAAGTTTATTTTGTTGTTCGAGTTGAGTATAATATTGAATCCAACCGAGGAGATTGTCAGCGGAGTCAATCAAACGTAAATCCTGTTGCATTGAATTTGTCCTCCAAACCCTATCTGTTCCTGATAGTTTCTATCATCTCTGATTAAGCAAAATAATGAAGTGATTGAAGATTAATTAGATAGTGAAGATTGTCCGGATCTTTAGCGATTTCAACCACAGCTAGACAGTGATTTAGCTTTGAAAAGTCGGTGATAAGGATCACAGACCCCTGAGGGGTAAGAGACAGAGGGGGAAATATCAAGTCAGGTAGGGGCGCATTGCAATGCGCCCCTACTGCAAGTCAGAAGGGAACAGTTGATCTCCCTTGTCCCCTTGTCCTCCTTGTCCTCCTTGTCCCCCTAGTCTTCCCTATCTCCCCACACCCAACCCCCAACTCCCACACCCCACACCCCACACCCTACATCCCTGACATAATGAACCCGCTGTTCGATACAATGAGGTTTGCTGTTGTTCAGGTGTGTTTGCCTCATCATGTCTACCCCTGCTACTTGTCCGTTCACTGCGGAAGAAATTGCCAACGAGGGCATCAAACCCGAAGAATATCAGGAAATTGTCAAGCGTTTAGGCCGCCATCCCAACAAAGCTGAACTTGGGATGTTTGGAGTGATGTGGAGTGAACACTGTTGTTATAAAAACTCCCGTCAGTTGTTAAAGCAGTTTCCCACGACTGGCGAACGGATTTTAGTTGGTCCTGGGGAAAATGCTGGAGTAGTAGACTTAGGAGATGGACTGCAACTGGCGTTTAAAATTGAATCCCATAACCACCCTTCGGCCATTGAACCGTTTCAGGGGGCAGCCACGGGAGTTGGAGGCATTTTACGGGATATTTTTACCATGGGGGCGCGTCCCATTGCGGTGTTAAATGCTTTACGCTTTGGTAACCTCGAAGACGGACGAACCCGTCAAATCTTTCAAGGGGTTGTAGCCGGGATTTCCCATTATGGTAACTGTTTTGGGGTTCCGACTGTGGGGGGTGAAGTTTATTTTGATGCGGCTTATTCGGGAAATCCTCTAGTGAATGCCATGGCAATGGGATTGATGGAAACCCCAGAAATTGTCAAATCTGGGGCATCTGGCATAGGTAACCCGGTATTGTATGTGGGTTCAACTACCGGACGCGACGGCATGGGTGGGGCCAGTTTTGCCAGCGCCGAACTGAGTGATGAGTCAGTAGCCGACCGTCCGGCGGTACAAGTGGGAGACCCGTTTCTAGAAAAATCGTTAGTTGAAGCCTGTTTAGAGGCTTTTAAAACAGGGGCTGTGGTAGCTGCCCAGGATATGGGGGCGGCTGGGATTACCTGTTCTACCTCGGAAATGGCCGCTAACGGGAATGTGGGGATTGAACTGGATTTAGATTTAATTCCGGTACGAGAAACAGGAATGGTTCCCTATGAATATCTGTTGTCTGAGTCCCAGGAACGGATGTTATTTATCGCCCAGAAGGGCCGAGAAGCGGAGTTAATTGAAATTTTCCATCGTTGGGGGTTGCAAGCGGTAGTGGCGGGAACAGTGATTGCAGAACCGATTGTGCGAATATTGTTTAAAGGAGAAATTGCTGCCGAAATTCCCGCGAAGGCGTTAGCGGATAATACACCCATTTACGAACGGGAACTCTTGACAGAACCGCCAGAATATGCTAAGAAAGCCTGGGAATGGACATCCGATGTGTTGCCCCCTTGTACTGCTTCTGGAATTCCGTTTACAGAGGGGTTTCAAACATGGAATCAGGTGTTGTTAACCCTGTTGGATACTCCCAGTATTGCTTCAAAACGTTGGATTTATCGGCAATATGACCATCAAGTTCAGAATAATACGTTAGTTTTACCAGGGGATGCGGATGCGGCGGTAATTCGCTTACGTCCTGTTGCAGGGGGTCAACAAAACGGGCGCAAAGGAGTTGCTGCTACCGTTGATTGTAACGCCCGTTATGTGTATTTGAATCCATTTGAAGGGGCGAAAGCAGTGGTGGCAGAAGCAGCCCGTAATTTAAGCTGTGTTGGGGCTGAACCTGTTGCCGTCACGGATAATCTCAATTTTGGTAGTCCAGAGAAACCCGTGGGATATTGGCAGCTAGGGTCGGCTTGTCGCGGCTTAGCAGAGGCTTGTCGGGCGTTTTCGACTCCGGTTACTGGGGGAAATGTATCTTTGTACAATGAAACGTTAGATAGTGAAGGAAACCCTCAGGCGATTTATCCCACACCCGTAGTAGGAATGGTGGGGTTAATTGAAGATATTAATCACCGTTGTACTCAAGGTTGGAAAAACACGGGAGATTTAATTTATCTGTTAGGAATTGCAGACTTTGAACAAACAGAAACGGCAAATTTAAGTTTAGGCGCGTCTGAATATTTAGCGGTGATTCATCATACTGTAGCAGGTCAACCGCCCCACATTGATTATGATTTAGAACGAAAAATTCAAGCCGTTTGTCGCCATGGAATTCAACAAAGTTGGCTACAATCTGCCCATGATTGTGCTGAAGGTGGATTGGCTATTGCCTTAGCGGAATGTTGTCTGAGTGGAGAAAAAGGGGCAACAATTAATTTTAAATTAGATTTACCTAAACAGTTACGTTGGGATGCTTTATTGTTTGCAGAAGGGGGGGCGAGAATTGTGGTTTCTGTGAATTCTCAACAACAAGAAACCTGGGAAAATTATCTGCAACAACATCTAGGAGAAGCCGGAATACATTGGTGTCAACTCGGACAAGTTGAGGATGATTCTGCCCCCTTAAAGATTCTAGCTTCTGAGAGTGTAACTCTGGTAGATGTAAGTTTAGCAGAAATGGGCGATCGCTATTTTAACGCAATTGAACGTCGGCTGTAAAGTTAATTTGGTAAAGGTGAAATAAAGGAAGCATAAAAAGTAGGGTGCGTCAATGACACACCCTATTTTATTCTAAGTAAAAATATTCTGAATAAAAAATAAGGATTGCGGGAGATATCAACAACGCACCCTACAATCCTTATATCAACACCACAGATGACAAAGCTAGATACTCATGTCATATAGAGATTATCACCAAACATCTCTACAGAATTAACCTATGCTTTTTCTTTCATTGGATCAGCAATGTATTTAAAGTCCTCATCAGAATTCCAAGGACCCCGTTGATCTACTCCATTGCTGGAAAGATTATAGTAAATATCAACGGTTTCATCCGGTTGAATATTACCAAAGAACGGATCGGTTAATTTACCCAGTGAATCTAATGCTTTCATGAACATTTTAGTGTGGGAAATTTCACGGGTAAGAAGGTGCTGTAATGTCTGTTTCGTTTGGTTATCCGGCGCTAATAAAATGAGACTTTCATAGGTTTGACGCGCACCTGCTTCTGCTGCAATATTAGCACGTAAATCTCGAACTACGTCACCGCCTTCATTTAAATAGGACGCTGTCCAGTTATTCCCTTGAGAGTCTAAAAAGTGAGGCCCTTTACCGCGAACAGCAAATAAAGTACTCTTAAATGCATCGGTTTGATCGACTTCTTTTGTATGACATTCAATCAGTCTACCAATCATTTCTAAATGACTGAATTCTTCTACCGCAATGTCTTGCAGCATATCTTTAATGCCTGCATTTTCAACATGGAAAGACTGAACCCAATATTGTAACGCGGCAGATAGTTCTCCGGTTGCACCACCAAATTGCTCTAATAAGAGTTGAGCATATTTCGGATTTGGAGTATCAATTTTAACGTCTTTTTCAATTAACTCTTTTTTGTGGAAAAACATAGTATTGTCTCAAAAAATATCGGCAAATTGTGAATGATGAAGCAAGTTACTGATTTGAACTGATGCTTCGATAACTAACTTAATTAACATATTAAAGATTATCTAGGCTCAATACCTGAATCTATAGGCTGACTTTTTATCAATTATTAATCCCTCAAATTAAATAGTCTATTTTGTGATGTAAAAATCAAAAGTTATGTCTTGAGATAGATGTCAGCCGCCGCTCAACTATGATCTAATTAAAAAGATAGAGCTATGTGACAAGCTTAATGCTTTTTATTAATTATTTACTTTAAATTATTCATGAATAATGAATAATGTTATGGTATGCATTATCCAATCATGGTAGATACTAATCGTTTAACTTTAGGGGTAGAAGAAGAATATCAAATTATTAATCCTCAAACCCGAGAGCTAACTGGACGCGCTGAAAAGATTATTCCAAAAGCAAGAGAAACTTTAGGTGAGGATATTGTGCAGCCAGAAATGCACCGTTCTCAAATAGAAATTGCTACATCTATCTGTCAAAATTTAGCTGAAGTTCGCAGCAAATTAGTTGCTTCTCGCAAAGCCATTATTGAATCTGCTCAACAAAATGGTCAAACGATTGCGGCTGCTGGAACTCACCCTTTTTCTCACTGGAAACAGCAAAAACTGACACCTAAAGAACGCTATCAACGCTTATATAAAGACTATCAACATATTATTCGAGATTTAGTCATTTTTGGCTGTCATGTTCATGTCGGAATGCCAGACAAGGAAGTTGCAATTGCCGTCATTAATCGAGCCAGAAATTGGTTATCAATATTATTGGCTTTAGCGGCAAATTCTCCATTTTGGCTAGCAGAAGAAACGGGTTATGCCAGCTATCGGACTGAATTATGGTATCGGTTTCCTTTAACGGGGCCTCCACCGACTTTTAAGAGTTACCAAGACTATCAAGAACTCGTTCAATCTCTGATTCAAACCGGAGTGATTCAAGATGCAACAACTATTTATTGGGATATTCGAGTGTCTGATAAGTATCCCACTATAGAATTTCGGGTGATGGATATCTGTCTAACGGTAGATGAAGCTGTTATGATAGCTGGACTGATTCGAGGTTTAGTCCTGACTTGTTTTACAGAAATTAAACATCAAAAACTCCAGACTTTAGTTCATCCTGAATTACTCAAAACAGCCCACTGGCACGCTGCACGATATGGATTAGATAGTGATTTAATCGATGTAATTGAAAAACGTTCGCTTCCAGCCACAAAGTTAGTGAATAAGTTTTTAACTTATATTCGTCCAGCCCTAGAAGAATTGGGAGATTGGGAAGAAATATCATCCCTCGTGCAGAAGAGTTTAACAGATGGAAATGCCGCTCAACGTCAAACTCAGGTTTATCAAAAAACAGGAAACTGGAATGATGTTGTGGATTATATGATTAAACAAACTGCCTTAGGTGTTTTTTAAGTTATGGTGTTGGGAAAAATCATGAAATAGATAGAGTCATGGCTGAAAAAATTAATTACAGCACTACGCGCCCTTGGTGCTTGACATTTGTAAAAGTTGCTCTCTTGGTGCGCGTTCCCTACGTGCTATGGCACACGAGTCAAGCGCGAAAGGCGATTAAAAATCGCGCCTTGTCGCACCGCAAAGCCTATTGTAGAAAACACGAATAACGTTGGCGTAGCCTGTGCGGTAGCACGTAATGACGGCGGACGGCACGTAGCGCTATTCTAGCAAGATGAGTGAAAGACTTTGTCTATATTGAGAAGGATCGATTCACTGATTTTGCTCGTTAAAACCATAGTAAAATTGATAATATCTGCTCGTCTTGCGCCTATCATCCCTTAAGGCTTTAGCACCACTTTAATGCAATTATCTTTCTTATCATTGAAGATTTTATAAGCGTGAGCCGCATCCTCTAAACTGAGGCGATGGGTAATGACAAAAGAGGGATCGATTTCGCCATTTTGAATTCGTTCTAAGAGGGGATACAGATAACGATGAACATGAGTTTGACCCGACCTCAACGTCAAAGCTTTGTTAACAACCGCTCCCATCGGCATGTGATCTACAAAACCCCCATATACACCCGGAATAGAAACTGTTCCTCCCTTGCGACAAGCAACAATTGCCTGTCGGAGTGCATGAGGTCGTCCTGTTTCTAGCATCACAGCCTGTTTCACCTGATCCACGAGTCCCATCGCATCCACTCCATGAGCCTCTAACCCCACTGCTTCAATACAGCGATCTGGGCCACGTCCACCTGTCATTTCCTTCAATGCTTCTCCGGCATCAACCGCTTCAAAGTTGATAATCTCAGCACCTGCCGCTTTGGCTAATTGTAATCGCTCTGGTACACAGTCGATGGCGATCGCCCGCTCAGCGCCCAACATCAAGGCGCTGCGAATGGCAAATTGTCCAACAGGGCCACATCCCCAAACGGCAACAGTATCACCGGGTTCAATTTCGCAGTTTTCCGCAGCCATATAGCCTGTAGGAAAGATATCAGTTAAAAAGATCACTTGCTCATCACTCAGACCCTCAGGCACCTTCATCGGCCCGACATCGGCAAAGGGAACACGCACATATTCAGCCTGTCCCCCCGCATAACCGCCCAGTAAATGAGAATAACCAAAAATCCCAGAAGGGGAATGGCCGTACATCTTCTCAACCATCCAACTATTGGGGTTAGAATTATCACACAATGACCATAAATCCCGGTTACAGAAAAAACAATGACCGCAAGCAATGGGAAACGGGACAACAACGCGATCGCCAATTTTTAACTTTTTAACCCGAGAACCAACTTCTACCACTTCTCCCATGAATTCGTGACCGAGAATATCTCCAGCCTCCATGGTTGGAATATTGCCATTGTAAAGATGTAAATCTGATCCACAGATAGCGGTGGTTGTGACTTTAATAATGGCATCCCCTGGATTGAGAATTTTAGGATCGGCAACGGTATCGGTTCGGATATCATGAGTGCCATGCCAACAGACTGCCTTCATAATCTATTTTCTCCGTCAATAATATGTTTCTGGGGTTGTTTTTTAAAAACTAAAAATTCAACAGAAATGGGATTAAACTTACGAACCTTTGGGTTGTCCTTCTGTTGTGGCAATTTCTCCCGCTTCCATCAACTGCTTAAAGCGGTTTAAGATGTCACCAATCTGCTGTTCGGGTTCTGAACCAAATAACTTCGCAATAGTTGCCGTCACCACACCGCCGGGAGGACTATATTCCATCACAACTTTTACCTCAGTTCCCCGTCCGCCTGGGGCTGGACGAAACCGCACAAAACCGGAATGATTGATATCAGCATCACCCGCAGAGGTCCACGCAATGAACTCGTTGACTCGATCGCTAACAATCAATGCATCCCATTCAAGGGTTGTATCTATCGGTGTTTTTGCGACCCAATGGGAACGTTGATCGTCGTAAACCGTGACCGACTGGAGATAATCGGCAAAAGTCGGTAAATTCTCAAAATTACGCCAATAACTATACAATTCGGCGGCAGGTTTCTCAATAGTAACGGTTTTTTCAACAGTGATTCGTTGGTCTTCGCTGCTTTCTTTAGCCTCGCCTAGCGCCTGCTGAACTTGCTTCAGGGTACTTTGCTGATTGACCCCTTGGTAAACCAAGCCACCCCCCACCAACGACGTTAAAATCCCTCGAAGCGATCGCTGCTTTAAGCCCATCAGTACCAGTGCGCCACCCCCAATTAATGAAGCCCAGCGTTCTGCTTCACTGGCTGTGTGTTCAGAGGAGGGCTTACGGCTATCTCCGCCAATGATTTCTTCCATCTGACTCTCTGTTTATATGATCTCAACATGATCACCAGAATATAAAACTCAAAAGTAAATGCAATCGCCCGAATGGTAGAACAAAGAAAAATATATTCTTCGAGTTTCAGAACAGGTCAAGCATTAACTTAGATCACTACCAATAACTTCTATCGAATGATAGAGGAATTATGAAGAATAGTTAACTTACTATAAGTACAATTGAAGTCGTGCTTGATATTACACTGGCAAATGCCATGTTAAGCAACGATGATCATGCCGGATCAAATTATAGGAACTTATATGAATAAAATAGCAGTAAAGGTTGCTCAAGTTAATGATTTGCAAATCGGTGAGATGAAGCAAATCAGAGTCGATAATAATCAAATACTATTGGCTAGATTAGAGGAAAAAACGTTTTATGCAACCGCAGCCCATTGTACTCACTATGGTGCTCCTTTAGAGGGAGGAGTACTTAAGGGAGAACGAGTAGTTTGTCCTTGGCATAATGCTTGTTTTAATATTAAAACGGGAGATCAAGAACACCCCCCTGGACTCGATGCATTACCCAGTTTTCCTGTCTATATTGATGGAGAAAATGTTATCGTTGAATTGCCAGAAAAAGTTCCAGCGCAACGAACTCATACCATGGCAAAACATGACCCCAGTGCAGATAGTCGTGTTTTTGCAATTATTGGAACAGGTGCGGCAGGAAATATGGCAGCAGAAACCCTAAGAATAGAAGGATTTCAAGGTCAAATTTTTCTCATTACAAAGGAAGAAAAACTCCCTTATGATCGCACAAAGTTAAGTAAAACATATCTACAGGGAGATGCTTCTGCTGAAGATTTACCACAACGTTCCTGTGAATTTTATCAAGAACATGACATAGAATTGCGATGTGGTCGGGCAGTCACTCAAGTAGATCCCAACCTAAAAACCATTACCTTTGAAGATCGATCTAAACTCAGTTACGATCAATTATTAGTGGCTACAGGTGCAAAAGCAATTCAATTAAATGTTCCAGGGGCAGATTTAGAGAACATTTATACCTTGCATCAATTTACAGATGCTGACCAAATTTTAGCAAAAATTGAACAAGTTAAAAAAGCTGTTATTGTCGGTTCTAGCTTTATTGGCATGGAAGTAGCCGCCAGTTTAACTCAACAAGGAATTTCTGTGACCGTTGTTTCTCCTGATAGTGTTCCCTTTGATAAAATCTTGGGTAAGGAAGTCGGTAAAATGTTTCAAAAGCTGCATGAAAATCAGGGAGTTTCTTTTAAGTTAGGAACAAAAGTGACTCAATTTGAAGGAAAAGAACAAGTACAAGCGGCTATTACCGAAAATGGTGATAAAATATCCACTGATTTAGTGATTATTGGTATCGGTGTTCAACCTATCACTCAGTTTTTAAATGGTGTTGAAATCAATAATCAAGATAATAGCGTTGTTGTCAATGAATATTTACAAGCTACTGACGATATTTATGCAGCCGGAGATATTGCCCAGTTTCCTTACCAACCAACAGGTAAAATGACCCGAATTGAACATTGGCGACTGGCAGCCCAACATGGCAGAATTGCCGCCCAGAATATGTTAGGAAAAGCGATAAAATTTACTGGAGTTCCCTTCTTTTGGAGTGGGCAATATGATGTGAAACTTCGCTATGCTGGACACGCAGAAGCATGGGATGAAGTGATCATTGATGGTGAGTTAAATCAACAAGATTTTCTAGCATTTTATGTCAAAGATAATCAAATTTTAGCCGTTGCAGGGTGTGGACGCGATCGCGATATTGCGGCTATTACAGAACTCATGCGTTTGCAACAAATGCCTAATCCTGATATAGTTCGTCAACCTATAAATTGGGTTCAGCAGTTACATCATTAAATCTCAATCGCCATCCTTTTCGTAAGGATATTTCAAGAAAAAAATTGTAATTTATTCTTCTAAATTAACTTCAAATGGCACAATATTACGACCTGATTATTATTGGTGCTGGGGCGGGTGGTGGTACTCTTGCTTATGCTTTAGCACCAACTGGAAAACGAATTCTGATCTTAGAAAGAGGAGAATATTTACCGCGAGAAAAAGCGAATTGGGATCCTACTGCAATCTTCTTAGAACAACGTTATAAAACTCAAGAGAAGTGGCGCGATCGCAATCAACAAACCTTTAGCCCAGAAGCCCATTATGGAGTGGGTGGAAACACTAAAATATATGGGGCAGCTTTACAAAGAATGCGGGCAGAAGACTTCGGAGAAGTTCAACATTATGATGGTATTTCTCCCGCTTGGCCGTTTGCATACGACGCTTTTGAAAGCTATTATACTCGCGCAGAAAGCCTCTATAAAATCCATGGAAAACGAGGAGAAGATCCCACAGAACCCCCTGCTTCTGCGGAATATCCGTTTCCGCCATTAGAACATGAACCCCGCATTCAAGAGGTAGCAGATCAGCTTAAAAATCGGGGTTTAAATCCTTTTCATATAACGTTAGCTTTAAATCGAAATCAACAAAATCCTCAACATAGTCCTTGTATTCGTTGCAGTACCTGCGATCCTTATCCTTGTTTAGTAGATGCTAAATGTGATGCTCAAGTGACTTGCGTTGATCCAGCATTAAAATATGATAATGTAACATTGCAAATGAATGCAAAAGTTACTCAGTTAATCACAGCAACTGATGGTAAAACCATTAAAACTGTTGAAGCTAAAATAGACGGAGAAATTCAACAATTTACAGGAGATATTGTCGTCGTTGCTTGTGGGGCAATTAATTCAGCAGCTTTGTTATTAAAATCAGCTAATGATCAACATCCCAATGGTTTAGCAAACTCTTCCGGTTTAGTGGGACGCAACTTAATGTTGCACAATCATTCGGCTTTATTTTCAGTTTCCCATCAACCCAATCCTACAACTTTTCAGAAAACATTAGCCATCACGGATTATTACTTTAAAGGGCCTAAACAAGACTATCCGTTAGGACAAATTCAACTGACAGGAAAAGCGGTTTGGCAACGGTTGAAACACATGGCAGAAGATGAAATACCTCAAGTTATTTTTGAATATATCGCCGATCATTCTATTGATTGGTGGATTACAAATGAAGATATTCCTAAGGTTGAAAATCGGGTAACAGTCAATTCTAAAGGAGAAATTACAGTGGATTTCACACCGAATAATCTAAAACCTCATCAAGAGTTAATTGGACTTCTAGAACAACATCTGAGACCATTAGATTTTTATCTGTTTTGGACAAAAAAAATGCCCCTTAATGTGGTTTGGCATCAAGGAGGAACCTGTGTATTTGGTACTGATCCTCAAACCAGTGTATTAGATGTCAATTGCCGCAGTCACGATGTTGAGAACTTATATGTTGTTGATGCCAGTTTTTTCCCTTCAATGGGGGCAATGAATCCCACTTTAACGATTGTAGCAAATGCCTTACGAGTCGCCGATCATCTTAAAGAAATTTAGTATTGAACAATTCTGCCGCACAATGAAAACTAATGTTTTTGGCTATTTTTATATGGTGAAAGCCGCTTTGTATCACCCAAAAGAAAGCGATGTCATTATCAATACAGGCAGTATTGTGGGTAAAATGGGAAAAGGAATGTTAGTAGATTATGCTACCAGTAAAGGGGCTGTTCATACCTTCACAAAATCCTTAGTGCATAATTTAGGCGATCGCAAAATTCGCGTCAATTTTGTGGTTCCTGGCCCGGTTTGGACACCCAATATTCTGGCAACAATGCCTATTGAAAAGGTAGATAATTATGATACCGATGGGATTATGGAACGGGCAGCTCAACCGGAAGAATTAGCCCAGCTTATGTCTTTTTAGCCGCTGCTGATAGCAGTTTTGTTACCGGAGCATTGTATGATGTTACTGGAGGACAACTAGCCGCTTAAACTTTTAACCTGTCATCCCTCGTTTGAGCTGGCAGAACTAGCTAATTGAAGTGACTGAAGCACTGTTTCAGTTGATTTCTCTTGAAAAGTAGACAATTGGCTAAAAAAAAATTATACTGGATCGGCAATATGTTGATCAACTGGAGGAGGGTGTCATTCCTGAGCAACTGAACCTGACCGTCAGCCTAAGGGGCACTCGTGAGGTCAAAGAAACTTACCAAATTTTTCGCCTATTTGGGCAGCTAGATGCCTTTTCCGAAGGGCAATTTCGCAAAGTAGTCGGTGATGCGACTGAGACAATGCCCAACCATATTATATTGGACTTATCCAAAATTGACTTTGTGGATAGTTCTGGACTGGGGGCTTTAGTTCAACTGGTGAAGAAAGTCAAAATCAACGAAGGAACGTTACAAATCGTAACGAATGCTCGCGTGACTCAGACCGTGAAGATGGTTCGTTTAGAAAAGTTCCTCTCACTTCAGCCTTCAGTAGATCAGGCAATTGCCAATGTTAGCCCAAAGTAACAAGAAAGATGCAGACTTAGCTATCTGGTTCGTTAGCCATTAACTGCTAGATAGCTCCTCTTTTTTATGAATTGGCTGATCATGCCTCCGAGAACACTTACGCCAGAACAATTACAGCAACTATCTCCAGCCTCCTGGGCTTATCTTGGGGATGCAGTTTATGAACTCTATGTTCGTCAGGCTTACTTGTTACCCCCGAAGCGACTGCAGTCTTATCATCAATCTGTTGTTGCTCAAGTCCGTGCAGAAACCCAAGCCAGTCAGTTGCAAGTCCTTGAACCCTTCCTCACCCCTAACGAACTTGAAATTATCCGCCGAGGTCGTAACGCCACTTGCCGATTTCCAAAGCGGCTTGATCCTCAAATTTATCAACAAGCAACTAGCCTAGAAACATTAGTTGGATATCTATATTTAACTAATCCAGAACGGTTGTCTGAGTTAATGGCTTATCTGAATTTTGGATCAGAAGGTTGAGAGTCAGGAGTCAGAAGTTAGGGAAAAGAGACTTAGGAGAATTGTCTACCTTGTCTGCCTTGTCTGCCCACTCTCCACCCCCTACACCCAAATCTATGAACAAACCTCGCTCTTCTGAGTCTAAACCGAAATTCCGTTCTCGGAAACCCAACATTTCTGAGACTCCCAGCCCACGTCCCAACAGAGGGGGAAAGCCTAAATCTGTCCTGCCTTCTGTCCTACCTGTTGAAGAAGCTCCTCCGTTTGATGATCCTGATTTAATCTATGGTCGTCATACCGTTTTAGCCGCGTTAGAAAATCAGCGATCGCTCAATCGCATTTGGATTTTAGGTCAACTGCGAACCGATAGACGGTTTCAGGAACTCCTGCAGCAAGCCAAAGATAATGGCGTTGTGATTGATCAAGTGAATACGCAGCGGCTTGATCAAATCACCCAAGGGGCAAATCATCAAGGTATTGTGGCTCAAGTTGCCCCTTACGAATATCTAGATTTAGACCTATTCATTGCCCAAGCCAAGTCCGCTGCTCCCAATCCTGTGATCGTAGTTGCAGAAGGATTGAAAGATCCCCATAACCTGGGGGCGATTATCCGCAGTTCGGAAGCCATAGGCGCTCAAGGACTCGTGATCCCGCAACGGCGTTCTGTCGGCATCACAGCAACGGTGATGAAGGTGGCGGCTGGTGCTTTGGAAACCTTTCCGGTGGCGCGAGTGGTGAACCTGAGTCGAGCCTTAGAAACCCTCAAAACAGAGGGATTCTGGATTTATGGTACTGTTGCTAACGCGCCTCAAACCCTTCAGAGCATGGAGTTCTCCGGGCCAATTGTGTTGGTGGTGGGCAGTGAAGCCGAGGGGTTAAGCCGTTTAGTGGAAAAAAATTGTGATGTCCTCGTCTCTATCCCATTACGAGGAACAACCCCGAGTTTAAATGTCTCCGTGGCAACCGGCATGGCATTGTATGAAATTTATCGTCAGCGCAGTTAACAAATTTTTACTAAAATGGTATCAGAAGACGCTGTTTAACCCTGAAGTGTTAAGATAATATAAATTATATTAAGCTAAATTCCTCACAGGAGGGAGATTGGCTCCAGGGGAAGACTTGAGCAAAAGTCTAAAGGTAAGGTTTGTCAGATTATCAATTGAGCATAAATTAACAGTTTTTAATTCAATTCACTTTAAAGGTTAGGTGTAAATATGAAAGAATTTTTGATTAGCTTACTCAACTTTTTTGGACTGGCAGTGTGGATAGAAATTGATACAGAAAATCCCACTTGTACTTACTATTTCGGCCCATTTTTAACCCAAGCAGAAGCGATCGCAGAACAATCGGGTTATATTGAAGACCTCGAAGGAGAAGACGCAACTGTTATTCAAGTGAATATCAAACGCTGTAAGCCTTCAAGCTTAACCGTTATTAAAGCAAGTACCACTTTAATCAGTCAACGTATTGTGGCTCATTTTAGCCCTTTATCTCAATCCTAATCAATTGAGGTTTCTCCCGTTATAGCGCTGCCCTCGGCAATCGGCAATCAGAAGGCAACAGGCAGCTATGCAGGAGGCAGGAGGCAACAGTTTATCTCCCTTGTCCCCCTTGTCTCCCCTACTCCCTACCCCCTACTCCCTACCCCCTACTCCCTTAAAATACTCATCTAACCAATGATTAATATCCGCTAAAACTTGATGGGGAATTTCCCAGGGAAATAAATGCCCTGTATTTGGATAGCAGTAATACTGGGCCATGGGTAGAGCCTCTGCTGTAGCTTGACTGGAAGCAGCCGTAATATGACAATCAGCAGCACCTGACATCACTAACACTGGACACCGAAGGGTTGAGAGTTCGATGAGACGATTGTACCCCGATCTCAGGGCTTGGGACAAAGCCAATGTGGCGAAGCGAGAGGTTTGCAGATAAGCCGGAACAGCCGATTGCGCCAAATAGTGATAAGTGGTTGGAGTATGGCGTTGAATTAGATATCTAAACAGCGATCGCTTGCCAAAGGTTTCAATATTCCATCGCCAACCGGGAAACAACAAATTAATTAAGCTAGCAATACCAGTATAAAGATTATCTTGCCAAGAAATAGGCGGATGATTTCCCCGAGGTTGAGCCGCTGAGGCCACTAAAATCAATCCCCGCACCCGTTGGGGGTGACGTAAAGCCAGTTCAAGGGCTAAAATTCCCCCTAACGACCATCCCAGAATGATCAACTGATCGAGTTGAAACTGTTCTAGTAACGCTTCTAAATCTAATAAATGATCGCCCATCTGGAAGGGTTGGGCAATTCGACTCTGACCATATCCCCGTAAATCCGGTGCGATGGTTTGAAACCGATGTGAAAGCGATTGGGTAAACACATTCATACATTGACCCGAACCGGGATGACCGTGTAGGCAGAGAATCGGATTACCTGTTCCATGAATTTGAGTGTTGAGTTGAATGGCTGTCATTATCATTGGTAGGGCGAAAATTACACCTGAGGATGGCGCTGCAATCGTTTAATCAAGATAGAATGTTATTACCCCTTGTTATAGCTTCCTCTGGATCAATATGACACCGAGCAGCTCATCTTTTAATTCTGATCGACTTCGACAATGGTTAACCTTAGTTGCGATTATTGCTGCCTTTGTTGTTAATGTCGCCTCTAATTTTACCCCGATTAACGGTTTAACAATTGGAGAAATTGCCAACACCTTGTTTAGTGAAGTTAAGATGATCCCAGCCAACTATGCATTTGCAATTTGGGGTCTGATTTATCTGGGTTTATTTAGTTTTGCGATTTATCAATTTCAATCTTCCCAACAGCAAAATCCACGATTACAAAAAACGGGTTATTGGATAGTGGGGGCGAGTTTAGCCCAAATTGTGTGGGTGATTGTTTTTCTTTCCCGGCTATTTGGACTTTCTCTAATCGCCATGGTTGTCATTTTAGTAGCCCTAATTCAAGCCTATTTAAAACTCCATAAAAATCAAGTCACGGTTTCCTCAAAAGAACGATGGTTTGTGGATGCTCCCATTGGTATCTATTTAGGCTGGATTAGTGTGGCAACCATTGTGAATGTGGCGTTGGTATTATATAACTCCGGATGGTCAGGCTGGGGCATTTCCGCTCAACTGTGGACTGTATTACTGATTATTGTAGCAGGTATCATTGGCGCGATCCTCCGACTGCAATATCACGAAACCGCTGTTCTACTTGTCTTGATTTGGGCGTTTATCGCAATTTCAATTCGACAAGAAAACCAGCCTTTAATTGTGTGGACAGCACTGATTATGTCCTTGATTTTATCATTAATTGGTCTCAGTACAACGATTACAAAACGCTTTTCAGCCTCTTCACCGCCCTCCCCATAAGTAGTGGATTGACAAAAAACAACGCGAGATGATCAATATCTCCCGCGTTCATCCAGTTCAAGTTAAATCAAGTAATTAGACGGTTGCAGCAACTTTTTCTGTACTACCGACTAAACGTTCATAAGTCGCACGCATCTTCAGACCGACTAAAACTTGGAACAGTCCACTACCGTTGTTAGACCCAGGATACTCTTGGTGTTCTCTCAACAAGTGCGTCAGTTCACCATAGTATTTCGTGGAGATGTTACTCATGTGTCCTTCCACATAGATGATTTCATCTATGTTTTCAAATTGACCATCAATTTCGAGGACAGAAACTTCATGACCATAGTAAGCATCCGGCCCGTAGAACATCTTCAGTCCGGGATAAGAACAAGTCAGTTTGCGACCACAAGGAGTCCAGTTAATGGTTGAACCTTCATCAAACAGATAAGCCGATTCAAATCCTTCTATCCCTTCCCGTTGAACTAAGCGAATTCGCAGGATTTTATGCTCTTTGTCATCCGGAATCAGTTGTGTCGGTAGAATTTGAATGACGACATCGGCATATTGTTTCTGAGGATCAATATAGGCTTCAAAATCCGGTTTACGCGCATTAATAGAAGCTAAAACATCCTCATAACGGTGACCCCGTTCTGCCATATCCCGTTGAATCTTCCAAGCAATTTTAACCTCTTGGCTAATGTCGAGATAGACACTAAAATCGATTAATTCTCGTACCCGTTCATCATACAGCGGATGCAATCCTTCGATGACCACAATATGATTGGGATTAACCTGTTCCGGTGGATCAATTTCTCCGGTTTCATGGTTATAAATGGGTTTCATAATCGATTGACCGCTCTTAATTGCTTTGACCTGCTCGTACATCAAATCAAAGTTATTTGCTCTAGGGTCAAGGGCTGTAATTCCCGTTTCTTTACGTTGTTTACGATCAAGACTGTGGTAATCATCCAGACAGATTACCGTCACAAAATCTTCACCAAAAATATCTGTTATCCGACGTAAAAAGGTAGATTTTCCGCACCCGGAATCTCCAGCTACACCAATTAATACCACGCGATCTGGCTGACTTACCATAGGTTCCCTCTAACCAACGAAAACTGTTTACAAGCTCAAATTTTAAGCATGATTGAGCATTAAGAATGGTGACCCCCGTCAGGATAGTGTATTGAAAGCTAAACCCGAAGCAAGAGCAAGTGTCCGCACCGGGATTTTAGCTATCTCTCAACCGACAGAAGGCCTCAAAATTGATAAGCTAGGTATTTTATACTAACTTTTGCTTAAGATTTTACCAGAAGGGGATCATCCCTACAAGGTTTATTCTCAGGAAATTTACAACCCTAATTAGAAAGCTGAAAATTGACTGTACATTGAGGGGATGGTAGTGAACAGCAGTTCGGGCTGATGAATGTTCTCGATGGTTGCGCCTAATGTTTGCCTGCCACAATGATCAATAAACCGTTAGTAAAGACTGTGGAGAACGCAGACAGTCAAATGGGATTTGCTTCGACATTCTCCATTTTCCATATTAAACCCTGAACACAGGTGAAGTGGTCAGCTCCTCTGCAACAAACGGTTAACTGTTGAGCTTTTGAGACAGGATAGATTTTGTTCCTCGCGCTTCTAAGGGTTGGGAAACATAGTCACCATAAAAATGACTAAATTGCCAAAACTTCCTTAACCCTCTGAGAATGGGATGCTCAAAATGATCGCAAGATTTAACATCATTCTGCTTTGTTGTCAACGCTCTACAGGAGTAATGATTGGTCTGCATTCGTAACATGATTTTAGCCTCTTTGAATTCCAAAATTAGCCGTTGAAATTATTGGTTGTAACGGTGTTCGAGCCAAGCTCGCATTTCCGATTCAGACAGTCCCTCAACTCGACACTGGCTGACTGGGTCATAGGCATTCCAAGCCTTTGTTCCCTGCTGTTGGACTTGCCAAACACGCGGTTGTTCCCCCGTGGTCAGACTCTGAATGAACGACTGAAAAATTGCGTAAAATTGAGTAAAGATTCCATCAAAAAGTTGAGGCTTTTTCGTTTGCTTAACCCACAGTTTTTCTAGCCGATCTCGCTGTGAAGCAGTTGTCATATTAACCATGACTTTCTTCCTCCGAGTGAGGATTAAAAACTCAGTCTTATGCTGATAGAAATACTGTATCGTTGCCCATCAGCTAGAATCAACGGATATTATCTATCACAAGTATCGATATTATCGATAGAGCCGTCTCATCGTCGCTTCTAAAAGCATTAAAGCCTCCAGGAGCATAAAATACATCTCGATGGAGTCTGCCAACGAAAAGCCAGAATGCTATAGTATTCAGATTCATTTCAATGAGGGAGACCGGATGATGAATCTTCAACGGTTAAAACTTTCCCAACTGCGTGCTCTCGTCGCCGTGGCAGACTGTGGTAATTTTAGTGAAGCCGCTCTAATGTTAGACTTATCTCAGTCTACCGTCAGTCATGCGATCGCTACCCTCGAAACAGAATTGGGTGTCATTCTACTCAATCGGGGACGGTATGGGGCAAATCTCACCCCAGTGGGAGAACGAATTGTCGCCTATGCCCGTCAGGTACAAGAGTTAATTGAACAAATGACGGTTGAAGCCAACCGAGAAAAAGGCTTACAAGGCGGTGCAATTCGGATTGCCTTATTTCGCAGTATTGCCACTCATCTGTTACCCCCGGTAATTGCTCGCTTTAATCATCATTATCCCAATGTACAAGTGATTTTAACCGAAATGGACGATACTCTAGAAATTGAGCAGACCTTACGGGCAGGTCATGCTGATATTTGTTTTACTTACCTGCCCACCAGTAAAGAATTTGAAACTTGGGAAATTATGCGAGATGAATATATTGCCATTTTTCCTGCTACTCATCCCATAGGGAACATTCAACTCACTTGGCCAGAACTGGCTGCAAATCCTTTAATTCTATCAACCGTGAGTTGCTGTGCTAACTTAATCGATCGATACTTAAAAACCTCTCCCTATGCCATCAATATTGCCTATAAAGTGCGTGAAGACTCTACCATTATGAGTATGGTGATGCAAGGATTAGGGGTAGGGATTTTACCCCGTTTGGCGGCTGAACCCCTTCCCCAAAAAGCCATTATTCGGCAGTTACCGTCTCATCTGGAACGGGTGATTGGTGCAGCAATTCTCAAAGATAAAATTCATTCTCCGGCTGTATTTGCCTTTTTAGATGCGTTAAGACAGGTGGGGCAGTTTCAGCAACCGCAAGCCAGTTCAGTTTCATGATGGTAGCGTTGAAACAACTGACCGCATTTTCTCAAAAAAAGGTGACTCGCTAATCTTCTAACCGATATTGCAGGGCGTTTTTGGGTTAGGATAAAATTTGAATTTCCAGGGAACAGGAAACGCTTAACTGAGAACAGAGAATAACAAACCTTTTCCAATTTAGGCTGAAAGAATCCTGAGTTGTTAGGATGCGTAAGACCATCAGCACAGATTTTAATCTCATCAGAATCTGATTTACCTTAACCGATTGCAGATAAGTCTTGAACCACTCGAACACGACCCCGTAGAATAGAACGAATCAGACGATCAATGGAACGGCGTTCTTCTTCTTCAAGGGATTCATCCAAAATCGCTGCCATCAGTCCATAACGATCTGCTTGGGTGAGGCTGCGGTGATTACTAACAGAAACCATCAGTTCGTTAATCGCACCGGGGAGAAGGTTAACTTGAATCATGATCTTGATCTCAACTCTACACTTTAATCATCTCTAATTGAGTAAATATAAACCGTGATTGACTTGGGTTCCCTTAAGTGATAGTACGGAGATGATTGGGTGATCCGTTCAATTCATCGTTGTGATAGAAATCACCTTTAAACGTTGTTCAGGCAAGCAATGACGAGGGGAACACAGCCTCAAGTTTAACAGTTTTATTTGCGATGATTATTCGGTTCTGTCCAAGCAACAGGATATTCATTGACTACTGGAGTCACCTCACGAATATATTCTTCTGTGCCATCTTTGGTCGTACGGATAATTCTTTCAATCTGAAAGGGCTTAACCTCCGGTTTGGGAGGGGGCTTTGGTTTATCCTTGGGGGGTTCAGGTTCCTTGTGTAAAGCGGCTGCCAGCAAAGCCCCAATAATCAGCAAAAAGATAACTTCCATGATGATTAACTCCTGGTGAATAAACACAGGTGGGGAGTTTGGGAGAAAATGATTTCTTGATCTTTTTTTGAGTATGTTTGAACAACCCCATAGAGACATCACTCTTCAATCCCCGATATTGTCCTGTATATTGTTCTATAGTGATAATGTTGATACACTGATGCAGTTTTTCAATAAAAAACCGGGCTATTTTACCCCGGCTGTTGAGAGATTGATCGCCTTGATTGCATTATCCTCTGCGATTTCTATGACGCTGTAATTTCAAATCCCTCCCCTTAGTGGTGATGGTGATGATGACCGTCAGAATGATGGTGATGGTGATGATGGTCATGATCATGAGAATGGGATGATTCAACCTGAACCGCTACTAAAGACGGATTAACCGCCAATGCCGTTTCATTCAACAACGCCTCAATCTGGGGATTTGCCCAATCTGCTGCCATTTTTAAAAACTCTCGACGATCATTGACACAAGGCATCTGTACATATCTGACATCCGGGCGCTGACGACGCAACCCTTCAATAATATGTTCCACATCCAACAGGGTTTCATGGTTTTCAGTGGCAAAGCCAATGGGCATAAACACTAACGCCGTTGCCCCCAATTCCATCAAATTTTGTGCCGCCAGTTTTGCGTTTGGCTGTGTCCACTCAATTAACGGGGTATCATGATTCAACCAGCCCACGGAAATGAGCGGATAACGATGAATTAAGCGTTCCCGAACCCGTTCATACAACGCCTGACTTTCATCAATTCCAGAGGTAAATCCTTTCGCCTTATGGGGGCATCCGTGATTCATTAACACAATCCCGGTTTGCGACGGTAAATGGGCAACAGCGAGATCACTCTCGATTTTCTCTTCTACCATTTGCGCCATTAACTCAATGTAGGCAGATTCATTGTAAAACGACGGAATATAACGCTGTCCTTTCACCCAATGTTCCGTACTATCAGCTAATTTCTCTAAGGCTTGGTTCACCTGTTCAACGGCAATCCCACTGGTGAAAATAGAGTCTACCACCAATAAGGGATAGATTAACAGCTTATCAAATCCTTCCGCTTTAATCTGCGTTAAGACTTGTTCGGGTAAATGAGGGGCGCAAAAGTTAAACGCTTTAAAGACTTTAACGCGATCGCCCCATTGTTGCTGTAAATGTTGTTCTATTCCTGAGCGTTGCTGTTCAAAAATAGCATTATGAGGTGAAATGAAGTTCCCATGCTGATGACTCCATTCATGTAAGTCAAACACAGCCAGCAACTTCGCTAACGGTGGATACACCCAAGTTGGCACCGGGGCAAACTTTGCTGTTAGTAGATTTAAGGCTTGTTCGTTATAGTTGGCAAAGTCTTCATAACTTTCGACTTCACCGTAACCCATTAATAATACTGCCACCCGACTTTGACGGTCAGATTCTGCATGAGAATGGGTTGATTGAAGTTTTTCTGGCGTTGCAACCACGTTGTTTTCTGCTCCTAATCTAAAATAATCTAATTTTGTATAGTGGTGAGGGGTTGACTCGATAGTGCCACTCTTTGTAATAGGTTAGCATCCCCTAGGGGGGGATGGGAGCATCCAAGGATAGAATTTATGGTCACAATCTTATGTCCCGGCTTTCATCATCCTACTTTAACGACCGATTTCTTAAACGCCATTTATCCCAACTGGCGTAGTAGAGAGGAATTAGGACGGTTATTCATTTATCCGATACCCGACTATCTGGCTTATGATGCCTTCAAGATTATAGATTTTCTTCAGCATTCTCTGGGCGATCTATCCTCCATTATCGAAATTCCTGTAACATTTATTGGCTTTAGTGCCGGAGTTGTAGGGGCAATGGGGGCGGCTTGGCTGTGGCAACAACAGGGGGGTCATGTACAGGGTTTAATTGCCCTCGATGGCTGGGGTATGCCTATCTTAGGACACTTTCCGGTGTATCGCATGAGTCATGACTACTTTACCCATTGGAGTTCAGCTTTATTAGGAAATGGGATAGAAAGTTTTTGGGCTGACCCGACCGTAGAACATTTAGAATTATGGCGATCGCCGGATACGGTTAAAGGTTGGTGGTTATCTTCCACTCCCGCAGGCAAATATACGGCTTTACCCACCACTGCCAAACAAGTTTTTATTCATTGGTTAACCAAAATGGGAGAATATTCTGTAGATGAATAGAAGTTTTACAATAATTCGATCAGATTTACAATAAAATCATAAAATATTTTTATTTTTAATGTTAATATAGATAAAAACAGATATAAAAAAATATCAATAGTTAGAGTATCAATTAATTAAAAATAAATTATATTACGTGCTAAATTATACTGAAAATTTCTTGTGATTTTATAGAAAAATCCCGTGAAATCGCTGATTTCAAAAATTATTATCCTCAATAAAATAGAGAATAACTACTATTTAAATGAGGAGAAATATGAAAGTTCATTCATTCATCTCAAAGGCTATATTAGTCGTTACACTTGCCAGTGGTGCATCAATTGGCTTATCTGTTCCAGCTTTTGCAGAGATGGCTGGCGTGGCATCAGACTATAATGTTTTTCTATTTGGAGATTGGAATCAAAAAGGCGGTGACTCACAAGGTAAAGTTGCAGTAGGTGGAAATGCGAATCTACAAAATGTTGGTATTGCAGACAGATTAAATAATTCAAATGGTTCTGAAGATCATTTAGTTGTAGATGGAAATCTGACCATGAATGGGGGTCAGGTATTTGGTGGTAATGCCGTAGTTGGGGGTACAGCCAGCGGTGTTAACTTTAATTGTAGTAGCTGTAGCGTCGTTAATGATAATGCAATTGACTTTACTGCTGCAAAAGATTACTACACTGATTTATCTAACAACTTAGCCAACTTAGAAACAACAGGAACTAGCAATTTAGCATCTTGGGGAGGACTAACCCTGACAGGAAATAATCAAGATATTAACGTTTTTGAGATGAGTTTTAATGGAGTCGGACAAATTAATTTGAATGCGCCATCTGATTCTGAATTAATCGTCATTAACGTTACGGATGAAATTGTTTCCCTACCCAGTAGTTCTCCCGGATGGTTTGGTTCAATGTTCTACAACAATAATGGTTCAGATGCCAACCTCTGGAGTAATGTGATTTGGAACTTTGCTAATGCCACAGAAATCGACATTCAAAATATTGGCTGGAAAGGATCAATTTTGGCTCCCAATGCTAATTTAAAACTAAAAAATGGTAATATTGAAGGTCAAGTGATTGCTCAATCTGCTGAGTTAAATTACTGGAGTGGTGAGTTTCATAACTATGAATTTCAAGGTAAATTACCAGAAATTGAGGAATCCAATATAGCAACAAATCCGCAAGAAGTTCCTGAACCCTCCATTTTATTAGGACTTTTCAGTGTAGGTGGAATTTTAAAGTTATCAAATCGTAAATCCATTACCAAATAAGACTTAACTATTTTAGGGGAGTAATGATCAAGTGAGGAGAGGATATTAACACCTCTCCTTAAATTTTATCTTTTCTTGATCGCAGAATCCAAGTCTAAACTTTAGAGTATTATCACTTACTATATTTGAGCGTCATTCTAAAAAGGGACTATATGAATTAGCAATTTTTGACTACTCTGAAAGACATCAGCAAATGAACGATCAGGAGTAGTGATAATGGCATTAATTACAGGAAATAACAATAGTAACTTTTTAATTGGAACAAATTCTGATGATTGGATACTGGGTTATGGAGGGAGTGATGATATAGAAGGAAATGACGGTAATGATCTGATTTATGGGGGGACAGGTGGGGATATTATAAATGGTGATAGCGGTAATGATCTGATTTTTGGTAATGATGGCAATGATTTTCTATTTGGTAATGTCGGAGACGATTTAATCAATGGAGGTTTAGGAAATGATCAGATCAATGGGTTTGGAGGCGGACAAGAATATGATACTTTAACAGGAGGCGGAGGAGTAAATGAGTTTATTCTCGGTAATTTTTCACAGCGTTATTATAGCGGTTCAGGATATGCCACCATCACAGATTTTAACTGGATATTTGACACATTGATTGTTCCAGCCAATATCAATATTGATGACTATACAATCGATACAGCTAATCTCTCTGGCGGTACGGCTGTAGACACTCGAATTCGCTATGGTAGTGATTGGATTGCAGTTTTAGAAGATGTAAACCTTACCAATATTAATCCATCTTCCTACTTGGAACAAGCCCTTGCTCCTGTTCCATAACTGTTGAATGATTAGAGGGGTTCTGTAAATGAACCCTTTCTCTTTGTCCTCTGTGCCGCTGTGGTGAATTTTATTCTATTCAGACTGAGAACCCAACACCGCGATCGCGACTCCTGCTAAAATTACAATAGCCCCAATCATCACTAAAAAACTAGGAACTTCCTGAAAGAAAAAATAACCCAAAACACTCGCCCCAACCGGTTCACATAAGGTAAACAATGCCACTAAAGTGGGTGAAATATGATTTAACGCCCAATTAAAACTGGTATGACCGACTAACTGTGGCAATACTGCCATTAAAAATAAATAAAAATAAACGATATTTGGATAACCCAAATAGGGCGTATTAAATAATCCGGGTAACGGTAATAATAAAATCGCCGCTAAACTATAGGCAACAGTAATATAACCGCCTAATTTAAATCCCCGTTGTTGGGCTTCTCGCCCCAACATAAAATAAAGACTGGCAGTAATTGCCCCAATTAATGCTAAAATATTACCCAAAGTTGGATTCGGGTTAGAAATGCCTGGACTGCTATCAGCAATTCCAATTAGAATCCCACCCCCTAAAGCAATAATTATTCCTAAACTGGTTATTTTTGTCGGTTTTTGTTTCAGCCAAATCCAAGAAAAAAGTGCTACCCAAATCGGATTGGTTGTCACTAAAGTAGTGGATGCGGCAATCGAAGTATAAGATAAAGAAGTAATCCAAGCGGCAAAATGAAACGTTAAAGTTACCCCTGCTAAACAAGCAAATAAAATTGCGCCCGGTTGTAGCGATCGCCACTGAATTTTCGGCCAAGAAGGTAATAATAATAACGCCGCAAACGTTAACCGCGCCGCCGACATCAGCAAACTAAATCCGAGACCGCGAACCCCAGCCTCAGTGGTAGCTAAGCGAATTAGAATTGAACCTGTGGAAATGGCAAGGACTCCGCAAAACAGAACCATTCCCACGAATCCGAATGAAATAGGACGAGAAGACTTCATTGAAAACGACTCTAATCAGATCTGGTTTAAAGTCTATCTGAATTTAGCCGATTCAGCGATGATAAAAACAGTTTTAAGAGAGAATATCTCTTCAGGGAAGGGTAACGCAACCTATCACAAATTATCGTAGCGATGCGTAAAACCCCCGTGATTTATCCGGGGGATTGCTCTGCGAGGAAGCCCAATTTATTTGGCAGAAAAGACTATATTATGCTACCATAATCAGTATAACCTTATAGGGTAGCCAGTCAAGTATTGATAGTTTTTGAGTTTAAGGTAAAAGGAAAAAATAGCCAGTATCAAGCAATAGATGAGGCAATACGCTCCTACAAGTTCATTCGCAATTCTTGTTTAAGATACTGGATGGATAACAAGAAAGTAGGTAAGTATGACCTCAATAAATATTGCAAGGTGCTGGCTAAACAATATTCTTTTGCAAATAAACTTAACTCTCAAGCTAGACAGTCTGCGGCTGAATGTACATGGAGTGCGATTAGCAGGTTTTACGAGAACTGTAAACGCAAAGTACCAGGGAAAAAGGGGTTTCCTAGGTTTAAGAAACACGCTCGTTCTGTTGAATATAAGACTTCCGGTTGGAAGCTTTCAGAAAACAGAAAAGCGATTACCTTTACCGATAAAAACAATATCGGCAAGCTTAAACTTAAGGGCACCTACGACCTTCATTTCTACCAACTCAAAGACATTAAAAGAGTGAGGTTAGTCAGAAGAGCTGATGGGTACTATGTGCAGTTTTGTATTTCAGTCAATGTGAGGATAGAAACTGAGCCAACAGGAAAAGCCATAGGTTTAGATGTTGGAATCAAGTATTTCTTGGCAGATAGCTTTGGAAATACGATCTTAAACCCTCAATTCTACCGAAAAGCTGAAAAACAATTAAACCGTGTCAATCGTAGGAAATCTAAAAAGTACATCTCTAGAGCCAAACCGCAATCTAAAAACTACCATAAAGCTAGAAATCGATATGCTCGTAAGCATTTAAGAGTAAGTAGGCAGCGTCAAGAGTATTGTAAGCGAGTTGCATACTGCGTCATCCACTCTAACGATGTGGTTGCCTACGAAGACTTAAATGTCAAAGGCATGGTCAAAAATCGACATTTAGCTAAATCGATTTCAGATGTAGGCTGGTCAACTTTCCGCCATTGGTTAGAATATTTCGGAGTCAAGTACGGGAAGCTGACAATACCTGTAGCTCCCCATAACACCTCTGTTGACTGTTCTAATTGCGGAAAGAAAGTTGTTAAGTCTTTGGCTACAAGAACTCATGTTTGTCCTCACTGTAATTTTGTAGAGGATCGTGATGTTAACGCTGCCAAAAACATCTTGAAAAAGGCTCTCAGTACGGTCGGGCAGACCGAATCTTTAAAGCTTGGGGAGTTTGCACCTATGGCTAATGTTGGAGCAATCCTGCATTGGAAAGTGTGATCTGTGAACCAAGAATCCCCCGCGATTCATCCGGGGGAGTGTCAATTCACTTGACTCGAACCGGGCGGACATTTTAACCCTTCTCCAATCTGCACTGGGGTTGATAAACGAGGCGGTTCAGTTGAAGGGTAATCTGTTTTACAAAGATTCGCTAAAGCCACTGCACCCCCTTCTGTAATATTCATTGTAACAACCCCCGTATAACTGGGTAGTTCTGCTGTTTTAGCCGCCGCTGTCATCACCACCGTTTGGGCGAGTTCTCCTTCTGTAACTAAAGAATAACGATAGTCTTGGGTTTCTAATTGAATATCAACTGCTAAACTTTCAGGAGAAGCCGCAAAGTAACCATTGGCTTGATAATAGGCTTGCTGTCCCACCATCATTCCTTGCATCACCATTTCAGTTTGATCCGTTTCATTCAGTAAAGGCAAATCTTCGATCAAGTTGAGGGAAAAATTCAATTCACATCCGGTTAACCCTAACATTAACAACAGTAACCCTAACCCCACTTTTTTGATAGGAGACTTAATCGCAGTATTCATGGATTGAAAACCAACCTTTTCAACAAGAGATTTGTAGTCGTGTTATTTTCTACTACGAGTTTTGCATATAATTTTCCTGAAAGTTTGACATTCTTAACTCGCAATAGTATTGAACAGACTTTCACTATTTTTGTGAGGGATCAGTTGTAAAGTGATGGGTAATTCAGAGGAAACAATCACTCCGACGGTTCAGTCCCAACTTCTTGCCAATGACCAATGACCAATAACTCTCGACTGAAGTCAAATCTTAAAATTTCTGACTGAGAGTAGGAAATTCTTCAAATAACCCATATACTAAAACTCAGGCTCTGTAAGAAAAATCGTTATCTACAGTCAGTAGAAGAAAATTAACGAAAGCGAGAACACGAGTCAGTCTAAAGCCTAACGCCTCTGCTGTTGGAGGAATTGACGTTCAATGTGATGCGTGACTGCTGAATTCTAAGACAACACTTCTAGAGTATTTGCTCCAGTAACTCATGCCCAATGCTCAAACCCTAGTTGGAATTGTAATTGTCTCCCATAGTCAACAGTTAGCAGCGGGAGTCCGAGAGTTAGTCAGCCAGATGGTACAAGGGGATCTGCCCATTGCCATAGCAGCCGGAATTGACGATCCGGAAAATCCCTTAGGAACCGATGTCATGCAAGTGTATCAAGCCATTGAATCAGTTTACACGGAAGCTGGCGTGGTGGTGCTCATGGATTTAGGGAGTGCCGTGATGAGTGCAGAAATGGCAGTCGAATTATTCCCCGCTGAACAACAACCTCAGATTAAACTCTGTGATGCTCCCCTCGTAGAAGGCACGTTAGCGGCGGCTGTAACGGCTGCAACAGGGGCAAAACTGGAGCAGGTGTTAACAGAAGCTAGAGGCGCATTAACGGCGAAAACGGCTCATTTATCAGCCGCTACGACGACTTTAGCGACTCCCCCAACAGACCCTTCTGTATCTTTAACAACCCCAACAAAAATTCATTTAAAAATTCACAACCCTATGGGGTTACACGCCCGCCCAGCCGCTCAATTTGTCAGTTTAGCCAATCAATTTCAATCCACTATTACCTTACAAAATTGTTCCACTCAAAGTTCGACCATTAATGCCAAAAGTATTAATCAAGTGTTGATGATTGGGGTACGAGATGGCGATGAAATTGCGATCGCGGCGACCGGAGAAGATGCCAGCGCTGCCTTGAGTGCGTTACAACATTTAGTCAATACTCAACTGGGAGATGCTCCATCTTTACTACCCCGTTTAGTTAATCCAGATTGTTCTTTAAATACCGAAACCGCTCATTTATTTGGAATTCCAGCCGCTGAAGGCATTGCCATTGGGCCAGTAGTACGTTGTGAACCGGAACCGATTCAAGTGGAAGTTCAATACACCGATGATCCTTCCCAACAATGGCAGCAACTTCAAAACGCTTGTGCAGAAGCCCAGTCAGAAATTATCATTCTCTGTCAAGAAATTTCAGCCCACGCTGGAGATGCAGAGGCAGCTATTTTTGAAGCCCATTTGTTATATCTCGATGATCCCGTTTTATTGGAACAAGCCCAAACCTTGATCTTTGAACAACACTATAGCGCCGCCTATGCCTGGAAACAAGTGATCGATCAAACCATTGCCACCTATCATCATCTTGATGATCCCTATCTGAGAGCCAGGGCAGCCGATGTCTTAGATGTGGGACAGCGGGTATTACGTCTATTAACAGGCATTGAACCCCCACGCCTGACCCTGACAGAACCCGGAATTTTAGTGGCAACAGAACTCACCCCCTCAGAAACCGCTCAATTAGACTTTAATTTAGTCCTGGGAATTTGTACGGCTGCTGGTAGCGCCACCTCCCACAGTGGCATTTTAGGGCGTTCCCTTGGCATTCCCACGGTGATGGGGGTCGGTGCTGAGGTGTTAAATCTCTGCAATGGCATGACTTTAGCCCTTGATGGCACAACGGGTCAAGTTTGGATCGATCCTGAACCCGATGTGATGGCGCAACTCCGTACCCAACAACATCATCAACGGATCACATTCACTCAATTGCGAGCTGCGGCCCAACGTCCGGCCCGAACTCAAGATGGACATTTGATTCAGGTGATGGCGAATATTGGCGGTGTGGCAGAGGCACAAATTGCCATGGAAGAAGGGGCAGAAGGGGTGGGGTTACTCCGCAGTGAATTTCTCTATCTGGCACGGCGACGCATTCCCACAGAAGCTGAACAAGCCGAACTCTATCGCGTCATCGCTCAGATTGTCTCACCCCATCCTTTAATTATCCGGACGTTAGACTTAGGGGGAGATAAGTCCGTTCCAGAAGTGAAGATCCCCTCAGAAACTAATCCTTTTTTGGGATGGCGCGGAATTCGGGTTTTACTCGATCACCCTCACTTACTGAGAACGCAACTGAGAGCTATTCTCCAAGCCAGTGCTGGAAATCATATTAAATTAATGTTTCCCATGGTAGCTCAACCTCAGGAAATTGTAAACGCTTTAGATATTCTCCATCAAGAACAGGACAACTTAAAGCAAGCAGGCATTGACTTTGACACACAGATGGAAGTGGGGATGATGGTGGAAGTCCCGGCAGCGGTCACGATGGCCGATCAATTTGCTCAACGGGTAGACTTTTTTAGTATCGGCACTAACGACTTAAGTCAATATGTAATGGCAGCCGACCGCAATAACTCTAAAGTTGCCACCCTCGCTGATGGCTTTGAACCCAGCATTTTACGAATGATCCAACAAACTGTTAAAGCCGCTAAACAAGCCGGAATTTGGGTGGGAGTCTGTGGAGAACTGGCTGCCTCTCCCTTAGCAGTTCCTGTTTTACTGGGTTTAGGGGTAAATGAACTGAGTTTAAATCCTTCCTGTATTCCCGCTGTCAAAATGGCAATTTCTCAATTAACCCTTCCCCGTGCCAAAGCGATCGCCTACCATGTTCTACAATTAGATTCCGCTACGGCTGTGAAAGATTATCTCAATCAACAATTAACTTTTATAACACCCTAAAATCCATTTTAAATATCCGATTCTTTGAACTCTGCTATTTTCATCAATGCCTTCAATGTTCTTCTCTTCAAATCTTGATTTTTATGGACTGGAATTGATGATTTTTTTAATACCCTGGCTTTTTATAAAAATGATTAGATTTTATTGTTTAAAATTGACATTCCCCAAAAAATTGCTTCTGGTGTCACTTGAATTTGCATCGCAATCTCTGAAAAGTGTTGCTCTAAATAAGTGAATAAAAGATAGCTATCGCCTCCTGTAAGAGCAATAGAACTATTAGGAAAATCCTGCAACCAAGCCTGAATAAAATCCTGAATTCCTGCCAATAGGGTGTAAAGAATACCACTTTCAATTGCTGCTGGTGTTTCTAACCCCCAACGGGGTGGAAGTTGCGAGGGTAGGTTAACAGTGGGTAATGCTGCTGTTTGTTGAGAGAGGGTAGAAAACTGTAATTTTAATCCCGGTAAAATTGCCCCCCCAACTAAATTTTGATTCCCATCCACCCCAGTAAAGGTTAAAGCTGTTCCGGCATCAATCACCAACGCCGGCCATCCCAGTTGGGTTCCTACTCCTAATACAGCTAGCCCCCGATCTATGCCTAAAGTTGGATAGAGATTATTCAAAGGTAAATCAGCCAAAGTCAACAGTTTGACATTTTTTAACGGTTGCCAAAGCATTGTTTGTTGAGGAACAACAGAAGCCAATAAAATCGGGATATTCTGATCAAAATGATCTGGGAGGGGATGAAGATAATCTGTATCCCAAACATCAAGCAGTAAATCCTGCTTAAATTTTGCCCAATGTAATCGGGAATTTCCAATCATTAATCCCAACCAGATTTGATCAGATTCAGGTGAAGACATGAACTTAAAAGTTTGTTAGGGTGGGTTATATTTCTTGAATTGTATTATCTATAGCAATCCTAGATGATTTGTGAGAAGATCTACCGTGTGGGCATCTAGCCCACTGGGAAAAATTCTGAGCTAATGTTCACAAGTGATTCAGGACTGCTATCGAAAGCCACTGTTCCCCGTTCCCATAGCCTTGACAAAAGTCACAAAAAGTCAGTATATTTAGAGTTTGTGTGTTGTTTCTTGGCGTGGGAGACCCTTGGCTAACGTAATTGTTGTCGGTGCCCAATGGGGTGACGAAGGAAAAGGTAAAATCACTGATTTATTGAGCTGCTCAGCCGATGTGGTAGTGCGCTACCAGGGGGGGGTAAATGCGGGTCACACAGTGGTGGTGAATCAGCAGACCTTCAAACTGCACTTAATCCCCTCAGGCATTTTATATCCAGAGACGGAATGTATTATTAGCAGTGGCACCGTAATTGATCCAAAAGTCTTAATTGAAGAATTGGATCAAGTGAAAGCCTTGGGAGTCTCAACACAGAACCTGAAGATTGCTCAGACGGCTCATGTGACCATGCCCTATCATCGCCTATTTGATAAAGCCTCAGAAGAACGGCGCGGCACCCGCAAGATTGGCACCACTGGGCGAGGAATTGGCCCCACTTACGCTGATAAATCTGAACGCAGTGGGCTGCGAATGATTGATTTAATGGATGAGGAAGGGTTGCGATCGCAGCTGGAATGGGTGATTCCCTATAAGAATTTTGTCTTGGAAAAACTCTACAATTTACCGCCATTGGATATCGAAGCGGTGCTGACGGAATATTTAGGCTATGCTGAACGGCTGCGTCCCCATATTGTTGATGCTTCCTTAAGAATTGATCAAGCCATTCGACGACGGGCGAATATTTTGTTTGAAGGCGCACAAGGCACGTTACTCGATCTCGATCACGGCACCTATCCCTATGTCACCTCTTCTAACCCAATTTCAGGGGGGGCTTGTGTGGGAAGTGGCGTGGGGCCAACGGTGATTGATCGGGTGATTGGTGTCGCTAAAGCTTATACTACCCGTGTGGGAGAAGGGCCATTTCCTACAGAAATGGTGGATGGAATTGGGGAAGTGTTATGCGATCGCGGGGCAGAATTTGGTACCACTACGGGCCGTAAACGTCGCTGTGGCTGGTTTGATGCGGTGATTGGTCGCTATGCGGTGCGGGTGAATGGTTTAGACTGTTTAGCGATTACGAAACTGGATGTCTTAGATACATTAAGCGAAATTAAAGTCTGTGTCGCCTACGATATTGATGGCGAACGTTGCGACCATTTCCCCAGTGATTCTCGTCGATTTGCCCGGTGTCAACCGATTTATGAAACATTACCGGGTTGGAATCAATCGACTTCAGATTGTCGCGTTTTGGAAGATTTACCGCAAGCCGCTTTAGATTATTTGAAATTTCTAGCTGAATTAATGGAAGTTCCCATTGCCATTGTTTCCCTGGGAGCAGGTCGAGATCAAACGATTATTATCGAAGATCCAATTCACGGACCTAAACGAGCCTTATTGCATCCGGAACAGTTATCTACTTAAAGAAAGCAGGAAGAGGGAGTAGGGAATAGGGAGTAGGGAATAGGGAGTAAGTGTTAGATCGAAATGTTTATTGGGCTACGCCCAACATTTTTCAACTGAAGTTCTCATTAAACCTAAAACCTTCTTTAAAACTATTGCCTATTGCCTGCGATGCACTGAGGATTCGACTGAGCGCTCACGCCGAAGTCTTGTCGAAGTGTTGCCGATTGCCTAAACTGAAGGTTATTCAATTCAATAATAAAACATAATGACGACGGGGACGTGAAATATAACCCTGATGTTCTAAGCGTTGCATCATCCGGGTCACACTGACGCGGGTTGTGCCAATCACATCGGCAATCTCTAAATGAGTCAAACGCATATCAATCAATCTCCCAGCTTCTGTCGGATGACCAAACTTCTTGCCTAACCACATCAAAAAGTTTAACAACCGCTGATCTGTACCTGTGCTTTGAACAATACTATGAAGTTCTTGAGCGTCCTGAATATGGGCTAAAATGGCATCCAATTGAGACGACCACAGGGTCGGCGGAATTAAACTGACAGTGACTGAGGTGCGACACTCGACTTGATAGGGATCTAAGCGGGATAAGGGTTGACCAATGACATCTCCAGGCCCCCAGTATCCTAAGCTGATAATCCGACCCTCTGCTGTCCAAGTGATGGTTCTGACAATCCCTCGATCAATTTTCCATAACGCTTCAGGCCACAGTGGCAGACAGTCCTGGCGGTTAAAGTTTCGAGGTGTGAGTGAAGTCGGGAAAACAGTCAGATTAGAGGAAATCACGGTAAAATGACCAGCAAGACATAATTTATAGATTAAAACAAAGAGGTTAAACCTAGGTATAATCAAGGTTAAACTTACCCGTCATTTGGATTTCTATTTTCCAGCTTTTTAAGTGGCGTTCATTCAACAAACTTTTTAAGTTAACCCTCTAACTTTTACATGAGATATATTACTCAGTAAAATCATAGGATATATTGATAGGATAATAACTATCAACCAGTCATTCTTGATTAAAGTCAGAATGATTTCAATCAATTTCCTCTTAATTCTTATCAGTCGATGTCACAACAGTCTTCCCCTAAACCCCCTGGCTTAATTCGTGCCCCTATTGGCTTTGTTGCCGGAGCAACTTATCCATTCCGAGCCTTAAGATTATTATACAACAGACCCCAACTCAGAGGATATGTTGTGATTCCGCTTTTAGTGAATTTTGTATTGGCTATCCTCTTATATTTAGGGTTGTTATTTCCGGGATTTAATGCCATTGAATCATTAACTTTAATTCTTGATAATCAAATTGATAATTGGGTTGCCAATTTACCCACCTGGTTAAGCTATCTTGATGTCATTGCTGTTGTGATCGGCTGGATATTGCGAGTAGTTTTAGTATTGGCATTACTCTTGATTATTGGTTTTGTTTTACTGCAATTTGGCGTAATTTTAGGATCGCCCTGGTATGGTCAACTGTCTGAAAAGTTAGAAGAAATAAAAACAGAAAAACCAGCTGTAGTTCCCCCAAGCAGTTTAACAGGGATTTTTCAGGATATTTGGCGGGCGATTTTATTTGAACTGAAAAAGCTTGGGATGCAATTGGGTATCGGTATTCCCTTACTCTTGCTCAACTTTTTTCCGGGTTTTGGAACCTTAGCTTTTACCATTGGTGGCATTCTATTAACGGCAACAATAGCCTGTTTAGATTTTATTGATTCTCCGTTAGAACGACGACGATTAACATTTAGAGAAAAGCTTAAAATGATTCGTTTAGCCCTGCCAGCAAGCGCCAGTTTTGCTTTAGTTTGTTTAGGATTAATTACAATTCCGTTTATTAATTTATTAGCTATTCCTATTTGTGTGGCATCAGGAACCTTGTTTTTTTGCGATCGCCTCTGGCCTTATTACTTTGCTCCCCATGAAACTTCACCCCCATCTAATCCGCTGTCAGAAGAAGAAAAACTTTAATATCTACCAAAAGAATGATTTATTTATATTTGTCAATGCGTTAATTTACTTAGTAAACTCACTTTAATAATTCAATGTTTTTTGAGATTATTACATCCAATAAGCTAAATTATACTTTCAAATCAATAGCAATTTAAATTTTACAGATACCCGTATGTTCTGGCTTAGTTAATAACCTAAAACATACGGCTAAGTAAGGGGCTGGTAGCAGCTAGCCAAAGCATATAAGTTGTTAATGCTTTCACAAGCTACTACTACCTCTCCTTACTTATTAATTAATATGCAAAATATTCAAGCTATTTTTTTAGTAATAGAACGTGAGGTTCGTCATGACGCACCCTACTATAGCTTACTTTAATTCAGGAGATTTTTGATTCCAATTAGTGGCTTGTTCATAAGCATAAGCCAGCTTCAGAATCTTTTCTTCCTGTAAGACATTCCCAATCATTTGTAAGCCAATGGGTAATCCCTGAGTATTAAATCCACAGGGTATACTTAAAGCGGGAACTCCTGCTAAATTAATGGTAATCGTCATGATATCTCCTAAGTATAAACTCAGAGGATCATTAGAGTTTTCACCCACTTTAAAGGCAGGGGTGGGAGCTGTGGGACACACCAATACATCGACCTGTTCAAAAGCTTGATCAAAATCCTGTTTAATTAAAGTTCGCACTTTTTGTGCTTTGAGATAATAGGCATCATAATATCCCGCAGATAATGCATAAGTTCCTAACATGATTCGGCGTTTTACTTCTGCACCAAATCCGGCGGCGCGGGTTTCGTTATACATTTCTAATAAATTCTCAGCCTCTGAACTGCGATAGCCATATTTCACACCATCAAATCGCGCTAAATTAGAGGAAGCTTCGCTGGTGGCAATTAGATAGTAAGACGCTAAACCATAACGAAAATTAGGACAAGAAATTTCATGGAATTCTGCACCTAAATCTTTCAGTTGTTTAATCGCTTGTTGAATAGATTGTTTCACTTCTGCGTCGATCCCTTCTCCCAACGTTTCTGTAATTAAGCCGACTTTTAAGCCTTTAATATCCGACTTCAAACACTGGGTATAATCGGGAATCTTTACGTTTAAACTGGTAGAATCTCTCGGATCATAACCGGCAATTGCATTTAATAAAATGGCTGCATCTTCGACGGTACGGGTAAATGGTCCAATTTGATCTAAGGAAGAACCATAGGCAATTAAGCCATAACGAGACACTAAGCCATAAGTGGGTTTAATCCCAAATACCCCACAAAAAGAGGCGGGTTGGCGAATAGAACCCCCTGTATCCGATCCTAATGTTGCCACACATTCTCCAGCCGCTACAGCCGCCGCTGAACCCCCAGAAGATCCCCCCGAAACCCGTTCTAAGTCCCAAGGGTTATACGTCACGCCATAGGCTGAATTCTCCGTTGAACTTCCCATGGCAAATTCATCACAGTTGGTTTTCCCCACAATCACTGCGCCAGCCTCCAGGAGTTTTTCCATGACGGTGGCATTGTAAGGGGGAACAAACCCTTGTAAAATCTTGGAACCACAAGTGGTGGGAACCCCTTGGGTACAAATCACATCTTTAATGCCAATGGGGATACCTGCCAACAGTCCAATCTCTTCACCCGCTGCTAGCTGCCGATCAATCCGTTTGGCTTGTTCTAAGGCTTGATCAGCCGTCACACACAAAAAGCTATGTAATTTGGGTTCGACTGCCTGAATTTGTTCTAATGCCGCTTGGGTAATTTCGGTGGCTGAACGTTGTTTATGAATCAGTTGTTCGTGGATTTCTCGGATGGATAACATACAGCAATTCCTTAAGTCTAGCCTTTAAGTGTACCAAAGCCCTGTTAAAGTCGGTCTGCATCCGTTAAGCTAGCAGGTGGCAACCCCATTAACATCATACTGGATATGCCTCAACCTCAGACTCCTACGCCTCGTGTCATCTTAGAAACCTTATTTCCCTATCTGAAAGTGGCTGCCGGATATGCGCGTCTGATTCAACCCACAATTCAGGCACTCCCGGCTAAAGAGGGAGAGAATTTGTTTGCTATGGCTTTAAGTGATGCGGATTTGTCGATTCAGAATTTTATTGAAGTGGCTTTGTTGGGTATTTTTCCTGAGATTCGGTTTTATGGAGAGGAACATGAACAATCTAGCAATACTAAATATTTCCGCAGTATTGAATTGGGAGAAAAAGGGGATTATTTAGTGACCCTCGATCCAATTGATGGCACTCGATTTTATTTAGATGGACATACTAATTATCAGATTATTGTCAGTGTTTTGAACCGGGATCGCTATGCAGGAGTATTAGCGATTTCTCCAGCTTTAAATAAATATTACTATGCTTTTCAAGGAGAAGGGGCATTTTATGGCACATTAGAGACTGACTTTAATGCTTGTCAAGCCTTAAAAATTAATAGTGCAAAATCTGTTATTTTTTTAGGAACAAAAGTTGGTCATTATCAAACTTATATCCCGACTCACTATGAAGTAATTGCCATTGCGGAGTCTTATTCTAGTCAAACTCAAATTCCAACTGTAAACGGTATTTTGAACGGTGATATCTGTGGTGTTGTGCTGCAGTCGGGTCAATTGATTGATGGTGCAGCCATTGCTTTTATTGCTGAAGAAGCGGGTGGTTTAGTTACTAATTTATCGGGCGATCCTTTATCCCCTCTCCATACCTGTAAAAATTATAAATATGATGGCATTGTAATTACAACCTCTGCATCTGTTCAGCAAGATTTATTAACAGCAATTGCGGCTGGGGAGTTGGAAGAGACAAAGTAGAGTAGACGAGATGAGACAGATTAGGTTGAAGCCAGCATGAAACCCTAAAAAACAACCCTTCTACCGATTCAACTCAATTGTGGGAGAATAGATTAATATGACGTTGGGTTTCATTTTTGTTCTACCCAACCTACTTTTTAAGCAATTGCGTATTTCTTCTTCAATATTGAAACAATGCTTTTAAAATTAAATAGGTGGAAACTGCACCAGGATCTAGATGATCTTTACTGCGTTCTCCTAGATAGCTGGCACGACCTTTTTTCGCCACCAGAGAAAAAGTTTGATTCATGCCTAATTTGGCAGCTTCAATGGCTTGTTGGATTGCTGCTGATAAATCACTTCCGGAGGCGATCGCTTGTTCTAAGGCATCAGCAGCAGGTTGCAGGGCATCTAACATCGTTTTATCCCCAATCGTGGCTTTACCGCGTGTGACGACACCTTCTACAAACGCTTGAAACAGGTTGACTAGATCTGATGGATTCAGTTCTAACTTTCCGACGCTAACCTGACTCCCGCCTAAAAACATTGTACCATATAACGGCCCACTCGCGCCGCCGACAGAAGAAATCAGGGTCATACTCACCGCTTTAAAAATACTGCCAATATCTTTATCCGTAAACGTCGATAACTGAGTTTTTACTTTTTGAAAGCCACGATTAAGATTAATCCCATGATCTGCGTCTCCAATGGCAGCATCGAGTTCTGTGAGATCATCTTTATTCTCTTCAATGACGGTAATAACCGCTTCTAGTCCTTGTAAAATTTGCGCTTGAGTTATCATCATGTTTCGTTGAGTTCAGGGTGATTTTTAACAACAAATTGAGTGATAGCATTTAAAAGTGCTTTGGGTTGATCAACGCGAACTAAATGACCGCAATTCTCAAAAATTGTTAATTCTGCCTGGGGAATGGCTGCCGCAATTTCTACAGAACATTCAGGCGGACAAATCCAATCTTGTTGTCCGGCTAACACTAAAGTCGGTGCGGTAATTTGATGCAGTTGATTCAGGATATTATAGGATTTTAAAAATCCCCCAAAAGCTACATTAATCGCATCAACAGATAAAATAGTCCGTTCCCAAGCTTTTGCCGCTGCTGTGGGATTATAATTTAACGCATACAACGACCCCATCACCTGAAAATAGTTTTGTAACTGGGCTTCATTTTCAAAATTTCCTTGCCATAAATATTCAGCAATTGCCTGTTGTTCAGGGGTTCCCCGTTGGGCTAAATTTTGTTTTGCTTTGGTTAAGAACTCGGAATTAGCAGCGGTGGCAATAACAATTAAATCGGAAACATTTTCAGGATAACGAATAGCATAATTGAGGGCAACCATGCCACCATAAGAAGTACCAATCACGACTATTTTTTTTAAGCCTAAATGTTGTCGCAATGCCTCCATATCTTCAACGTTATTTTCTAAGGTATAGCTATTTTTATCTCCTCTGGCTGAACGTCCTTGTCCGCGATGATCAAAATAAACCAATTGTAAGGTTGAGGTTAAATGGGAAAATGTTGGTTTATAGGAGGTATGATCTGCACCAGGGCCGCCATGAATTACAAAAGCAACGGGTTTTTCTAGGAGGCGTTGGCGAAGCCTGTGCTTGCACGTATCGCCTTTCACCACTAACCCCGATCCTTCGATATCAAAATAGATTTCAGTATCCCGTATTTTAGCTTTCATTCTCTCCCAATCGGCAGCAGAGCTATCTGTAGAATTTGCTTAAAAAAAGAGTATAGACTCTAGACAAAATTATTGCAGATTTTTAATAAATATGGCTATATAGCGCTACATTTTAAGGTGAGGACATTTTTCTGTTATCTGTTGCCCGTTGCCTGTTGCCTTTTCAAACAATCATTATGTCCCAACCTAACTTGGTACTGCTATATATTCTTACATTCCCCATCGTAAAGCGGGCGTTTTTACAGGGGCATCCCAAAGTCTTATCAGTTCATCATCGAGTTTCAGTAAGGTAATAGAACAACCTTGCATTTCCAACGAGGTAATATAAGAACCGATTAAGTTACGAACAATCTTCAATCCTTTTTTTTTGCAAATTTCCGCGAGTTTACGATAAACAATATACAATTCTGATAACGGTGTTCCTCCCATGCCATTCACAAAGGCTAAAAGAGAATCTCCCGTTTTAAACGGAATATCGGTTAATTCTATATCTATCCATTCGGCTGTTTGACCATCCCATTCTCGTATCGTGCGAGTATAGTTAACATCTTCTAAAATTGATAAGGTCAGCATTTCCGTCAATTCATCAGCTGACTTTAAACCAATCCGTTCTCGTCCCGGTTCCCCATGAATTCCAATACCAAACTCTATCTGATTTTCCTCTAATTGAAACGTTGGACTGCCTTTTGCTGGCACAGTACAAGACGTTAAGGCTAACCCTAAACTTCTACCGTTTAAATTTACCCGCCGACATAAATCAGTCACTGCTTTTAAATCATATCCAGCAACTGCTGCTGCCCCACAAATTTTCTCAGCTAATACTGTCGTTCCTACTCCTCGTCGTCCTTGGGTATAAAGACTATCTTGAACTGCCACATCATCATCAATCAAAATATTAGCCACTTGAATATTTTCTGCCTGAGCTAATTCCACTGCCATCTCAAAATTCATCACATCCCCAGAATAGTTTTTAACGATATTGAGAATACCTTTATTACCGTTAACTTTTTGGGCAGCCGCTAACATTTGATCCGGGGTGGGAGAGGTGAAGATTTCTCCCGGACAAGCCGCATCTAACATCCCTAAACCCACAAATCCACCATGCATCGGTTCATGTCCGCTACCGCCACCAGAAATAATAGCCACTTTGTTCTGTATAGGGGCATCACAACGATAGATCAAATGGGGGTCAAAATGTACTTTAATCAGGTCAGGATGGGCGATCGCCATCCCTGCTAAACTTTCCCGAACCACATCATCGGGGTGGTTGATCAGTTTTTTCATCAGTTATGGGGCAATCTATTCTGTTGTACCGCAGTACATTTCATTTTAAATTGGGGGTTCAATCCCAGATGAAATTGTTTACAACACTTTATTGATTCTGGGGCTAATGCACATTTTTGTGATTTTGTCAAATGGTGCTTTTTGAAGATTGGGATGACTCGTAATTTTGTTAGCTGCTCAGATTCCCTTTAAAGTTTGAAGATTTGATGAGGCGGATTCGATACTATAGGGGTTTTAGCGTTTTTTGTTTCTTTAACTAAGAAGTATAGATACAAGAAGAGCAGTTTATTACTTGACAAAATCTTACTATTTCCTCCTTGAGCTTGTCAACCCCTATTTTCTCGTTATCTATTTCTGCTTAACATTGAGTTACATTGTCAGAATTTTATGACGTTTATAAATTTAAAAAATAATTTTATTGCTTTAAATAACATAAACTTATTTTTAAGAGAGAGATGAGAGTCAACAGCAGAAATACTCATCAGCAACAATACAATAAAGGAAAATTGAACAGGATGAATAGACAATTGTCAAAGTCAAACAAGAAGCAGTTGAGCTGCACATCCGTTTAGGATAGATATTATAAAGAAGTCACTCTGGCTGGAGTGTAATATTTTTACCCTGATTGTTATCCTTTAATTCACGAAGTTTTGATGAAGAATTCCTCTGTATTCAATTCAATGTATCAATCTTTGCGATCGCTGCCAGAAATTTGGCCAATTTTAGTTCACACCGCAGGGGAGGCGATCGCCTTACACAACCCTCATACAACCCCTGAAACCCTGCTGACTTATCGGGATTTATGGATACAAATTCAACAGTTTGCCGCTGGTTTACAAACCTTTGGTATTGAACCCACAACTGAGACCATTCCAACGCGAGTGGCGTTGTTTGCCGATGATAGTCCGCGATGGTTAATTGCGGATCAAGGGATTATGACAGCAGGAGCTGCCGATGTGGTGCGAGGCGCAGCAGCAGACCCGACTGAATTGGGGTTTATTCTAAAAAATAGCGGGAGTACAGGGCTAATTGTTGAGAACTTTGCTTTGTTGGAGCGATTACGTACAGTGATTGAAGATTTACCGATTAAATTTATTGTTTTACTTTCCGATGAACAACCCGATCCAGAACAAACTCCGACAATTCCGGTGGTGAATTTTTCCCAACTCTTGAGCCGAGGCGAAGACATTACCCTCAAAAATCCCATCGATGCTCAACCGGAAACCTTAGCCACGTTATTGTATACCTCCGGCACCACGGGTCAACCCAAAGGGGTGATGCTGACCCATGGGAATTTACTGCATCAAATTAATGCCATTACCGAGATTATTCAACCCGAAATTGGGGACTGTTTTTTAAGCATTTTACCCACTTGGCATTCTTTTGGCCGGATTGGACAATATTATTGTTTGTCAAGGGGTAGCAAAATTGTTTACACCAGTATCCGTCACTTTAAACAAGATTTAAAAGAATTTAAACCCCGTTACATGACCAGTGTGCCGCGAATTTGGGAGTCAATCTATGAAGCCGCGCAAAAACAATTTCGGGAGCAATCTGCAACTCGACAAAAATTAATTCAATTCTTTTTTAAAGTCAGCGAACGGTATATCTTGGCCCGCCGCAAAGTCAATCAATTAACTTTAGAGGGGACCGTGAAAGGGGCTGAAAAATGGATAGCTCAGTTACAAACAGGGTTGCTAGGACCGTTACATCAATTAGGAAATCGCCTCGTTTATGAAAAAGTTCGTCAAGCCACCGGGGGAGAACTCAAAGCGGCGATTAGTGGCGGCGGTTCATTGGGAATGCACCTAGAAAACTTCTTTGAAATTGTGGGAATAGAACTGTTAGTGGGGTATGGTTTAACCGAAACAACTCCTGTGTTAACGGCACGGCGTTTTCAACATAATCTCAGAGGCTCAGCCGGAAAACCCATTGCTGAAACCGAATTGCGGATTGTAGACCCCGAAACTCGTCAACCCTTACCCATCAGACAAAAAGGATTAGTGTTAGCGCGAGGGCCTCAAATTATGAAAGGCTATTTTGAAAATCCCACGGCTACTGCCAAGGTTTTAGATGAGCAAGGCTGGTTTGATACAGGGGATTTAGGCTGGTTAACAGCAGAAAATGACTTAGTCTTAACTGGACGGGCAAAAGATACGATTGTGTTAACCAATGGGGAAAATATTGAACCCCAACCCATTGAAGATGCTTGTGCCCGCAGCCCTTATATTGACCAAATTATGCTGGTGGGTCAAGATCAGAAAGCCTTGGGAGCGTTAATTGTGCCGAATCTGGATGCCCTGAAGCAATGGGCAGCCGATCAAAATCTCAAAGGGGACATTTCAGACCTGGATCTAGAGAGTCAACCGATTCAAAATCTATTCCGTCAAGAACTGAATCGGGAAGTGAAAAACCGTCCCGGTTATCGCCCAGATGATCGGATTAGTTCATTTCGCTTGATTTTGGAACCGTTCTCGATTGAGAATGGAATGATGACTCAAACCTTAAAGATCAAGCGTTCTGTAGTCCAGGAACGGTATCAGGATCTGATTAATCAGATGTATACCCTGTATTGACGTTCCGCCTCATCCTCCGCGATTCTCATACTAGCAACAATACCGTCTACTTCTATGGATAATCCCAATCTTCAACTTTTACTCAAACGCGCCATCAATGTTAAAGCCGTTGTTACCCCGCGATGGAAAGAAGAAGCCCAACAACAACTGCAAGCCCAAATTAATCAAGTCGATAGTCAACTGCAACAATTGGAAATGCAAGGACAGCGAATGATTGCTGAAGTCAGAAAGCAAACCATACAACCTGCAGGCCCGGAAGCGTTGCAACAAATTGAAAATATTCAAGTTCAAGTCAATGAACAAAAAAGTAAGCTGTTAGATCAAAAAAATCAAAGCTTACAACAACTGCAACAGGTACAAACCCTGGAACTGGAACAAGAAGTCAGTCAGGGACAAATTGAAAGTATTTTTACTGTTGAACCCGGAGATAATTTAATTCAGAAAATGCAGGTGGAAATTTTGTTGCGTGATGGTGTCATTGAAGACATTCGCGGCGATGTTTAAATCAAACTCAATGTAGGCATTAGACTCCCTTTGGGGGGTCAATTCCTCAGCCTACTCCTGTTATCATAATTTTCTGCTCATTATTCACGAAACCACAAGCAAGTCACATGATTCACGAAGTCTTTATGCCTGCCCTCAGTTCAACCATGACCGAGGGTAAAATCGTTTCTTGGCAAAAATCAGCGGGGGATAAAGTTGAAAAAGGCGAAACCGTCCTGGTAGTAGAGTCGGACAAAGCCGATATGGATGTGGAAGCTTTCTACGAAGGATATCTGGCGACCATTATTGTGCCCGAAGGAGAAGCCGCTGAAGTCGGCAAAACTATTGCCCTGATTGCAGAAACCGAAGCAGAAATTGAAACCGCAAAACAACAGGCAGCTAGCTTGAGTGGTCGTTCATCCACCGCCTCAGCCCCCCCTCAGACCCCCTCAGCCTCCTCTCAACCTGCCTCAACCCCTCCTGCCCCTGCTGAGACTCCCAGCCGCCGCAACGGCCACACAGTCGCCTCTCCTCGCGCCCGGAAATTGGCGAAAGAATTGAAGGTTGATTTAAGTACCCTCAAAGGCACTGGCCCCCATGGTCGAATTATCGCCGAAGATGTAGAAGCTGCCAGTGGAAAAACGCCCCTTTCCCCTCAACCCACTCCTCAACCCATTGCCCCTCCTGTAGCTGCCTCTGCCCCCGTTGCCCCACCACCTTCTGCTACCCCAGCCTCAACCCCAGCAACTCCTGGACAATTGGTGAAAATGAATACCCTGCAAAATGCAGTGGTGCGGAATATGAACGCCAGTTTAACGGTACCCAGTTTCCGGGTGGGTTATACCATTACCACCGATGCATTAGATCAGTTATATAAACAAATTAAGTCTAAAGGGGTGACCATGACAGCGTTACTGGCAAAAGCGGTAGCAGTCACGTTACAAAAACATCCCTTACTCAATGCCAGTTATGTGGAGTCTGGTATTCAATATGCCAGCAGTATTAACATTTCCGTTGCTGTTGCCATGCCAGATGGGGGACTAATTACCCCAGTGTTGCAAAATGCAGATCAATTGGATATTTATTCCCTGTCTCGGACTTGGAAAGATTTAGTCAACCGTTCCCGAGCCAAACAGCTACAACCGGAAGAATACAATAGTGGTAACTTTACCCTCTCCAATTTAGGGATGTTTGGCGTAGATCGCTTTGATGCCATTTTACCCCCTGGTCAAGGCTCAATTTTAGCCATTGGTGCGTCTCGACCTCAAGTGGTGGCAACCGATGATGGAATGTTTGGGGTGAAACAACAAATGCAAGTGAATATTACCTGTGATCATCGCATTATTTACGGGGCAGATGCCGCTGCATTCCTCCAAGACTTAGCGAACTTGATTGAAACCAACCCTCAGTCATTGACGCTGTAGGGTTTGTTATTCGTCATTTGTTATTCGTTATTCGTTATTGGTCATTGGTTATTAGCAGCAAGGGGAGAAGGAGTCAGGAGTCAGGTAGGGGCGCATGGCCATGCGCCCCTACAGGAGTTAGAAAAGCCAACTTAATCCCTATTCCCTATTCCCTATTCCCTGCTGCTGACTTCTGCCCAACCCCACACCCCACACCCCACACCCTACCCCCTACCCCCTAATTCCCTCAAAACGACTACAGTCAATCTAAACTTTGATCGAAAAGAGGGGTCGCGATCGCGTTACAGTTTTAATAGGTAATTAACCACATGGAGCGCAACGGTTGCCATGAAAGCTGTTTTAATGACTGAACCCGGAACCCCAGAAGTCTTACAACTGCAGGAGGTTCCCAAACCAGAAATCAAAAGCAACACAGAAATTTTAGTCAAACTCAAAGCAGCAGGGGTCAACCCCATTGACACTAAACTCCGCAGCCGAGGTAGCTTTTACCCAGAAAAAATGCCTGCCATTTTAGGCTGTGATGGGGCAGGGATCATTGAAGCGGTGGGTGCAGGGGTAACTCAGTTTCAAGTGGGGGACGAAGTGTATTTTTGTGATGGTGGCTTGGGGGATGATACAGGAAACTACGCCGAGTATACGGTGGTTGAAGAACAGTTTGTCAGTCTAAAACCGGAATCTCTTAGTTTTGCCGAAGCGGCGGTTGCTCCCTTAATTTTAATTACTGCCTGGGAATCGTTATATGATCGAGGAAGACTGCAACCCGGACAACGAGTGTTGATTCATGCTGGCGCTGGAGGTGTGGGTCATGTGGCGGTGCAACTGGCAAAATTACAAGGGGCAGAAGTCGCTACCACCATTAGCTCATCAGAAAGTGCAGCTTTTGTCAAGGAATTAGGAGCAGATTTGACAATCAACTACAAAGAAACAGATTTTGTGCAACAGGTCTTAGAGTGGACGGATGGGGAAGGGGTAGATTTGGCATTTGATACTGTCGGTAAGGATACCTTCTACAAAACCATTCCCGCAGTGAAACTGTATGGGGATTTAGTGACGATTTTAGAACCCGATACCCGTATTGGTAACTTAAAAGAAGCCCGTCTGAGAAACTTGCGAATTGGCTTAGAATTGATGCTGACACCAATGTTACAGCGATTGGTGGAAGAACAGAAAGATCAAGCCAAAATTCTACAACAGTCTGGACGTTTAATTGATGAAGGACAACTGAAAATTCATCTCAGTCATACTTTCCCATTAGAAAAAGCCGCAGAAGCCCATTGTCTATTAGAAGCGGGGGGAATGATGGGGAAAATTGCGTTAACAATATCGTGATTCGTTATTGGTTATTCGTCATTAGTTAGGCTTGTTCTAATTTTCACGAAGAGTTTAGCCCCTAGCCCCTATCCTTAAAAAGGGGCTAGGGGGAGCAAATACTTAAACCTATATGCGTAGTGCTATATCACCCAAGTTCTGAAGTTTTACCGAAAATAGGATGTAATGTAGATCACCATGGGACTTAGGTAATTATCACTTAGGGTAGCTGAGGAGATTCACCTGTCCTGGTGCGACCCCATCACAGGCTTAACCCAGCCATCGTAGGAGAATAGAATCATCCTTACACAAACTTTGGTTGAATCGATGTTATCCTATAGTTCTTTACCTCAAATTCCTTTAGAGACGATTGTTGATCGAGTTTTGGCGTTTCGTCAGATTACTCCCCTCGATTATCAGTTGCTGAAATCAGCGATTCTCTCAGAAGATTCCCTGACAGAAACTTGTCAATCGGCGTTACATCATCTATTGGATGAATTACGTCAGGGGTTCATTTGGATTAGCATCTCCGATCAAGTGGCTTGATCCTTAGAATGAAACAGAGAATGAAAGAGGTCGTAACGCCTCATCTAATCTCTGCAAACGACTACAGTAATCATCGCTGGCAACAAGGTATAATCCCTATGTAGGGATTGAAACAACGAGAGGAAAACCGATCCATGTCTGTAATTGCGGTAATTGACTACGATATGGGAAATTTGCACTCGGTGTGTAAAGGATTAGAAAAAACGGGTGCAACTCCTCAAATTACAGATTCTCCGGAACTCATTCAGGCAGCAGACGCAGTGGTTTTACCGGGTGTAGGTTCCTTCGATCCAGCCATGCAACATCTAAAGTCCCGTGATTTAGTTGAACCCATTCGAGAGGTGATTACATCTGGGGTTCCGTTTTTGGGGATTTGTTTAGGGTTACAGATTTTATTTGAAGGCAGCGCAGAAGGCAACGAAACGGGTTTAAGCATTTTTCCGGGAACTGTACGACGCTTTAAGTCAGAACCGGGCTTAACTATTCCTCACATGGGATGGAATCAACTGAATTATACTCAACCGCATCTCTCTTTATGGCAACGACTGGAACCCAATCCTTGGGTTTATTTTGTTCATTCCTATTACGTTGATCCGGTTGATCCGCAATTGACAGCGGCAACCATTACTCATGGAACTCAAACGGTAACTGCTGCGATCGCCCACAATAATGTGATAGCGGTTCAATTTCATCCGGAAAAGTCTTCAACCACCGGATTAAAAATACTAGAAAATTTTGTGGAATTGGTTTCTTCTCGTTTGGTGATATCGAGTTAATCGACATCAAGGAGATCGATCTTAATTTTAGATGACGATGATGATCGCGGCATCGAGTTAGCAGGGAAGTTGGGGTGGATTGGTAGTGCGGTTGAGAGGGGTTAGCAAATTACCCTATTTCAGGGAACTCTGATGGCAATAGGTTAACTATGCCCCCAGACACTGAACTAACCGTCAAAACCCATGAACACTCACACCGTTGCTTCCCTAGCTGGCTACACTCTCGTTGAGCCACTCTACAAAGGATCTCGGACTGAAGTTTACCGAGCCTTACAAGCTGAGTCACAGCAGCCCGTGGTCATTAAGGTACTGCGTCATCAGCATCCCAGCTTTGGAGAATTGGTGCAGTTTCGCAATCAGTATACGATCGCCCGCCACCTCAATCATCCAGCGGTCGTTTGTCCCCTAGCCTTGGAACGTTGCGGCAATGGGTACGCATTGGTGATGCCTGAGGAAGGATTTATTTCCCTGGGAAGATACGCTCAGCAGCACTCTCTCGATCTCTCTACAACATTGGCGATCGCCATTCAACTAGCAGATGCCTTACATTATCTCATCAGCCAGCGCATTATTCACAAAGACATTAAACCGGGCAATATCCTGATCCACCCCGAAACTGGGCAAATCAAACTAATTGACTTCAGCATTGCCAGTCTGCTACCCAAAGAACAACAGCAACTGATCAACCCTAATGTTCTCGAAGGCACCCTGGCTTATATTTCGCCAGAACAAACCGGACGGATGAACCGAGGCATTGACTATCGCACGGATTTTTATTCTTTGGGGGTAACAGTTTTTGAACTGCTGACCGGAGAACTCCCCTTTGCGACCGATGATCCGATGGAATTGGTGCATTGTCATATTGCGAAAATTCCGACTTTTCCTCACACCCTACACCCTACCCCCCACACCCTTGTAGAAATTGTTCTGAAGTTGATGGCGAAAAATGCCGAAGATCGCTATCAGAGTGCATTAGGACTTAAATATGATTTGGAACGCTGCCTGCATCAATGGAAAGCCACAGGAGAGATTATCCCATTTGAGTTGGGGACGCAGGATGTGAGCGATCGCTTCCTAATTCCTGAAAGACTTTACGGACGGGAACAAGAAGTCCAAACCCTAATAGATGCCTTTGAGCGCGTAGCGGACGGCAAAACTGAGATGATGCTGGTGGCAGGATTTTCAGGTATTGGAAAAACTGCCGTTGTTAATGAAGTGCATAAACCCATTGTCAAACAACGGGGTTATTTTATTAAAGGCAAATTTGACCAATTTAATCGTAATATTCCCTTTTCGGCTTTTGTGCAAGCTCTGCGGGACTTAATGGGGCAACTCCTGAGTGAAAGTGACGAGCAATTGCAAAACTGGAAAACCCAGATTTTAGCAGCACTGGGAGAGAATGCTCAAGTTATTATCGAACTAATTCCCGAACTCGAAGGCATTATCGGCACACAACCCCCTGCACCTGAATTATCGGGAACTGCTGCCCAAAATCGGTTTAACTTACTCTTTCAACGGTTTATTCAAGTCTTTACCACTGCCGAACACCCCTTAGTAATATTTGTCGATGATTTGCAATGGGCAGATTCTGCGTCACTGAACTTGATTCAGGTGTTAATGAGCGAATCTAAAACAGGTCATTTATTGCTGTTGGGAGCCTATCGGGATAATGAGGTATTTCCTGCTCATCCGTTGATGTTGACCCTCAATGACATCGCTAAAGCTGGGGCAACTATTGAAACGATTACGCTGCAACCCCTGAATTTGACCAGTCTTAATTACCTGGTGGCAGACACCCTGCATGCCCCAGAAAAAGTGGTCAAACCACTGACAGAGTTGGCAATGCAGAAAACCCAGGGTAATCCTTTCTTTGCCACTCAGTTTCTCAAAGTGCTGCATCAAGAGCAGTTAATTACCTTTGACCGGGATGCTGGACATTGGCAGTGCGATATTGTGCAAGTGCGGGATGCAGCTTTGACCTCGGATGTGGTGGAGTTCATGGCATTGCAGTTGCAAAAGCTACCGGAAGTAACGCAAGAGATTTTGAAACTCGCTGCTTGTATTGGGGCGCAGTTTGATTTAGAGACACTGGCAATTGTCTCAGAGCAACCCCAAACAGCGGTAGCAACAGCCCTGTGGAAAGCCTTGCAGGAAGGGTTGATTTTGCCTCAAAGTGAGATTTACAAATTTTATATCGGAGAAGCTCAAGTCAAGCCACAGGACTCGAATGAACTGCTGAGTTATAAGTTTTTGCATGATCGGGTTCAGCAAGCTGCTTATTCTCTCATTCTCGAAGCACAGAAACCCGTTACCCACGTCCGCATCGGACGATTGCTGCTGGAAAATACTGCCCCAGAAGCGCTAGAAGAACGTATCTTTGAGTTAGTGGGTCAATTAAACTACGGCATCGACACAATCGCCCGAGCCGAAGAACAAGAAGAGTTGGCGTGCCTCAATCTCATCGCTTGTCGCAAGGCCAAAAATGCAACGGCTTATCGAGCGGGACGCGAATACGCTTGTAAAGGTTTATCCTTATTGGGCAATAATCCTTGGCAAAAACAATATGAAATGACCCTTGCCCTCAGCGAACTCGCCGCCGAATTTTCTGCTTTGTGTGGGGAATGGGAAGAGATGGATCGCCTCGTGGAAAAAGTGGTTGCCAACAGCCATTCCCTAGCGGAACGGGCAAATGTTTATCGCATCCAAATTCAAGCGAATGTCTCTCGCAATCAACCGACCGAAGCCCTCGAGATTGCCCTAGGCTTCTTACAACAGTTGGGAGTGACTGTCCCAGAAAACCCGACGGGAGCAGATATTGGCAAAGCCATTGTCGCCGTCCAAGAACTTATGGCAGAGCGTGAAGTTGAAGATTTACTTAACCTCCCTGAAATGAAGGATGAGGAAAAAATTGCGATCGTGCAGACCGCCAACAGTATTCTCCCCGCTACTTACATTTGTAATCCTCTACTTTTCCCTATTGTTGCTTGTTTATCGGTCTCTCTCTCCATTCAATACGGCAATATTCCCCCCTCAAGTTATGCCTATGTTTCCTATGGTTCGATTCTTGCTAACAGTGCCAATCCCGATGTCATTACTGGAGACAGATTCTGTAGACTCGCTTTACAGTTGGTTGATAAGCTCGACGCAAAAATTGACAAGGCAGCTGTTTTGACAGTTTCTGGTTTATTTCTCATCCACCGCACGTCCCCCATGCAAGAAACCCTACCTCTCTTGCAAGCTGCCTATACCAATGGTTTAGAAACGGGCAGTTATGAATTTGCGGGCTATGGCGGTTATAATTTTTGCGCCTACTCTTTTTGGTGCAATCGTCCCCTAGCGGCTTTAGCCGAAGAAACCCGTGCTTACTGTCATGGTTTGACGCAAATCAATCAACTCACGACAGCCAATTACGCTCGGATCTACTGGCAAGGTACGTTAAATTGCCTCGATCGCTCAGAAAATCCCACCCTTTTATCCGGGGAAGCCATGCAAGAAAAGGAAGCGCTCCTCCAATGGCAGGCTGCTAACGATGGCTGTGGATTATTCTTTTTCCATACTTCCAAACTCATGCTCTGCTACCTTTTCGCAGAGGTTGAATCGGCTCGCAACCATGGGATTGAAGCTCGGCGTTATTTAATGGCTGGTGCTGGATTTGTTGTCGAACCCGCATTTTACTTCTATGATTCTTTAACGATGTTGGCTTCTTTCAATTTCAACTCAGAAGAAATTGCACAAGTATTTGAGAAAGTCAAACAAAACCAAAGGATATTGCAAGAACAATGGGCGAACTATGCCCCCATGAATTACCAACATAAAGTGGATTTAGTGGCAGCGGAAAAATGTCGGGTCTCGGGAGAAAAATTAGAAGCAATGGAACTCTATGACCAAGCCATTACTGGAGCCAAAGCCAACGAATACATCCAAGAAGAAGCGCTAGCCAATGAACTCTTCGCTAAATTTTACCTTGACTGGGGGCGAGACAAAGAGGCAGCAGGCTATATGCAAGAAGCCTACTACTGTTATGCCCGTTGGGGAGCCAAAGCCAAAACCGATCACCTAGAAGCCAACTATCCTCAACTACTACGTCCCATTTTGCAGAAAACTAGCTCAACCCTTCATCCGTTGGAAACCCTAGCCTCGATTTCTTCACTCAAGTCTACTATTTGTGCTACAACTACTGGAACCCAAACTTCTGAGAACAATGCCAATACGACTTTAGATCTGGTTACCCTGTTCAAAGCCGCCCAGGCGATTTCTAGCACAATTGACCTCGAAGAATTGCTGAGGAGACTGACCCAAATCTTACTGCATAACTCAGGAGGCGATCGCTGTGCCATTATCTTGTGTGAACCGAATAAAGAAGTGCAGGTACGGGCGACCGCGACAGTAGAGGCAACCGATCTATCTTCCGTAACCCTCAAGGATACCAACCACTTACCTATTCAACTGATTCAATATGTCAAAAATTCTGGCAAAACTGTTGTCATGGATAGCCCGAAGTGTCATTTACCTGTGGTTGATCATGACCTAGCCGAACGCCAACCCGCCAGCGTCCTGTGTTTACCTCTGGTTGATCGCAGCCAATTACGGGGCATCCTGTACCTGGAAAATCAAGCCACCAGCGGCGTGTTTCATCCCGAACGTTTAGCTGCCCTGCAGTTGCTGGCAACTCAGGCGGCGATCGCTTTAGAAAATGCCCGACTCTACCAACAAGCCCAAGACTATGCCCAACAGTTGGAAGAATCTCAACTCCAATTGGTGCAAAGCGAAAAAATGTCAGCCTTGGGTAACTTAGTGGCAGGGGTTGCCCATGAAATTAATAATCCCCTCGGTTTTATCAACGGCAATATTACCGAAGTCCGTCACTGTCTCGATGACATCACTGAATGTTTACAATCCTACCGCCAAACCTTCCCTGAACCCGGTGAGGAGATTGAAGCGTTGCTAGAAGAGTTAGAGATTGATTTGTTGATCGAAGACTTGCCGCAAATGCTGGACTCAATGAAAGTGGGTTGCGATCGCATTCGGGGTATTAGTAACAGTTTACGGATGTTTTCCCGTGCTGATACGGAATCAAAATTTAAGGCAAATGTTCATGATGGTATCGATAGTACTCTGTTGATTTTGAAATATCGCTTGAAAGCCAAAGATTTCCGCCCGGAAATTGAGGTGATTCGCGACTATGGTAATTTACCAGAAATCAATTGTTTTCCCGGTCAACTGAATCAGGTGTTTATGAATATATTAGCCAACGCCATCGATATGTTTGACGAAATCGCCGAAGGGCGCTCATTCGATCAACTTCAAGCTAATCCTCAGCGGATTACCATCCAAACTCAGGTTGTTGAACCTCATAGTATAGAAATTCGTATCGGCGATAATGGCAAAGGGATGTCTGAGGAAATCTGCTCAAAAATCTTTGATCGAAAATTCACTACCAAAGCCGTTGGTAAAGGAACGGGTTTAGGACTGGCGATCGCTCGTCAAGTGATTGTGGAAAAACATGGCGGTTGCCTAGAAGTGCAGTCTCAGATCGCTCAGGGGACGGAGTTTTTGATCCGTCTGCCTATTTAGCATTTTACAATGAACTAGAATCCAAACTTTGGGCTTCTTCCTCTGTTTTCGGTAAGTGCAAGCCGCATTCTTGTTTCATGCCCCGGAAACGAGTATCCCGTTCATGTTGATCATTGGCGGTAATGGGGCGGCTAGAATGCCAGTCCCCAACACTGGTGTATCCCAGGTCAAAATAGGGATGATAGGGTAAATCATGGGCGGTGAGATACTTGTAAATATCTCGTGCATTCCAATTCAGAATTGGATAAATTTTGTAGCGTTCTGATTGTTGATCGACTCGACGTAGGGTTTGGCGGTGTTGGGTTTGATCCGCCCGTAACCCCGCTAACCAAGCCGTTGCCCCCAGTTCAGCTAAGGCACGCTGCATGGGTTCAACTTTACGAATATAATCGTAACGATTCAACGCCTCTACCGTTTCTGCTTCCCATAAACGCCCTTGCAATGCTTCCATCCGGGCTGGACTCATGGCAGACTGATACACTTTTAAATTAAGGTTTAATTGTTGCGTTAACTTGTCTGCAAACAGATAAGTTTCTGCCGGCAAATATCCTGTATCAATCCAGATGACGGGAATTTCTGGAATCACCTGAGTAACTAAATGCAGCATTACCGCCGACTGAATACCAAAGCTGGTACTCATCACTAAGCCTTCTGCAAAGGTGTCTGCTGCCCATTGGACTAAGTTAGTGGCGCTGACATCAGCCAATTCAGCATTCACCTGATCGAGATCGAGTTGAGGTATTGACAAGACTTCTGACATCATTCCATTCGACTCATGAACCTGACAATCACAACCCATTCCCTGATGATGTTGGGAAGGGGCTACTGGATGCTGTGGAGATTGGTTTTGCCCAGCGGTATTTGGATTTATCAGATTCAATCGTGGCATGGTTTTCCTCAATAAATATGTGATTCGTTAGACATTTTCAGTGATTGACATCCTCAGGAATGCTCATGTTATTCATCCCCAAAGTTGAATGGGTTCAATCAGGTTTAGGGGGTTAGGTTAGGATAGGTTGGCTCACTAGATAAATCTTACAGCACATTTTACCCTGAATGACTCGTCAGGTTTTATCACTTTGGCACTTTTCTCCACGTAGTTCTGAGAAGTCTGTTGATGAACGTAATGGCTTAACAGGTTCAATCTACAATCTTAAATGAATCTATTATTTTTGCGTTGTGAGTGATTCATCACATGATTGTGGATCAGGGGTTATATCGTAAACTTTGTTATCCGCTGACTTCTATTTTTTACAATTTATAACAAAATTAAAACTGCATCACTGTTGCTGAGTCAATACTAGATAGATATGACAAAACATATCTTGCACAATTTATCAGACTTTTGATGTTGATGTAAAGCTTGATAAGGGAGGGTAGTATCATGACTTGTCCTCGCAATCAATTCGGTCAACCGGCTTGCTTTATTGTGGCTCATCCGGATCATCCTAATGATTCTTTCTGTTTGACTTGCGGCAGGAGATTTTCTCCCCCAACTCAGCCATCTACCACAAGCAAAAACTATGAGTTGTTAGTGCTGGCTATTTCTGTTTTGATGTTAGTGCTTTTACTCAAAGTCATTTTATTTCAACCCAATGAGGGTTCTCTGCCAGACTATGATTTTCCCTATCACTATAGAGATATGACAGAAATTTAGTCAGTTGGAACTAGAAATAATCAAGATTAACTCAGGGCTAAAATCAAGTAAAATATAATCGTTGAATAACAAATTTTTCATGCTTTTAAAAAGATGATAATTCTACAGAAATTCTTTTTTAAAATTGATTACAGCTAGTTTTTTTATAGATTTTTGTTAAAAAAACATAAAAATTAATAGGTAATCTCTAGCTTTAAAAATGAATACCATTTAACTCCCTACACTGTATGAGTTCTATCTACTGATACAATAAAAATGATGAGATCCATACCTGACCCATTTTGTTAATGAAACCTAAAATTAAAGATGCGCGAGCCTGGCAACAAGCTGAAATGTTGATGCAACCGACTTTAATTCGAGTTTTGGATAATATCCGTAAACAACTTGAAGATTCTCCCTGGAAAGGAACCTATCAAGAAATTCAACATCCTTATCCAGGTTATCGACTTGACTTAACCTGTAATGATCAAACTCGTAGTATTGACATCTGGGAAGTCTGCTATCAAGTTTGTTTTTTGGCATACGAACCCACCCACGCCGCAGCCGAAAGCCGAGAAGTGGAAATTGATACCAGTTTAATTGATAGCGAAACAGGAGAAGTAGACTGGAACCGGCTAGATGACAAGGCAAAACGCATTATTGAACAACTTTTAGCCCTTTAATATTTTCCTATAACTGTTAAGGATAGTTACTGTTCTGGATGTAATGGCAACAGATGTCCCCCCACTACGGTACGCTAGATGAGTTGAGAATATTGACTATCCCTTACCCCACGTTTCTATGACTGTCTCTGCTTCGACTCGCACGGTTCGTATTGGTTCACGCAAAAGCCAACTGGCTTTGGTTCAAACCTATTGGGTACAAGAAGAACTTCAGAAGCATTTCCCAGAGATCACCTTTGAAGTCCATACCATGTCTACCCAAGGGGATAAAATTCTGGATGTTGCCCTGGCTAAAATTGGGGATAAGGGACTATTTACTAAAGAACTGGAAGTGGGAATGTTGAACCGTGACACGGATATGGCGGTGCATTCTCTGAAAGATTTACCGACCAATTTACCGGAAGGATTGATGTTAGGTTGTGTCAGTGAACGCGAAGATCCTGCTGATGCCCTTGTAGTCCATGAAAAACATAAGGACAAACAACTCGATACATTACCCCAAGGTGCAGTCATTGGCACTTCCTCCCTCCGCAGATTAGCACAACTGCGCCATCACTTCCCCCATTTTGAATTTAAAGATATTCGCGGTAACCTCAATACCCGTCTACAAAAGCTGGATGAGGGCAATTATGATGCCATTATTTTAGCCGTTGCGGGGTTAAAACGCTTAGATATGAGCGATCGCATTCACCAAGTGATCCCGGCTGAACTCTCTTTACACGCGGTGGGACAGGGAGCATTAGGGATTGAGTGTCGGGAAGGAGATACTGAGATTTTAAACCTAATTAAAGCCTTAGAACATACTCCCACGGCTCAACGCTGTTATGCAGAACGAGCATTTTTAAGAGAACTGGAAGGAGGTTGTCAGGTTCCCATTGGGGTCAATACCCAAATTGAGGGAGATCAACTAACGTTAAAGGGAATGGTTGCTAGTTTAGATGGTCAACGCTTAATTAAGGATACTGTTACTGGGGCAGCAACGGATGCTGAACAACTCGGTATTCAGTTAGCGGAAAAACTTAAACAGCAAGGCGCTCAGGAAATTTTAGATCAAATTTTTGCTGAAATTCAACGCAGTTAAAGCTGTTTTTATATCCTGTAGAGACGTTACCTGTAACGTCTCTACCCAGAAATAGAACCTTTAAACAACCTCCACTAACTTTTCACTGAGATCCCACATCCGCTCCGCTTTTTCATCATCACGGGCTTGGGGGGATACTTTTTGTGCAAATGATTTGCGCCCTTCTTTCTGGCGATTTCCCCAACTCCAATAAATACCGGATTGTTTGTACTCAGGGTCAGCAACCACATCGGCGACTCGTTCCCCTGCTAGTTCTTGAGACACATATCCACCGGTAATATTTTTTTGGAACCAGGGGAAGATTTTTTGGAACAGGGGATAATGATTGCGGAAAAGAGGAGTATCTGCAACACATCCAGGGTAGAGGGAACTAAAGGCAATGCCGGTTGCCTCATGATAGCGACGATGCAGTTCTCGCATGGTTAAGACGTTACAAACCTTACTATCTTTATAGGCTTTAACCGGTTCAAAGTCCTTACCATCAATCATTGAGATGGGATCTTTAAATCCGGCGGCAAACCCTTCAAGATTGCCGAGATCGGGACGAGGAGGAATCTTACCGCCTAATTCATCTGGGTTGTGGGTCACTGTGCCTAAAATCACCAACCGTTTGTCTGGGGCGGGTGAATTTTTCAAATCCTCTAGCATCAGCTTACAGAGGAGAAAATGCCCTAAATGATTGGTTGCCATACTCAACTCATAGCCTTCTGGACTGCGTAAGGGTTCTTTGAGTAAGGGCATATAAATGGCAGCATTGCAGACTAAAGCAGTTAACGGTCTACCAATGCCTCTGAATTTTTTGACAAATGTTCGCACACTGTCTAAGGAAGCTAAATCAAGCTGCATTAAATTGTAGTTATCTTTCGCAATTCCCACCGTTTGAGCGGCGGCTTCAGCTTTTACAAGATCTCGACAGGCCATCACCACGTACCATCCTCGATCTGCCAAAGCTTTTGCGGCGTATAAACCGACTCCTGAGGATGCACCGGTAATCACGACCGTTGATTTCTGATTTTCATCCATCTTTGTTCAGACTCCATTGATCGCTGCTGAGTATTTTTAATCATGATCTCACATTATTAGACCGGACTAGACAAGTGGCGCTTCATTTGTAATTGTTGGTAATACTATGTTTGAGATTGACCCTGTGAATGTTGGGAACCCTCGTTTTTAACCTTGCCTGGGATAAAAAAAAACGCCCACAAATTCATGGGCGCTCTAATCAGGGTGCATCTACTATACTTATGGATTATAGCCATGATGGGTTAGACCCCACAAGTTAATTTACAAAAATTTACAATTTTGATCCTGTATTGTGTTTTATCGCTAGAAAAACTAATGACCCCTACTCTCATCGGTCGCTGGCAAACCCGTCTACTACTTTGTACAACCGTCGGTGTTCTGGTCAGCTTACCGTTTTGTTTCGGATATTTTGATACGCAACCCAGTTGGGTTTATCTGTGGATTCTGGGCTATATTGCGGTTTTTGGGATAGCCTGGGACTGGCTTTACATTTACTTACAAAACTTTCGTTGGGATCGCGACTGGCCTGGAATCTTTCAATTATTGGCAGGCATTTGGGAAATTGTATTTTTAATCCTCTTAGTAAAAGTTTTTGGTTTGCCCGGAATTCCTCAAGAGGATTTAGATCTGAGGCGATTGATGTTGCACTATAGTCTGGTCTGGGTTGCCATCTATATCGCCTCTCAGACCCTCATGCGAATTTTATGGCCATACTGGCGATTTAGAGGCGGACGTTGGTTTTAATCTATCCATCCGCGAGAAAAGCACCTCAGATTTTCTGTATAATAATTGAGATTCAATCATGCTCCGGCTTGAGGGGTTGCTGAAACTCAAACAGGAACACACCTATGTCAGAAGAAACAAAGCCCAGTGCAAAAGCAAAAAACGAAAAACCGCCAGCCGTTGAGGATAAACCCTTTTCAGTTTTTATTGAACAGGACTATCTCCCTGCATTAAAAGAGGCGTTAACCCGTCAAGGCATTGACGATTTGGAGCTAAAATTTGTCAAGGAAAAACTACCTGCCAGCGTAGGAAGTTCAACCGAATATTGGCAGGTAGTAGGGCATTGGCAAGATGGACAGCGTCAGTTTAATGTCTATTTCCTTGATGAAGGAATTATGTCTCAAAAAGTGTTTTCTTGTGCTGCTAGTGGTTCACAACCGAGTGTGATTGAGCCATTTCTAGGAGATGAGCGGAAAATCACATTGCCTTTGTTAGTTTTTGGGGTTGTGCAACGCCTTAATGCTCAAAAGTGGTTAACTTGGAATTAAAAGTTGTTAGTCATTGGTTATTTGCTATTTGTTAAAGGCTGGCGTTATGCTTTTCAGTATTGCCTAACATATAGTGTTATAGCCTACAAATTCTATTCCTTTTCTGAGGATTAAATCAATAAATTGACTCAAAAAAACCCCTACTTTAGAGTAGAGGTTTTTTCAATTTATGCTAAGTTAATCGGCAAAGATTAACCAAACTTACCTGCTGTTGAGGCAATTAGGAAGGCGGCATAGGTCAGAATATAGCCAACTGTGAAGTGAGCTAAACCAACCAAGCGAGCTTGAACGATAGACAGAGCAACAGGCTTATCTTTCCAGCGAACTAAGTTAGCCAGAGGAGTGCGCTCGTGTGCCCAAACAATCGTTTCGATCAGCTCTTGCCAGTAACCCCGCCAAGAGATCAAGAACATGAAACCAGTTGCCCAAACCAGGTGTCCGAAGAGGAACATCCAAGCCCAGACAGACAGGTTATTGGTTCCGTAGGGGTTGTACCCGTTAATCAACTGAGCAGAGTTGAGCCAGAGATAATCTCGGAACCAACCCATGAGGTAAGTGGAGGACTCATTAAATTGAGCCACATTACCTTGCCAAACACCGAGGTGTTTCCAATGCCAGTAGAAGGTTAACCAGCCCAAGGTATTGAGCATCCAGAACATGGCGAGGTAGAAGGAATCCCAAGCAGAGATGTCGCAAGTACCGCCACGACCGGGGCCGTCACAAGGGAAGGAGTAACCGAAGTCTTTCTTATCGGGCATTAACTTGGAACCCCGAGCATCCAACGCACCTTTAACCAAGATCAAAGTGGTGGTGTGCAGACCCAAAGCGATCGCATGGTGAACCAGGAAATCACCAGGGCCAATAGTTAAGAATAGAGAGTTGCTACCGGAATTGATGGCATCTAACCAACCGGATAACCAAACGTTACCGTGGTTCGGCCATGCAGTGGTTGCAATACTATCGGCATTGGAGAGTAAGATATCCATGCCGTAAAGAGCTTTTCCGTGAGCTGCCTGAATGAACTGAGCGAAAACTGGCTCAATCAGGATTTGTTTCTCAGGGGTGCCAAAGGCAACCACTACGTCGTTGTGGACGTATAAACCTAAGGTATGGAAACCGAGGAATAGAGACACCCAGCTTAAGTGAGAGATGATTGCCTCTTTATGATCCAAAACACGAGCCAAAACATTTCCCTTGTTTTGCTCAGGATCATAGTCACGCACCAGGAAGATGGCACCGTGAGCGAAAGCACCAACCATCAGGAAACCAGCAATGTACTGATGGTGAGTGTAAAGCGCCGCCATCGTGGTGTAATCCCGTGCGATGAAAGCGTAAGGTGGAATTGAGTACATGTGCTGGGCAACCAGAGAGGTAATGACCCCAAGACAAGCCAGGTGCCAACCCAACTGGAAGTGAAGAGAGTTGTTGTAGGTTTCGTAAATGCCTTGGTGGGGCATATTGAAAGGACCTTCAACACGACGGCCAAAGAATTCTTTGGCATCACACATCTCTTTGATGCTGTGACCAATTCCAAAGTTGGTGCGGTACATATGACCCGCAACGATGAAGAGCACAGCAATCGCCAAATGGTGGTGTGCAATATCAGTCAACCACAGGGATTCGGTTTGAGGATGGAATCCGCCGAGGAAGGTGAGAATTGCCGTTCCTGAACCCGTTGCTGTTCCGAACACATGGTTGGCGGTATCTGGATTTTGAGCATAAACGCCCCAATTTCCAGTAAAGAAGGGAGCTAAACCTGCTGGGTGAGGTAGGGTACTCAGGAAGTTATCCCAACCTACGTGCTGTCCACGAGACTCTGGAATAGCGACGTGAACTAAGTGACCTGTCCAAGCTAAGGAGCTAACCCCAAACAGACCTGCTAAGTGGTGGTTCAAACGAGATTCCGCGTTCTTGAACCAAGCTAAGCTAGGGCGGTACATGGGTTGAAGGTGGAGCCAGCCTGCAAACAGGAAGATTGCAGAGAGCAGCAGCAAGAAAATTGCGCCTTGGTAAAGGTCACCATTGCTTCTCATCCCAATGGTGTACCACCAGTGATAGACACCAGAGTAAGCAATGTCAACTGGATTAGAAGCACCGGCTTGGGTGAACGCATCCACCGCAGGTGATCCAAACTGGGGATCCCAAATTGCGTGAGCAATGGGACGAACATTTAACGGATCTTTAACCCACTGTTCAAAGTTACCTTGCCAGGCGACATGGAACAGGCTGCCAGAAGTCCAGAGAAAAATGATAGCGATATGACCAAAGTGGGAAGCGAAAATCTTTTGATAAAGATTTTCTTCTGTCATGCCATCATGAGTCTCAAAATCATGGGCTGTGGCAATCCCGTACCAAATCCGACGGGTGGTCGGATCTTGAGCCAAATCCTGGCTAAATTTTGGGAATTTAGTTGCCATAAGTCCTAACTAAACTTTATTCTCTTCCAATTCCGCTCAAGTGATTTAGAGTCAATGGTTTGATTCACTTTTCACCCTAAAACTTGAGCGGAAAATTTGTGATCAACCAACTGATAAGATGTGTGCATGGAAGAATGCCCAGGTGGTGGCAATTCCTCCTAGGAGGTAGTGAGCTACCCCAACAGCCCGACCTTGGATGATGCTGAGGGCACGAGGCTGAATTGCCGGAGCAACCTTAAGCTTATTATGCGCCCAAACAATCGATTCGATCAGCTCTTGCCAATAACCCCGACCACTGAATAGGAACATCAGGCTGAAAGCCCAAACAAAGTGTGCTCCCAAGAAGATGAGGCCATAAGCGGACAAGGCTGAACCATAGGAGGTGATGACCTGGGACGCTTGTGCCCAGAGGAAATCACGCAACCATCCATTAATGGTAATTGCACTCTGGGCAAAGTTACCATTGGTGATGTGAGAAATGGTGCCATTGGGGTCAACCGTTCCCCACACGTCGGACTGCATCTTCCAACTAAAGTGAAAGAGCACAATCGATAGAGAGTTGTACATCCAGAACAGACCGAGGAAGACGTGATCCCAACCAGAAACCTGGCAAGTACCACCCCGGCCTGGGCCGTCACAAGGGAAGCGGAACCCTAATTCGCTCTTATCTGGAATTAAACGAGAATTCCGAGCATAGAGAACGCCCTTGAGGAGGATTAAAGCGGTAACGTGAATGGTAAAGGCATGGATATGGTGAACCATAAAGTCCGCTGTACCCAAAGCAATCGGCATCATTGCCACTTTACCGCCCACTGCCACAACATCACCGCCAAAGACAGGACTCACACTTGCCAGTGCATTGGGGGCTGTACCACCCGGTGCCAAGGCATGGATATTTTGAACCCACTGGGCAAAGATGGGTTGCAACTGAATTCCCGTATCTGAGAACATATCTTGAGGACGACCAAATGCCCGCATGGTGTCATTATGGACATACAGGCCGAAACTGTGGAAGCCCAAGAAGATACAAACCCAGTTCAGGTGGGAGATAATCGCATCTCGGTGACGAATCACCCGATCCAACAAGTTATTAACATTCTTGGCTGGATCATAATCGCGAACCATGAAGATGGCGGCGTGTGCTCCAGCACCCACAATTAAGAATCCACCGATCCAAACATGGTGTGTGAACAGACACAACTGGGTTGCGTAATCCGTTGCCAGATAGGGATAGGGAGGCATGGCATACATGTGGTGAGCCACAATGATGCTGAGAGATCCCATGAGGGCAAGATTAATCGCCAGTTGTGCGTGCCAAGAAGTGGTCAGGATTTCGTAGAGACCTTTGTGGCCTTCTCCGGTTAAGGGGCCTCTGTGAGCCTCTAACATTTCCTTCATGCTGTGACCAATGCCCCAGTTTGTCCGGTACATATGGCCAGCAATGATGAACAACACGGCTAAGGCTAGGTGGTGGTGAGCGGTATCAGATAACCACAAGCCACCGGTTACCGGGTTCAGTCCACCTTTGAACGTTAAGAAATCGGAGTATACTCCCCAGTTCAAGGTGAAAAACGGTGTTAAGCCTTGGGCAAAACTGGGATACAACTCTGTCATTAAGTCCTTATTCAAAATGAACTCATGGGGCAGAGGGATATCAGCGGGGGCAACCCCAGCATCCAGTAGCTTGTTAATGGGTAAGGACACATGAATTTGGTGACCCGCCCAACCTAAGCAGCCTAAGCCTAATAGCCCAGCTAAGTGATGGTTCATCATCGACTCCACGTTCTGGAACCATTCCAGTTTGGGAGCTTTTTTGTGATAGTGGAACCATCCTGCAAACAGCATCAAGCCTGCCATCACCAGCGCACCGATGGCGGTGCAGTAAAGCTGGTATTCGTTGGTGATGCCGCTGGCGCGCCAGAGTTGGAATAGTCCAGAGGTGATTTGAATCCCCTGGAAACCGCCTCCAACGTCTCCATTTAAAATTTCTTGGCCAAAGATTGGCCAGACCACCTGAGCACTTGGTTTAACCGCCAAGGGGTTCGCTAACCAAGCTTCATAGTTTGAAAACTTCGCACCGTGGAAATATGCACCACTTAGCCAGATAAAAATAACTGCTAAATGACCGAAGTGGGCGCTAAAGATTTTGCGCGAAATATCTTCTAAATCGTTCGTATGGGTATCGAAGTCGTGAGCGTCGGCGTGCAGGTTCCAAATCCAGGTGGTGGTACTTGGTCCCTTTGCGAGGTCTCGTCGGAAATGACCAGGTTTGGCCCACTTTTCAAAAGAAGTTGGGGTAGGGTCATTATCAACTGTAACCTTTGCTTTCGCCTCCGGCTCTGGAGGACTGATGGTCATCGAGACTCTCCTCTCCGTCTGACAAAAAACTCAAAATGTTGTGGATTCTGAAACAAGTTTTAAAACTGCTTCAAAACCATTCACAAATGTTAGTGGTGAACTAATCATTTGCTAGGTCTAACAGAACTCCTTTTAGGTTGCTGTTTGACAATCTAGTTGCTAACTTTAGCGTCAATCTTGTCTCTATAGCAACGCCCAATCTGTGAAAGATTGTAAAGGAGCTGTTGTATGTAAATGATATATCATCTTTCCCAATTGGAGGGATATGGGTTGTTAACAATAATTAAAATCATCGATAGCCCTTATTTATCAAGCCTTATAGCCGAAAAAAGTGGCGGCTACTTGGCGGCTAACGCTGTATTTTTTTACAAAACTTAAAATTACTTGAGCAAAAAATAACTTTTATTACAGTGATGCCGAGAACACAGGACAGTGATACATTCAAACATGGTAGTAGCCGACTTCTGACTGCTTGTAAAATAAGCATTTCCGGCTATCTCCTGGGAACTAGAAAAATAGCTTAAAGCTTAACATTTGTGAGCCAGGATTTGCTCTCCTCTATTAGAACTTTACACAGTTGTGATGTTCATCATCCTTTTGGGCTATAGTTTCCCATGAAAGACTGCTCGACAATAATGGATTGGGGTTTCTGTAAGATTATGAACTTGCGACGTCTGAACCAGTGGCGCACCTTAGCCAATCAAGGCTTGACTTACCTGATTGCCCTTGCTTTGGGCTTCAACTTAGTCGCCTGTGGATCATCCGATCTCTCAGAAGCAATTCCCCCTCAGCCGACGACATCAGAACCGAAACAATCCATTACGGAAGTCTCGCCGCCGGTTGCTATTCAGAAACTGCATCAAGTTCTCGATCAATATCAACCTCAAGTCACCATCATTAGTCCAAAACCAGACGAACTTCTACAGGACAATACCGTTAACGTCCAACTCAACGTTCAAAATTTCCCCGTTTTTCAGGAAGAGACCCTGGGTTTAAGCCCTCATTTACAAGTTATTTTGGATAATCAACCGACTCAAGCCATTTATGATCTCAGTCAACCCTTAACGTTTGAAGATCTCGACCCTGGAACCCACACCTTACGGATTTTTGCCGCTTATCCTTGGGATGAAAGCTATAAAAATCCCGAAGCTTATGACCAAACTGTATTTCATCTGTTTACCCGAACACCCCGTAATAATCCTGATCTCAGTCAACCCCTGTTGACCCTCAACCAACCCACAGGAACTTACGGCGCAGAACCAATTTTATTAGACTTTTACCTCGCCAACCCCCCTGTTCAGCCGATTGACTCAGAAGAGGTTGTTGAGGACACGGTAGACTGGAAAATCCAAATGACCCTCAACGGTGAATCTTTCTTGATTGATCAATGGCAACCCATATATATAAAAGGTGTTAAATCAGGTAAGAACTGGATTCAACTCCAATATCTCAATCAACAGGGACAACCCGTCAACAACGTTTATAACAATACAGCTAAAGCTTTTACCTACAATCCTGAGGTGAGTAATTCTCTGTCTCAACTCTTCAAGGGAGAATTCTCAGAGGCTCAACTTCAGGCTATTGTTGACCCAGACTATGTTAGCGAGATGGCTAACCCTGTTCCAGAAGCACCAGAACCTGAAGAACTGATTGAACCTGCTGTTTTAGAGGAAAACCCCTTAGAAGAGAGTGAACCCTCTTCAGAAGAGACCATTTTATCACCCGTAGAAGGGGTTTTAGATGACACTGAGGAACAGACTGCTACTGAAACTCCTGAAATTGAAGCGGATAACTTAGAGACTGCTGAAACGGTGACAGACGAACTGGTGGAAGAAGCCATTGAACAACCCGAAACCGTCGAAGAACCTACGGCCATTTTAGAACCGGTTGTTGAGGTAGAAGAATTACCTGAAGTTACTGAAACTGAAACCGATAACTTAGAGACTGTCGAAGAAGCTGTTAAAGAACCCGAAACCGTCGAAGAACCTACGGCTATTTTAGAACCGGTTGTTGAGGCAGAAGAATTACCTGAAGTTACTGAAACTGAAACTGATAACTTAGAGACTGTGGAAACGGTGACAGATGAACCTGTAGAAGAAGCGATTGAACAACCTGAAACTGTTGAAGAACCTGCTGCTATTGCAGAACCTGTCATCGAAGAAGAACCATCTGAAATTACAGAAATTGAAGATGAAAACTTAGAGACTGTAGAAGCAGTGACAGAGGAACCTACAGACGAAACAGTAATTCAAATAGATGAAACTGCTGAAACACCAATTGTTGTTGAAGAACCGATGTTAGAAGACACAACAATAGACGAGGAAATCACAGAAATCCCCGAAGAAATTGTTGAAATTGATGAAACTCCAGATGTTGTTGGAGAAGAAAGTACAGAAGCCTCTCAGTTAGAACAGCCTGAGTCAGAAGGATGGTTAAACTCAATTCGGAAGCGAATTCAACTGCCATTTTTTCAACAAAAATCTGTTGAAATGGCTGAACCTCAACCTGTAGAGTCGGTGACAATTCCGGAAGATACTTCAAGCTCAGAACCGATTTCTACTAAACTATCTGAACTGAGAGAATGGTTCAACTCAATCTTAAATAAGATTCAACTCCCCTTTCTTAAATAAGAATTCCCTCAGGGAGTGGGAAAGTGTAGCAATTGTTTAATATTAGCTTGCATTACAGGTAAGGGATTACATCTTTAAGTTCCCTTACCTTTTTTTGTATTCTTTTTATCCAGAAAAAAAGTGGATGAATTGAAAAAAATGAGCTAAAAACTACGATGTTGCCATTTCCGAGTTTGTGCTTGTCCAATACTGGCTAATGCATTGAGTTGAGTGATTTGATTTTTCAATTGCTCAATCGTTTGATGTTGTTGTTCTATTTGATGTTGTAATTGATGATAGGCTTCTTGAGAAACTCTTTGATTAAGTTGCTGTTGAAGACTGTCGATTATATTTTTATGCTGTTTGAGTTCCTGTTGTAAATTGTTGTATTCTTTTTGAGGAACAGTTTGTTTCAACTGAGATTCTAAGCTGGAAATTTGTTGAACCTGTTGTTGCAGCTCTTTAATAGTTTGTTGATGCTGTTTGAGTTCCTGTTGTAAATTGTTGTATTCTTGCTGAGGAACAGTTTGTTTCAACTGAGATTCTAAGCTGGAAATTTGTTGAACCTGTTGTTGCAGCTCTTTAATAGTTTGTTGAGACTGTTTGAGTTCCTGTTGTAAATTGTTGTATTCTTGCTGAGGAACAGTTTGTTTCAACTGAGATTCTAAGCTGGAAATTTGTTGAACCTGTTGTTGCAGCTCTTTAATAGTTTGTTGAGACTGTTTGAGTTCCTGTTGTAAATTGTTGTATTCTTGCTGAGGAACAGTTTGTTTCAACTGAGATTCTAAAGCCTGAATTTTTTCATCATAAATTTTTGCCTGTTCCACAATTTGATGGTTAGCCTGAAGTGACTCTTCAGATGCAGAAGAAGTTGCTGTTTGCTCATTTTTTTCCTGAGCCACTTCTAGAGGTTGATTATTAGAATTAATCTGAGTTTCTTGTGCAACTATTTGGGCTGTACCCTCATAAGAAATCGCAAATTCACCTTGAGCAAGCCGTTCAACAATCTCTGATCGTGATATGCCTAATTCCTTGGCTACATCACTTAACCGCTTTGCGCTCGTAGGAGTCAAAGATACTCCAACTTTGACTTTACTATCTGAATTTACAGGAGAAACACTACGTTTTTTCTTTCTTGGCATAGCCCTAATCCTCAATGACTTAACAAAATTTAGGACTTACGCACTATCATAAATCGGTTCAGGCTGGGTTGATGAGTGTCGATGATAGTCAATCTTTTCTAACTAATATCTACTAGATGCCCTACAGTTGACGGCTTGCGTATAAACCCAGGTTGTTCATAACGTGACGTAAGTGCTACTTAAGAGTAGTATAATGGATAAATGTGACAAAAAAAGATCTAAATTTTTTGATACTCCCTGCGCTTAACGCTACACTCCGCGAACGCCTACCAGAACCGCGCACAGTGCCCCATAATTAGAAATTATGGGGCACTGTGCGCCACGGGAATTCATTACCCATGCAATCTAAAAAACGGTAGAAGATTTTTAGATTGCATGGGTAATGTAATTAGGAGATGATACAAGTTGTTTAATCTGACTTACGAATTCAAGCTGAAGCCAACTAAAAATCAAATAAATATTTTTGAACAATGGCTAGAAACTCATCGCAGAGTTTACAACCATGCTTTAGCTGAACGTAAGGATTGGTATAAGTCCCGCTCATGTCAGGTTAATGCTTGTTCTGCCGTTGCTGAATACATTATTCGGGCTTCTGCACTCCGTCCAACGTTTGCTTCTCAGTGTACATCTTTGACTGCTGCGCGTCAAAGCCATGAGTATTTAGGTAAAGTTAATGCTCAATCATTACAGCAAACATTGAGAAGACTTGAAAAATCTTTTGTAAGTATGTGGGAACAAAATTAGGGTTTTCCACGATTTAAAAAAGTTGTACGAATAACGTGGTGTTTATGTTCAGAAAGTAGATGGCAAGAAAACTTCTCAAATCTGCCCCAATTGTCAACACGAAATAGGCAAGAAAACATTAGCTGAACGTGTGCATAAATGCTCGAATTGCGGCTATACGACAGATAGAGATGTCGCAGCCACTCAAGTCGTTCTGAGTAGAGGACTTGCAGCCGTAGGACATACAGTTAAGATGCTTAGTGAGGGTAAATTCGTCGGAATCCCTGTGAACTAAGAATCCCCATGTCTAAAAGACACGGGGAGTGTCGTCAACAAGGGTTAATCTCAAAGTATTCTAGTCAGTTGTCAAATTCCAAGAACGTCATGCTGAATAGAAGCCTCTCAAGCCCCAAACTCTGTTCTCTGGGTACAGCAGTCTCATTTCGTTTGAGAAAATGCTAAAAATAAGATAAAACTAAGATTATGAGAAACCTTTAATAAACTTTGGGAGAGGATCTGATGGACTTTGATTTTCGGTTATTGATTGTATTACTACCGATTCTAGCAGCGGCAGGCTGGGCTGGCTTTAACATCGCGGCTGTAGCTATCAGAGAAGTACAAGCGTTCTTGAGCAAACAAAGCTAGATTAGACTGAGATAACAGTTCTTAATGTTTTGAGCCGACCTTTTTCAGACTCACTGAGGGGGGTCGGCTTCATTTGTACAAGGCATCACAGGACTTGATAAGATATTGCAGTATTTTGTTTCCTAGCCCGTCCGCTAGGACTTCTCTCAACCCTAAACCTAAATCTTTCTAACGTAAAATTGAATGACTCCAGAAGCTGCCCTTGGCGAAGTTACCATTAAGCAAAATCTTGAACAATTTCTTCTGGTTTTGTCCGTCTCCCTAAGTGTGGCGACGTTGTCCCGTCTCTTTGTCTGGTTTCGTCGAATCCCCTTCACCTTATTATTGGTTATTGTCGGATTAATTCTTGCCTTTGAGGATATCCGACTGGTTAACCTCTCCCCAGAACTGATTTTAGAAATTTTTCTCCCGCCGTTGCTGTTTGAAGCGGGTTGGAATATGGGATGGCGGGAGTTAAAACGAGATTTAGTCCCGGTCACCTTGTTTGCCATTGTTGGGGTGATTATTTCAGTCGTCGGTATTGCCTTTGGACTCTATTGGTTAACCGGAATTCCTTTAGCCATTTCTCTGTTAGTGGGGGCGAGTCTTTCGGCGACTGACCCCATTTCAGTGGTGGCATTATTTAAAGAACTGGGTGCCAGTCAACGCTTGAGAACGTTGATGGAAGGAGAAAGCCTCTTTAATGATGGGGTTGCCGTTGTGGCGTTTAGTTTATTGGTGGGACTGCCATTAGGAACCACTGAGTTTTCTATTGCCCAAACTTTACTGCAATTCTTTACATTTGTCAGTATTGGTATTGGCGTGGGAAGTTTAATTGGATTTGGCATTTCTTATCTCACTCAACGGTTTGATTCCTCTTTAGTAGAACAATCTTTAACATTAATTTCGGCTTATGGAACCTATGTCCTGACGGAGAATTTAGGCGGTTCCGGAGTCATTGGTGTTGTTACAGTCGGGGTAATTTTAGGGAACTTCGGTTCCCGAATTGGCATGAATCCCCGCACTCGAATTATTGTCAGTGATTTCTGGGAATTTATCGCATTCTTTGTTAATTCAATTGTCTTTTTACTAATTGGCGATCAAATCCAATTCTATCATTTAGCCGATAATTTAATCCCAATTTTAGTCACAATTTCTGCGGTAATTGTAACACGGGCGATCGCCACTTATGGACTTAGTGCCATTAGTAATGGACTGGCGGGTTCTAACATTAGTCTGAAAGATCAAACTGTTCTGTGGTGGGGAGGACTCAGAGGTTCTGTTTCTATTGCTTTAGTGTTAAGTGTTCCCACAACTTTAGCCGGACGAGAAGATTTAGTCGCAACAGTATTTGGTGTGGTTTTATTTACGTTATTGGTGCAAGGATTAACCACACAACCGCTATTAGCAGTATTAGGATTGATTGGGGATCAACCGTTACGTCAAGAATATTTAGAGGGAATTGCTCGTCGTATTGCCTTAAATCGCGTACAAAATTATCTCTCAGAGGCGGTTCGTAAACAAGAAATTGATGCTGAATTTTATCGATATCAGGCTGAATTAGTCAAAGGAGAGTTGCAACTAATTCAGAGTAAATTAGATGAAATGGAAGAAAAACATATTCAATTGCAAGAACTGAGTATGAAAATGACTCTAGAAGAGATGATCGATATTGAAGCAGATACTTATGCTGAGTTTATCCGTTCCGGTCGGTTAAATAATCAGATTTCTCCCATTCTCTGGCACGCCTTTGAAACCAAAGAACAAGAAAAGCAAAAAGAATCAGAGGCAACTGGATAAAACAAGTAGGGTGCGTCAGTGACGTACCCTACTACTATACTTAAATACGAGTGGCTAAAAATGGTATCAAACGCTGTATTTTTCTCTGCCAAGGTGATGTATTTTCATGTAAATAACGATAATATTCCCAGATGTTCCAATAGGAACCACCCGGTTTAATTGGAGTTCCAGCCCAGTGAATATATTTTAAACGTTTTCCGTTATCATACAGGACATGATCGATTTCTTTAAAATGGGGTGAACCGCCCCAATTTCCAGGTGCACCGCCTGGGACTTTCACTAAGTTATGGCGGCGAGGAATATTTTTTAACACTAAATAGTTCAACACGGGTTGATCTGTAACCCCTTGAGTAAAGTCAAAGTATTGTTTATGTTGAGCACATTCTTTCAGAGTTTTATACATTTGATTGAGGGTAATTATCTCTTTTTTTGATCCCCAAAATCCGCTGTTAAATACATCTTCTAACTCGGTTTTTGTAAAAATTTGCTGTTCTAACACATAAGAAGAAAAGATATTCCGTAACTTTTCCCCAGAAAAGTGAAAATCACAGCAGAAGAAATCAACAGTTTGCAGTTGATCAAGATTAGCGGCGATATCTTCAAAAACAACAATATCTGTATCAATATATAAAAACTCATCCAGGGGACCAAACCAGGCGACCAGTTTCCGCATTTTGTTAGGAAGTTTGAGAAAATCTCGATCAAAAATTTCACCGACTTTTTGAGTAAAGGTATCAATAAATTCTAAGTCCGGGAAAACCTGAACTTGATGTAAGGTTCCTAACTGTTCTGCCACTTGATAATATTCATCATTAAAAGGAATGAGAATAATCGGCACGTTTGTATTGTAACAGCGAATACTATTAACCAGAGCGATCGCATTTTCCATGACGCGATCATTAGCAACAATATAAATTCCATGGTTCATAATAAGTAGTTGTACAGACACAACATTTAATTTGGTCAGACGGGGTTTCAATCAGTTGTAGGATTTTTCCCCTTATCCTAGATTACCCATCTTCCTATCCATTTCAATCCTGATATGAAGTCAGTGGCAGTTTATATATTCTCTGATGAGGTTGTTCCCTATGGGATTAACGGGAAACCCATGACTGAAACTGCTTTTAGTCTCACAACCTCAAAGCGTCTTTGTCCGTCCGTAAATTTACTGAAGATCTCAAAATACGATGGCATGGGGTCAATCCTCTTTGTCATCAACTCTAACCTGGATGAGATGATCAAGATGCAATCTATCTTAAGGATGAGTATAAAATTACCCCAATTTGCTAAAATTAAAATCTAAATCAATAGATAAATTGTTGTTTCAATTTATTATAGGAGACACTATGGTGCAATATGCCTTAACAATATTAGCAACTGCCCTCAGTTTGTTGGTGGTTGATATTCTCTTTTCTGGGGTTAACCTGGCTAACTTTCCCGCTGCATTAGCTGCTGCGGTAATAATTGGGGTAATCAATGGATCAATTAAGCCTGCTTTGAGTCTGGTTTCTTTACCCATTACAGTTTTAAGTCTAGGAGCTTTTGCCTTAATTGTTAATGGATTGTGTTTTTGGTTAGCTGCCGTCTTAGTACCAGGATTTCAGGTGACAGGTGTATTAGCCTTTATTATCGCCCCTGTGATTTTATCATTTGTTAGTACATTTTTCAATAAGTACTTTGCGGAAAAATACTTCTCCTCTTCTAATCAAGAAATCTCAGGGTAATGATTCGCGATTAGCTTAAACTGAATCAAATTGGAAAGCCTCTATTCGATAACTGCTATGGGATAGAGGCTAATTTAATGAGATTCAATGGGAAAAGATGCCAATCTGGCAACCTAAGTTTGAGAATAAGAATTACATTAATGAATATACTAATCAGGGTGCATCTTCTTTCATCAAGCTATACTCGATGAAAGATTCACTTTAAGGGGAATGAATGGCATCAACGTTACAGAGATTGGAGAGAAGGGATGAGAATCCATGACTTAAGTTACTTTACATTAGTCAACTCAGAAGTTGATATTCAAGGGGGTAACACGGCTACATCTTTTTGGTCTGATTGGCTACAAAATTTTTCTAATCGGGAAGGAAATTCTGCCAGTGTAAGTTTTAGTGCGATCGCAACAGGCGATAATACTTATACAGATGTCCAAGCCACTGTGATTGTGACAGAAAATTCCTCATATTCCAGTGTACGCTCCGTGGCAATTTCTAGCAGTTCATAATTTAATCTCATGATAAAATCGATGGGGTTTATAATAGCAATCGCTCATGACAACATCTTATCGATTATTTCAGAATGCGAGTCATTATTCAACGGGTTCAATCCTCTCAAGTTACGGTAGCAGGTCAAGTCGTGGGTCAAATTAGTTTAGGATTAAATTTACTCGTTGGGATTGCTGAAACCGATACAGAAACAGAACTGGATTGGATGGCGCGAAAATGTCTAGATTTACGTCTGTTTCCTGACCCTAAAAATGATACAGGCCGTTGGGATAAATCCATTCAAGAGATTGGGGGTCAACTGCTTGTGGTTAGTCAGTTTACCCTTTATGGTGATTGTAAAAAAGGTCGTCGTCCTTCCTTTGACTGCTCAGCGCCCCCTGAACAGGCTCAACAGCTCTATGAGAAATTTGTGCAAAAATTACGTTCTAGCGGCTTACAGGTTGAAACAGGGGTATTTGGTGCGATGATGCAAGTGAGTATAGAGAATGATGGCCCGGTCACGTTGATTTTGGAACGAGAAGCTTAAGTTTTGTGATCCGTAGCAACAAGTAGAATAATTTGTACTACAATTAAGACTCAACTGAGTAATCCTTAGCCCAGCAGTGATACAAGTTAGTCCAATAACCTCAGTGAAAACCCTAGCAGTTGGCAGTTTAAGACGAGTTCATCACATCGCCTTAAATGTATCCGATGTCAACGTCTCCCGCCATTTCTACGGTACTATTCTTGGCCTGCATGAACTGACTGGAGAGGAAATTCCTAGTACCCTGAAGTCGTTAGTGGCAGCGGGGAAAGTGGTTAACTTTGTCACTCCTGATGGCATCGTTTTAGATTTGTTTGTTGAACCGGATCTCAAACCTCCCCATGATGACCCGAAAGTCCAGTTTACTCGGGCAAACCATTTAGCATTTGATATTGACCCTCAGTTATTTGATCAAGCGGTTGAAGTCTTGCAAGCTAATAATGTGCCTATTGATCATGGCCCGGTTAGTCGTCCAACGGGACGGGGAATCTATTTTTATGACCCAGATGGGTTTTTAGTCGAGATTCGTTGTGATCCATGATCCAGTACTGGAGGCGTTCCCAATAAAAAGACCAGTGTTAACACTGGTCAAGTCAAAAAAAATTACCGTTGTTGTTTCAATTTGAGGAAACCGAATGTCTGCATTACCATTAAGCTTGCAGGGTGGTATTCTCAAATCTCATCATGATCAATTGTAACAAACAGCACAACTATTTCAGTAGAATATAAAAATTATCTATAGTGCGTAGGGTAGGTAATAGGCAGTAGGTTGTAGAGTGTAGGGTATAGGGAAGAGGGAGACGAGGTGAGGGGGAGACTTTGAGATGATTTGAGATTCCTAGATTTAAAGAAATTAGGCTAAAATCTAAAATTCCCTACTCCCCAATCCCCACACCCTACTCCCTGTCAATGACTTCCTTAACTTGCTGAGGGTTTCCCCAAATCACGGTTTCTTGCTTGTAAATCACCATTCCCGGTTTAGCCCCCTTAGATTTATAAACGTGTTTCGGACGGGTATAAATCACAGGAACCTGTTCACTTTGACGGGCGCGACTATAATAAGCGGTTAGATTCGCCACACACTGTAAATCTACATCTTCCGGTGCATCCCCAGCATTTAAACGCAGCAACACGTGACTCCCTGGGATTTCTTGGGTATGAAACCACAAATCATAATCCCCAGCTACTTTAGACGTTAACAAGTCATTTTGACGGTTATTCCGCCCGACCAAGACTTCAAACTGACTGGGGGTTTGATAGCGATAAAAAGCTGTGGCAGTGTCTTGAGAGGCAGGCCGATAATCTGAACTTTGTAAATAACTTTGCTGAATTAATTCGTCGCGAATTTCCTCTAAAGTTTGTAAATCTTCAGTCTGACGATAACTCTCAATCTGATTAATTGCCTCCTCAACCTGTTCTAAATAATTAATTTCATCCATGACTTCTGCCAACAACGGTTCAACCGCAATCCGGGCACGTTTTAACTTTTGATGCCGTTTATAATAAGCTTGGGCATTTTGAACTGCATTCTTTTCCGGATCGAGGGCAATTTTAATCGGTTCCCCGGTTTCAAAATCGGATAACGTGATCTGCTTCATTCCGGGTTGCCACTGATGCAAATTTGCCATTAATAAATCAGCTTGTATTCGAGATACATCCGCCTGATCCGATTGCTGTAATCGCTGTTGAAAACCCTCTGCTTTTTGACGTAACTTTTTCAGTAAATTATTTAACTTTTGACGAATTTGATGGTGTAATTGATTAAACGCTTGCTGATTTAACTCACGAGTATAATAGATATTTAACAGTTCATGAACCGTATTGGGGGCTGTTTGAAGCCTGTCTTGAGATAAATGTTTCCAGCCAATCACTCCATACCCTTTTGTCGTCCAATGGGGTTGAAACTCTTCTTTTTCCAGACAATGAAGCCAGGTTTGCCAACAGTCAAACAAGCGACTCCAATCTTCATCCGTGAGGCTATCGGTGGATTGATTGGGATCTAATGCTGCGGCTTGGATCATTTCATTGAGTAAAGCGGAACTTAAACCCCGATAGTTTTTTAACAGTTGACGCATCAGGGAACCCGGAATTAAACTGACTCGTTCTATCATGCGATCGCGCGATTCCGTTAAACTCGGAATGGGATCAGTTAAACTCGGCGGTAATTCGTAGGGTTGACTGGTTTGAATGGGACGAACACTGGACTGTTGAACACTGACTTGATGAGCGACTGTCACCACCAGTTGATCGGTTTCAGTTAAAATCACGTTACTATATTTACCCATGATCTCAACATATAAATGCCACAACACGGGATCACCGGGACGTTTGGCAAACTGCAAATCTAACACTCGTTCCCAGGGAGACACAGCGGTTAACGCCACTAACGCTAAACCCCCCAATTGATGCCGCAGTTGATCGCTAAAGGTAAATGTATCAGGTTTACGAGGCGGCGGATCAGCCAAACAAAACCGCGCCGCTTGAGGATGCCAAGAAATATCCAGCCAACCCCGTTGGTTTAAGGTTCGCAAAGCCAGACTAATAGTGTAGCGATCGCGCTGATACACCTGTTCAAGCCTTGCGGGAAGCCATTGAGAACGGAATTCCGAACAAGCGGCGATCAGCGTCGTCAAGTCAACGGATTGCACAATTTTAGAGGATGTTGATTCACTTATTGTTTATCTTATCATTCATGGCGCTACGCGCCCTTGGAACAGGGAGTAGGGAGTTGGGAGTGGGGAGTTGAGATTTACGATTATAGTCAAAGGTTTAAACTCCTGACTTCTGCCTTGTCTGTTGAGGAATAACGGCTAAGGACAAGTTTTAGAGATTGAAAATCCGGGAAAATACAGATGATTCAAGCCTCAACTTCAACTGTGAATTAACCGTTTTAAACTTTCAGAGAAAATACGGAAAACCCAGATATATTATTAATACTTTCAAGATTATTCGGGATGTTTTTTGTAAATTTTTTAAAAAAATATAGGCATTTAAAAAATCTTAGGTTAGATTAAAAATAATTCATTAATCACCTAAAATTTCACTATGAAATTGAAGTCAATTGCTGCGGTTCTAGGTGTTACGGTTGCCACCACGTTCTCAATCATTTTCCCCGCAAAAGCAAACAATTGGGTTTATATGGGTACTGCTTCGACTGGAGAAGAAATTTATGTTAGCAGTGATGGCATTTATTGGGATGATGGCTGGCGCTTTATGTATAGTATTGGTAATGAAGTAATTTATGGAAAGGCTTACTGTGAGTCTAATCAGTGGTATGCAGAAGGCTACAATCAATACTATAGCCCTCAAAGTCAAGCCACTCAAAGTATGTTAAATTACGTTTGTTCAGCCGGGCAATATTAAAAGGTATAAAAAGATAGGGATCTAAAAATCTGTTATCTCTATCTTTAAGATTTAAGTTTTGAATATTGTAGGGTGCATCACTGACACACCCTGTATTACTATTTTAGAAGGGAAGCACATCAATAAAAATATGTTTCAAAGAAAGTTAGTGAAATGATCTGAAAAAGGTAGTAAAATCAATCTCTGTTAAAGACGTACAGAATTCTACCTCAGGCTGACTGAGGCGTGAACGAACGTTTTCATCTACTTCTCGGTTTACAATCATTGCCTGTATTCCGACTTGTTTTGCCCCATGATAGTCGGCGCTGACACTATCTCCAATATGTAAAACATCTTCTGAAGAACAGTGATGTTTTTGCAAGGCAACCTGAAAAATTTCCGAGTTAGGTTTAGCTGAACCCACTGTCGTTGAAATCGTAACAGACTTAAAAAACGGTGCTAAATTTAACACGTCTAACACCGGATACAGTCTCGAATCAAAATTAGAAACCACCCCTAATTCAATCCCTTGATTTTGCCATTTTTGCAACATTGGTAACACATCTGGATACACAAACCAGGGTTGATCTGTGGTAAAATAATCATAAAGCTGAGCAAAGAATTGAGAAAAATCAGAAAATTGTTGAAACACTCCTACCGTTTTAAACGTTTCAATGGCAATTGTTTCCCACCATTGATATTCTAATTGGGGAATTTGTTCCGCTGAAGCGTTGGGAAATGCCATAGGAACAGCGGTGGAAAACGCTTGAAAAAAGGCAGAATTAAGGGCATGGGTATCCGTCTCAACCCCATGTTGACTAGCAAGTTGTCCGTACACCTCACCGACACTCCCTTTAACAGTAAATAAAGTACCCACTGCATCTAAAAAAATTACTTGAGGTTGTTGTATCATTTTTTTATGATAAATTGGGTGAATCGACACTCTCCTTGTCCCCCTTTGTCCCCTCAAAGTTGGGGTGAAATTTTACAGTCCCATAGCTACTACCCCTTTCAAAGTCCCCCCCTTTTTTAGGGGAAAATAAGGGGGGATAAGGGTTCAGGGGGCGAAAACAGAAAACTAAAAACTATACCAGTAGATTCAACAAAACAGGGAATATTCCTGTTTTAAGCTAGGTAATAACGGTGGGTTCTTTTCGTCCTGTTAAAGTTTTAATTTGGGCAATTTCATCGGCAATTTGAATTAAATCCGCTAACGCTTCTTGGGGATCTAAATCATGTTTGCTGGTATCGGGTTCATAACTTTCTAAATACACCCGCAATGTTGCCCCTTTGGTTCCGGTGCCCGATAAACGAAAGACAATCCGAGATCCATCCGTAAATCCAATCCGCACCCCTTGACGTTCAGCGACACTTTGATCCACCGGATCGGTATAGCTAAAATCATCACTATATTCCACTTCATATTTACCAAAGGTTTTGCCTTTGAGTTCAGCCATTTGTGAACGTAACTGACTGATTAATTCGTTAGCGCGATCGCTTTCGACTTCTTCATAATCATGACGAGAATAATAATTGCGGCCGTATTCTTGCCAGTGACTTTTGACAATTTGTTCGACGGATTCTCCTCGCGCTGCTAAAATATTTAGCCAGAATAAAACCGCCCACAGTCCATCTTTTTCGCGGACATGATTTGAACCCGTGCCAAAGCTTTCTTCACCGCAAAGGGTTATTTTTCCCGCATCTAATAAATTACCAAAAAACTTCCAACCGGTTGGGGTTTCATAACAGTCCATTCCCTGTTTTTTCGCCACTCGATCTACTGCTTGAGATGTGGGCATAGATCGGGCAACCCCCGCTAACCCGTCCTTGTATCCCGGCACTAAATGGGCATTGGCTGCCATCACCGCTAAACTATCGCTAGGGGTAACAAAAAAGTGGCGACCTAAAATCATATTGCGATCGCCATCCCCATCAGAAGCCGCCCCAAAATCAGGGGCATTTTCCCCAAACAGGATTTCGACCAAGTCATGGGCATAGACTAAATTGGGATCAGGATGTCCGCCGCCAAAATCCTCTAAGGGTTGACCATTTTGCACAGTCCCATCGGGTGCGCCTAAACGTTTCTCAAAAATGGCTTTGGCATAAGGACCAGTAACCGCATGGAGCGAGTCCATACACATCCTGAAACTGTCAGAAGTCAACATTTGGCGAATTTGGTCAAAATCAAACAATGACTCCATCAGCGCCATATAAGGATGAATGGAATCAATCACCTCAACCGTCAGAGTTCCCAGTTTAAAGCTACCGGGGCTGTCTAAATTGATATCGCTGCCCTCTAAAATTTTATAGGAGTCAATCCCCTGACTGCGTTGAAAAATCGCTTCTGTTACCTTCTCCGGGGCGGGACCGCCGTTGCTGGTGTTAAACTTCACCCCAAAATCTCCCTCAGGGCCACCAGGGTTATGACTGGCGGAGAGAATAATCCCCCCTAAGGCTTGATTTTCTCGAATGATACAGGAAGCAGCCGGGGTCGAGAGAATGCCATTACAACCCACCAAAACTCGTCCAATGCCATTAGCGGCTGCCATTTTCAGAATGGTTTGAATGGCCTGACGGTTGTAGTAGCGACCATCCCCGCCAACCACTAAGGTTTGACCTTCGAGTCCTTCTTGGGTATCAAAGATAGATTGAATAAAGTTTTCCAGGTAATGGGGTTTTTGAAACACAGGCACCGCTTTACGCAGTCCTGAGGTTCCTGGCTTTTGATCGGAAAAAGGTTGAGTTGAAACCGTGCGGATATTCATGCCAACGATATTTAAATTGGGTTTGCCCATTTTGTATCTTCACACGAATCGTTAGAACTTTACAATCAATCCGTCTCCGTTCAAAGTAGGCGATCGCCTCTTCTACAGGCAGTTTAATCAGAAATAGGGCATGGGGAACAGGGTATAGGATTTTTCCCCACACCCCACACCCAATTCACTACACCCTAGATTTTTGACCGATCTCTCCATTGAGTTAATCCATCAATAAATCCACTAACTTCTGAGTAATGGGAAACCCGGTTTGTCGTTCAAAGTGAATAAACATGGGACTGGGGTTGGCTTCTAAAAAGACATAGTTTCCTGCGGTGTTGCGTCGCCAGTCAATAGCTGTCCATTCTAAATGAAAGGCACGGTTAATAGCTAAACATTGTTGTTGGATGGCTTCTGGAACTGTAATTGGGATTAATTCCGCTTGGGAATCTTCTCGAAAGTCTAACGCCGAAGTCCGAATTTCTGCGCTATAAATGGTTTCTCCAATGACATAGGTGCGAATATTTGTACCGGAAATATATTCTTGCAACGTCACCGGTGCCAGACTTAACGCCTGTTTTAATCGTTGCGGTTCTAAATGAGCTGCAGTGATGGGTTGAGTATGAGCACCGCCATACACCGGTTTAAAGATACTTTTCGGATAGGATTGACAGAAGGTAATCGCTTCTTGGGGATCATTGGTGATTAATGTCCCTGGAATGGTGACTCCCAGTTGACGGGCAGTACTGAGTTGTAACGGTTTTTCCTTGTGAAATTGATAGGCTTGCCAAGAATTCACCCAACGCGCCGGACAAGCTTGCAGTAGCGATCGCACCGTACTCATGGAATCATTGATGGCAATTTGATGTTGATGGGGATCGTCTAAAGAGGGAATTTGAACACTAAATAGCGATCGCCAAAAAATACTTTTAATCTCATCAAATGCCAGTTGCTTCCCATCAGATAATCTCAGACAACCTTGATGGGTTTGAGGTTGCCAAGACAGTCGCAGTTGGGTGGGAAATTGCCGAATATTGAGATAATCAACCCAGACCCCCACCTGTTCTAAGGCTTGTTTGAGATGAACCGCGTGAGCATCACTAGCATCCCCAAGAATCAGAATATTCATGATTTGTTATTGGTTATTGGTTGTTTGTTATTCGTTATTTACGCAAGTTGCGCGTTATGAGCTTACACCTTTTCGATCCCCCTAAATCCCCCTTGTGAAGGGGGGCTTCGATCAGATTCACCCTCTTTTGAAGGGGGGTTAGGGGGGATCAAACCGCTAACATTTGTAACTAGCAACTTACGTTATTGGTTGTTCGTTTGCCGCTGACAAGGAGACAAGTATTAACCCAAGTTGCTAGTTATGAGCTTACACCTTTTCGATCCCCCTAAATCCCCCTTGTGAAGGGGGGCTTCGATCAGATTCACCCTCTTTTGAAGGGGGGTTAGGGGGGATCAAACCGCTAACATTTGTAACGAACAACTTAGGTTATTGGTTGTTCGTTTGCCGCTGACAAGGAGACAAGTATTAACCCAAGTTGCTAGTTATGAGCTTACACCTTTTCGATCCCCCTAAATCCCCCTTGTGAAGGGGGGCTTCGATCAGATTCCCCCTCTTTTGAAGGGGGGTTAGGGGGGATCAAACCGCTAACATTTGTAACTAGCAACTTACGTTATTAGTCATTCGTTTTTAGAGGAGAAAGGGGTTAAAATTCCGTCTTTATCCCCACAGTTTGCCTGAAATCACGAATAAAGATTTCGCCAATAACCGTTCCACTAATAACCAATGACTAATGACTAATAACAAATCACGACTCTTCTTGAAATTCGTAATCATCCATCGGACTATTGTGAAGCATATAATTTAGCTCACTCATTAACCACTCTTGAAACATTCGCTGTTTAATTTCATGTTGTCGTTCAGGGGTTAATTCTGCCTCAATAAATTCTTCAACCATAATCAAGTGATAACCTTGTTCGATTGAAATGGGGCCGACCACTTCCCCAGGCGTTGCACCAAAAACAACGGCAGCCAAATCGGGTTTCAGGTTATGGCGATAGAGTCTTCCTTCGTAGCCACAGAGGAGGCGACGACGCTTCTCAATATCATAGAGATGAGCCGCTTGATAAAAACTAATTTCACCCTCTTCAATTTGGTAGAATACTTCCTGAGCAAAAGCCTCTTCTGCAAAAACCATTTGATAGAGCAAGACTTGCTCATAATCGAGTTTATTTTGAGCAAAGGATTTCTCAACTTCGGAATCAAATAACGTATTTGCCAATTTTTGAGTTAAGAGATGTTCATAAATCCCCGCTTCCCAATCATCGGCGGTTACCATTTGATCCGCTAACCAGGATAAAGTGTCGGCTGCTTTTTCTAGCCGTTTGGCATACCGTTGGCGATTTGCTTCTTCTTCAACTTCTTCTTGCGAAACGTGAATTCCCCGTTCTGCTGCAGCCTGACGAATGACTTTTTGACAGAGAATGTTATGGCAAACATCCTTAATTTGGAGCCGACTTTTCAAAAAGCGAATCATGTCGTCTGGCTCAATAGAAGCTTTAGAAAGATTAATCATTGTTTTGATTTAAAGGGATCAAGTGTTAGACTAAAAATTAAGATACCCAGTGCAGGTTATCTAAGCCTAGGGTTGTTTGACCTGCCCCGTCAACAGACCCTAGGACAATCCCTAACACGCCATCATTTACCGTTGAATTGAGACGAATGAGAGTAGCATCCGCATTACCATCTCCGTCTAAATCAATCGGTTCAAATCCTAAAGCATCTGGCAATAAATCCCCCATGATCACGATTTGATCCCCTTCTAATGGGTTATAATCCGTAATCACATCCCCTGTACTCAATTCGGTAATGGTTCCGGGTCTGAGTACAAATGAATCGGCTCCCATGCCACCCGTTAAGGTGTCATTTCCAAAGTCTCCAACCAGAACATCATCCCCTTCTCCACCGATTAACTGGTCATCTCCCTGTCCGCCTCGTTGGGTATCATTACCACCTGCCCCATCAATGGTATCGTTGCCGCCATCCCCAAACAGGAGATCAGGATTAGCAGTCCCGATGATTTCATCATCTCCATCCCCGACAATCCGAATACCGAGGGATGAACCCGGTAAGGTTGTGCTGGTGGTTGTTCCCCCCGTGGTCACCTCAACGGTTGTGGTTCCTTCTGTATTTCCAGGGGAAGACACATTAATCTCACCAGAAATACTATTTTCTGAACTGGGGGTTTCAGAATCATTGGAGGGAACGGGAGTGGTTGTGGTTTGATCGTCGATTGAAACATCTACTGAGAAGTTTTCATCACTCGGTGGCAAGATCACATCTGAATTGGTCTCAGGAGTAGGGGGATCGAGAAGATCATCGAGGTTCAAATCAATATTCGGTAGATCAGTCAAGTTATCTGTAACAATTGAGAGATCATCAACTGATACACTGATCGACAATCCCAACTCACTGCGAGTGCCTCCGGGTTGAAATAAGTTTTGTAGATCGCTGGCTTCTCCGGTAGGTGAAGTAACGGTAACAGCACCGCTACTGGTTGATCCATTCTCATTAACACTGGCATTAATTGATCCAGATATACTGGTGACATTGGTGCTAGAACGGTTTGATATTGTGATTGAAGGCATAGCTAATCATCCGTATAGTGAATACACCTATACTTCTGCTACAATTCCTGCCGATTGCAAAAAGAGAGTTTAAGTAAAAGGTGTGAGTGATTAAAGGACAAACAATTATCAAGAGGGCTATTAGTTTCACACATCAATCATTAAAACCAGTTTAGCCTCTATGATGTTGCCAAATTGGCAAAAATTTGATACCTCATTCCCTCATTAGGGTGAGTTCAATCGGAGAATATTGTGGGTTCAATGCTTTCATCCTGTTTTCACTTGAAGCAATCTCTCAAAGTCCTATTTAAACACCGCTTTCTAGCCTTTTTCAGTTGATAGCATCATTTTGAAAGAGGCGATGTATTGCGATTAAACTCGGAAAATTAATTTAAAAAAATATTTTACTTTGATTGTTTTAGATTCGTTTTGAGTCATTATTAATAGTTTTCTATATCATTTATACCCTGACAGTGGAAGAATTTTTGCTTTTTATTTTGGTCTCTTACAATTTTTATAAATTCTAATTCATTAGAAAAATTTAATTAAAAGCAATTTTTTGTTTTTTAAACATTTTTTTTGTTACTTTAGCAACAAAAATCATCAGTTCAAATCAATTAAATTAGATGAATGATAGGGGCTTCAATCCCGAGGAGATCCTGGGATTGCGTCAAGAATTTTAAAGTAAGTATTTTTACATAATTTGCTCTCAATTCTTTATCAAAGCTTTATATAACATCTCTCCTATTTAAAGATTCAGTAAAGCTTCAGCAAAATCACTGACAGTTCACCCAAACATTTGTTAAACCATTTTATTTATTGTACTTTTTTTCACTGAATATCCTCGGTTTAAATTATACAAAAAACTGCCAAAATGGCATCTTTCTTGAGACAAGATTCACTAACCTGAGCATAGGAATTCAAATTTAAATTTGTTAAAAATCGAGGAAACTTTATATGGCATTTCTTAGTGGAACTAACGGTGCAGATACTCTAGAGGGCACCAGTGATGACGATCAGATTTTTGCTCGGGGGGGGAATGACCTCCTCCGAGGTTTTGGTGGTATAGACTATCTCAGAGGGGATGACGGAGACGATACCCTGGAAGGAGGGGATGGTGACGACCAACTTTTTGGAAACGATGAAAATGATCAAATTTTTGGCGGTAATGGTAACGATATCCTCAATGGAGGTAATGAAGATGATGGCTTAGATGGTGGCGACGGTAACGATACTTTGATTGGGGGGAGTAATACCCGAGACCCAGCGACCCGCGAAATTATTGGCACGGATGTCCTGGTTGGGGGTGCAGGAAATGACCTCTTACTCGGGGAATCTGGCTACGATGTCATGGATGGCGGTTTAGGTCAAGATACCGCCATTGGCGGTTTAGGAGATGACCGAATTTTTGGGGGAACTGAAGATGATGAACTGCTGGGGGGTTTAGACGATGATACCATCACGGGTGAAAGTGGTAATGATTTAATATTAGGAGGATTAGGGAACGACCGTCTGATTGGTGACCGGGATGCCTTAGGCGGCTCTGACGGTAATGATCAAATCCAAGCCAGTGATGGAGATGATACCGTCTCAGCCGGTGGGGGAGATGACACCATTTTAGGAGGCTTAGGTAATGACTTCCTTGATGGGGGTGATAATCTGCTTTCGACCTATACCAGAGATAATGGCGGTGACGATGACATCCTGGGTGGAGATGGCGATGATACCCTACGTGGCGGACTAGGACGAGATACCCTCAACGGTGGCGGTTTAAAAGCAGCAGAAATTGACCGACTCATTCCTACCGCAGTCATTGATGGTGTGGGAGTGGTCAGCGCCGACGGACAACAAGATCTGTTAATTCTGGGGAGTGATCAAGGCTTCTTCTACGCCGGAGGTGCTGGAGATCCCTTTGCTGTCGGTGGTATTAACTTCCTGGGACAAGGCGATCGCGCCATTATTCAGTTTTTTGAAAATGGTGTAGATAAAATTCAAGTCAACGATCCGGCTGTTGTGGGAACTGCCGTCATTGGTAGCGATACCTTTGTGGTGATTCCGGTGACCGGTGGGGTAGAAATTATCGCCCAAGTGGTGGGCCAAACTGCTTTAGCGGCTAATACCTTCGTTGCACCTCCCGTTGATAATAGCGGAGATGATGTCTTAAGCGGAACCACCGGCCCAGAAGTCCTCGATGGGGGTGCAGGCAATGATAGCCTCAGTGGACTGGAAGGGAATGACACCCTAGTGGGCGGTGCTGGCAACGACACCCTTGATGGTGGCCCGGATCTCGATACTGCTAGCTATGAAGCCGATCCGGCTGCGGTACAAGTCAATTTAGGGACTCAAACCGCTACTGATGGTTTTGGCAATACCGACAGTTTAATCAATATTGAGAATGTCATTGGTTCTGCCTTTGCCGACTCCCTGGTGGGTAATGCTCAACCCAACAGTTTAGACGGTCTTGACGGTAACGATACCCTGGTGGGAGCAGGCGGCAACGATACACTTACTGGGGGTGCAGGTACAGACTTCTTCCAAGGCAGTACAACCGCTACAAACGGTGTCGGGGAAATTGATCGTCTCATCAGCAGCGCTGATGGCGTGCGGGATGTGTTTGCTGTGGGTCAACCGGGAAGTACCAATTACTTCTATGTGGGGAATGGCGGCAGTGACTTTGCTCAAATTCAAGGCTTTGAGTTAGGCGTTGACCGAATTGGAGTCCCTCAAACTGCTGGCTTATCTCTGGCAAATTCAGGGGGTAATGCCGTTTTACTCGCCAACGGTGATGTGATTGCGTTGGTTGTTGGCATTGATGGCAGTACTTTATCCTCTCAACCTTTCTTAACCCTGATTTAAGCTCAATTCAAGATTGACAACTTCTGTATTTTAGGTGCATCTACCCCGGTATGACTTCAACTCGGACAGTTGGGAAGCAGGGAAGTTTGTCATCGGTGATTGGATCTGTTTTCCCACTGATCACAGAGACCTCGTGTGTTGCCTGACGACTTCGTCACGGGACGGAAATGCAACATCATCACGAATCACTCAAGCGCGAAGAATCCCCTTTTACTCCCATTGCTCTAGACCTAAAATATCAGGATCGAAAATCTTTATATGTCACAAGAAACACTTTTTTTCTTACAACCCACCGGGTTAGATTCTAACCCAAACTTTGCCAATGCCGAGGGTAATGCTCAATTTTTCGGCTATTCTCATGCCGCCACCAATAGCTTAACCAGTGCTCAGTTGAGTATATTGGTTAATGGTGGGGTAGCCAGTGCGATCGCCAATGCCAATGCCACCTTTATCACTGATCCCGCCTTCACCAGTTTATTTACTTCAACCTCTGGTGTAGGACAACCCGGAACGTCTTATTATGTAGACAGTCAAAGTCAAACTCAGGTGATTGCCACATTTGATGTGGGTGCTAATCAAACCTTTTCCTTTGATTTTAATGCTGAACTTAACCTCAGTGCCAAGGAAATTGAAACAACTTCTGAAGCCAACGAAGCTTACAGTACAACTTCATTTGTTGTTCTCAATACCTCAAATCTGAATCAACCTCAAGTCATTGATTATTTTGGGATTTCAGGAGAATTGATTTCTGGGGAAGGCATTGCTGATGTGGATTCTGGTTCCAGTAATCATGTTAATTTTACCACCAATTCCTTCATTGATTTAGATGGGAATAACGGCATCGACTCCATTGATGCCAACGCTTTTGCTGGAACCTATCAACGCACCTTTAATACGCCGACCCATCTGACGTTAGTGAAACTGAATGCTAGCGAAATTGCCTTGTCTGGCGATAGTTTAGCCGATCAGCTTGGCAATGATGTCATCCTCGGTGGTGTGGGAAATGACTTACTCAACGGCACTTCAAACCAGGATAAATTCTACGGCAGCCTCGGCAATGATACTATTCGCGGCTATAACAGTGACGATATCTTGGAAGGTGGTAGCGGGGATGATCGTCTTTATGGAGATGATGGCAATGACAAATTGCATGGCAGTTTTGGCAACGACTTCATGGATGGGGGTTCCAGTCAGGATACCTTGGTAGGAGGCAGTGGCAACGACTGGTTAAAAGGACAATATGGCGATGATCGGCTGTGGGGAGGAGAAGATAACGACACCCTCGATGGCGGTCAAAATCAAGATCAACTCTATGGAGAAGCCGGCAACGATAACTTGATCGGGGGTGATGGAGATGACACCTTAGATGGCGGTAACGGTTCCGATCAACTCAATGGCGGCGAACATCAAGATCTACTCACCGGAGGAACGGGTTCAGATACCTTGTCTGGGGATAACGGTGATGATCGACTCTATGGGGGTAATGATGGCGATCGCCTCTTAGGGGGCAGTGGCCATGATCAACTCTATGGAGATGCTGGCAACGATACCCTCATTGGCGGCACTTGGAATGACCAAATGACGGGAGCATCGGGAAGTGATCGGTTTATCTTTGAACAAGGGAATAGCTTCCTCGGGGGAGAATATGACCGTATTTTAGACTTCCAAATTGGTGTAGATCGGATTGAATTCCATAACTTTAGCAACTTCAATTCTAGCAATGGATTTAATCAATTAATCAGCCAAGGTTACCTCAAAAACGCTGGCTCAAATACCTTGATTCAGTTCAATACAGGGGGACAACTTTTAATCGAAGGGGTGAGTTTGAATCAGCTCAGCGCTAGTGATTTTCAGTTTGTTTGAAACTTAAAATTAAATATAGGTTATAGGACGACGCATAACAATTATTTGACCTGAAAATAAAAGTAAAAACCGCTCAAATAATTTGATTAATTAGATTTTTATTCACTCTTGTATATTGCAAGAGTGCGTAGTGCTATAACCCTAAAAATATTACCTCATTTGTGGTAAAAATTCAGCTTGTTTATTGATCAATCAAAAAAATAATATTGATTGATAAACGTTTCTTTAAAATGATGTATCTACCGAGTTAATTATCACAACAATGAATCGATCAGGTTAGCTTAAAAAAATAACGAGGTTTTTACTCATGTCAACGACTTCTAATCCCAACTTTGCCGAGGCAACAGGAAATGCTCAGTTTTTCGACTATTCTCATGCCGCCACCAATAGCTTAACGGCGGCTGAATTGAGCGCCTTAGTTGAAGGCGGAGTTGCCAGCGCCATCGCTAATGCCAATGCCACCTTTATCACTGATCCAGCTTTCACCAGTTTGTTTACTGAAACTTCTGGTACGGGGCAATCTGGAACGTCTTATTATGTAGAAAGTCAAAGCCAAACTCAGGTGATTGCCACATTTGATGTGAGTGAAAATCAAACTTTTTCCTTTGACTTTAATGCTGAGATTAACCTCAGTGTCAAAGAAATTGAAACCAGTACAGAAGCCAACGAAGCCAACAGCAAAATTTCCTTTATTGTCTTAGATACCTCGAATATAAACCAACCTCAAGTCATTGATTATTTTGGTATTGTTGGGGAATTAATTTCAGGACAAGGAATTGCTGATGTAGATTTCGGTTCTAGTAATGCTGTTAATTTTACCACCCATGAAGTCATCGATTTGGATGGAGATAATGGTATCGACTTCATTAATGCTGATGTTTTTTCTGGCACTTATGAACGCACCTTTAATACCTCCACTCATCTTACCTTAGTCAAACTAAATGCGAGTGAAATTGAATTGTTTGGCGATGTTAATGAAACTCTCAAGGGTGATAATCGGAATAATATTCTTGAGGGAGGAGATGGGAATGATACGCTACAAGGATTTGATGGCAATGACACTTTACGAGGCGGAAATGGTAATGATTTACTCGATGGCGGTTATGGCTTCGACTTATTAGATGGCGGCGCTGGCAATGATACTGTAACCTATGACTTTTACTATGGGAATGTGTATGCCGATTTAGGCACTGGAGTAGTAACCTTCCCCGGCAATTCTTACATTCCTGAAACCCTCACAAGTGTTGAGAACATTATCGGTGCAGACGGTCATGATCAATTAACGGGTGATAGCGCGGATAATCTTCTCGAAGGGGGAACTGGTAACGATACCCTTGACGGCAAAAATGGTCAAGATACCCTCTCCGGTGGTAGTGGCGATGATCGACTCTATGGAGACTCTGGAAATGACACCTTAATGGGTGGGTCTGGAGATGACTACATAAGAGGGGGATGGGGAAATGATCAGTTTATTTTTGAACAAGGGAACAGTTTCCTCTATCGAGAGTTTGACCGAATTGTTGACTTTAGAACTGGGTCTGATCAGATTGAATTCCATCATTGTAGTGGTTTAAGTAGCTTCAATCAACTTAAAGGTTACATCAGCTATTACGGATGGTGGGATACCTTAATTGAATTGAATACTGGCGGAAAACTGCTCATCGAAGATGTGAAGCCCTATCAACTCAGTGCAAGTGATTTTAAGTTTGTCTAATCTTCACAAAATGACATTTTAAACAAGAACAAAGAGAGCGATAAAGACGATTGACTTCATTCAGAATTTCATTGCATCAATAATGCTTTGACCGGATCAATCTACCACTTCAAGACTCAATTTCTATTCATCCAATCAGCTTTTACAACCAATAGGGAGATTTTTACTCATGTCAACCATCTTTTTACAGCCTGTTAATTCTGGCTCAAACCCCAATCCAAACTATGCCAATGCTACAGGAAATGCCACATTTTTCAGCTATTCTCATCCGGCAACCGATAGCTTAACGGCAGCCGAGTTAAATGCTTTGGTCAATGGGGGGGTAGGGGCAGCCTTAGTCGAGGCTTCTGCTATTTTTGTCAATGATCCGGCATTTACCAGTTTATTTACTGATACCTATATAGAAGCCTTAGAAGAAGATTTTTACGGTATTAGTCAAAGTAATACTGAAGTGAGAGCTGAGTTTAGTATTGGAGCCAATGAAACCTTTTCATTTAATTTTACAGCGGATCTAGATTTAGACGCGAAAGAAATTGAAGAAGATGACAAAGAATATAGCCAAGCCAAATCTAAAACAACATTTGTTGTCTTGGATATTTCTGACCCTAATAATCCCGATGTTTTAGACTATTTTGGGATGAATGGCAAACTGATTTCTTCTCATGAAATTGGGGATGTAGAATGGGGAAACAGTAGTAACGTCACCCTCACCACCAGTGATGAATTAATGGATGTTGGGGGGAATAATGGGGATGATTTTGTCAACGCTGTTGGTATTGGCAGTTATAGTCGCAGCTTTAGCCAAGCCACTGATATTACTGTCATTCAAATCAATGAAAGCTTTACGAAATTAATCGCCGATTATCTCATTGATAATTTAGGAAATGATGTTAAGTATGGCACCATCGGCCATGACTGGCTGAGTGGTACTTCCGGGGGGGATAAAATCTATGGCAGTTTCGGACTTGATATCCTCAATGGTTGGGGGGGCAATGATACCCTCGAGGGTGGCGGTGGTGCAGATATCCTCTATGGTCACAGTGGCGCGGATAAAATCAACGGTGGTGACGGTCGAGATCTGGTGATCGGCGGTGCGGGTAATGATTTAATGTATGGTGGCGATCGCCGGGATTTAATGGCAGGCGGTTCTGACAATGATACCCTGCATGGCGGCGAGGATCAAGATGCCCTCTACGGCAACTGGGGTAATGATTATCTCTACGGCAACAATGGTGATGATCTCCTCAGTGGGGGAGAAGGAGATGATGTCATGACTGGGGGTGGGGATAGTGATACATTTGTCTTTTCAGGGATTAATATTTCCACTTCTCTGTTCTACAGCATCAGTTTTGATTTCTCCTCAAGCCAAACCCCATCGACTGATACAACGTTTGATGTCTCTAAAACAGCCGTGGCATCCCCTGAGGCAATTGTGGTCTCAACGACAGAACTTGATCCCGTGAACGATATCGAAAAAACAGCAGAAGAATTCTTAAATGAAGCAGAATTCAAAGCCGATGATCAAGATGAAAAATGGGTGGATTCTTTACTGGAATTGCCTGAAGATTGGTTAGATGAAGAAAGTCCAGATCAACTTACAAATACTGCGGTTAAACCACAGGATGTATCTGTCAGTTCGGATGTCATGCTAACCCCAACCGAATCCAATACCAGTTCATATTATTTTTGGAATTGGGGAAGTTACGATATTATCACAGATTTTGAAGTCGGTGTCGATCAGATTGCCTTCCAAGGGGTTGGATCAATTGATGGTTCAACTTGGCTAAATCAAATGAAATCTCAAGGCTTATTAACCAATACTGCTAATGGTGCATTATTTGATTTTATTGACGGTAATCAATTGCTGTTAACCGGAGTCAATATCAACGATTTAAGTGGTTCAGACTTCACATTCTCATAATCAACGACCTCACATGAAAGTTGGGAACAGATCCTGCTCCCAAATCATTCCTGATGATAGAGAATATTTATCGGGCTGTTAACAGCTGGCGTAACCAAGCAAAAAAGCCTTCTGGAGGGGGATTAAGATCTAGAAAGTCTACAGTTTCCCCTTCCAAGCGACGGACAATATTGTTAAAGGCTTTACCAGCTTCTGAGGCTGTTTCAGATAACACCAGCGGTTCTCCTTTGTTGGTCGAAACAATTACATCTTGATGATCCGGAACCACCCCCAGCAAGGGAATAGCTAAAATTTCTTCTACATCCTGCACCGACATCATATCATTGGCTTGAACCATGTGAGGACGAATCCGGTTGACCAGTAAACGAAGCTGTTGAACCCCATGGGCTTCCAATAAACCAATGACGCGATCGGCATCCCGAACCGCCGAAATTTCTGGCGTGGTGACAATAATAGCTTCATCAGCCGGAGCGATCGCATTTTGAAACCCTTGTTCAATGCCAGCTGGACAATCAATTAACACATAATCATACTTATCCACTAACATCCCGACCAATTGCTTCATTTGGTCGGGGGTGACAGCATCTTTAGTTCGACTTTGGGCGGCTGGTAACAGCACCAAACGGGGTTGTCTTTTATCCTTGACCAAGGCTTGTTCCAGGCGGCACTCTCCCGATAAAACTTCTAGTGCCGTGTAAACAATCCGATTTTCTAAACCTAACAGTAAGTCGAGGTTTCTTAGACCAAAGTCGGCATCGATCATCGCCACTGTACGCTCTTTTTGAGCCAATGCCATACCAATATTGGCTGTACTGGTAGTTTTTCCAACCCCTCCTTTTCCAGAGGTAACAACAATAACGCGACTCATATTAATAAAAGTTAGGTTGATTTTAAAAGTTTAAGGTTTGGGCAGAGTGACATAGAACTCAGGCAACACCAGCAGACTCAGAGGGTTAATCGAGCAAAAGGGCTTATCTGATCAGGGTTGCAGGAAGATCAGAAGCAAAGGGAATGTTCATGCCCCGTTGCATCATTGATCATTTCAGAGGCTGTTAACCCATGAACTCGGTCAACAGACCCGCCTACCCTGCTATCTCTCGGATCAGCTTCACTGGATTGATCTAGTGAGACTATACTATATCTGTTCTCAATTCAGAAATAAATCGGCTAAATTTGTCCGCGTTTCATTTTAGCGGCATCGGCGGCTCTTGAAATCCGAATTCCCTCAGGGGTAACATAGGCAAATTCGGGATACAATTGACTGGGATGATCTTCCGGGCCACGAGCCACTTGATCTGCAATCCGAATTAGGGTAGGTTGCATTTGTAATGCCATAATCTGGCTTTTGAGGTTGCCATTGGCTCCGGCATGAACACTGCCTCGTAAACGGCCCCATATAATAATATCTCCATGAGCCATCACCAGACTCCCTGGATTGACATCCCCTAAAATCACCACTGTACCTGGATGACGAATTTCAACTCCTGAACGCAGGGTCATTTGTAAGTAGAGAGGATCAGCTAAGATTTCAGTAAGATTCTGAGGCGCTTGTTTCAGGGATATCCCTTCGGTGGATTGTTCAACAGAATAACCGGCTGTTGCAGCAGTGACAGCGGTTTGTCGCCGACTGGTGTACACTCGTGTCAGATTCAGTTCGACTTCGGCTAAGATTTGAACAATATCTTGTAATTGTCGGCTATCGAGTAATCGATTGGCGGCCATTAAATGAACTTCAGTACTGGGTTGCCAGCCTTGTTCTCCAGCGTTAATGCGATAGCGCAGTTGCTGCACCACTTCAGCCCAGGGAACCGTAGTCTGAGGCTTTGGTAGCTGAGTTTCTACCTCAGTGGGAAGAAACAGGAGTAGCTTGTCCCCCTCACTTTTGAATCGAACTTGTAACTCAAACACTGGAGGCAGTAGGGGTAACTGTTTACTTGGCGGTAAAGCCGGATTGGAGGTTAAGTCAGGAGTCATAGAGCCAAGATCAAGTTTCTGTAGTGGACAGAATAACTTACCATCTTATCGGAATTGAGGCTTGTTGATTGTAAGCCTCTATGATTCAGCTTTTTAAGACTAAATTTTTCAGCATGGTATTCATTTTGGTTAAACATTCTAACGCTTCTTGTTCTGGAATTGATTCTGCCATAATTCCGGCTCCCGCATTGAGATAAACTTGATCCTGATATTGACAAGCTGACCGAATGGGGATGGCTAAATCCACCCTGCCTTGACTGTTAATCCAACCCAATCCGCCGGCATAGAGTCCCCGAGGTTCCTCTTCCAGTTGATCAATCCAGGCGATCGCTTGACTTTTTTGAATCCCCGAGACAGTGACAGCCGGAAATAGGGCTTTGATGGCATCCCAGAGGGTTTTGTTGGGTTGCAATTGTCCAAGTACTTGTGAGGATAAATGCTGGACATAACGATAGGGTTTCACTTGCATAAAATCCTGAATTTTTATGGTTTCCGGCTGACAAACACTTTGCATTTCTTGTTGAATATGCCAAATCGAAAGGGCGTGTTCTTTCACTTCTTTAGCATTGGTAAATAATTCTTGTCGCAGTCGGGCATCTTCGACTACATCTTCACAACGGGGACGGGTTCCCGCCAACGGATTAATAAAAACTTGGTGATTGGATTGAATTTCTAACAAGGCTTCTGGACTAAAGCCAACGGCGCGAAAATTGCCCAGTTGGAAACAGTAAGATCGGTGATCGTGATTCTGCTGAATTCCTAGCTTATACGTGTTAATAATATCTAATTCCTGTTTAAATTTAATGGATCGAGAAAGAATTGCTTTTTGTAGTTTTCCTTGTTGAATTGCGGCTTTTAAACTCGTGACTTGATTAATATACTGTTGAGAATCCGGTAAAAAATCAGCTAAATTTTGTGATATTATATTGTCTTTTTTAGCAAAATCTTGACTAAAAATCTCTTTCTGTGTTGAGAAAGATTCAACCGTTTTAATCAAAATTTCCTGGGGACGAATATAAATCTCAGTTTTTGGAACAAAAAAATAGAGTAAAGGCTGCTGCAGCACTTTATTATAAGAATAATAAAATCCCGCAAAATCAAAGCTGATGTAACCATAGGCTGTCCAATTCTCGATGGGTAAACCCCCTAATCCGGCTTCGACTTGCTTCAAGGGATCATCCACGGCTTGAGTTTGCGTGTGACCCTGATAATCGATAGAAATCGTCTCAGAACTCACGGTCACAGTGGCTAAAGGATTGGCAGCAATACGGACTTCTTGATGATTTTGGTAGAGAAGATAATCGGACAAGAACCCAGTATCCATCAACTGCTGCAATAGCCGCAATGGATCAAACTTACCGGGAATATATTGTTCTTGATAGGTGACTCTTCTTCCCATGCCTTGCACATTTCAGTGATGGTTCTACCCCGTTGACAAACCTAACATAACCTGGCAACCAATCATTCAGAAAAAATTGGCGGTTGTTGACTCAACCTCAACCCAAATAAAGTACGTGACAGTCTATCCTGAGCAATCATCATATCATTCCCGCTTCCGGAGAACTCCTGGTTTTAAGCGGATTGGTTATGACTCAGTCGTCGATAAACCGTGACTAACCCGGACTCATCTCCCACGTTTCCGGGAAACAACACCACGGGTAGGTCAGGAAACTGAGGATGATTGCTTGGGGTTTTAACCATCGAAACACCAGGTAATACTTGACCCAGGAGTCGTGCCGTTGTTAAGGCCAATCCATCACTGAGGACATCATTCGAGGTAATTCCCCCTTTACTAATCAGAAAGCCAATATCGGAGGGTAAACCCCGAACAATATCCATGAGTAAGGCGGACACCGCCATACCAAATTTAAGCCGTTCCTGGACTTGGTTAAAGGAAAGTTCTTGACGACTGGTATAAACAACCGGAGTTTTCCCTTCAGTATAAACCGTGTGGAGCTGTTGCAGGGTTTGAGTCAGCACATCATCCCGCGATCCCTCACTACTGGGTAACAGTTGAGTTATTTCAACCTCAATGCCTGTTACGTCCGGTTCTTGCAATAATCGTTCTAACTGTTGAGTCGATTTTTTCACATGAGATCCAACTATCACAACCCCCGGTTTTTGACCTCGGCTATATTTCGCCATTTCTTCAGCCGGAACTGGTTGAGGGCCGAGAGAAGCTAGAGAAGTTAGAATACTGGCGGCGCTGCGAAATAGAAACCGTTTCCCACGACTGGCAGCCGCCAGGACATCTGCCGCAAATTGATCGAAATCCGCTTGAGTTTCCCCATCCACAACCCCGCATTGATTATTCTGCAACTGCATTAACCGGGGTTGAACCCCAGCGCGAATATCCGATAGGCGAATACGTTCCACTGCCTCTGCTGAAATTTGACCCTGAGTTTTTTCGGCAACATAGTCAGGAAGATAGCTGTGGTGATAGCCAAACACAGAATCTTGGGCAAATTCAGTTTGATGAACTGGGGTGAGTTCCCCATCGACCCTCAGATAGTGAATACTGTCTCGGGTAATGCGTCCCCCTTCAAAAAAGGCTGGAATCAGAAAATGAGCGTCAAATGGCCCCAATTCAGCAGCAATGACATCTGTCTCGACAGGATAATGACCCCGTAATGTCGAATCAGATCGACTCACGACTAAAAAATCGGAGATTTTCGCCTTAGCGATGGCTATTTTCAAGTTATGCGTGACTTCACGGGTAATAGTAGCAGCCTGTTCTGGAGTCAGGGAGCGGGTATTGGTGAGAATAAAGAAAATGGGAGATTGATCCTGTAAACCCAACCGCAGGGTGTCTACATCCCAACGAGTGAGCAATAAACAACTATGAACAGTTTGAGATCCGGTGGGATCATCATCCAGCACGATTATTTTCGGTTGCATCCGCCGCTTGTCTGAACCAACAACATTAGAAATAGCCTATCATTGAACGGTATACGACGAACAGCATTTGTTGCAGCCGTAATGGTATTTAATATTCATTCGTCTCTGGGTATTTCTCAATCCGGCAACTGTTTATCCTGGAACTGTTTAAGTTCCGCTTGAATGTGGGTGGCTATTTCTAAGGCTTCATTTAATAATCGGCCATGTTCTGTGGAGCAATCGCTAATTTGCAATCCCCTTAAAGTGTTTAAGTTGGTTACAAATAAGTGATGATGTTCTGCTAAAAATTTACGATTTTTCCTTAAAATTCGCTCAGTTTGCATTGCTCTAATCAGATCTTCTCGAATCAGTTGCATCGCTGCTATCACCCGATCTCGATGATAGAGTTGAATGTGAGTATTGCCGACTGCTTCGAGTTCATCATTGAGGTGAATGGCTTTGAGAATTGCGTGATAGCGATCTATATCCTCTAAAATACGAATGAGGTGGCGATGCTGAACACTTAAAATCATTTTATAGCCATCTTCTATCACTAATCCCAGCCCAATTAGGTTGTGAATGATCCCTAATAACTGCCGATAATTGGGGAAAATAACAGCTAAAATCAGATAGCTGAGTAAAACTAATGTACTGGCTATCAATGTTTTTCCACCCTCTCGCATAAAGGTTTTAAGAACAGGTGGGCGATAAAGCTGTAGGACTCTAACACCTGTTAATCCTTTGATTTCTCCCCCATTAATTTCTAATCCTACCAGGTCAGGTTGCATAAATTCAATGAGATAAACAGTTGATGAAAACCATCTGATTGGATGGGTGTCATCCCGCCTCTTTTAAAAGAGTATTACACCAGGCAATAAAAACGTTGATTTCTTAATTTTTTGGGAACTACCTCAGTTTTTGACTGATTTTTATAAATTATTAAAATCCTATATAGCAATCCTTAATGACTGGTGAACATCAAGTCAGAAATTCAGGTTTTTTTCCCAGTAGGCTAAATGCCCACACTGTGATCTTTTCACATCTCATTTATAATCCCTATAAAAGAACAAATTAATTTACATTTTACTTTGATGGACTTTGGATAAAGTAGCAATCAAAGAGGTTTTCTCTGCCTTTTTCTCTGCCTTTTTGAATGCCCACTCCGGCGTAATTGGTAGAGGCTTTTTCGCTTCTGAATATTCCTGATTGAGCAACACTAATTCATTTAATTCTTGATCAATAGGCTGCTGTCATAATGTACATTTTAATAAAAACTCATCATAGCGATCGCCTAACAATTCGTATGTTCTAGAGGCAACTTTATGACCATTTGCCCGTTCACTGGGGTTTAAAAAAGTCAGTAAAGGGGCTAAACCGGTCACTAAAATGGAAAAAACAAGATGTAAAATTTTAAAGGAAGCTGACTCATTATTTCCTAATTCTGACATCGTTTGCACACTGGCAAGGGCCGCAAATATAGTACTGGGAATCCCAATATAAAGGTTAGTATTCGACCAACGGATGGACACATATAAATGCGCCCAGGACAGAATCCGACAAACGTTTCTGCGATCTTCTGCTCGGGCTAAAATATCTTCACGATTGACTGAATTGACTGACGGATTAGACTCAGACGTTGATTGAAAGGATTCAGGATTCATCGGCTGATTGATGGGTAAAAGTTTATGAATGATTTTAACCTAAACTAATACTGTTTTAGCATTTAAGAAGACTTGAGTCTCCTACAATATTTGACCATTAGCCCAATTGAATTAAATCACCCGGTTGAGTTCGATGGGAAGCCAGAGGCTAAACGTAGAACCTTGTCCGAGTTGACTTTTAACCCTAACATCTCCCCCCATAATTTGAGAGAGTTTCTTGACGATTGCCAAACCCAGACCAATGCCGCCATACTTACGAGTAGTGGACTCATCCACTTGCGTAAAGGGTTCAAAAATTCGAGACTGGTGTTGGGGGTTAATTCCAACCCCTGTATCATGACATTGAATCAGTAACCAGTCACTGTCTGCTGGAGTTGGTGGGGCGGTTTGCGGTAACGGAACAAACTGGGGAACTCGTTGAGACAAGGTGGCAGGGGAAACTTGTTCTAAGGTGAGTAAAATACTTCCTTGTTCGGTATATTTACAAGCATTATTCAACAGATGAAACAAACATTGACGTAGGTTTAGCCAGTCAAGATGGACTTGATTAATATCGTTCAGGAAGCGAACTTCTAATTGATTTTGATTTTTATCCAACTGGAGTTGAACTTGATGAACTACTTCTTGAACTAAGGACTTCAATTCAAATGTGGAGGGATGAAGTTGGGGTTGATCCACCTCAATTTGACACATTTCTAGAATATTATTAAAAATCTCCAGTAACTGCTCACCTGAACGATTAATTTGTTGTAAATCTGGGATCATGTCCTCTTGCTGCTGTTCAGCGGCTTCCATTTCCAGCAACTGACTATAACCAATGATGGCATTGAGAGGAGTTCGCAGTTCATGACTCATCAAGGCTAAAAACTGGCTTTTCGCGCGGTTGGCTTGTTCTGCGGCTTCTTTGGCAACAGTTAATTCTTGTAAGGATTGTTGGAGTTGATCTTGAGTATGCTTTAAGTGTTGTAATGCTGTTGTCAGTTCAGTGGTGCGTTCTTCTACCCGCAGTTCTAATGTTTTGGTTAACTGTCGTAGGGTCAGATGGGTTTTAACCCGCGCCAGCACCTCTTCGGCTTGAATGGGTTTCGTAATATAGTCTACACCCCCCACCTCAAAGGCTTTCACTTTATCCAGGACATCATCTAATGCACTCAAAAAAATCACTGGAATATCTTGGGTTTTGGGATCGGCTTTGAGTTGGGTACAGACTTCATAACCGTTCATTTCCGGCATTTTGATATCCAACAAAATCAAATCCGGTGGTTTCATGGCAACCGATCGCAGTGCCATCTTACCATTGAGTGCCTTACGGACTGAGTAATGTTGTTGATGAAGAATAGCAGACAGGAGAACCAGATTATTTGGGGTATCATCCACAATCAAAATATCAGTTTGACTATTCTCAATCGAAGTTTGATTCATGATGGGGAGGATTGAGAGGTTCAGCGATCACAGCACAGGAATTATGACAGCTAACGACCATATTATCTGATAAAGACAAGAACACTATTTAAGGGATGGACAGATCTGATCCAATCGTGACAGAGATGATGTCTCTAGTGTATCTTAAGCTTAAGCGCTTGACACTCACCATGCTGAGCAGCATTTAATCTCTTCTCACGGCAATGCTATGACCGACCCTTCTGAGTCTTTTTCACGACGACATCTGATGACGGGAGTAACGGCTTTGGGACTCTCAGCCATTGCCACAAGGAGAAAACCATTACAGGCAGAAACCGTTTGCAGAGTTTCGCCAACAACATCAACAACCTGTGGTTCACATGGAACTTTACCGCCCCATTTTTGATCAATATGTGAATCGTTATCCTCCCAATCTCTTTTCGGCTTATCAACCCGAAGATAACGCGGATGCGTTTCGATATCTTTCGGATAAGGGGGTTTGGAAATAACAGATGAATTGCTCATCTCCTATGACGCGATCGCCAGAAATAGCATAGCACTGCACACTAAGATGTTGACAAATTCAGAAGACAAAGAATTTCTCCAACCTTTGTGTGACAAGGCTTTTCATGACCAGTTAAGTGTTCCCTCGCGCAGCACTATAAATTGCCAAAAAAAATGCTCCCCCGCAGGAGAGCATCTTGATGATTGGATGAGGAATTAACCGTTGATAACGGGTGCAGACTCAACAGCAGCTAAGTCTAAGGGGAAGTTGTGAACATTGCGTTCGTGCATGGCTTCAATACCTAAGTTGGCGTGGTTGATCACATCAGCCCAGGTATTAATCACCCGCCCGCTAGCATCAAGTACGGATTCGTTAAAGTTAAAACCATTAAGATTGAAGGAGAAGCAAGCCACTGCCAGGGACGCGAACCAGATGCCGACTACTGGCCAGGCTGCCAAGAAGAAGTGCAAGGAACGACTGTTGTTGAAGCTGGCATATTGGAAGATTAAACGTCCGAAGTAACCGTGAGCTGCAACAATATTGTAAGTTTCTTCTTCTTGACCAAACTTATAACCGCAGTTTTGAGATTCGGTTTCGCTGGTTTCGCGAATTAAGGAAGAAGTAACCAAGCTTCCGTGCATCGCCGAGAATAAAGCGCCACCAAATACACCAGCCACGCCCACCATGTGGAGGGGATGCATTAAGACGTTATGTTCGGCTTGCAGGACAAACATGAAGTTGAATGTGCCGGAAATTCCAAGGGGTAAACCGTCGGAGAAAGAACCTTGACCGATGGAATAAATCAGTAACACCGCTGTAGCTGCTGCTACAGGAGCACTGTAGGCAACGGAGATCCAAGGACGCATTCCTAAACGGTAGGAGAGTTCCCACTCCCGACCCATGTAGCAGAAGATACCGATCAGAAAGTGAAAAACAATCAACTGGTAAGGACCACCGTTGTATAACCACTCATCCAAGGAAGCCGCTTCCCATATCGGGTAGAAGTGCAGACCAATGGCGTTTGAGGAGGGGACAACGGCAGCAGTGATGATGTTGTTTCCAGACAGTAAGGAACCTGCTATGGGTTCGCGGATACCGTCAATGTCCACGGGGGGAGCCGCGATGAAGGCGATGATGAAGCAGATGGTTGCAGTCAACAGGGTGGGAATCATCACCACACCAAACCATCCGATGTAAAAGCGGTTGCTGGTGGAAGTGACCCAGCTACAGAAGCGATCCCAGAGGTTGGCGCTTTCGCGCGGCTGTAAGGTCGTCGTCATATCTTAGTTATGATTGCAATGTGATTTCAAGGTTTGTTCACAGTGATTGTGTTGCTCAAACCCTTGTATTTCATATAACCATATAGTAATTTAATTTGTCAATAATAAATTCTTTGTTTTTGTGCTTCACAGTGTAGTATCAAAGAAACAAAGACTTTCTCCAGTTTTCTTAGGGATATGAAGCAGTGGTTGTTGTTCTCAAGGCAGGCTGAGTCAACTCAGAAATCTCTCTAAGATTCTATAAAATACTGAAAATGTGACGACTTATAGCCTGAAGTTGGGTGTAATGGAATAAAGCCATTCGTCTCGTAGGGGAGAACTGTGAAATTGAACCCGCGTCAATCACCAAACACTCGCTTTTTGTGGTGCTTCCTGGAAATCTTTTCTTGTGAAGGCGGCATCCAATCTTATGTGAAGGATATTTTCGAGGCTTATCTGGATGTTGCTTCTCCTCAGATGCATAGTGATGTGTTTCTGCTCAGGGATAGTGCTGAATGTGTCAATCCTTATCACCAATCTGAGGGACTTGAATTTCATTATCTTAAATCTCAGTCTCCCACCTGGGGACGTGTGAAGCTGGCAGCTCGCTTATTACAACATTTAATCACCCATCGACCTCAACGGGTATTCTGTGGTCACATTAACTTAGCCCCTTTGGTACAAGCCCTCTGTCAACCGTTTGGGATTCCTTACACCATTTTAACTTACGGGAAGGAAGTCTGGGAAGCTTTACCCCCGAAACCTCGTCATGCCCTGCAACAAGCGGATCAGATTTGGACTATTAGCCGATATAGCCGAGATCAAGCCTGCTTAGCGAATCAGCTTGACCCCAATCAGTTTAAAATGGTTCCCTGTATGGTAAACGGAGATCACTTTACACTCGGTTCTAAACCGCCTCATTTAATCGAACGCTATGGCTTAGCAGACGCTAAAGTGTTGATGACCGTCGCTCGCTTATGGTCAGGGGATATTTATAAAGGAGTCGATGTCACGATTCGAGCGTTACCGAAAATTACACAAATCTTTCCGGATGTCAAGTATTTAGTCATTGGTCGAGGGGATGATCAACCCCGACTGGCGCAATTGGCAAAAGATTTAGAAGTGGCTGATCAAGTAATCTTTGCGGGGTTTGTTCCCACTGACGAATTAGCGGATCACTATCAGGTAGCAGATGCCTATGTCATGCCTTCTCAAGAAGGGTTTGGGATTGTTTACCTAGAAGCCATGGCCTGTGGAATTCCCGTATTATCCGGGGATGCAGATGGCTCGTCTGACCCGGTTCAGGACGGTCAATTGGGTTGGCAAGTTCCCCATCGAGATCCAGAAGCAGTCGCCCACGGCTGCATTGAGATGTTACAAGGCTGCGATCAACGCTGTCAAGGGGAATGGTTACGGCAACAAACCCTCGCTAAATTTGGGCGGGCGGCATTCCGAACTCGACTCCACGATTTGCTTCAAACGGAAGTTGTATCATAAAAGAAGAAGAGAAAGACTCATTCATTCGTAAATTCTTGTCGAGGACAATATCGTGAACCAGGGACAACCCAAACTTCAAATTAACCTCACCCGTCTCAGCAATTGGTTACTCATTATTGCCATTATTGGGTTATTGGGTTCAGTTGGGTTGGGCTGGCTGGTTAAATCCATTCTGATTTTTATTGGCATCTTGCTCTTTGCGCCTATAATTGTAGTGATAGGCTTGCGGTGGTGGTTAAATCGAAATTTAATTCAAGACCAATGTCCGGTCTGCCAAAATGAATTTACCGCATTGAATCAAACCCAGTGCCAATGTCCCAGTTGTGGGGAGCCACTTAAAGTTGAACAGGGTCATTTCCATCGTTTAACCCCACCCGGAACTATTGATGTTCAAGCTGTAAATGTTTCGGCTCAACCTACAGAAGAATAATTGGCTCGCACAACCCTCACAAATTATTCAAATTTAATATGTCTGAAACGAAAGCAACTGTTTTAGTTACAGGGGGAGCAGGTTATATTGGTTCCCATGCCGTCCTTGCTCTGAAGCGCTCCGGGTATGAAGTGATTATCTTAGATAATCTCGTTTATGGTCATCGGGATATTGCAGAAAATGTTCTGAAGACAGAACTAATAGTAGGTGATACGAATGACCGCGCCTTACTGGATCAGTTGTTTGCCTCTCGTCAGATTGATGCGGTGATGCATTTCGCTGCTTATGCTTATGTGGGAGAGTCCGTCAGCCATCCTGATAAATATTATCGCAATAATGTGATTGGCACTTTAACCCTACTAGAAGCGATGAACGCTGCCGGAATTAACAAGTTTGTCTTTTCCTCAACTTGTGCCACTTATGGGGTGCCCGATACCGTTCCCATCCCCGAAGATCATCCGCAAAATCCGATTAATCCTTACGGCGCGAGTAAGTTAATGGTGGAGAGGATCTTAACCGATTTTGATCACGCTTATGATTTTCGTTCTGTTCGTTTTCGTTATTTTAACGCAGCCGGTGCTGATCCCAGTGGAACGTTAGGGGAAGATCATGCTCCGGAAACCCATTTAATTCCGTTAACATTGTACGCCGCTTTAGGGAAACGAGAGGCCATTTCAATTTACGGCACAGATTATCCGACTCCAGATGGGACTTGCATTCGAGATTATATTCATGTTTCTGACTTAGCCACCGCTCATGTTTTAGGCTTAGAATATCTCCTCAATGGCGGTCAAACAGATAAGTTTAATTTGGGCAATGGCAACGGTTTTTCAGTGAAAGAAGTGATTGAAACTGCCCGCGAAGTCACCGGACGGGAGATTAAAGCGGTAGAATGCGATCGCCGACCAGGAGATCCCCCCAGTTTAGTCGGTAGCGGTGAAAAAGCCAAACAAATCTTAGGTTGGAATCCTGAATATCCCGATCTCAAAGATATTATTACCCATGCTTGGCAGTGGCATCTTAAACGCCATCATGGAGAGGATTAAGTAGGCAGGAATGGTAAGGGTTCAATTCCCATTTCATAATATAATATAGCAATCCGTTTAGGAAATGTGAGAATCTCACAGTGTGGGCATCTAGCCCACTGGGGAAAACCCCTAACATGATGTTCACAAGTGATGAAAGACTGCTATATGCTATTCCCTATTCCAATGGCGCATAGCGCTATATTTCTCAAGGTTTGATGCTGCCAACGACTTCTCACTTTTGGCTACAGAATGCCAATATACCTGCCTGTTTACTGAGAGAGACAGATTCCTCCCTTATTAGCCAACAAAATAGAGAAGGCTTAACTTTAGTCCATCTGGAAATTCAATCCGGTGTGATCGCCCAAATTCTCCCCGCTACAGCGTTTGATTTTGGTGAAACTCCAGTGATGAACTGTAAGCAGGGACAGGTTTGGCCTTGTTTTGTGGATATTCATACCCATTTAGATAAAGGTCATATTTGGCCGCGATCGCCCAACCCTGATGGGACGTTTCAAGGGGCATTAGATACCGTACTTGAGGATAGCGCCCTGTATTGGACACCAGAAGATCTGTATCGCCGCATGGAATTTGGCTTAAAGTGTAGTTATGCTCACGGAACCCAAGCTGTTCGTACCCATTTAGATTCTGGCGGACAGTTGGCTGAGATCAGTTGGCAGGTGTTTAAAACCCTACAAGCCGAATGGGCGGATCGGATCACGTTACAGGCGGTTTCGTTGGTTTCCTTGGCAGACTTTTTAACCCCTGCGGGGGAACAACTGGCGGATCAGGTCGCGACTCACGGGGGGATACTGGGGGGCGTGGCTTATATGAATTCTGAAATTGATCAACAAATTGATCGGGTTTTTTGCTTAGCTAAAGAACGGCAACTGGATCTCGATTTCCATACCGATGAAAATGGCGATCCCAATTCAATTACCTTGCGAAAAGTCGCTGAAGCGGCTATTCGACATCAATTTAACGGTCAAATTGTTTGTGGTCACTGTTGTAGTTTGGCGGTACAAGATCCTGATGAGGTTGATCAAACCTTGAGTTTAGTCAAACAAGCCAGAATTGGAGTGATAAGTCTGCCATTATGCAACCTATATCTGCAAGACCGCCAGTATACTAAAGTTACAGCAGGCGAGCATCTGTCGATTCGTCAACCGATTACGCCTCGGTGGCGAGGGATTACTCCTGTACATGAACTCAAACAGCGAGGAATTCCGGTGGCGATCGCTAGTGACAACTGTCGTGATCCATTTTATGGGTTCGGCGATCATGATGTCTTAGAAGTTTTTAATCAAGGGGTGCGAATTGCTCATTTAGACCAACCCTATGGGAATTGGCCGCAAATTGTCACACAAATTCCGGCTGAGTTGATGGGATTACCCACAGTTGGACGGTTTTTTGTAGGACAAAATGCTGATTTAATTCTATTTAAAGGACGGAGTTTTAGTGAACTTTTATCTCGTTCACAATCCGACCGAGTGCTACTTAGAAAGGGTAAAATAGTGGATAGAGTTTTACCCGATTATCGGGAGCTAGATGACGACATAATTCATCCCTAGCTCACCCTTCTTAACCATTGTTAACTACAGATTATCTAATTTAATAAGTCACATGATTGAACAATTGAAGGGCAGTCCAAAAGTTGAGGTGAAAACTTCAATAGATTCTGTTAAGATTCTCAACGTTTCAATTGACAATTTAGCCACAACGGCATTATTAGAAAAACTACGACAGGGTGGAATTGTCTTTACACCCAATGTCGATCATCTGGTGAAGCTGCAACAAGATCCTGACTTTTTTGAGGTGTATAGTCAAGCAGATTATATTGTTTGTGATAGCAAAATTTTGATGTATGTTTCTGACTTCCTCGGTTCACCGATTCGCGAAAAAATATCAGGATCTGATTTATTTCCAGCCTTTTATCACTATTATCGTCATGACCCTGAGATGACGATATTCTTATTAGGAGCTGCCGAAGGAGTTGCTGAAGTTGCCCAGCAAAATATTAATCAAAAAGTAGGGAGAGAAATGGTTGTGGGAACTTATTCTCCTCCTTTTGGCTTTGAAAAAGATGAAGCTGAATGTGATAAAATCATTCAAATGATTAATGCCTCTAAAGCTACTGTATTAGCTGTTGGAGTGGGGGCACCGAAACAAGAAAAATGGATTTGTAAACATCGAAATCGGTTTGAATTTGTTAAAGTATTTTTAGCCATTGGTGCAACCATTGATTTTGAAGCCGGATATCGTCAGCGATCGCCTCAATGGATGAGTATTGTCGGGTTAGAATGGCTGCATCGAGTCGTACAAGAACCCAAGCGATTATGGAAGCGGTATTTGCTCGATTCCTTGCCTTTTTTCGGGTTAGTTTTACAGCAAAAGCTGAATCTTTATCGCTATAAAATGCGAATAGGTCATCTCTTACTGGAAGCAGGATTACTCACCCATGAACAAATTGAAATCATTCTCAACTATAAACGAGATCATCCCGATTTATTATTTGGTGAAATTGTCGTTAAGCAAGGTTGGTTGACCCAAGAAACAGTTGATTTCTTTGCGGAAAAATTATTGAATATGCAACAGGATGACAATAAATATCCTATTGGTCAATATCTTAAACAAGCAGGATTAATTGATGATGAAAAAATTGATCAAATCTTGCAACAACAAAAATCCTCTCAACTACGATTTGGAGAAATTGCCGCTGCACAAGGCTGGGTGAAACAAAAAACCACTGATTTTATCCTTGAAACTGTGAAATCATGAGATAAAAACTTCACTTGTCTCTCTCCGCTTAGGAAAGGTAAAGCCTGACAAACTGATCTGATTTACAAACCATTGCCAATTAAAATAAAGGGTGCCCAGTAGTAGGGATGGCTGAGATCACCACTACTATTGCTAATCGGTAATCCAGTTTTTGCATCAAGCTGAATAAACCCACCATCCCCCGTTCGTTGACTATTTTCAGCTAAAATTTTAGTGTTTCCTAGCAAACTTAACTGCGCCCGTTGTAAGGCTTCAGCCTTCGTTTTTCCAGCCGATAATTGACCGTAAAACTGTTGCATTAACTGACTGGTTGCCGGATCATTCACTAACCATAAAGAAGCCATTACTGCGCTGGCACGCCCTGCCTGAAGGAAATAAGAACTAATTCCGGCAATCTCAATTCCTTCTGCATCCGGCCCCCCTAACGCTGTTTCACAAGCTGATAATACTACTAAATGCACATCTTTTAATTCCGCACCAATACTATTAATTTCAGGAATCGTTAACTGTTCTCCTGTTCCTAAAACCAGAAAAGAAGCCTCCGGAATACCGGCTTCAAACTTCCCGTGAGTAGCAATATGCAAAATCCGATGATTCGCAACATTTTGACTTAAAATATCAAAGGTAAACCCTTGATTGAGATATTTTTCACCTTGATAAATCCCTTGAGAATCATTATTATCGCTAACAACAATTCCATCTAATTCTATTTCAACATTGGGCAACGGATCAAAACCCGAAACCGCATCCGATAATCCTAAAGCTAACATCGAATTTACCTCTGTTCCCGGCGCAAGTTTGTCATCCATATCCGTTAATTCTGCCGATAAAATCGAATGAATGGTATACTTTTGAATCAAATAACTTTCCCCATCATAAAGCGCCGCCATCGGAAGATAACGAGTTACCCGATCTTGAGCAAATACTAAGCGTTGAATCTGATTTTTAGTCAATTCTGATGCTATCGGTTCAATCAACCATTTATACAATTGTTGAGCGGTTGTCTGTAATTCCTGTAAATTGGAATTAGGACTCTCTAAAAATGCCCTAAATTTAACCACTTCATTTCCTAATTCTTGCCGACTTACCGGAATTTCTTTCCGCCCTGCTATACCCCCCGCCGTTGTCCATAATATCCACAATTTATCTTCTAAAACCAACGGATAAATTAACACTGTGCCCGGTTGCGCCTCCACAATTTCCCGCGCCGTCTCACTCAAAAATCGAGGATCATAAAACACATCATCTGCTTGCCGATTGTCCCGAATTAACGCAATCTGTTCCTTAATTTTTTGATCGAATTCATCCGAAAGCTGCCGTCGTTGATCCTTCAGCTTCTTCAACTTCTCCGGTTCACATTGGGTTTGTTCACAGTCATAAATTTGCGATCCAAAATCAATTAATGAGCCATATTCATCAATCACCTGTTGTTCAAAATCATTCAAAGCAATACTTTCTTGAGACTCCCGAATATTACTATTTCGAGTAAACTCTCGCAGTTCCTGCACCTTCAATAATTCTAAAACCTGTTGTGCTTCTGTAATCCGTCCTTGAGACAATAATAAATCAGCTAAACCTCGATAAGTATCGGCAACAGTATCCGTATAAGACTGCTGCAACTCCTGGGATAATCCCCGAATATCCTGACGAATCAATTCTGTAACATTAACAAATTTCTTCAGGAAAGTGATGGCTAACTCAGGTTGATTTTGTAATTCTAAGGATATACCAATATTACCGAGAGAATTAGCTTCTCCACTGCGATCGCCGATGTCTTGTTTAATGGCTAAGGACTGCTGATAGTATTCTATGGCTTGTTGATACTGCCCTAAACTATCGTAAGCAATGCCTAAATTGTTGAGAGAACTAGCTTCTCCTTGGCGGTTGCCCATGTCTTGAAAAATAGCTAAAGACTGCTGATGGTATTCTATCGCTTTTTCATACTGTCCTAGGTATAGGTAAGCATTGCCTAAATTGCCCAGAGAAATAGCTTCTCCTTGGCGGTTGCCCATGTCTAGATCAATAGCTAAAGACTGCTGACAGTATTCTATCGCTTTTTCATACTGTCCTAGGTATAGGTAAGCTAAGCCTAAATTGCCCAGAGAATTAGCTTCTCCTTGGCGGTTGCCCATGTCTAGATCAATAGCTAAGGACTGCTGATAATATTCTATGGCTTGTTGATACTGTCCTAAATTACGGTAAGCATTGCCTAAACTGCCCAGAGAATTAGCTTCTCCATTGCGGTTTCCGATGTCTTGTTTAATGGCTAAAGACTGCTGATAGTATTCTATTGCTTGTTGATACTGCCCTAAACTATCGTAAGCAATGCCTAAATTGTTGAGAGAACTAGCTTCTCCTTGGCGGTTGCCCATGTCTTGAAAAATAGCTAAAGACTGCTGATGGTATTCTATCGCTGTTTGATACTGCCCTAAATTCTCGTAAACTAAGCCTAAATTGTTGAGAGAACTCGCTTCTCCGTTGCGGTTTCCGATGTCTTGTTTAATGGCTAAAGACTGCTGATAGTACACTATTGCTTGTTGATACTGTCCTAAACTTTCGTAAGCAATGCCTAAATTGTTGAGAGAAGCTGCTTCCCCGTTGCGGTCGCCGATGTCTCGATCAATAGCTAAGGACTGCTGATGGTATTCTATCGCTGTTTGATACTGCCCTAAATTCTCGTAAACTAAGCCTAGATTGCCCAGAGAACTCGCTTCTCCGTTGCGATCGCCAATTTCCTGATAGATTTTCAAAGCTTCTTTAAAAGACTGCATCGCTTCTCGAAACTGGCTAGTGTCAGCCTGTTGAATACCCTGTTCTAATAATCGATCCGCTTCAGCTTGTTGTTCCTCCTGGGTTTGCGCCAGAACTGTAGATGTAGGCAGTATATTGATTGAGACAATGGGAGTCAATACACCGATAATAACGGCAAGCGTGAAAGCCTTTAGATTTAACATAGCAGTCTCTTCCGGGGGTAGATGTTTGCTTGTGTTTATATATTTTCAGGGATGAGGAACCTATGCAGATTTGATTCTTCAAATTCATCTGATATTCCTTCTTCATCAAGCACTATCGGATCATCTGCACAACTTCCATAAGTTCTCTGAATAAATTCATCCCAAGATAACTCTGCCTGATGATGGGACTGAGCAAGATTATAAAAAGCAAATTTACTCTGTAAAAATTCCACATAGTTTAGAACTTCTTGGTGTTTTTCTGGTGGAAAATCTGCAACAATTTTAGTAATCTTTTGAATCAGAGTATTTGTTAATTTCATGCTTTTTGATCTCCATCTAAGTTTTTCTTTTAATTCAAATTTAATAGCTTAATGAGTCGCAAATTCTGTATATTTTCGTTCAGAAGGCGGCTTGAAACCTAAGACAATTTGTTCCTTCGGAATGCCTGCTGCAACTAAATCTAAAGCCACCCCTTCTTCTGTCCCATCATGCTGAATCCAAAGTTTATGATCAATCACATCAATATGTAATAGAGTTCCATAGATACGATAACCATTTTGCCAACCTGTTTCGACTAGCAAATAGCGGTCATGTTCTCGGTCAAAAACCAGTTCGAGTTCAACCTGTTCATCATTCCCTAAAAACTCAACATAATCTTTTAAAACCTTTTCAATTACATCACGAACATTAGACTTTAGTGAATCCATTGCACAATCACCTCCAAAGTGGGATCAAAACTGAATAAACGGATAATACCATCCTCAATTAAAGTTTGACCTGCTTCTTCTTCAAAAACTGTTTTTCGAGTTTTTTCACTCACAGCTAAATAAAGAGTATAGTCAGGATAATAGCGTTTTAATAAGCGAGAGTAAAGAACAAATTGACCTAAAGCTTCTTCTAAATCTTTCATATTTGAAGGACGAGTAAAGCTTTTGACTTCAACAGCTATTTTTTCCGCATCACGTTCAGCCGCAAGTAAGCGTTCAGCACCCAGATCAACGAAAAGATTTCTACCTCTTGCTAACCGAATTCGTAAAGGATCATGAGTGATTTTCCAACCTTCTTTTATCAGTGCATTTTTGACCGTTTGATGATAAATATCACGAGCAGGCATAGTATTCTTATATTGTCTCAGGATCAATATTCAATTCCCGTAATTTAGCCGCTAACTTTTCCTTTTGTTGACGTTCACGTTCGGCAGTTGCTTCCGCTTCTGTTGCTCGTTGTTCAGCCGATTCAGCCGATTCTTCTGGGGTAGGAACTAATTCCCCTTCAGGTGTAAAAAATCTCAGTTTCTGTTCGTAAATTCCCAAGAAAAGTTGTAACTGTTGACTCCATAATTTTCCCTGTTCATTCGGTTGAATTTCCTCATATTCTCCTCGAATGAGTTCAAATCCCTTAAGTTCTAAAGTCTCGGGAGAAAACCAAAAATAGTCTGGAGTACGGAAAATATCTTGATAAATTTGTTTCTTTTTAGTCCGATCAACGTTAGCGGTTGATGGTGATAATAATTCAATAATTACATTGGGATATTTGCCATCTTCTTCCCAAACTACCCAACTTTTCCGAGGTCTACGTTCTGTGTTTAAGACGACAAAGAAATCCGGCCCTCTAAAATCTTCGGTTTTTTGTTTGTTAGGGCTATAATAAATTGTTAGATTTCCAAAAGCATAGAAGTCTTGGCGATCTTTCCAAAGAGATTCTAGCATTTGAATAAGTAATAAAAGTTGTCGGAGATGCAGTTCACTTTCCAAGGGTGGCTCCTTACTTTCTAAGTCTCCAGGAGGGGATTCAATTTCTTCAAGTTCGGTTTGAGGTTGGAGAATGTCTAAATCTGTTGTAATTGTCATCTTATCCTCCGATGCGTTATTTTTATTGTAATGCTTTTTAAATTGGGCTAGTCTAAAGATAGATAATTTAAAAGTATGACCGCTTAGGGATTGACGCAGAGCAGATAACGTTCAATGATTAAGAGTAGTTGATTCTAACCCAGCGCTATGTCAGAAACTGATTGTTTGTTAATCCATCATGCCCGTATTTTATTACCCAATGGTGAGTTTATGGTGGGTGATGTCAAAACTCAGGGTGGAAAAATTGTGGAGGTCGCGCCAGATATTCCCAATGAAGGAGAGGCTATCCCAGAAATTGATGCAGCAGGCTTGACTTTATTGCCGGGGGTGATTGACCCTCAGGTTCACTTTAGAGAACCGGGTTTAGAACACAAGGAAGACCTGTTTACGGCGAGTTGTGCTTGTGCGAAGGGGGGAGTGACTTCGTTTCTAGAAATGCCGAATACGCGCCCTCTGACGAAGGTAAAATCGGCTTTAGCGGATAAGTTACAGCGGGCGAGTCAGAAATGTGTCGTCAATTATGGCTTTTTTATTGGGGCAACTCCTGATAATTTACCAGATTTAATCGAAGCAAATCCTACCTGTGGGATTAAAATTTTTATGGGTTCAATGAAAGGAGAATTGTTAGTCGATCAAGAGGCATTTCTTGACCCTATTTTTGCTAATGGCGACCGCTTAATTGCGGTTCATGCTGAAGATCAAGCCCGAATTAATCAACGGCGCACCGAATTTGCGGGAATTAGCGATCCAGCGATTCATTCTACCATTCAAGATGAACAAGCGGCATTATTGGCGACAAAGTTAGCCTTAAAACTCTCGAAAAAATATCAACGCCGCTTACATATTTTGCATCTTTCAACGGGGATAGAAGCGGAGTTACTACGGCAGGATAAACCCAGTTGGGTGACCGCAGAAGTAACACCCCAGCATTTATTATTAAATATTAGTGCTTATGAGAAAATTGGCACTTTAGCACAGATGAATCCGCCGTTGCGATCGCCTGAAAATAATGATATTTTATGGCAAGCTTTATTAGATGGGGTGATTGATTTTATCGCGACGGATCATGCTCCCCATACGTTAGAAGAAAAGGCTCAGACTTATCCGAATAGTCCTTCTGGAATGCCGGGAGTTGAAACATCTTTACCATTAATGTTAACTCAGGCAATGGCGGGAAAATGTACAGTTCAACAAGTTGCAAATTGGATGGCGACGGCTGTAGCAAAAGCTTATAAAATCCCGAATAAAGGTTTAATTGAACCGGGATATGATGCAGACTTAGTCTTAGTGGATTTAGAGAATTATCGCCCAGTTTTACGAGAAGAACTGTTAACAAAATGTGGTTGGAGTCCGTTTGAAGGGTGGAATTTAACGGGATGGCCAGTGGTTACAATTGTTGGGGGAAAAGTCGCCTTCGATCATGGAAAAGTGAATACAGAAGTCCGAGGAAAACCCTTAAGCTTTGATGTACCCTAAACCTTTAAATAGAGTATCAGGATTCGCCTCAATTCAATGATTTTGCCTCATGGATTTTGATTGATATTCATGAAAATCAGCGTAGAGAATTATACTTAAACCTCTTTGCAGGATTATCTCTTATCCGGAGCAAATTTTATCGATTCTATGATGTTAAAGAGTATAACGATAGAGTATAATAATTGATGGGGTGAATTCTTAAAATTTTTTTAGAAATTAGGCGAATGACTGAATTACTCAATTAAACTAAAAGGTTCAGTTTTATCGTCAAATTGATTATCATGTCAACTTCAACGACAGCCGCATCTGCTAATGCCACCCTTACAGAGGATACCCTTCATCATCAAATTGTGATTGTTGGGGGAGGCGCGGGTGGAATTACCGTAGCTGCCCAACTCTTAAAAAAAGATTCATCTTTAGATGTTGCTATTATTGAACCCTCTGAAAAACATTACTATCAACCAGCTTGGACGTTGGTGGGAGGAGGTGACTTTCAGCTTGAAAAAACCATCAAAGATGAAAAAGATTGTATCCCCGAAAACGCGACTTGGATTAAAGCAGCAGCTGCGGCATTTGAACCACAAAATAATCTTGTGATGCTCAATAATGGGAAAAAAGTACATTATGATTATTTAGTAGTTTGTCCAGGAATTCAAATTAATTGGCATCATATTGAAGGGTTAAAGGATGCATTAGGCAAAGAGGGAGTTACCAGCAATTATTCTAAAGATTATGCCCCTTATACTTGGGAAACCCTGAAAAACTTTAAAGGGGGAACGGCTATTTTTACTTATCCGGCAACCCCGATTAAATGTGGTGGCGCGCCTCAAAAAATTATGTATTTAGCCGATGATACGTTCCGCAAAAATGGGGTACGCAATCAATCTAATGTTATTTATTGTACTCCAGGAGCGGCGATGTTTCCGGTGCCCGGATATTGTGAAGCGTTAGATGAAGTGGTCAAAAATAAACAAATTGAAGTCAAGTTTAAACATAATCTCAAGCAAATTAAACCGGAAACCAAAGAGGCAATTTTTGAGGTAACCACAGAAAATGGCGTAGAAGAAGTTGCTTTGAAATATGATATGATTCATGTAACTCCTCCAATGAGTGCCCCCGACTTTGTTAAAAATAGTCCTTTAGCCTCAGAAGCGGGCTGGGTAGATGTGGATAAAAATACGTTGCAACATCAGGTTTATCCCAATGTTTTTAGTGTGGGAGATGCTTCTTCTGCCCCTACGTCCAGAACAGCAGCCGCCATTCGTAAACAAGCCCCCGTTGTCGTTGAAAATATTTGTGCATTAATGCAGTCTAAATCCACCCCCGGTAGCTATGGCGGTTATACTTGTTGCCCATTAATTACAGGATATGGAAAAACCATAATGGCAGAATTTGATTATGAGAATAAGCCTAAATCCAGTTTTCCCATAAATCCGGCAAAAGAACGGTATAGTATGTGGATTGTTAAACGGTATATTTTACCTTGGCTGTATTGGAATCGGATGTTAAAAGGAGAACCTTTTGAGGCAGATATGTTAAAATTTTGGCAAAATAAATAATACTAATTGGGATTAAAAAAGTAGGTGTTCTTAGAGACGTTATACCAATTCTTTATGAAGCTGCATCTCACCCGTCCCCCCCAACCCCCCAGTCAAAAAAAAGCGAAGCAGGGGGGATATGCCTAACTGGACGCTACGCGAACAGAAAAATTTGCATGATTAGAAAGAAATGGTATTACTTGTAACGTCTCTAGTGATTAATAGCTTCAATATCAAATGAGTTGAAAATTTTAACAGACTCCTATGCCTTGACAATATTCTCGCCCCTCTCGTCTATTTTGAATTTCAGGTTGAGTGGATTGGGGTTCTTCTTGAAGTAGAATGGGTTTTGAGGAAGTCTCAACTAGCGGTTGAATTTCTGGGGCTGGGGCAGACCTTCTCTCCACTTTCATATCTGATAAATTTGCGGTTTCACTACTGGCAAAGAGAAAGGGTAATATCAGAATCAGTCCAAAGGTTTTATAACTCTTTTGTAGCATTTTCATGACCTCTTGTGAATAATAATATGAGCAATGAAAAACATAGGATAGCTGCATTAACCCAAGTTGCTAGTTACAAGTTTGTGCCTTGTCGATCCCCCTAAATCTCCCATCCCCCCTCGATCCCCCCTTTTTAAGGGGGGTTGGGGGACTTAAGATCTAGTTTTCCCCTTATTAAGGGGGGCTAGGGGGGATCAAAACCTTCATTTGGGTAACTGGCAACTTGTGCTAACGGATAAGACTAACACAGGAATAAACCCTATCAAAAGGGATATCTGACACCCTATCGCCAGGGAGTCTCAAAAGCATTTCCTAATATTACTTTACAGCTTTAATTTACAGGAACAGGATGACTATTTCTGCTTTTAAAGCCTTCCTGAATTAAAAATAGGGGAATTGGGCAGAGGATTTAGGGAAATCAAATTGAGAGGCTGTTACCTACTGAAATGACGAGGGTTGGTGAATCGGGTGAGTTCGGAAAATTAACGGCTTTGCATCAGGAGATTCCTGGTTTAAGTTAAACTCATTTAAGGGGAATGGCTTGACTTTCTATTATAGATAAATGAGCAGTGGAATTTAGCAATAACCCGAATTTTATCAAGGGTTTGGGTTTCACACCAGCTACAATTTAGGGAAAAGGAAGTCAGACATTTCCTCAATTTTTGCCAATTCAAAGTGATATTAAGTTTAAAATCGTACTGAAAGGATCGTTGTGAGGGTTGATATCACGAATTGCATTGGATTGACGGCTTGCTTTCTAATTACATTATAGCAAATTTCTGGATGTTTCTGGATGATTAAAGACTCAATCTTTCTCCAGCCATAATAAACGAATCAGTAACTGTCCCATGCATCCTCCGACAATTGCCCAGGTTACACTTAAGCCAATGACTTCTGCTAAAAACAGGTTTGTCAGTTGACGCAACAGTCCGCCCAATCCCCATCCAATTGCCAGTCCTATCCCCCAAAAGCAGGGACTCCACCACAGCCACCGCCGGGATTTTAACACTTGTAGCCTCAACGCCCACCAATACCACAAACCCAGCCATAAGCCGATTAAAAACCCATCTCGACCGCCATAAAGTAGTCTTAATCCTAAATTAAATGTACGCGGGGCAACCCAACCCAATACCCCTAAATGACTGTACCCTAACAGTCCCCACGCCGTAGCGTTAGCGAGAATCCATTGCCAGGGATGGGTGATATACTGCCGTAGAACCAGCCATTGGGCGATACCGATAATCATTCCCCCCAAAACGCCCTGGATAATGCCTAAATCCGGTCGTTCACCGACTTCAACCCAAAATAAACTGACCGCGAAGCCTACAACTGTGGCAAATATCCATTGAGACAGAAAGCCGAATTTGGTTTTAACGGGATAAGGACGTGTTTGCAACTTCACCCTGGAAGATTCACCTTTTCAATGCAACAGTATTATTTTTCCCGATTTGGGGCAAAACTAGCATTGTCCATAGATCTTAGTTTAAACAATCTTTAGCTTTTAAGCCCTCCTGTTGACGCTTCCTCTAACCAGCTATCAAACTGTTCTTGATTGTTTTTGACCCACTCAACAGGATGATTGCGGATATCTTCTGGGGAATCTTCACCGTCCGCATTTTCAAAGAATGTTTCATGCAATCTTTCTACGTGACCCGGGGTGTAATCTAGATCGCCATTGGCAATCGTAATCAGCATCACAGCATGGTCAACTGCTTTTGGTTTTTCAATCTTGTAACCGAGTTGTTCTAAACCAATAATGAATTGTGCTTCTAGCAAGCCACTATTGGCAAAACGAACACTTACACCTTGACCCGGTAATGCTGCTGAGGTTTTTGGTTCTGATTCTTTAGGTGTTGGGGGAGTTGATTGACAGCCAATCACTGCAACAAGCAAAGCAGTTACGAGGATAAGAAAAGAGGTTTTTTCTTTTGCTTTCTGAATCTTACGACTTTCATTAATAACAGCTCAAATTAAACAACTTTCCAGGCAGTTTTGTGCTGAATGACGTGAACAGGTTTGGGCGCAGTCCAATGAGTGCCAATGACTGAAATATCACTGTCACCAACACGTTTGAGAAATTCTCGTCGAGTCCTCTCTGCTTGCTCGTGAGAAGTATCTGCAACACATTCCCACTCTGGATGGGCGCATTGACAGGGGTGGTGCATAATATCTCCTGTAATCATAGCTTGCTCACCTTGAGAGGAAATCACTATAGTTCATAAAAATATAGTCAAATGTGACACACCTTTATTTAGTCGGCGTTACCCGAACGGGGTGAACTACAACACCCTCTACCCCATAGCCTAAAGCATTTGGGACTGCTTTTCTCATGATATTCAAAGAACCATTAACATCGGCATTAACCAATCGTCCACTACCACTACGGTATAAACCCCGTTTGACTCTTTTTCCACTGAAAGTCCACTGATTTTTCTCACCCTTTTTGTACACCGGAATGGGATCATTATCAATAAAACTAGCTTTTGAGGTATAAGATTCTTCGGTTAAAATCACCTGAATCCCTGCTAGTTTGGCTTTATAAGATAACATTTCTATGAACTTGGCATGAGGAATTTGAACGAAGTTTTGATTCGTCTTTTTTCCCA
>Ga0209594_1000028_pt1 | contig 122720 bp, 105 predicted proteins | sample AshMeaCrysSpring_FD_184126 | JGI IMG/M metagenome (GOLD analysis project Ga0209594, IMG submission 184126) | Groundwater microbial communities from Big Spring, Nevada to study Microbial Dark Matter (Phase II) - Ash Meadows Crystal Spring... | ecosystem: Environmental > Aquatic > Deep...
TTAAACTTGAGAGCGAAGTCACTAAGTTTTAACGGAATTTTCCAGCAAAGTTTGCTACAGAAACTCATGAAAGATTTGACGGCATTTGACTACATTTGACTACATTTGCGTACAACGTTTATGATACTCATTCTTTGTCCTTCTTCCGTAACCCGCGGTAATATTAGATGGGACAGATACAGAGGATCGTCTAATTTTGCTTGTCAGTCCATATAATTCCGATCTGGGGAATTTTTCAGTTAAATGATAACAGTTAATGGAAAGTTGAATGCCAAGCTTCCAAATAAATTGGTCTCGACAACTCATAATGTGATGTTTGAAGGCAGAAGTTTGATGTTAAAGGTTATAGTATTATTTTTACTCCTCCTACCTGATGCCTGATGCCTGCTGCCTGGCTGCCTCCTGACTCCTGACTCCTGACTCCTGCCTCCCCTGACAAAATAAGCCTCGCATAACGTTAATCATGCGAGGAATGTAACATTTTTATTAAGTGAGATTAACTCATTCAAAGTTAAGCTGAGACTAAGCTGAGACTAAACAGTGAGAACGCTAGCTTATGAGTGAGCCGGATGTGGAGGCGTTAATGTGGTTGTCCCCTGAGCCGTTTGACCATTTTGGCTATTCTGACTCTGACCATTATTCGATCGAGGCAGAATTAATCCGTAACCGCCATGATGCATTCGCTTGTAAATGACATTCATTTCCCCTGTGTCAGCGTTACAGAACATATAAAAATCATGATCAATGAGTTGGAGCTGTTCCAGAGCTTCGTGAACGGTCATCGGCGGCATGGAAAAATATTTGGTTCGGACCACTTCCTCAGGTAACTCAGGGGTGCGATTGCCAATGAGATCCTCAACCACTGGTTGTTCTTCAACAATTTCACTCATTTTAGGGGGATGAGGATGTTTCGCGTTCCGTTTTTCTTTATATTTGCGGAGTTGACGAGAAATCTTATCGGCGACCAAGTCAATACTGGCGTAGAGATTTTCGCTGCTTTCTTGGGCGCGAATAACTGTACCATTGGCATAAATCGTAACTTCTGCAGTTTGTTTAGGATTGATCCGAGGGTTACGAGCAATAGACAAATGAACGTCTACTTCCGTCGTCAGTTGTTGGTAGTGATTCACTGCTTTTGAGATTTTTTGATGCACATATTCACGAATTGCATCTGTAATTTCAAGATTTTTACCCTGGATTACAAGCTTCATATAGCTCCCTCCCGCTTCTAATATGGGCTTAAATTTACCTTAACACTTTAGGTTTGCGATACTTGAACCCTTTAAAATCTGTTACATTTTTTGAGAGTTCTTGATAATGATCAGGTAAAGTTCTGTAAAATAATTTATAACTTTCTTACGACTTTTTACAGAATTCTGGGTTTTTTTGGAGATGCTTTTCCTTTTTCCTTAAGCTTGAATACCCTGTATATTACCATAAATGACCGATTTAATGACTGTTTTTTCTTCCGAATTGAGCAATTGTTGCAAAATTTATCAATTAGGGCAAGTTTCTTATCAAACGGCTTGGCAATGGCAGCGATCGCTGGTTGAGCAGCGCCGTCACAATCCCGAATTAGAAGATCTGTTACTTTTATTAGAACACCCCCCTGTTTATACCCTGGGACAGGGGGCTGATAAAAAATTTCTTAAGTTTGACCCGGCTCACAGTCCTTATGAACTCCATCGCATCGAAAGAGGTGGAGAAGTGACCTATCATTGTCCGGGTCAATTAGTCGTGTATCCTATCCTGAATTTACGTCGTTATCGCCCAGACTTACATTGGTATTTACGCCAACTCGAAGAAGTGATTATCCAAACCTTAACGATTTATGGACTACAAGGTGATCGCATTCCTGGCTTAACAGGGGTTTGGATTAACAATACCAAAATCGCAGCAATTGGGATTAAAGTTAGTCGTTGGATCACGTTTCATGGCTTTGCCCTCAATGTCTGTCCGGACTTAGAGGGATTTAAACGAATTGTTCCCTGTGGCATTACGGATAAACCTGTCGGCAGATTAATTGATTTTGTTCCCAATTTAACCGTTGAGCCAGTCAGACAGAGCGTTGTTGCAGCCTTTACCGATGTATTTAAGGTGGATTGTATACTCGAAAAGCTGGAAGAAAACCCTGTGTTATGTAGTTCAATTTAAACGTTATCTGGATAACATTACAAAACTCGAAAATGCTTTAAACTTCCTAAAAATAGACTCCCTTACCCCAGTCAACGAATGAATCCATTGCAGATTTATGAAGATGACCTGACCCATCAAAAAATTATTGACTTTCTGCAAGAACATCTCAAAGAAATGCATGAGATTACTCCTCCAGAAAGCGTTCATGCCCTTGATTTAGAAGCATTAAAAGCACCCAATATTACTTTTTGGTCAGCTTGGGAAGATGACGAATTAGTCGGTTGTGGGGCATTAAAAGCACTCAATTTAACCAGTGGTGAAATCAAATCAATGCGAACTGCTAGAAATCACCGACGGAAAGGGATTGCTGCAAAAATGCTTGAACATATCATCCAAGAAGCCCAACAACGGACTTACCGTTATTTGTACTTAGAAACCGGATCTTTTCCGGAGTTCGCCCCGGCACGCGCTTTGTATCTTCGCTATGGGTTTGAGTATATCAGTCCCTTTGCTGACTATATTGAAGATCCCAATAGCGTGTTTATGATCAAAAAGCTGTAACAGGCATAGGACAAAAGCAGTTGACATCCTCCCAGCGCCAACCCGAACTTTATGGCGTGGGTCTTCTTGCTCCATTCAGATAAACGAAGAACGAATAACAAACAACAAATAACCAACAACCAAATCGTTGTCAATTTTCAATGTTTGTACACTCTTGACTTTTGTCACGGTTTTCCCCTATGAATGCAGGTACAACTTGTTCAGTGTCTGACAAGTCCCTGTAATCACTCACCCCTGACACAGCAGAATTTTTGATGGTAGCAGTAGCAATTTTGGCCGCTGGGCGAGGAACACGAATGAAATCTGACCTTCCGAAGGTCTTACATCAATTGGGAAGTCGTTCTCTGGTGCAGCGGGTTCTGGATAGTTGTGTTCCTGTTCAACCTTCTCAACGACTTGTGATTGTGGGTTATCGTAGCGATTTAGTCCAACAATCTTTAAAAGCAACAGATGCTCAATCTTCCGCATCTCCCCTTCAGTTTATCGAGCAACCGCAACAACTCGGTACAGGTCATGCCATTCAACAGTTACTCCCGCATTTAGAAGGCTATACAGGGGATTTACTCGTACTCAATGGCGATGTCCCTCTGTTGCGATCGCAAACCTTACAACAGTTAATTCAAATTCATCAACAGCGTCAAAGTGCAGCCACGTTGCTGAGTGCGAATTTACCCAATCCCAAAGGATATGGCCGGGTCTTTTGTGATAGTCAAAATCAAGTGAAAGAAATTGTTGAAGATCGCGACTGCACCGATGCTCAGAAACAAAATCACCGCATTAATGCTGGGGTGTACTGTTTCCGCTGGCCGGATTTAGCGAAGGTTTTACCCCAATTACAATCCAATAACGATCAACAAGAATATTACCTCACCGACGCGGTCAAGTTTCTTAATCCGGTGATCGCTGTGGATGTGGAAGATTATCGGGAAATTCTCGGGATTAATAATCGTCAACATCTGGCAACCGCTTACACCATTTTACAAGAATGGGTGAAAGAAGATTGGATGGCAGCCGGAGTGACCCTGATTGAACCCAATAGCATCACCATTGATGATACGGTACAGTTAGAACCGGATGTGGTGATTGAACCCCAAACCCATCTACGGGGCAACACCACCATTCAAACTGGGAGTCGCATTGGCCCGGGTAGTTTAATTGAAAATAGCCACATTGGTAAAAACGTCACGGTTTTGTATTCTGTGGTCTCCGATAGTTCAGTTGCCGACAACACCCGCATTGGCCCTTATGCCCATCTCCGAGGTCATGCTGAGGTCGGTTCAGGCTGTCGGATTGGTAATTTCGTGGAGTTGAAACAAACTCAAGTGGGCGATGACACCAATATTGCTCATTTATCTTATCTCGGAAATGCTCAATTGGGAGAACAGGTTAATATTGGCGCAGGCACCATTACTGCCAATTATGACGGGGTGAATAAACATCCAACGACGATTGGCGATCGCACCAAAACAGGGTCTAACAGCGTTCTCGTCGCTCCCCTTACCATTGGTTCAGATGTCACGGTTGCGGCGGGTTCTACGGTCACGGAGGACGTTCCTGATGATTGTTTGGTGATTGCCCGCCCACGTCAGGTCATTAAACCCGGTTGGCGTTTGAAATCCTAGGATTTTAGTTCTTTGTCATTAGTAGACTTCGTGGCAGTTGTCGGGAACAGCGGATCTGGGAACAGGGAACAGTGGGAAAGAATGGAGGCAAACAGTAGCAAAAATGATTGCTTTTTTACTTTTGCAAGAGGTCTAGTGATTTGTTATTTGAGGCAACAGGCAATAGACAGAGAGTCAGAAAAGTGAACTGTTGGAGTCTTAGAGTCAAATGACTAATGACAAATAACCTATAATTTTTAAACCAACCGATTAACAATCGTCCACACATCCCCATCCGAACGAACATGAGGCACAGAGATATCTTTAAAGCCTGTAATAAAAGGTTTATAATAGACCTGCCAGTAGGAAGGGCTAATATCATCGGCGATCGCTTTGAGGGCTTTGACTTCTGCGGCGAGTTCAGCAGCCAGTTGATTAATCCGTTGAGCATGAACTTGAGCTTGCTGACGGCTTTGTTCGACTTGTTGTTGAATGGGGGTTTGTCGTTGCCATTGTTGAAGCTGTCGGCGCTTCTGAGACAGTTGGGTTTCCAAAGCTACGATCGCATCATCAATTCCTTTAATCTCTGCAAATTGTTCGGGTGCTTCTCGCGCCTGACGACGGTAGGCTTGGGCAATATCAGCCGGAGAGTTAGTTTCAGGCAACACTTGCTTCATCGTCAGTTGCTGACGTTCTTGTTTGAGTGCTTTAATTTGAGATTGAATCGCGTTGATCTCAGCTTGTATAGATTCCATAGGATCGGGTTGGCGGTTTTCTTTACTTAAGTTTATATTAAAAGGAGTGTAATGTCCGAAAATTGTAAAGTTTAGTTTATTTAACTTGCGGCATTAGTCTTACTTACGCTACTTTAAGAGATGAAGCTAATAAAAGCTTTTTGGACAGATAAAAAGGCGATGTTAAATCTGTTAAATCCTATTCAAACTCGCTCTCGATAGAGTTATCATTAAACATCGCTTTGTTCTTTGAAATAAGGAGGTCAACCCACTGTTTCATCTTACGTCTGTCAAATCAGACCAACAGCAACTTTGTGGATCGCTGATATTTCCTATGCTGGTGAAACGGGAGCAATACAATCAATAAAAGTTCAGTTCTTAAATTGTTTGTAACTTCATTTGTTTGGTTCATAAGAACAGGAAATCACTCAGTTAGATCAGGAGGAAAAACGCTGTTGAATTCAATGTCTGTCTCGTTAAACAATAACTACAGTACCCAAAAAATCTTCTTACAACTTCTCTACTGTTAGTCTGGGAGCCATGTAGCTCAGCCTAGAACTGAGTTCAACTCTGTACAGCATTAAGAAATGAAGAGAAGATCCCTGAGAAAGGTTAATGCGGGTACTGTAGTTGTGTCTATGGGTATTCAAAAGTGATCGACATTTGTTGTACTATCAGTTTTCTTGACTTAAGTTTATTTTAATTTTTCATAAAAGTGTAAGCCAATATATTGTAAAGTTTAGTTTATTTGACTTGCAGATTTAGACTCAACTGCGCTACATTAATAATTGAAGCAAGTAACGCTTCATTAGACAGATAAAAAGGCGATGTTAAATCTGTTGAATCCTATTCAAACTCGCTCTCGATAGAGTTATCATTAAACATCGCTTTGTTCTTTGAAATAAGGAGGTCAACCCACTGTTTCATCTTACGTCTGTCAAATCAGACCAACAGCAACTTTGTGGATCGCTGATATTTCCTATGCTGGTGAAACGGGAGCAATACAATCAATAAAAGTTCAGTTCTTAAATTGTTTGTAACTTCATTTGTTTGGTTCATAAGAACAGGAAATCACTCAGTTAGATCAGGAGGAAAAACGCTGTTGAATTCAATGTCTGTCTCGTTAAACAATAACTACAGTACCCAAAAAATCTTCTTACAACTTCTCTACTGTTAGTCTGGGAGCCATGTAGCTCAGCCTAGAACTGAGTTCAACTCTGTACAGCATTAAGAAATGAAGAGAAGATCCCTGAGAAAGGTTAATGCGGGTACTGTAGTTGTGTCTATGGGGCAATGTGTGTAGGCAATTGGGAGAAAAACTCGTATCTTTCCCCCATGCCTTAAAGCATCCTCTTAGTAATTATTATTGTTATTACTGAATGTGTCTTCTTGCTCCTCTATCGCTTCGCTACCTCCCCCCACAGCAACCAGATCTATCTGTTGTCGATAGTAATCTACACTTTTAACTTGAACCTCTACATTATCCCCGAGACGGTACTGATTGCGGTTTTTACGACCCACTAGGGTTTGTTGACGGGAACGATATTCATACCAATCATCTTTCAAAGAAGACACATGAACGAGTCCTTCTACCCTTAAAGTAGAACCCGTCGGAGATTTTACTTCAATTTCAACGAAAAAGCCATAGGATTGTACACCTGTAATTAATCCCACAAACGTCTGGCCTGTACGCTCCTTCATAAAGCCTGTCTTTTTCAGTCCTTCCAAATCCTCCTCAGCATCAGCGGCAACACTTTCCCGTTCACTCAAATGAACCACGAGTTGAGTCAATTGAGTCTCTAAATCTTGTTGTAAATCAGGCGGTAACACATTCCAGGTAATCTTATCCTGACAGGAAGAATGCCCCAAGTTTACCCCTTCTTTGGAACGGCTTGAACGGCGATCTCGTCCTTCTTCAAACAAGGCTTTCAACACCCGCGACAGTTGTAAATCGCCATAGCGAGACAAGGGTGATGTAAAATGAGCATAACAAGGTAAAGCCAAGCCAAAGTGAAGTTTAGGTGTGGTGCTATAAACGGCTGGCTTTAAGCTATCTTCGAGTAAATAACTCAGGACTCGTTCTGCCTTAGAACTGGCTAAATCTTGGGTGAAGCTTTGGAAATCGCTGGGTTGAACCTCTTCTTCATCTTCTAGATACAAATCACACCCCAAATGATTCGATAACTTGACAATCTCAGCCACATCACCTGGCTCAGGCGCTGCCTGAGTCCGGAAAATACCCGGCAACCCTAGGGCTTGTAAATGACTGGCAACGAGTTGATTCGTGAGAACAATTAACTCCGATACCATAGCATGGGTGGGAATGCGAGAAGTCACCACCATTGGCCCAAGTTCTCCTTCGTCATTAAAATGACAGTGGGTATCTGGCAAGCTTAACTCAAAGGCTCCCCGTTGTTCTCGAATTTGACGCAACGCCCGACTGACTTCTAACAAATTTTCTAAAATGTTACTGACTGCGGCTGGAGCATCTGTTTCCTCTCCATCTAAAATAGACTGGGCTTCGGCATAGCTGAGTTGATGATCCACTCGAATCACACTAGGTTTAATTTCAAATTCAGCCACTTGACCCGATTCTTCAATGGTTATCCAAATTGTATTGGCGAGTCGGTCTTGATGGGGAACAAATGCCAATTGATCACAGGAGAGAGAATGGGGCAAAATTGGAATATATTTATCCGCCAGATAAACTGCAACACTCCGTTTACGGGCTTCTCGATCTAAAGCGGCATCCAGGATAATGTAGTGAGCGACATCGACGACATGAACTCCTAAGCGCCACTGATCGTTATCGGTTCTCTCTAAACTAAAAGCTTGCTCAATACAATATTGCGCCTCATCCTGTTCTTCCGGTTTAATTACAGAAAAGTCAGGATTGCCTAAGTCGGGCTGAAAGTTAACTGTAAACGTCCCTCGTAAATCCTCTCGCTGTTCTAGGAGAGCGGGTTGAACTTGAGTGGGTATTGCTGCGGCTTCTTTCAATGCTGACTCGGAAAAGCGTCGAGGTAAATCATGTTTACAACAAACAATATCGAGATCATCAGCTTCTTCTGCATCTGACCCTAAGACTTGCACCACATCCCCTAGAGGTCGATGAATGCCAATGGGATAGCGATTGACTTCTACATGCACCAGATGATCTAAGGCTGTCGCCAGAAACTCTGGATCGTTAATTAAATCTAATTCAAATAACAGTCGATCATCGAGAGGCACCGCCCGATAGCCCTTAGCAGACTGTTTGACACGGGCTAAAACTGAAGGGTTAGCTCGTTCTAAAATCACATAGACTTCCCCTTCTGGACTGCGACGACGACTGCCTTCTTTAATCACTTTAACTAGAACGCGATCACCATTCCAGGCACTATTCAAGTGGCTTTCTCGGATATAGACATCTTCCGCCCCTTCAGCATCCTGAATGGCAAAACAAAAGCCTTTACTGGAACAGCGGAGTTTCGCTTCGACGACCCCCTCTTGTTCCACGCGACGATAACGACCTTTATCTTTTTCCAGTAAGCCAATGCGTTCTAAGGCATCCAGGGCAATTTGAAATTTCCGTAAGCTCTCCTCATCTGGGGCCAGTTTTTTTTCCAAGACTTTGGGAGCCACGACTTTATCTTCTGAAAAATTAGCTAACAATGTAGCGATTGAAAATTCCATGTAGCGATTGTTCCTTGACTTAACTGTAACAATGCCTACACTACTGAAAAGGATGAGTGTAGGTTTCTCCAGATTGTTCTGACGGCTTCCCCATCTCTAATGGCTGTTGTCAGCTTACTGCTAAGACCATCAATGGAAACATATCCCAGTGTCCCTGAGTAAGATGTTGAGTTTTTAAATCCAAAAAATTTGAAAGCTTTCCCTCGACGCTCCTCTTCGCTAATCCTGTCTGAAACAGTCGAGCGCGGGAATTAACCAGCCAAATAGAGAGGAGAATTTTTCAGAACTTGAGTTGCAGGCTAACCCTGCATAACGAATGTTTTTTGATTTTACCACAAACCGAACAGCTCATCTGTCATTGGTTAGTTATCATTTGTTGTTTGATATCCCACCCTCTCTCCTCATCTTCTCAAACAGGAAGTGGATGACAACTTAATTCATTCTATGGCTTACCCCTCAAAATGCTACAAATTGAGTAGATCGTAGATTTAGGACTATTTTTGATGATTTCTCAATTTAGAAATTGTTATCCCAATGGCAGCTTAATCTCAGAATTATTGGCAATTGATCATGGCAAGTTCATTGTGCGGGTGTTGGTACAAGTCGAAGGGGTGATCCTGTCTACGGGTTTAGCTGCCGCTGAAACGGTTGAGTTAGCTGAAGACCAAGCCCGAAACCGAGCTTTAGAGATTTTAGGATCAGCAATTCTGATGCCGCCAGCTCAAAAAACTGCTGTCCCCAACAGTCCTTACACGCCAACGCCCATGCCATTATCGACAGAAACAATGTGGACAGGCTCTTCTCTGGGTTTCGAGGATGATCCCTCAACCCAACCGATGCCCTCAGAAGATTGGCTCTCCGCAACTTACTTAAGCTCAGATCAGGGAAAATCCCAGTCCACACCAGGCAGTTCTACGAAGGGGCGGAGTGCTTCTTTACCCCCATTTCCGTTAAACAATCCAGAAGTGAGTGACAGTGAGCCAGCCTTGTCAGAGGATGCTTCTGGTAGTCTAACTCCCAACAGTTCTTCAGTTCGTGTCAGGGAGTCACAGGACTTTTCTGCTGATATTGCTAAAACGGATATTGAACTGCAGCGCCTGGGCTGGACACCCGAACAAGGAGCTACTCATCTCCAAAAAACCTATGGTAAGCGATCGCGTCGTTTGTTAACCGAAGAAGAATTACTGGATTTTCTGAACTATTTGGAGTCTTTAGATACTCCCCTTTCTCAGGATGAGGGATAGCAGCGGGTTGTTATTCGTCATTTGTTGTTTGTCATTCGTCATTGGTTGTTCGTTGTTTGTATGGATATAGGAAAGTACAAGCCAAAAACCTTGCCCTACATCCCACACTCTACCCCCTCTAACAACAAATGACCAACAACCAATAACCAATAACGAATAACAAATGACAAACAACTCTTTAAACCGGATTAGATGCAGAGGGACGACGGTTAATCACTTGGTCAATTAAGCCATAATTTTTTGCCTCTTCGGCTGACATAAAAAAGTCCCGTTCTGTATCTTCTTGAATGCGCTCCAAGGGTTGACCGGTATGATCGGCGAGAGATTGGTTCAGTCGTTGTTTCAGGTATAAAATTTCCCGAGCCTGAATTTCAATATCTGTCGCCTGACCCTGAGCACCCCCTAAGGGTTGGTGAATCATGATCCGAGAATGGGGTAAGCTAAACCGCTTTCCTTTGGCTCCAGCACTGAGAAGAAAAGCTCCCATGCTAGCTGCTAGTCCCAGACAGACAGTGCAAACATCGGGACGAATATGATTCATGGTGTCATAAATCCCAAGTCCAGAATTAACGGAGCCACCGGGAGAATTAATGTAAAGATAGATATCTTTTTCTGGATCGTCAGCATCGAGAAACAGAAGCTGAGCCACAATCAGGTTGGCCAAATCGGAAGTCACCTGTTGTCCTAGAAAAATAATGCGATCGCGCAACAGACGGGAATAAATATCAAAGGCGCGTTCCCCACGGCCTGATTGTTCAATAACGGTTGGAATCATAAGAATTCTGCTGATTAGATTGGATATTTTCTGATTGTAACGATTTGTTGTTCAGAATGGATTGAGGGAAATCCCTCCCCGAGTGTTGAATTTAGACAACTGAGGAGGGATAGGGTTAAGACGAACAAAAAGTAGTTGAGTATTTTTACTCTAATTGCAGGAGTTGTTTTCCATGAATCACGGTTAAAACTGTAACCATTTCACCTTCAACTTGATAAATAATTCGATAAGTATAAGCAAACTGCTCTCGAACAGTTTCATCACCAAATTCTTGAACCTGAGCACCGGATAAGGCAGCATCATTCAAGCTACGAGTCACTTCAATGATTCTTTGCACCACGGCCGCCGCATAGGAAACAGAATCCCGCGCAATATAAGCAGCAATAGCATCGATATCATCTATGGCTCTTGGCGACCAAACTACTTGATAACCCATTTACTTAATAAACCTTCTGCTTCCTCTTGTGTTAATTTCCGAGTTGTGCTAGTTGCTGCGACTCCCTGACGATACTTTTCTATCACATAAAGATGATATTGAATATCTTCAAGGGAGCAATCTTCAGGCAAGTTTTTCAACAGGGATTCTACTTCTTTTTTAGTTACACTCATAATAAACTTTTTCTTTATTTAAGTTCATCTGAGTTTATTATACTTGATCCCATCCAATTACCGATGAAATAACTGGTCATAACACCCCGTACAAAGAGTGATGCAATCCCCTCAAATGACATCTTTTTTTCCTTGACTTGATCAAGTTAACGGATTCTGTCTTGATTCGATACAAATCAATTGATCCCATCTATCCCTTCACCCACCCGACCCGATGATATCAGATTTATCGACTCATTTTGGGAAAAGTGGTGTTTAAAATTCTTCATATTGTGCGATCGCGGTTTTCATTCGTTCAATCACTTCTGTTACCGGACGATCTCCCAATTCCCCAGACTTGCGAGTGCGGACACTGAGGCAGTTTGACTCCACCTCCTTCGCCCCGACCACAGCCATCACAGGAATTTTGTCCTTTTCGGCATTGCGAATTTGTTTCCCCAGGCGTTCATGACTGCTATCAGCTTCGGCGCGAATACCTGCTACTAGCATATCCTGAGCTACTTTCTGAGCATAAGGTAAAAACTCATCACTCACGGGTAATAAACGCATCTGTGTGGGGGCTAACCATAACGGAAAATCCCCAGCGTATTCTTCGATCAAAATCCCTATTAACCGTTCTAGGGAACCAAACGGAGCGCGGTGAATCATCACGGGACGTTGACGAGTGCCATCTTCAGCCACAAATTCTAATTCAAATCGTTCCGGTAAATTGTAATCGACTTGAACGGTTCCCAGTTGCCATTCTCGATCTAGAACGTCTTGAAAAATGAAGTCCAGTTTAGGGCCATAAAATGCCGCTTCACCAATGCCCTCAAAATATTCCATCCCCAAGGTTTCAACCGCACGGCGAATGGCGGCTTCTGCTTTGTCCCAAGCTTGTTCTGAACCGATATACTTATCAGATTCGGGGTCACGGAAGCTTAGTCTGGCTTTGAAATTCTTGAGGTTTAAACTCTTAAATACGGATAGAATTAAATCTACCACATTTAAAAATTCCTCATCCAGTTGGTCGGGGGTAACAAATAGGTGAGAATCATCCACTGTAAAGCCCCGAACCCTGGTTAGTCCGCCCAATTCCCCAGATTGTTCATACCGATAAACGGTACCAAATTCAGCCAGTCTCAGGGGCAATTCTCGATAGGAACGCAACTGACTTTTATAAATTTGAATGTGAAACGGACAGTTCATTGGCTTGAGGACAAATCCCTGTTCCAAACTCGCAGAGGCTTCATCCTCTGCCATCATCGGGAACATATCTTCTTTGTATTTTTGCCAATGTCCCGACACTTTAAATAAGTCCACCCGGGCAATATGGGGGGTAACCACGGGTAAATAGCCCCGTTTGAGTTGTTCTTGCTTGAGAAAGTCTTCTAAGGTACTCCGTAGAATGGTGCCTTTGGGTGTCCACAACGGTAACCCTGGCCCGACTGTGTCCGCAAAAATAAATAACCCTAGTTCTTTGCCTAAACGGCGATGATCGCGTTTGAGGGCTTCTTCTTTACGCCGCTTATATTCTGCTAACTGTTCGGGGGTTTCCCAAGCGGTGCCATAAATCCGTTGGAGTTGGGCTTTGGTTTCATCCCCCCGCCAATAAGCCCCAGCAACGCTTTCTAAGTCAATGGCTTTCGGGTTAATCTCGGCAGTGGTTTCGACGTGGGGGCCTGCACACAAGTCCCACCATTGATCACCCAGATGATAGAGGGTGATGGGTTCTTGTAAATCCTCTAAAATTTCCAGTTTGTAGGGTTCACCTAGGGCTTTTATGCGTTGTTTGGCCTCCTCTCGGCTAACTTCTTCACGAATAACCGGAAGTTTTCGCTTAATAATTTTAACCATCTCTTTTTTGATGGCCTTTAGATCTTGCTCAGTGAATGACTCCGGGTTGTCAAAGTCATAGTAGAAGCCATTTTCAATCCAAGGGCCAATCGTGACTTGTGCCTTCGGAAACAGCTTTTGCACAGCCATCGCCATCACATGAGAGGTGGTATGGCGAATCTTCTTCAGGGTTTCAGATTCGCTGGTTTTTGGCAAATGGATTTTTTCAGACGGTGGGTTGTCTGGCTGTTGAGAAGAAGGATTCGACTCCGCGATCGCCATTGGTTTAAACTGCTATGAACAATATTAGCTACCTTAGGTTTTCCTCAGCTCGGAATAATCACCCCAGGTATGAATTCTATTGTGAAGTACCCGACGTTGATGTGACCCATACAACGCGGGCTTCGTGTCTCATCCGCCGTCGCCTCGTTGTACAAGTACAGCTTGGTCTGACACAGCGTCCACACGCAGACACCCGCCTTCCGCAGGCTAAATTTTATCAAGACTCTTCCCTTGGTGCGCGTCTCTTACGAACTTCCTCCACTTGGGGAGACCCCAAGACCGGAGTTCGCGCTTCCTTAGCGGATGAAACATCCGCAGGGTCGCACCGCTGGTTGTCGCGTTTATTGTTGGAGTTCCAACTATCTGTCTATTTTACCACAAACCCTGACCGCGCTTTCATCTCTGGGCAGTAGAGCAGAATTTACTTCCGCAGTTTATACGCCCCGTCCCGGCGCTGAATATGAAATTTAACTCGCGGGAAGAAAGCGCGCGGAAAGTTAACAACATGAGCGAGAATTCTATGACTAAAGAGAGACGGGAAGACAAGGAAGATGAGGAGAAATCTAAAATTGCCTATTGCCTTCTAACTTCTGACAACCCTCTCTTGATCCAACGGTTAAGATCAGCTATGATGCAGCAGACATTAACGTGACTACTTCAGCGAGTGACCAGTGACAGTACAAACGCTTCACCTGCCTGAATCGAATCATCCTCTGGTTCAGTCTCTTTCTCATCATAGCGATCGCAAACTTCTGACCCTGTTTCAGAATCATCCTGACCAGGGGAAGTATTTTGTCGCGATTTTCTGTCGTTACGCCCAAATTGTCTACACTTTAATTTGTCATTCAGTGCGATCACCTGTTCAAGCCGATTATTTATTCTCTCAGACTTGGCGGCATATTTTTTATGAAATGCGCGGTTTAAACCTCCAGACTTCTCAGGAGGATTTGCAGGAAGGAAATACGCTACAAAACTGGATTATTAATGTCACAGCCATCTGTATTAACCAGGCGGATTTACCGGCTGTAGAATCGATTCATTATTCCCGTCAGGATGCGCCCCCACCATTATGGTGTTATGTGGGTCAAGTTTTGGATCAACTCGATGCCCTACTGCGGTTAGTGGTGATTATGTCTCAAACCTTCCGTTGGAGTGAAGCCCGAATTTCTGCCTATTTACAAGCGGAGGGGGAATCCATTACTCCCCAAGACGTGAAAGAATTAATCAAAAAAGGTAATCAAGCCTTAGTGCAAGATTTACCCCAAGATATTCGAGTGATTTATCTAGGAGAACCCCAGCAAGTCAAGTCAGAAGTCAGAAGCTTGCCCTGAGCTTGTTGAAGGGTCAGCTTGCAAGCTTGCAAGCTTGCAACAGTTTATCTTCCTTGTCCCCCTTGTCTTCCTACTCCCTACTCCCTACCCCCTACTCCCTACCCCTTGTTGCCTGCTGCCTATTGCCGATTCCCTACAATCTCGCCGTACATTCCAAAATTAATCGTTGATTTTCCACGGAATAGGGCTGAATCTCCAAGGCTTTGCGAAATGCTTGAATGGCTTTGGGATACTCCCCTAGGGCAGCATGACATAATCCTAAACCATGCAACGCGCCAAAATGAACCGGATTCAGTTGAATCACCTGGTGGCAGTCCTTCAGGGCTTTTTTATACTGCTTTGTAGTGTAATACAAGACAGCGCGTCGGTTCCACGCTTCTGCAAAATCCGGTAAGTCTTGAATTAATTGGGTCAGTATTGCTTCTGCTTCATAGGCTTCCCCGCCTTGCAGCAACACTTCCGCCCGACGAATTTGGGTTAAACCCACTGTACCTTTCTGTTCAAACCAAAAACGCCACAATTTCTGAGTGGCTTGCTGGCGAACTGTTTCGTCTGGATTTTTTAAATCTTCCAGTAATGATCGGGTATAAGGATTATTGATCATAATGCGGTCTAGGAAGGGGAAGTGTACAATCAAAGCCTAGGAGTAAAACTCTCTTGCTCTTACTGTAGCGAGAGAACTCTCAATTTCACAACTTTAGATGATTCTGTCTAGGTCAAATACTGCTATGGTCAGCTTTTTAGGCAATTTGCTGTCTCGCCGCAAACCAGGACTCGGGATTGAGTTAGCCACTGAAAGAATTAATATCGTTGAACTGCGAAAAAAAGGCAATCAACTCAAACTCGTCTCCTTGGTCACAACTCCTGTCCCTGATGATGTGGTACAAGATGGTTTAATTATGGATGCACCCACCCTGGCTGAATTGGTGCAATCGACCCTAGCGGATAATAATATTAAAACTAAACGAATCGCCACAGCTATTCCGGCCCGAGAGGCTGTAACCCGGATTATATCAGTTCCCGCTGAACTCAATCCCGAAGAACTGCGGGAATACATGAACGCTGAAGCGGGATTATATTTGCCCTTCTCTCGGGAAGAAGCCGATGTAGACTATCAAAAGCTAGGTTTATTTGTAGATGAAGATGGCATCGAAAAAATGCAAGTCCTGCTGGTTGCCACTCGCAAGGAAATCATTGACACCTATCTCGATACATTTGAACAAGCTGGGTTACAGGTGGATGTGATGGAAGTCAGTAGCTTTGCGGTGATTCGTACTCTGAGACAACAACTGGAGCAGTTTTCCTCAAACGAAGCCGCTATTATTGCTGATATTGAATTTGATAGCACAGAATTGGCGATTGTTGTCGATGGCATTCCTCAGTTTAACCGCACCATTCCTATTGGTCTGTTCCAGGTGCAAACAGCTTTGAATGAAGCCATGAACTTACCCCCCTCGCGAGATGTCAGCGAACTGCAAGCCATGACTTTACCGGTTACCGATACAATGGGAGCATTGAGCGATCCCAATCCAGGGACGAATGCTATTATTAAAGTGCTTTCTGAATTAGCTGATGAATTACGGCGCTCCATTGACTTTTATATTAACCAAAGTGATGGGTTAGAAATTGCTCAACTCTTGGTATCGGGGCCAGGAGCAGCCATTGGACAGCTTGACGAGTTCTTTATGCAACGACTCGCCATGCCCGCCACTCAAGTAGACCCCATTGAAACCCTCTCCCTGGAATTTGATCAAGATATTCCCCCCAACCAACGTGCTAGTCTAGGAGTGGCATTGGGTTTAGGATTGCGTGTGAGTTAATTTCAGCCGTAGTGGTAACCCGTTTCGATCTCCAGGCGTAGGTCTAACAGCAGGCTCCGCTAACAGGCGGGAGAGTATGTCAAAATGGACATCACCCAATCCTAACAAAACAACTCTAAACTTTATAAATACTGCATAAGGCATTAATGTCATGTATAGCCTTGATATTAATTTTCTCAATGATAGGCCCGATTACAAACCGGCTGAAAGAACCTTTATCAGCAACCGCAAAACCGGGGCATCTGTTGACCGCCAACCCATTCTCATTGGCATTTTAGCTGCTTTAGCGCTGAATGCGGCTTGGGCGGGGGCTTGGCTGATTTTTAACGGTCGTAACAGTCAGTTGCAAAAAGAACTGGATGCTCTGCAAGCTCAGCTCAGCGAAAAAACAACTGAAGTCCAAGCCTTAGATAAAATCTATGCTGATGCCAAGCAGGCTAATGAAGAAGCCGATGCCCTAGCGGGGGTATTTAACGAGATTAAACCCTGGTCGGCTCTGACGCAAGAAATGGCTGAACTGATGCAAGTTGCTGGGGTGAAGGTGACTCAGATTGAACAAACTGAACCCTCACCTGCTCCGGCGGCGAGTTCATCTCAATCGAGTAGTAAAGACAAAGAGGACAAAGAAGCAGCATCAGCCCCTCCCCCTCGGGAAACCGCAAAATTACAGATTGAAGGATGGGCCAGTTCCTGGGCTGAACTGAATGATTTTATTCTGCTGCTAAACCAATCAGCATTTTTTGACCCCGAAAAAACGAAGCTGGTTTCAGCCAGTTTAGCGGATAATCCCACTAAACTTGAAGATAACACCTCGGAGAATGGCGCATCGCGCAATACCCCGGAGCTGCAACCTGTCGTTGAGTACACAATTGAAACCAACCTCAGTTCAGCCACAGCCTTGGAATTATTACCGGAGCTAAAAAGCAATGGTGCAACCGGATTAGTAAACCGCATTGAAACACTTCAAAAACAAGGAGTAATTCAATAATGACAGCCGCAATTGACAACGAATTTGAAATTGAACAGGATCTTGAGGAAGCGGGTGGCCCCAGTTTATTTGGCATCCAGTTTACGCCGAAAGTCATTGGCATTGCTATCGCCATTGCTGGCTTGTTGTTGGCGGCGGCTGGCATCTATAAAGTGGTGCTGCCTGCCATTCAACAGGGTAGTACCCTGAGTCAGGAAATTGAGACCACCCAGAAGGCAATTGAAGAGCAAAATGAACGACTCAGCAAAAAAGCTGAGGCAGAACAGGAGCTAGCCAATGCTTTGAAACGTCGGGCTTCTGTTACGGGACTGTTTGCTGATGAGTCTACTTTAGAAACGTTGTTGTTTGATCTCAACGAACAGTTGAATCAAATTAACGCCAGTATTAAAGCCGATGACGAAAAAGCTCGCATTACTCAGTTTGAACCCGTTCAGAAAGATGGCTCAGACACTGAGATTGTTAATGATAGCTCTTTGGGCGCTGGAGTCAATGGTAAACTCAGACGGCAAGCCTATGAGGTGGAATTTGAAGGGAGTTTTGCTCAAACTCAGCAGTTTTTAACGATGTTAGAACGGTTGCAACCGCTGTTGGTGGTCAGAAACTTAACGACGGAATTAAAGGAAAAAAATCCCATCCTTGAAGGGGAATATAAGAATGGTAAATTTGTTCCAGCCGCCGACCAACCTCAGCGACGATTGACCACGGCTTTTGACCTCCATGCCCTGCTGCCCTTAAGTCAAGAACAAGTGGAAGCCGAAGCTGCTGAAGCTGAAACAGCCGCCGAGGAGGCTAAAAAGGACAAATAACCTTATAACCTGTTGACCCCTGCTTCAGCCTCATCAGAGGCTTCCTTCAACCTCATCTTTTTATAGCTATTGGGCTGCAAAGGGGTTGACAAAACAAAAAAAATAGTGTACTTTACCCCTCGAATTGAAGGCGTTTCATTAAACCTTGAGTGTCTTTCTCAACTCAGATCATTTCCCCTGGCAGAAACAACAGAAAAAATTGATCGAATTTGAGTTTAATTAGAGCATTTATGATACACTGTCGCAGCAAGAGTCTTAATAAATTGTTTAAGCCCTAGACCTACAATCTAGGGGCGATCATTCCCATATAGTAACTGCTAACAGCCCATTCATTTCATTTAGACCCCAATCTATTAAACATCCCATTAGCAACGATTATTTAGCGTGAGGAAGGAACGTGAAACAAATTCTAGGGTTAGGTGGAGGCGTTTTCACCAGTGCTGCGGTTTTAGTCTTGGCACAATCCCCGATGATGGCAATGACCCAGGTGCGGGATATTCAGTTAACTCAAGCTAACGGTGAAGTTAATCTCGTTCTCACGACTGAGGGGGGAGAACGCCCGGAAGTCTTTGTTATTCGTCGTGGCAATGACTTTATTGCCGATATTATCAATACTCAACTGACTGGTCAACAGTCTTTTCAGGAAAATGACCCCATACCGGGTGTGTCGTCTGTGGTAGTCACCCAACTCGATCCTAACAGTATCCGAGTGATTGTCACTGGTGCAGGGGGTCAGCCCGAAGCCCGAATTGTTCAAGGGGCGGCGGGTAGTATTGTCATTGCTATGGCCGCCAGTAACGGTGTGGCTCAGGCTCCCCCTCCTGTGGCTCCACCACCTGACCTAGGAAATCAAGATGTCTTGGTTCCTAACCCAGAGGTGAGTGTTAGCCCTGAATTGCCTCCTGGTACGGAAGAGGTAATTTTACCGGATACGGGCTTAGGAGCGCCAGGAGCTGTTCCTGGCGTTAATGCGCCTCCGGTGGATGCTGCGCCCCCATTTTTGCCTCGCGCTGTTGCACCGCCCTTAGGTGATATTGCAGTTTCTAACGTTAATCCGGCAGTTCAAACCATTGATTTAGGTAGTGATGAAATTATTCCTCGGTTAGTTTTGCGGGATGCTCCGGTACGGGATGTGTTGTCCTTGCTGGGACGAGTTGCTGGAGTTAACGTCGCTTACAGTACCTTAGAGAAAGAAGAAGATTCAGGGCGGTTTATCCCATCCGAGGAAGAAGATAACCGGACGATTTCCCTTGATATTGAGAATGAGCGGGTTGAGGATGTCTTTAACTATGTTCTGCGCTTAACAGCTTTACAAGCTAATCGGGTGGGGAATACAGTATTTGTGGGGACTGAGCTTCCAGATGAAGCCCGAAACGTGATCGTTCGGACTTTGAGGTTGAATCAGGTCACAGTGGCTGATGCCTCTGGTTTCCTCAGTACTCAAGGGGCTGAAACGCAACGCAGTATTACACGAGTTCAGGTTCAATCCGTTGGTACTGGGTTTAACCAGGAAAATATTAGGATCGAAACTCCGGCTATTATTGCCTTGGGTGCGAGTGAAGGGACAGGGCCATTATTGTTACGGGGTTTATCAGTCTCCACCAACGACCGTCTCAATACCATTACCTTAGTTGGAGAACCCCGTAAAGTTGAGATTGCCATGGCAATGTTAAGTCAGCTTGATTTACGTCAGCGTCAAGTCGCCGTCAACGTCAAGGTGATTGATGTCAACCTGGATGGAGAAGCCACGCAAAATACCAGTTTCTCTTTTGGCATCAACGACACTTTCTTTGTCAATGATGGCGGTGCGGCTTCTCTTAACTTCGGCGGGGTAAATCCCCCTAACCGGAGTACAGCCACCACTGGCATTAACGCTCGTCCAATTGTCCCCAATAACCCTGTAGCTGACGAGGAACCGTTCTTTGACCGGGATGGCACCACCAGGACTCCTCTAACTGCGCCAGGGGGTGGGGTCGGTTTACGACCCATTTCCCCGGTCACCAGTCAACCAGAACGAGTGGGGATTGAAGAGTATGAACCGTTTGAACGGGACTTAGAAACTGGGGCACTGGATACCCTGGGAGAAGTCACGTACAACACTTTCCCCTTATTTCAATATCCTCGGCGGTTCTTAGCCACGTTGCAAGCTCAGATTGTTAGCCGTAACGCGAAGATTTTGACTGATCCAACATTGATTGTACAAGAGGGAGAAGAAGCGGAAGTACGGTTAGTCGAGAATATTGTGAAATCCGTTGAAGTAGAAACCACTGATACAGTCGCTGGCCCTCGTTCTGACCGAAATCCCACCTTTGAAGATGTGGGATTAATCCTCAACGTTGAAGTAGAACGGATTGATGATAACGGATTTATTACACTACGAGTGAATCCTACGGTTAGTGCTTTGGGAGACCGGATTGAAACAGGGGATGATGGCGGTTTTGCAACTGAAACCTTAGTTCGTACCCTGAACTCAGGACGCATTCGACTACGGGATGGTCAAACCCTGATTGTTTCTGGAATCATCCAAGAACAAGATCGGGTTGTTGCCAGTAAAATTCCTATTTTAGGGGATTTACCGATTATTGGGGCGCTGTTTAGAAGCACTACTCGAGAGAACGAACGGGCTGAAGTGATTGTTCTGGTTACACCTAGTATTATGGATGACTCAGACAATAATCCTTATGGCTATGAATATAATATTAGCCCGGATACTCGTCAGATGTTAGAGGGACGGTAAACTTCACGGTTTATCAATTATCAATTCAATCAGGTAGAGGCGTTTCCTAGAACGCCTCTTTGTATATTAATACCATAAAAATCAAGACTAAACACTATAGCAGTTTGAAGTCATCCCCATTGAAGTCATCGAGATTGTCTGTATTCTCTAACAATAAGAGTTGATGCGCTTGTCCTTGGTCGTCCAAGTAATATAAAGTCCGATTGGTTTCATCATAGATCAGATGTGCATCCCCGACAGCATTGGGATCAAAGTTCTGCACTTTGATAAATTCCCCAGCGGCTAACTGCCCATCTTCAGTGACCTGTATATTACCAAAGAGATTCTTATCCAGAAAAATCTGGTCTTGGGTGGCATCAAAGTCTGTTAAAGTATCAAACCCAAAGATTTCTTCAATCGTTAAGTTTTCTGTATTTCCGCCTGCAAAGAAGCTAATAGTATCACTTCCCAATCCAGTTGTAATGATATCATTACCGCGATCGCCAGAAAGAACATCATTGCCCTGACCCCCGTCGAGGACATCGTTATCTTTACCGCCAAATAGCCAATCATCATCTAGTCCGCCAAATAGGGAATCCTCACCTTCCCCACCTAGCAATGAGTCATCACCTTCGTTACCAAAACTGCGGTCATTGCCTTTATCAGAGTAAACGAGATCATTGCCTTTTCCGCCTTCAACCGTATCGTTATCGCGTCCTGCATGAATAGTATCATTGCCATCCTCCCCTTTAAGGACATCTTGTCCCTCACCCCCTAACAGCGAGTCATCTCCTGAGTTACCCAAAAGGGAATCATCTCCTAGGTTACCGAAGAGGGTATCATCATCATCGCCACCATCGAGGGAATCATTGCCTTTTCCGCCGTAGATTTCATCATCTCCAGCATTACCCAAAATCAGATCATTTCCTTGTAAGGCGCTGATTTGATTATTTTCTGCATTTCCAACAACTTGGTTATCTTCATCATTGAGATCAACCATTGAAGCATTACCAGAAGATGAAAAATCTTCAATTGGAGTGAGAATAAATCCTCCACCATTATTCGATGAAGCTAATGAATTATTGATCGCTTCTTGTAAATCAGTGATGATGTTTGACATATAAAAAAAACCTAGCTTCAGCTAAGCTGCCTCAGTAAAATTAAATAGAATTCTTTCTTTCTATTCCAATTTAATCTAGTTGATTCAGGATTGTCTTCCGTTTATTTTCTTGAATCTAGAGACTTATTTTTTAATAAAAAAGATCAGTAAAAACAATGAATTTGCAAATGTTTTATTCTCGAATTTTTAATATTTTCAGTATTTTCTCGGATGAAGATAAACAGCCACTCAAATATCAACGGTTGATTTGAAGTTCAGCTTAGCCCGTTTTCCTGAAAATGAGAATAACTAAGTGTCATGCAGGGTAAGCTTAAAATCCTAATAAAAATCTATCCTTTAAAAAGTCAACCGTCAATTATTTTTTTTTATATTATTTGAGATAACATTGATGATTATAATTTTAAATTAATCAATTAGTACAATCGTAAATATAGCAATCAAAACTTTTTAAAAAACGTCTATAGTGTGAGTATTGTCCTGACTCATCAAAAAAATCATGTAATATTTGTAAGTTCTGACAAACTGCTCTATATTCTAAAATTTAATTCCCATTAATCCTGAATTTCTATATCCTAGACAGATAACTATTCTCCCTCTAACTGACTCCCATGACTCAAAAAACTGCTGCTGCCATTGCGGCTGACTCTCCCTTTACTACTGTTGCCGGGGTGCATATTGCTGAACTGGGCGGCAATGCTGTTGATATTGCTGTTGCTGCGGCCTTGGCGGCGACCCTTTCCGAAATCCTCATGTGTTCTCTGGGGGGTTCGGCATTTTTAATGATTCAAATGCCGGGAAAACCTGTAGAACTCATTGATGGAGCCGATGCTATGCCGTCTGGTCATCTCCACAGTGACCCAGCAACAGCCGGATGGCGAGAGGTACATTTACCTTATGGGGATGGGATTACGGTTCGCGGCGGACAGGCCTCTGTGGCAGTACCGGGGATGTTAGCTGCTTTAGAAACGGCTTGGCGCAGACATGGTTCTCTACCGTGGCGAGAATTAGTTAACCCTGCTTTAGAACTGGCTCGTAATGGTTTTGCCCTCAGTCCTGTTACGTCTCGTTGGCTTAATATTGCGGGTAACCTATTATTTTATCCTCAACAAGCGAGTCGAGAATGCTTTTTTCCTAACGGCTCTGATGCCGTACAAGGGGGAGAATGGTTTAAAATCCCCGATATGGAACAGACCCTAGAAGCGATCGCTACAGAAGGAGCAAAAGCACTGTATCAAGGGGATTTAGCGGCGTTATTTGCTCAAGAAATGGCTGAAAAAGGGGGGTTTGTCACCCGCGAAGATTTAGCCAATTATCGCGCTCAAATTCGTCAACCCTTGAAGCTTTATTCGGCGGGGTTTGAACTGGATCTCAATCCGCCTCCAGCGGTGGGTGGTGCAGCGTTAGGCAGCTTAATTCGACTGTTAGAACAAAATTGGTCTTCAGAGGCTACCTTGGCTGAGAGAGCCTTACAACAGGCGCAAGCACAACAGGTATTACTGCAACTGCGCCAAGGAACATTCAAAAATCTTGATCTGGTTCAAATTCAGGCTTTATTAGAACAGGACTATTTACGGGAACATCTCACCGCGTTACACTCTCCCCACACTACTCATTTATCAGTTGCCACTCCGAGTGGTGAATTAGTGTCTTTATCCATGAGTAACGGCTATGGTTCTGGGATTACCATCCCCGGTACTGGCATATCCTGCAACAATACATTGGGAGAACCTGAACTCAATCCCCTCGGCTTTTTAGCGGCTCCCGTAGGTTCTCGACTGGTTTCTAATATGATACCTACCATTGCTCGACATCCTGACGGGCGCTGTTTAGCCTTTGGGACTCCAGGCGCGAGTCGCATTACCACTTCTATGGCGCAGGTTTGGGTCAATTATGCTTTTGATAGACTATCGCTAACAGAGGCTGTGGCAGCACCCCGCCTCCATGTGGAACAAGCGGAAACTGAGTTACGATTTCTGTATGAACCCGGAATTTCAACTGATTTAATTCCCTCTGATTTTGTCCTTTACCCATTTGATCAAACCGATATGTTTTTTGGTGCCATTAAAGTGGCGGGTTTAGATCAAAACGGTCAGTTACAAGCTGCGGCTGATTTTCGTCGTCAAGGCGCGAGTGAAATTGTTTGATAAAGCGCTGCGGGATAGGCAGCAGAAGTCAGAATTCAGAAGGATTAGATCTCTGATTATTATCATCAATATGAACCCTCCAGCAATACTGGATACTGGATATTGGCTCCTCTCTCATCCCCGCCTTGTCTGCCTTGTCTCTCTAGCCTCTCGCCTACACTCTACACCCTATTCCCCACGCAAAGCGCTATCATCTGACTCTGGTAATTCCCCAAATTGTTCACGATAGCGCGTTAAAATTGATTCTAGTTCTTCGGCTCGTTGCCGTTCAGCTTCGGCTCGTTGACGTTCTCTTTCTAATTCCGCTTCAGCCTGTAGACGTAACTGGGTTTCCCGTTGTAATTCCTCGGCTAATTCCTCTGGAATCAAGAGTTTTTGCCCATCCTGTTGGCGGTAGAAGCTAATAATTTTGCCTTCAATAGCCAGACGTAACTCTAGGGGTTCGCTGTAACCATCGGTAATGGGTTCATAAACATCCCCCCGCAGTCGATAACCCCGTAACTGTTCTTCTATCCATTCCCCTTTGGGGTCAAACAACCAATATTCCTGAACTTCTAAGCGTTCGTAGAGGTCTTTTTTACGATGGATATCTTCATTTTGGGTACTTTTTGAGGTCATTTCAAAAATGACACGGGGGACTTGTTTTTCTTCCCAAGTCTTATAATTATCCCGTCCTCCCGGTTCAACGTCAAAAATCACCATCACATCCGGCGCAACCCGAAGCTTGGGAAATCCTTCTGCATAATAGAGAAACTGGTTAGCTAAAACCGTTGCCTGACGATTTTCTAGATATTGTTTGAGAACCGCTAATGTTGTGAGGATAACATAAAGATGATCGTAGGTTTCTGCCACAGGTTCTCTATCCGTGCTGGGGTAGATAATATCAGAGGATTGAGAAGTCGGAACAACGGTAGTCATGGCAGACAAGGGTAAGGGATTGAATATTTATTCTATTTTATCGCGCTTCGTTCAAGCTTCTGTTAGCTCTTCCACAAAATCAAAAGCAATATAACATCCTTCAAAAAATTATCAGAATCTTCCGAAGAATTGAATTTTGATTGGTGGGTAGCACGATAGTGTGGCTGAACTCAAATGGGATTGCTACAATAATTAATAAAAGTTTAGAACTCAACACCATCAGGGGTTTACTGTCTCTTCAAAGAATGAGGCAGTTGGCTAGGCATGAGCAAAATGAGATGATTATAGGGGATAACAAAGAATGGGAGACAATCAAAAATTCGGTTTTTTAAATGTTAGAAATCAGTTAGGTTTGTTACTCACAATTTTAAGTTTATTCGCTGTAGGATGTACAGCAACAGCAGATTCAACCTCTGTAGATTTACCCAATTCTTCTCTGCAACCTCAAACGATTGAATTAGACTTACCTTTAGAAAGCAATGGGATGGGGGGTTTAGTTGCAGCCGATATTAATAACGATGGCCGTAAAGATTTTATTGTTACCAAACCCGGTTATATTACTGTCACCGATCACAGTGGAAAATCTCTCTGGACAAAACAAGTGAATCTTCAAGTGACTCAAAAAGCTGAAAATAACGGATTACCGGGATTACACGGCCCAGGAGTGCAGGCGGGTGATGTGGATGGAGATAGCAAAACAGAAGTGTTATTCCTCACCCAGGATGGCACATTAGAAATTTTAAATGGAATTAATGGTCAATCTCAAGCTAGTATTACTTTACCTTCTCCAGATAATACACAACGTTGGGAACATTTAGTGATTACTAATTTTCGAGGGGAAGGCGACCGCGATATCCTATTACAAGCCACAAACGCTAAAGGTTATCGTATGGGGCGCTATTTAGCGGCTTATTCTATTACTGATTTACTCAATTCTAAGACACCTCAACCGTTATGGACTCAAGAGCAATTTATTGCCAATGCCCATAATGGCGTAAGGGTTGCTGATTTAAATGGGGATGGCAAAGAGGAAGTTTTAGGGGGAAATCTCATCTCTTCAGAGGGAAAAATTTTGCATGAATTACCCTTAAAGGGTCATGTAGATTCTTTATTTGTGGCGGATGTTCGTCCAGATTTAGAGGGTTTAGAAGTGGTGATTTTAGAGGAAGGGGGTGAAAATGGTATTCTACCCATGAATAATCGTCTATTTCGCTTAGGAAATCGGGTACTGAATTTATTTGCAAAGCAAAGCAACCGAGTTTTTCTCTATAATTATCAGGGGTTAGTTTGGGAAAATGATTATAAAAACAAAGAGCCTCAAAATGCCGCCATTGGTGATTTTGATACAGACCGTCCGGGTTTAGAAATATGGTGTCGTAGCCGCAATCCAGAACACCAAAAACCCTTTGTATTTGATGCCAATGGTGAATTGATTAATACTTATAAAATGGATGACGTTGCTCCGAAAGGTTGGACAACCAAAGGGGTTGAAGTGATTTTTACCATTGATTGGACGGGAGATCAAGAACAGTTAATTGCCGCCAAAGAACGTCATACTTCTGGAGATGTGGGGATTTTTAATGGTTTAAATGGTGACTTTTTATATCGTTTTTCCCAAGCAGCAGATCGACTTTATGTGGCAGATGTTTCGGGAGATTGGCGGGAAGAAATAATGGTTATCAGTGGCAATCAACTCCAGATTTACAGTAACCCAGAACCGAATCCCAATCCAGATGCATCGCGTTTATGGACACAGGATCATTACCGTCGGAGTAAGATGAATTGGAATTATTATAGTCCATAGTTTTTCCTAGACTGTCGAGAATTTATATAAATTATCTTGATAGTTTGAGAAGTAAACAGTTTTAATTGGTCTGTAAATCATAGTAGTAAACTGGGCTAATTACCTATACTCAAAAAAAATAAACTCTCAGGATACTTGGCTTTGTTTTCCCCAGAGTATCCTGACGTTTGCCATCTTAATATTACCCAGAAAAGCATGATAAAAGTAATATGCGCTGAGACTAACACAATAATCTGGGTTTCAGCTTTTATATAGAAACATTAAATTTTTAGATTGTTTTGAACTCATCTTGTTATACTGCATTAGATATTAATCTCAACTACGCTCAAACGAATTGAGTCTCTCAGAATTAAAATTTGGTATAGTATTTCACGAGATTTTCGTGTATTTTGTTTTAAAATCTAGTCTTAACTTTTGGCTTTTAATCTTCAGGGATGTCATCTTATGTTTGTTATTAACGTCATTGTCGTGACAACGTTGGTTTGTGTAGGGGTTGCCACCTTTTCTGAACTAGAGCTGTTTATCACTTCAGTCACATTTGCTCTGTTTAAGGCGATGTTAGCAGCAGTGTTGGGGTTGTCGCTTTGGGGAGTCTTGGGATGTGGACTCTTAGGTTATGTCCTACTGCCGCTAACGAATACACCCCTAGTGGCGACTCAGAGTTATTGTAGTCAAGATATGTTTACCTATGTGGGTCTTTTATTTGGACTGTTAGCTTTCGTGGCATCTTTGTTGAACCCTAACTCACTATTAAAGTAAGCCAACAATATCATGACTGAAGTTAACAGCTTAGTTGATGTTTCCACAAAACTCAATTCAAAAAAAATTATAAATAGTGTTTGAGTATACAGATTTTACTCGATCATTTTGCTGCTAAAATCAGGTGAATGAAGATCCTAAGCCTTATTCGTTGATCATAGGGTTGTAGTTATGAGTGATTGGAATAATAACCTAAGTTGCTAGTTATGAGCTTACACCTTTTCGATCCCCCTTTTTTAAGGGGGGACTGAGGGGGGATGGGGATGGTTGGGGATCGAATTGTTAATTTGGGTAACTAGCAACTTACGTTAATAGAGTCTCTTTCCCTCCTTTCCCCATCTCCAGAGTCTCCCTTTCTCCGCCTCAAGACTCCTCCTTGACTTTCTGCTCCAAAATCTGTATTAACATTGTCAAGTTTTGTAGCTCTGGTATACTAGGATATACAAGGCTTCTTGAAAACCCAGAAACAATCTACACTTAGAGATGATCGCGGGACGAAAGCCTGCCAAGTTTAATTCTAGTCTAGTTGCACCGTACAACTGGTAAAGGTCACGCCTTTGCGAAAAGTCAGGTGGACACTTGTTGCCTATCTTCTACGGTATGCCACCATAAAATTGGTAAAATTGATTGATAGTTACTCAGTTGAAGGAGAACTTATGACTCAAGTCATTTTAGGAGAGAATGAACAATTAGAATCAGCCCTGCGACGCTTTAAGCGAGAAGTCTCAAAAGCAGGGATTTTAGCAGACGTTAGAAAAAAGCGTCACTTTGAAACACCCCCTGAAAAGCGTAAGCGTAAAGCGATCGCCAACCAACGTCAACGACGAGCTTACCGCAAAAAGCGGATGTTTTAATCGGTTGTAATCTCCCAATGACTCAGATTCGGATCAACACTTCAACCGCTTTTAATTAAATTCGAGTCACAGCTCTAGCAAGGGCGGTTTGCACCGCCTTCACCCCATTATATATTCACTGGCTGAGTCCGCTTCAAATCCTTTAAAATACTCAGAAAAACGCTTAATTTTGTCTGGGAAACTCAACTTTAATACTGCATCCATGCTGCCACCATCTGAGGCATGGGCAAGATAATAAATAACAACAGGGTTAATGTCATCAAACCGATAAAGTCTCTAACATTGTCTAATTCTGTGACATCATTGAGAGCAGGTTCATCATTTAAAGGTAGGAAAAATAATAAGATTGCTAAAACTAGAAATTCTCCCTGAATTAAAGACAAGATTAACACTAAAAATCGTGTCACTTGACCAATCACTATCGCCGTTCGCCGACCAAACATGGCATGAACGATATGACCCCCATTCAGTTGTCCGATGGGAAGAAGGTTAAAAGCAGTCACCATCAATCCTAAGTATCCGGCGATCGCGGCGGGATGTAAATCAATAGCTTGAGCGGCGGTTAGCAGCTCTCCTAAAGCCAGTTTACTTAAAACAGTGAGTAGAAACGAAAAACTCGGATCAAGGGCGTTAAAGTTAAAAATACCTGCCCCTTCTGGCGGAATTGGAACGACTTGAGAGTGAGATAATCCCCACCATAAACTAGCCACGGTGAGAATAAACCCAACCCAAGGACTGACAATATTAATGTCAAATAAAGCCTTACGATGGGGAACTGGTGATCGCATCTGTGTCATTGCCCCAAACGTGCCTAAGAAAAAGGGCATTGGAATAAAAAAGGGCAAGGTTGTCTGAATTTGATAACGTCTTGTTATAGCATAATGAACCAGTTCATGACACCCTAAAATACTGAGCAAAGGAATAGCGTATGGCAATCCTTGCAATAATAAACGGGGGTTTGATAACCAGCTTTGCGTGGAAATATCCACCATGCCGACACCTGCTACAGTGGTGGTGAATAAAGTAATCAGTAAAAATGCGAAAGCTAGCACCGGGCGAGTTAGGGGGTCAGAGGTTCCCTCAGCGGGACGGTTTCGCCGATAGGGGTTGAGAATGACCGCAAAAAACGGTTGATCGTTAAAATCATTTTGAAAGACAATCACAAAGCGATCGCCAAATTGATTTTCGACTTTTTCTCGAATGGTTTGATAGGCGACTTCCGGTTGAGAACGCAATTGACCGCGACAAATGACGGCTTGAGGTCGGTATTCTAAATGTTGCAGCGGAAAGACTGTCCAGGGAAAACAGGTGCGTAAGGTGGTTTCTTCATCCTGAGTGATGGGACGAGGCGGCGATCGCCGTTCAACAGGTTCATTGGGTTGAGAGGCAGTGGGGTTAGATGTTGAGTCTTCTGAGGAAGGACTGGACTGAGGAGGCATTGGACGGCCCAATTGAACCAGCAACCCATACATCATCAGACACAAGATAAATATCACTACAATAAGTAGCAATGGCATCGGTTGGCGATCGCCATGCACTGCACTCCAAGTGACCCAACTGAAAGCGGGAGTCATCATAACTAACCACAACAACCCGATCGATGTACGGGTAATGGGAGCGACACTTCGTCGCAATAGAAGATATGTAATTAACCCTAACAGAAGCAACCAAAGAAACTGGACAAGCATAATATTGAGTTTCACTCAGGCAAATAACCTAAATTAAGATTGAAAGTTGCACAGTTCAGATCCTAATTCAACGACCAATATGACACAATCTGATTCGGCTCCTAAGGCACCCTGGCTCATTCTCGATCATCTCTATAGCTTTTCTCCAAACCGGGATACTTTGGGTGGAACCCCTTATCTTATTGTAAAAAATCAAGGGAACATCTTGATCGATTCTCCCGCCTGGAATGGGGAAAATCAACAGTTTTTGCACCACCAAGGCGGGGTAGATTGGCTAATTATTACTCATCGCGGCAGTCTGGGTAAAGCCACGGCTATTCAAAAGGCTACCCATTGCCGTATTTTAATTCAAGAACAAGAGGCTTATCTGCTACCAGAAGCCAAGGTGACAACGTTTGAAAAAGAACTTAATCTGAGTCGAGATCTTCAAGTGATTTGGACACCAGGACATTCTCCTGGTTCCGCTTGTGTATACTGGTCTAGCCATGGAGGGGTATTATTTACCGGACGACATTTGTTACCCAATACTCAGGGTCAACCGGTTCCATTACGAACGGCGAAAACGTTTCACTGGCTGCGACAGCTAAAAAGCGTTGAACGTCTCATTCAACAGTTTAATCAAGAAACACTCCATTACATCTGTCCAGGGGCGAATATTGGCTTTCTCCGAGGACAACGGATCGTTGATCGGGCTTATGAAAAACTCACCTTAATGTCACAACGAGGCTCGCTTTGTACTGAAAGTCAGAGTCGAGAGGAATTGTGACCAATATATTAACACAGAGTATTGGCTCTCTCGATATCTAGGTGTAAAATGCATAAAGACCTACAAATTTTCAGCGACGTGGGTGAGCGTGGTGATCAAAACCCATCAGTTTCTGAGCAAAAGTCCTGCTGCACCTAACCCACCCTACACAATAAGCTAAGACGCATTTAAACTGCATATTCTCAAATTAGCTGAATCACCGCCAATCTCTACCCTGTTCCCAGATCCGCCGTTCCCTCTCTTGCCAAGTTGCTCATGGTGGAAACCCCCAAAGCCGCACTTGGCGCTGTTCCCTTGCCTCAACCAGCAATTTAAAAGCGTGACAGCTTATCAGATTTTATGATCACTATCAGTGCGGGAGAACCGTCCGCTTATTTGCTTGGTCTGATCAAGGTCAAAGAGCTTATAGAAAACACCCTATTGACACTCTCACCGTCAATCGCAAAGCAGTGTGACGGTGAGAGTGTCAAATATTAGGTAACGCACCGCCGGCGATCGCAGCTAAAATCGCGACACCAAAGGCAAGGCGATACCAGACAAACACCCAAGTATCTTGTGTTTGCAGATATCGAATCAGCCAGGCAATGGCTACATAAGAAGACACCGCTGAGGCAATTAACCCCAATGTTAACGCCACTCCTCCAATGTTACCAAATCCAGTTTCGATCAGCTCTTTTAATTCAATTAAGCCTGCTAGTGTAATCGCCGGAATCCCCAGCAAAAACGAAAAACGCGCCGCTGTCGCCCGTTCCAGTCCCATAAACAGTCCAGCGGTGATAGTTGAACCGGAACGGGACACGCCGGGAATTAAAGCTAAAGCTTCCGCCAATCCCATCAAGATGCCATCCTGTGCATCAAGTTGTTCATAACTGCGTTTGCGTTTACCAATTTTTTCCGCTAATCCCAGTAATAATGCCATAATAATCGAGGCGATCGCGATCGCGGCACTACTGCGAACCGGAGAATTATCATAGTTGGGAATAAAAGTCTTAATTAATAATCCGAAAAATACAATTGGTAAGGTTCCCAAAGCAATACCCAAGGCTATCCGAAATTCTGAAGCGTGATAGTCAGATTTTTGAATAGCTTTGAATGCACCCACCGTAACAGTTGTTAAGTCTTGCCAAAAATACCACAGTACAGCCGCAATACTACCCAGTTGAATCACGGCGGTAAAAGCAACACCTGGGTCACCCCAACCCAAGGCAACGGGGACAATCTTCAGATGTGCCGTACTACTAATGGGTAAAAACTCTGTTAAGCCTTGAACAATGCCTAAAATAATCGCCTGAAAGCTATTAATTTCTGCCGTTGTCGAAAGAGCTGATGCGTCCACAGTGCCTATGTTAAACTCCAGTAAATGATCCGGGAAGACGGCTTGCTGCGTGCTACCCTTTACAGTTTACCAGGGTTGTTAGCCTCTGTCAGAAGATCTCAGCATCAAATATGTAGGGTGTGGGGGGTAGGGAGTGGGATCAATCAATCATTTCCAGCCCGCCTCCCCATCTTTGAGTCTCCCCCTCACCACTTCTTGCTAATAACAAATGACCAATAACCCATGACAAATTTGTTATTGAGTTGCAATCTTAAATAGAGTTTCTTAATTGATTTAATTGCGTGACTGTCTCAAGAGCTAGAGACCGCTGAAAAAGCTCACAATTTATGATGGATGATGATAGTTAACCTTGCTTTTGTTTAAAACTGCTCTCATGAACACAAATAGTAAACCCATCATTTTTAATTCAATATTGGCTATTTACAACACCGTAGACCTTACACAGTGAGTAAATCTTCTCCTAACACTTTAGCCACCATTGCAGCTCTCGAAGTCACCCCAAGTTTACAAAAAATTCGACGCAAGTGAGTTGCAACCGTCCACGGACTAATTCCTAACTGCTTGGCAATACATTTATTCGGTAAGCCTTCTGCAACTAACTTCGTAATTTCTTGCTCTCGTGAACTCAGATTCATGAAATGGTCAGCTTTAGGACGAGCACGCACTAAATAATAATGTACACCATCAACATCAGATTCAAAAATGATTTCATTGATGGATTCATGATCATGATTCAGTACTTTCTGAGAAGGTACAGGTGTTTTTCCTTGGCTAAGCAAGTATCGTAGCATATCTTGAAAGTTCATCATCTGTTTTGGAGTCTGTCTAAATTTTATAGTTATGATTGATGCCATCAGTAGTCACCCCGATTAGACTCGCAATACAACCGACTTTGCCCTCTACCTGAATCACTTGATCTTTAGGGAAACTTGATATCGGCTACTAAAGAGTTACAACAGTACCGCTCTATCATCCGGATAATACGGAACAAAATGCAGTAATTGTTCTTTCCTTCTCCCTTAAATTACTGAAATTTAGAATTGTTGTTGTTACAAATAATACAGTATTGAGCGGCTAACTGAGTGAGCCTTGTCGAGAAAGTTGGTGTTGACAGCATAAATTATCCACCAAATAAAATTTGATGGATGATGTAAAGTTGATGATGAACGATCAAGACTCTTTAGTCAAAAATACTCATTAAAAGCGTAATTTTTATCAGATTTAAAAGGTCTGATTTTATAGTTAAAAATAGCAACCCTAAATAATGCGATAAATAATGGCTCCATCACTTTCTCTATTATCTACTCGGATTAAATCTTCCTGTTGCAATTCTTCTAAATATTGACGAACTTCAGCCGCAGAACATCCCGTTTCTAACACACAATCTGCCACTGTAACTGCACCTTGTGCTTTGGCTGCTTTCAGAAGTTGAATTTTGATTTTATCTGGATTAAGGGCTGGAAATTGTTGATTTCTAATACGTTTCTTCGCGTGGCTAACTGCCCGAGTATTTTCTATTGCTGTACCTGCTCCATACAAAAACATCATCCCTGTCATAAAATCTTCATCCTCATCCAGAGAAGGTTCTGCCATAAAACATAGGACAAGAATCCCAAAAAATAGGCTAAATGTTTTAAAAAGTGCTTTATATCTCCCGGTATACATATAACCAATTAAAGGCATGAAAAAAGTTAACATCCCCGTTAATAGGGTGCCTTTTTGAGCGAGTTTTTGAGTTTTTTCTAAATTAGCAGTCATGAATCATCCTTTGGAGTTGATTAGTGAGTGGGTGACATTCATGGGGTTTTACCCCCTCAAACCTGATCATCAAAAATGTTTCAGCAAACGTTGTAACATGGAAAAATGATACATTCGACAATGCTGCATGAACTCTGTTAAGATTTCTCTGAAACGTTATTGTTCTCCCCAGTCTCAACAGTCGAAATTTCTGCTGTTCTTCCAGCTTAGCTGATGGGTCAGAGTTGTTGCTACTCATAAGCCGTATTCATCAGATCGCACTGAAGCTATACTGTTGTCAGCAGAGGAAAAGGAACAATTTGCATGGAACCAAACTGGATTAAATGGGGAAAAGCACTACAAGCGATCGCTCAAACGGGATTACACTTTAGCCAGAGTGAATACGATGCAGAACGGTATCGGCAAATTCAGGAGATTGCAGCCGAGATTTTTGCCCGCCACAGTTTAACAGAGAAAGAAACCATTCTCGATTTATTCTCAAAAGACTCTGGCTACGCCACACCCAAAGTGGATGTCAGAGGCGTTGTGTTTCGAGACGCTCAAATTTTGTTAGTTCGAGAAGTATTGGATAACCATCGTTGGACGTTACCTGGAGGATGGGCGGATGTGAATGAAACCCCCACCACAGCAGTCACGCGGGAAGTCTTTGAAGAATCTGGCTATCAAACCCAAGCAGTTAAACTCCTAGCAGTTTACGACAGAACCCATCAAGGTCATACTCCACCCATGCCTTATCATGTTTATAAACTATTTTTTTTATGTGAACTGGTGGGCGGAGAAAGCAAAGTCAGTCACGAAATTAGCGAAGTGGCATTTTTCCCAGAAGATCAGATTCCTGAACTATCCCAGTCTCGTGTATTACCCCATCAAATTCAACGGTTTTTTGAATATTATCACAATCCTGATTTACCTACGGATTTTGATTAAATGATCAAAGATTAAGAGTATTGGAAAAAGCAAATACTTTGAAACAAAAGCAGTCAAACCGCTAGCAATTTACTTTTTAATACAGGGTGAAAATGCCTAATTTTTGGTCTTGATTGAAGTTTTCAATATCAATAAAGTGAGTTCTTAAGATTGTTTCAATCTCTCTAGTGCTACAGTTTCCCCGACGAATCCAAATGACTTTGGGAGGGAAACCGAGCAGAATTACAATTTCGTTAAAATCTGAGTCTTTTGTGACAATAATATAGTCACGATCGCGAGCATAGTGCCACACTTCTTGGTCAGGGACTTGCTCAAGTCCCAATAAAAAGAGGTGACTGGAATTAGGGAAAATATCAGCCAGTCGATTGACTAAGCGAGGGGATAAGTTGTGGTCAAATAACAATTTCATGTTTTAACCATTAAGGTTTGCCGTTCTCGATCAGCGGCGTAGCTGAGACAGGCTAAAATATCTTCTTGAGTCAGATAGGGAAAGTCTTCGAGAATTTCTTGATAGGTCATTCCAGAAGCGAGGTAGGAGAGGACATCATAAACAGTGATTCGCATTCCCCGAATACAGGGTTGACCACTTCGTTTTCCGGGTTCAATGGTGATGATTCCTGAGTAGTTCATGGTAAGTTGATTTGAATTAGGCTGGACTCGTTAATTTTCAGGGATATTCTCAATTTCCTAAGTTTCTCCAGCGTGATAAGAACTCCGAACCAATGGCCCGGAACGTACATGAGAAAATCCCATGTCTCGCGCTAATTTCCCAAGGCGATCAAATTCTTCTGGTGTCCAATATTTCTGGACGGGGAGATGTAGTAAAGACGGACGCATATATTGACCCAACGTGACGCGATCGCATCCAATATCCCTTAAATCTTGTAAGGTTTCGATAATTTCCGCTTCGGTTTCCCCATGACCCAACATTAAGCCTGATTTAGTCGGAATGGTTGGATCAAGTTGTTTGACAATTCTGAGGACATCCAGCGATCGCTGGTATTTTGCTCCCCGTCGCACTGGCCCTTGTAACCGTTGCACGGTTTCCACATTATGGTTATAACAAGCAGGTTTTGCCGCGACTACCGTGGCAATACGTTGATGTTGTCGAGTTTGGGGATCACCCCCTCCTTGTGCCCCCCAAAAATCCGCTGTCAGGACTTCAATCTCAGTTTGGGGGTTAAAGTCACGAATGGCGTTGATCGTCGCCACAAACACCTCTGCACCGCCGTCAAGCAGATCATCACGGGCGACTGCCGTTAATACTACGTATCGTAATTCTAATAATCGAACGGCTTCAGCAACTTTTTGAGGTTCTTCTGGGTCAAGGGGCATCGGGGCATGACCCTTATCCACTTGACAAAACCCACAAGCGCGGGTACAAACTGGCCCCATTAACAAAAAGGTTGCTGTTTTTTGGGCATAACATTCTCCTCGGTTCGGACAGCGTCCCTCTTCACAAATGGTATGAATCTGCCGTTGTTTGATAATCCGTTGCACAGGGGATAACTCGCTGGCTTTCCCAATGGGACGACGCAGCCAAGGCGGAATTTGTTCAAACGCAGATGGGTGAGCTGAAGTGGTTGGTAGAGATGGAGTTGGGGAGTTCGGAGTAGACATTGCCGATCAAGATTTTCAATAATTTTGCGCTTTTATGCCGATTCAGATTAATCTAATGTAGAAAACTACGCTAGACTTGTGGCTTAAGGATCAACTACGTTGATCCAGCCTTAAGTTTAAACATTTATCTCATCAGTAGGGGAGTCAGTCGTGGCAGGTCGAAAAATCCTGGTTATTGATGATAGCAAAGTCATCCGGGTGCGGGTGCGAGAGATGCTACCCCCGGGTAATTTTGATGTCTTGGAGGCTAAAGATGGTAAACAGGGTCTAGACCTAATCCATCAAGAAAAGCCTAACTTAATTATGTTAGATTTCTTACTCCCGAAATTAAGCGGTTGGGATGTTTTTCAGCAAATTCAAGCCAGTGACGAACTGCGAAAAATTCCTCTGGTTTTGATGTCGGGCCGTAAGGAAGAGGTCACAGAAAAAATTCCAGAGCCATTTGAATACTTTGAGTTTATCGAAAAGCCGTTTGAAAAGCAGCATCTAATTGGTGCAATTAAATCAGCCTTTCAAAAAGCCAGTCTTCCCCGTCCCACAGCAGCGGCCAAAGCAGACAAACCTCAACCTGTACCAGAAGCACCTGCACTCGCAGCTACAGCAGAGGTTGAAGCACTCAAGCAACAAATGGCGAAAATGCAAGCTGAAATTAATCAGTTGAAAAAGTATGTGGCTCAGTTCAATGTATTGAAAAAGCAGCTTGCCCAACTCAAAGCTATTGTGGTGAAACAGCGCAAATCGTAATTAGTCCTCAGACGTATGGGGATACGCCTTTAAGCAGTCAAGAGTCAGAAACTGACCTTTGCACCTATTGCCTGTTCCCTTCTTGTATTAGAATATTCTGCTATGACCTTGGATACTGTATTTCTGTCCTCACTCCGTTCTAGATTCACCTCTTTAATGGGATACTTAGAGCAGTTCTCTGGGATTCGAGTTTTGGTGGTTGGGGATTTAACCTTAGATGAATTTATGACAGGCCAAGTTGAACGACTTTCAAGGGAAGCACCTGTCTTGATTTTGCGCCACGAACAGACCCGTCGAATTCCAGGGGGTGGGGCAAACGCAGTTTATAATTTAGCCAAGTTAGGGGCTAATGTAACCGTAGCGGGGTTTGTGGGTAAAGATGAGCAGGCAGAGGCGTTACGAAACATTTTTACCGCTGCCGGAATCAATACCCAGGGAATGTTGATTGATCCCAATCGTCCGACCGTCACCAAAACCCGAATATCAGGTCATGCTCGCCAGTCTGTTACCCAGCAAATTGTCCGAGTGGATCGAAAATCGGATGACTTACCGGATTTAGATTTACAGTTACAATTGGCGTCATTTATTCGTCAATCTCTGCCTCACGTTGATGCAGTGGTCTGTTCAGACTATGGAGATGGGGTGTTAACGGCTCCTGTCATTGAAGCGGCTCTGGCTCATTCTCGCACTGTGGTGGATGCTCAGAAGGATTTACACCGTTATCAAGGCGCAACGGTATTTACACCCAATTTACCAGAGGCTGAGCAAGCAGTCGGATACTCGATTAAAGATTCACAAACCCTCAAGCAAGCTGGTGCAGATTTATTACAGTTAACCCAAGCTAAATATATGTTAATTACTCGGGGGGAAGAAGGAATGAGCGGATTTGAAGTCACTCAACCCTCTGTCCCTTTGTTCCATATTCCGGCTTTTAACCGGACTGATGTGTTTGATGTCACAGGCGCTGGAGATACAGTGGTCGCTGCCTTAACGTTAGGACTATGTGCCGGAGCCTCATTTCAGGAAGCAGCCATTCTTGGCAATGTAGCCGCCAGTTTAGTCGTGCGCCAATTTGGTACAGCGACGACCACTCAACAAGACATTAAAGCCGTATTGCAATCATTGAGTTAATATTTGTAGGCAGTAGGGAGTAGGGTGTGGGGTGTAGGGTGTGGAGTGTAGGGAAGTACTGGGAACTGTAGCACGACGCAGAGAGCGTGTTTGAGATTTCTAAATTCTAAAACCCTTTCATTATCTGCTATTCCCTGTTCCCTTTAAAGATATACAAACTGACTGCTTTCAAGATTTAAATCGGTTACCCCTGGAATGATGGCGATCAGTTCATTATCGTTTAAGAAGAGACCCATTCCTTCCGGTAGTCCTTCTCCAGTGGGTTGTAATTGATAGTTTAGGAGTTCGCCATGCAGATAGATTATATCTTGGGCTTGAAAGTATTGGATTAAAGCATAATCATCAACGCTATCATCATCATAATAAGCTTGATCAGCATTTCCCAGATTAAATTGATCGCTGCCTGGTCCACCGATTAACTGATCAATTTCCCCTTGTCCTGGATCAGTGGTATGAGGATCAACCCCAGTGAGTTGATCGGCATCGCCACCGCTGTATAGGGTATCATTCCCCTCTCCTCCTTCCAGGGTATCTGTTCCAGCTTGTCCATAAAGTATATCATCTCCGGCTTCTCCGCTTAAGAGATCCGCGTCGTCCCCGCCAATGATCACATCATTGCCTTCACCGCCATTGAGGGTATCATCTCCAGCATCTCCTAATAAGCGGTCATCTTCTGCCTCACCATTGAGGAGATCGTTTCCATCGTCTCCTCGCAGGATATCACTGCCGTTGCCGCCGTTGAGTTGATCGGGTTCTGTCCCGCCTCTGAGGAAATCGTTTCCTTCACCCCCGTTAAGGATATCATCTCCAGCATCTCCAAACAGGCGATCGCTACCTTCATCTCCATTCAGGCTATCATCTCCAGCATTACCGCGTAAAATATCTGAGGCTAAACCGCCGTTGAGTTGGTCATTTCCCCCTTGACCAAACAGACGATCGCTGCCATCTCCTCCATCCAAGATATCATCACCACTGCCCCCATTGAGGATATCATCACCCGTTTCTCCAACTAATAAATCATTCCCTGCTCCTCCCAGCAAACTATCGTTGCCGCTACCGCCGTTGAGTCCATCGTTTCTTTCTCCACCATAGAGGGTATCATCTCCCTCATGACCGGCAAGATAATCTTCTTCTCCTGCCCCAGTTAAAGAATTATCCGTTTCATCCCCTTCTAATAACAAACCATTACTAAATGTCGTTGAGTGACGAGTTTCCCACCAACCTGTATGGGTTTGATTAAAATCAGTAATGGCATTCCAACGGGGTGTAGAGTCCTCCAGATGAGATAACGCCCCCCAACTGCCCCATTTAGACGGACGACCGACATCAACAAAGTGAGAAAATAAGGTACCCCCTGCGGCTTTCCAGCCCTCAAAAACTTGTTGATAGAGATCCGCCATTTCTGGACGACGGTTGAGTTCAATGAAAAACGCAGTCATTTCTGGATCATTAACGACATCGATCCATTCCCCAGCATCGTTACGTCCCGGTACACCCACAACGTGAGTTCCCCCCTCGTATGCAACCATTTCTAAACCATATTCGGCTGCAACATTGGCGTGATATTGGAAGTCGGCAATGGTGTCTGCAACGGAGTCACCCCCTCCTAAAAGTGAACCATCTTGAAGTTGCTGCAATGCTTTGGCAAAGCCGCCATCGGGATCATTAAACCAAGATTTAACGGTCTCCACATGATTGGCCTTGCCTAGAGACCCGCTAAAATAGCCCGTAACAGCATAGTTATCAAACCGAGTATAGGGAGGGTCATTGCCTTCTGCAACCCAGGCTGGCGCGTTCAGGAGATAGTTCTGCAGGCCTTTATAGCCGGTTTGTGTGGCAATAGTGAGTTGAAGACGATCGTCGGCTTCGTCCCCAAACACTTCAGTAAAAATATCAGCCATTTGGGCCGAACGCATTCCATACCATTGCATCCAACCCCCTTCAATTTCTGTTCCCCAGCGTTCTTCTGCGGCGGCTAGGGCGTATTGAGATTGGGGAAAACCCCAGTTCCAAACTTCATTGGAGAATTCGATATAGGATTGTAAACGGGGGTCGAGTTGTTCTTTAACCTGTTGGGCAAAGTTGCGGATATAATCGTCAGTGGCTTTGTGGGGGATATTAAACCAAGGATCAGCATTCACTTGGTTGGCTAACTCGATCATCACTTCTAAGGGAACCCCATCCCAACCACTTCCCCAAGAGGCATCATCTAACTGGGGTCGATCTTGCCAATGTTGTTGATCAGAACCGTTGGTCTGCATCCAGTCCATGAAACGCAAACTCCGGAAATCTTCTATTTTTTCAATCCAGTCTGGATTAAAGATAGCCCCAGCTTCATATAAGGGTAATTGATCTTCTCGAATGACCCGAATATTGCGGAGATAATCCCCGGTATTATTGGGATCAGTACTAACAATTTCAAGATATATTCCTCCTTCGCCTGGAGTCACTTCTAAAACATCTCGACCGGGAACAGATTCACTTGTAATTTCTTTAGCATCAAATCGATATCTAAGTTCACCTTCTCCTTCGTAAAGAACCACATAACGACCCCCTGGATATTGCCCACTAATTCCCCGTAACATTAGGGTAGAAACGGGTCTTTCTTCCCCGTCAACTAGGGGAAGAGATTGCACCCAACCTTTTTCATCGAGGTCAATTTCTGAAGCATTGATTCCACCCCATTGACTGGGTAAATGACCGATCCAAATCCGCGACGCTTTAAAATGATCGATAAATGGAAGCTGGGTACTCCAGTCGGCAATCCCATTCAATCCCATTCCTAAACTGGGATTATTTAAATCAGTGTTGGTGTTTGTTAAAGTATCTGTGGTGTTTTCCATGAACTTTTTTATGCAGCAAAAAATGACGGTTTACTGAATTCAAAAAACCGAAAGAGCAGTTTTTGTATGCACCAAAACTGATGATTTATTTAAATGAATTACTTCAAGGAAAATATATTTCCATGTATGTCTTTCTTTACAATAATCAAAAAATAAATTTTTATCAACATTTTTTTGTAAATATAAAAACAAGTTTTTGTAAAGCTTTAGTAAACATATAAAATCCGGAATCATCTAACCTTTAAATCAATGACTCAAATTTTTGCTATCAATAATTCATAAAAAAATCAAAGGAAGCGGTTGACACCCTAACTTTCCTTCATTTAGGTAAGGGTTAAATCTTAAGATTTTTTACAAGCAACAATATGAAAAATATGCCAGTGTTTGACTTCGCCTAGTGCTGTTTTGCCCGGTTTATTTTCTTCCTCTAGCTTTTCGACATCAAATGGTTTTAATAACAACTCAACTTGTTTTCGGGTATGAAAATTCATTGAAGAATTGATTGCCCAAGAATCATCATTACCAAAGAGATGACCACAAAATCTTCCGCCGGGATGCAAAGCGATTACAATTTTCTGCCATAATCCTGGAAAAGCCTCTGGGGAACAAAACGGCAATGAAAAGCTAGCATTAATTAAATCAACGTTTGGGGGAATTTCAATCTCTTCAAACTGACAAACTCGAGTGGTTAAAAAATCACTGTTTGCCTCCTCTCGACTCATTAACCGAGAAATCGCTTCGGCTTCAGCATCAATTCCTAAGACTCGCCAACCTCGCCGCAATAGTTCTACTGTATCTCGTCCTTCTCCACAACCCAAATCTACAGCAAAATAAGTTCTATTGATTGTCTTTAATTCAAATCGTTTTAAAGCGTCTAGTAACGTAGGACGGGGTGGACGATTTTCTACAGCATGATAATAGGCAGACCAATTAAATTCAGATAAATTTTCGGATAATTCAGACATTGTCAAAATTAACGCACAGTCACAGAATAAGTAAACTGAAACGGTTGAAAATCATCCCTTTTTTTCGGTGAACCTACAAATTCAAGCTGATACTGTCCGGCTTGGGGAAACACGACATTTGTCCCTGGAATACCTTGATATTTTTCAGCAGAAATGGGACTCAGTTCAGGGTTCATTAAAGGTTGATCAGTTTCCTGACGCGGTTCAGCATAAATTAAAAGTTGACACTCACATTCAGACAGGGGAATAATTGCGCCCCCTTTGCGGGTGAGGGCAAACCAAATTTGAGCCGTTTCTCCTGCTTTCGGATTATGATCGGGTTCGAGATGAAAGGTAGCCGCAACAGTTCCTGAGACTTCAACTTCGTGGGCTAATGTGGGAACCCCTGCAACCGTCAAACTATAAGTCATCAGTGGTAAACCCAAAGATCCAAAGATAACCAGCTGAGTGAAAGATTTATTGAGACGAATGGGAAGAGGCATAGAATTTATCAAGAGAAAATAGAGACCAAACCCAGCGCGATCGCACTAATAATACACCAATTGTCATCACAATTAATATTCCCGCCCGCCAGCGACTAGAGGGGGTTAATTCAAACCCACCTAAGTAATGGGAACCGCTGAAAATAATATGGAGACTCCCGAGTAATAAAGCGGGAACCGTTAATAAATGAATACTGCGCCAATGTTTGCCTAAACGGCGTTGTATCCAGTCAAAACTGGTAAAAGCAGCCGGAGTCATCAGTAATAATGCAACGATGCCTAAAGCCGTTCCCCATTGATGTTGAGGCACCATAAACTCAAACGCCGCCCAATTCCATTTAAACGTATGATCGATCATCTGTCCGGTATGAACTACGGCACAAACAAAGGCCCCCACGCCTAAAGCGCGGCGATATCGCAACAGTTGCGGCAAAAATCTACTGAGGGGACGGGCAATTAAAGCCAAGATTAAACAGAATATAGCTGCGTGTCCGGTATAATCCACATGACTCCCGGTGCGTAACAGGGTTAAAATCCCGATAATTAACGTCAGCCAACCCCCTAACCGATATAATTGACTCCGTTGGTTGCTGCTGAGTTTGCTCGCAAATATCCCCATCCCGAGTAACGTGGGCAAGGTTCCCAAACCAAAAGCCAACATTGTGATCATCCCTTGCCACCAGTCCCCGGTTTCAGCCGCTTTAATTTGGGCGGTGTAGAGAAAACCACAGGGAATTAATCCCCAAACTAATCCTAAGACTGCTGGAGTCCACCAGCGTTTGTGCATGGAGACGGCCATCATGGCTTGATTAAGGCGATGATGCCAGGTTTTAGGGGTCATAGGGTGGAACAGGGGTATATCAGCCAGCCAAGCGGGTTTGAGTTGGGAAATTCCTAACCCAATCAACATTAACCCAGTGAAAATCGCAATTCCTCGTCGGACTCCACTGCCAATTCCCGCCACTTGTCCACTAGCAATCAAAACAGAACCCACTCCCCCAATGGCTGCCCCTACTAGGGCATAACTGAGGATACGGCCACCATTCAGCCAAAGATGGAATAGCCAAGGGTGTTTTTGATTCTCCTTCGTGCCATGAGACAGGGAAAACGCCACCGTCAGCGGGCCACACATACCCGCACAGTGACCAAAACTGCCCAAAAAACCAAGAAGACTGATTAACAGTAAATCCAACATGATTCGATTGAGAGAGCCACCGCCTAGCTCATTTTGACATAAGAGTAAGGGAACAGGGAACAGACAATCGGCAAGGGGCAACAGGGGAGTAGGGTGTGGGGTGTTGGGTGTAGGCATTTTTGAGGGAACAGCGGATCTGGGAATCGGGATAAGAGGGCAAGTAGGCAATCGGAAATAGTTTTAGAGAAGGTTTTAAACTTTAGGTTGCAGGCTTAATGAGAACTTCAGTTGAAAAATGTTTGGGCGTAGCCCAATAAACATTTCGATCTCATACCTAACACCTACTCCCTACTGCCTATTCCTGCCTTCTGACTTCTGCCTTGTTATCGCTGAATTTCTGATGGAAGTCAACTCAGTTGCAAGAAGAGTTGTTAGAGTTAAAAAAGTGGTGTAACTGATTTGGCAGGGACTTTCCATCTTGGGCTAGCCTGAGGAACCGAATCACCAGTACACTCAGACAAGGATGGGTTAACGTTGAATGATACGCTCACAACTGTGAATTCTTTTTTCTGGACCTCAATCGTACACTCCCAACAAAACGAAGAATGGCAGTTTTGTTCCTCTCAGTTTAAAATCCGCAGGGCAAACTCTGGGGATTTAATGGCACTGACAGAGGTTCTTACCCTCAGTTTCCACTCTCGTGAGGGTATTTTAGCTTGGGTTTATCCCATTCTCCGGTTAGGCATCTATGAAGATTTACGTCAACGCCTAGCTTCGGGTTCCCCACGCTACCTGTGCTTAACCGCTGTGGCCGCGACGGAACAGCCCATGCACAACAAAGAAGTTGTGATTGGTACGATCGAGATTGGGATGCGATCGCGTTATCCCTGGCCTGTGACCACCGGGGAGCATATCCTCTACATCTCCAACTTAGCGGTTCATCCCCAGTATCGCCGATTAGGAGTTGGCCGCCAACTGTTACTCAGTTGTGAGTCTATTGCCCAACAATGGGGATATTCTGAGCTATATCTTCATGTATTGGAGAACAACCATCAGGCGCGACAACTCTACCGTAATATCGGCTACCAACTTCAAGAAGTGGACTGGAGTTGGAATACGGTTTTGTTTCGTCAACCCCGCCGTTTCTTTCTTCGCAAGCCACTTCAGAAATGATTGTTTATGCTTATCCGTGGAGGACTAAACAGAACATCATACCACTTCCTGGAGCAAAACTTACTTGACATTTATTCATGATTTGTTAAAATTCAGCAAATTGAGAAATCACTTGTTACGTTCTCATCCTGTTGTTTTACAAATCAGTATGACTAAAATCTCCGTAATGACCAAAAAAGCGTTTGTTCTACTCACCGCCTTGGGGAGTGTGTCTTTCTTAGCTGCTTGCGGTGGTACCCCCACTGCTGAAAATACCACTACTGAAGAACCGACTCAAGAACAAGCGGTTGAAGCACCTGAAACCACGACTGCAGAAACCCCTGCCACTGAGACTGAAACCACTGCAAAAACCCCTGGCACTGAGACTGAAACCACAGGAGCCGTTGCTTCTGATGAAACTGATACCGCAGCCACTCCTGTTGCGAATGACGCAAACACAATTGTTGCAATTGCTAGTGGAGATGATACCTTCAGCACCCTCGTGACAGCACTTAATGCCGCAGAACTGGCTGAAGTTCTGTCTGGAGAGGGTCCCTTCACTGTATTTGCTCCCACAGATGAAGCGTTTGCGGCTTTACCAGAAGGAACAGTTGAAGAGCTGCTCAAACCTGAAAATAAAGATCAGCTGGTGAAATTGCTGAAATATCACGTTGTTCCGGCTAAGGTCACTTCTACTGAAATTGCATCTGGCGCTGTGGAAACTGTTGAAGGTGAACCTCTCAATATCCAAGTGGATGAAGCCACTCAAACTGTAATGGTTAATGATGCTACCGTCACTCAAGCCGATATCATCGGCAGTAATGGTGTCATTCATGCCATTGATGCTGTGATTCTTCCCCCGTCCGAAATCGCAGAATAGTTATATCGTGATCTAGTTATCCGTTAATAACGCAACCGAGGCGTTCAGTGCAGAACGTCTCTTTTTTTGGTAGATCACTTAAATCGTTTCTAGGGTCTCCCCATACAAATCATAAACCTCTGCATCGGTAATTTTCACCTTGACAATGCTGCCTAAACGAGCATGACCTTGAACATAAACCAACCCATCGACATCGGGAGCAAACCGGGGGGAACGTCCAATCAATTCTCCAGTAGCGGGGTTTTCCTGTTCAATTAAAACATCGACGACATCCCCGACACAAGCTTGATTTTGTTGTAAAGAAATGGGTTGCTGTACCTGCATTAATGCATCTCGGCGGGCATCCATCACCGCTTGAGGCACGGGGTTTGGTAAACTATAAGCGGGGGTGCCTTCTTCGGGGGAAAAGGTAAATACCCCAACGTGATCAAATTGGTGACGCTTGACGAACTTGAGGAGATGTTCAAAATGGGCGTTGGTTTCTCCCGGAAAGCCGACAATAAATGTGGTTCTTAAGACGGCATTGGGTAAAGCGGCTTTGATGTTGTCAATAATTTCATCATTCACCCGCCCTTGCCAGGGTCGATTCATGGCGCGTAAAATTTCAGGATGAGAATGTTGTAGGGGTAAGTCTAAATACGGTAACACATTGGCAGTTTCTTGAATCGCCCCTAAGACTTCTGGCGTTAATCCCGTTGGATAGGTATAATGCATCCGAATCCAGGGAATATCCACTTTCCCTAACGCCCGTAACAGTTGCGCCAGTTGGGGTTTACCATAAATATCAATGCCGTAATTGGTGGTAATTTGGGAAATTAAGATAATTTCCTGGACTCCTTGATTGGCCAGTTGTTGGGCTTCTGCAACAATAGACTCAATGGTGCGCGATCGCTGATTACCCCGTAAATGGGGGATAATACAAAAGGCACAACGATAATCACATCCTTCGGCAATGCGGAGATAAGCCACCCCTTCGCTAGTGGTGCGATAACGAGGAACCGTTTCATCAGCAATATAGGTGGGTTCGGGAGTGATTTCTGTAACGCGATCACCTTTCTGAACGCGCTCCATCACCTCTACAATTTTATGATAATCTCCCGTGCCCACAACAGCCACAGCTTCGGGCAATTCGTCTAACAGTTCATTTTGAAAGTGTTGCGCCATGCAACCAGTGACGACAATTTTTTTATCGGCTTCTGCTAATTCTACCAACGTCCGCACTGATTCTTCCCGCGCCGCTTCAATAAAACTACAGGTATTGACTATTACATAATCAGCCAATTCTTCGTTAGAGTCTACTGAGTAACCCGCTTGTACCAGCAAACCCAAGATATGTTCGGTATCAATTCTGTTTTTTTCACAACCCAGGTGGGAGATTGCAATACTTGGCTGATTTGCCATATTCATTAAAGACGTTTTTTGAGTAATTTAAGAAATACAATAAACAATTTATTATAGCGTATTGAGAGTCTCAGTTTAGAGGTAGCAGGGGGATCTGTTCTCACCTCAACAGGGTTCATTCCCTTACCCCTAGCGATATGGATCGGTATCAGAAGTGTTTGATTAGAATTTAATCTCAGAACAGCTATCTTTTATTCCCTCACAAGTTCTCACCTTATTATCTTCCCAATCAACAGTTCAGTAGTAATATAATAAGATTAATTCAAACTTCATGATTGCTTGTAATGAATCAGGTTCAACATCTGTCTCATGCTCAACCAAAAGCAGATATTCTATTAGTTGACGATAATCCAGACAACTTACGTTTGTTATCGGATATGCTCACTGAAAATGGATACAAAACTCGCAAAGTTTTAAATGGTAAGCTAGCATTAAATGCAGTTAATGCGGTGATCCCTGATTTAATTTTGTTAGATATTATGATGCCTGATATTGATGGATATGAAGTGTGTAAACAACTGAAAGCTAATCCCCAGACTCAAGATATTCCCATTTTGTTTATTAGTGCATTAGATGGAACTTTAGATAAAGTTAAAGCATTTAAATTAGGGGGATCTGACTATATCACTAAGCCATTTAAAGTGGAAGAAGTATTAGCCAGAATTGAGCATCAGCTGACGATTCAGCGCGTGAAAGCCGAGATTGAAAAACTCAATGCTGAATTAGAACAACGGGTGATTGAACGCACCCTAGAACTTCAACAAGCCAATGCCAAGTTATCTTATTTAGCATTGCATGATCCGTTGACAGAGTTGCCCAACAGAACGTTATTTTTAGAACGGTTAGAACAGGCGATTGAGCAATCAAAAACGGAACCTGATTATCACTTTGCTGTTTTATTTTTAGATGGTGATCGCTTTAAAAACATCAATGATTCTTTAGGACACATTATCGGAGATCAATTGTTAATGGCGGTTGCTCGTCGTTTAGAAACCTGTTGTGAATCAGGGGATATTTTAGCCCGGTTAGGTGGCGATGAATTTACCGTTTTATTAACAGGAGACAATATCCTGGAAAAGGCGACTCAAATTGCTCATATTATTCATCAAAAAATGTTGCAACCTTTTTATTTAAAACAACAGGAAGTTTTTATTAATTTTAGTATTGGGATTTGTTTGGGTAAAGGATATGATCATCCGGCTGATATTTTAAGAGATGCAGATACAGCCATGTATCGCGCCAAGGCTTTGGGAAGAGGTCGATACATGGTTTTTGATGCAGAAATGCATCATCAGGTCTTAGAATTAATGAATCTTGAAAATGATATGCAGAGGGCTATTAAACGACAAGAGTTTATTGTTTACTATCAGCCTATTGTGCATTTAAAGACTGGAAAAATTGTTAGCTTTGAAGCATTAGTCAGATGGACTCATCCAGAAAAGGGATTTATGCCTCCGGGTCAATTTATTTCTGTTGCAGAAGAAACAGGACTGATTCAACCCATGGGATTTTGGGTCTTACAAGAGGCTTGCCGTCAGCTTCGACAATGGCAAAAACAACAGCTTGTTTCTGCAGAAATGACCATCAGTGTAAACCTTTCCGCCAAACAATTTTCGCTTTCTAATCTTATTGAAGAAATTGATAAAATCTTAGACTGTACTGAATTAGAACCTCAATATTTAAAGCTAGAAATTACAGAAAGTGCGATTATAGGAAACTTAAGTTCTGTCAAAAAAATCCTACAACAGTTGAGAGATCGCAAAATTCAACTGAGTTTAGATGATTTTGGTACGGGATATTCTTCGATGAGTTATTTACATCGATTTCCTTTAAATACCTTAAAAATTGATCGTTCTTTTGTAAACTTAATTGATGAGCAATCCGATGATTTAGGCATTGTTGAAGCCATTATTACCCTTGCTCATAAACTGAATATGGATGTAATTGCAGAAGGGGTTGAAACGGTCGAACAAATGAATTATCTCAAAACCCTCAATTGTGAAATGAGTCAAGGCTATTTATTTGCAAAACCCCTCGATCAAAAAGCGGCAGAAAGCTTATTAAAGCAGCCACCTCAATGGTAATAATAAGGCAATGTCTCAAAGCTAAAAAACCCTTGTAGAGATGTAATTAATCACATCTCTACAACAGATTATCCAATTTATCCTCGTTTTAAAACTACAATAGATCGTTCAGTAACAGGTAATAGCTTTTTACCCGTGTAGTAAATCGGTTGTTGGATAAAATTGGCTTCCTTCGTATCAACTACAACCTGCCAACGATGATGGCGTAATTTTTCAGGAATCAGAAATTCAATCATCTCATAATGGGCATTAAAGAACAACAAAAAGCTATCCCCCATCACTCGTTCACCGCGAGAACCTCGGGCGGGAATTTCTTCACCGTTGAGAAATACCCCAATTGCCTTGGCAAAGCCCGCATTCCACTGTTCTTCGGTCATAATTGCGCCATCTGGATTATACCAGCCAATATCATTGACTTGAGAGCCATGAATGGCTTGTCCTTGGAACCAACGACGACGACGGAACACCGGATGACGACGACGAAAATAAATTAATTGCCGGGTAAAATCCAGTAATTGTGCATTACTTTCTTGTAAATTCCAATCAATCCAAGACAGTTTATTATCCTGACAATAACAATTATTATTTCCTTTTTGGGTGCGTCCCAACTCATCCCCGCTGACTAACATAGGAACCCCTTGAGATAACATTAAGGTCACCAAAAAGTTACGGCGCTGACGGTCACGTAACTCTAGAATTTCTGGGTCATCAGTTTCCCCTTCTTCTCCACAATTCCAGGAACGGTTATGACTTTCTCCGTCTCGGTTTTCTTCCCCATTGGCTTCGTTATGTTTTTCGTTGTAACTGACTAAATCATTTAACGTAAAGCCATCGTGGGCGGTGATAAAATTAATGCTGGCATGGGGTAAACGACCATTGTCTTCGTATAAGTCGGAACTTCCCGTAAACCGATAAGCAAATTCTGCCAGCAAGCTATCTTCACCTCGCCAAAAATCCCGAACAGTATCCCGATATTTACCATTCCATTCCGACCATAACAGCGGAAAATTACCCACTTGATAGCCCCCTTCTCCCACATCCCAGGGTTCCGCGATTAACTTCACATTACATAACACGGGATCTTGATGGATAATGTTGAAAAATGCCGCCAAACTATTCACTTCATACAATTCTCGCGCCAAGGCAGAAGCCAGGTCAAATCGGAAACCATCCACGTGCATTTCTAAGACCCAGTAGCGCAAACTGTCCATAATCAGTTTTAACACTTGGGGATGGCTGACATTTAAAGAATTGCCACAACCGGTAAAGTCCATGTAATATCGGGGTTGATCTTCGACTAAACGGTAGTACACCGCATTATCAATACCCCGTAAAGACAAGGTTGGCCCCTTATGGTTTCCCTCTCCAGTATGGTTATAAACCACATCCAGAATCACTTCAATCCCACCCGCATGCAGGGCTTTCACCATTTCTTTGAATTCTGTTACCTGCTGACCTGGGGCTTTGTCTGCACTGTAACCGGAATAAGGGGCTAAATAACAGATTGAATCATATCCCCAATAGTTTCTCAGTCCCTGTTCAACAAGGTGACCGGGTTGGGCGAGGAAGTGATGAATAGGCAGTAATTCAACGGCAGTGACTCCTAAAGATTGAAGATAAGCAATTGCAGCAGGATGCCCTAAACCTGCATAAGTTCCCCGTAATTCTTCTGGAATATCCGGATGAAGTTGGGTAAATCCCTTAACATGGGTTTCGTAGATAATGGTCTCATGTTCGGGGATTTGTAGGAGTTCGTCTCCTTCCCAGTCAAAGGTTTCATCGATCACAACTGCTTTAGGAATGTAATCTGCATCGTCTATTTCACAAAATGATAAATCTTCTGCAGGATCTCCAAAAGTATAGCCAAAGATTGCATCTCCATGTTCTACTTTCCCATCTAAGGCTTTGGCATAGGGGTCAATCACTAGTTTATTGGGATTAAAGCGATGACCTGCTGCGGGATCATAGGGGCCATGGATGCGAAATCCATAATGTTGACCTGGCCCGACTCCAGGGAGATAGCCATGCCAAACAAAGTTATTGACTTCCGTTAAAAGAATCCGGGTTTCCTGATTCTCATTATCAAATAAACAGAGTTCAACGCGGTTTGCATTCTCACTATAGATTGCAAAGTTTGTTCCTTTACCATCCCAAGTTGCGCCGAGGGGATAAGGTTTACCAGGCCAAACAGGTAAAAACATATACACTTGTCCTCTCACAACTAATTACGGTCATCCTATGGTCATCCTATTGACCTTAAGCTTCAGTCTCCAGGTAACCTAATCTTTAAAATAATATTATATGATTTGAAAACCATTAAAAAACGGGCTAACCCGTGACACTGGATTAACCCGCAAGCTTGGGAACGCTCAGACTGACTATTTTTGTACAACCAGTTTAACGTTGGCGTTTTGCAGACCACGCTGCTTGACTTCACTTAAAGTCTTGTTAACAGCGTACTTCTGGTTGATGGCGTTGATCAGTTCAGTTTGGTTGTGCTTCTTAGCAACACCCCACAGGTCAGCAATCAGGTCATAAGTGCCGTCGCTGTTGCGAGACCAACCTAAATCATAATCACCTTCGAGAACAGCTACGATGTCAGCACGAACCCGTTGGCCATTGTAGCCCCGCACATCAGCATTGCTCTTGGTTGAGATGCCCAGATCACGCAGAGAATTCGTTAAGATTTCAGCTTCAGTGATCTTAGTCCGCAGAGTGCTAAAATGAGACATTTGGAATATCCTCCTAAAAAGTTAAAAACGAAACAACAACGGTTTGATGGAACGGTATGCCGCGAAGTAAACAAAGCGTTTACTATTGAAGTTGAGTTTGCGGCGTTGGGTGAGAAACTGCTAGCAACATCGACAGTTGACTTTGCTAGCCTTTCCTCCTGTTTGGACCAGGAGAAAGCCTTTAAAATTCCATTCGCTGATATTCAGCGACGGAAGCTGCAGCCGGCCGCGCCCGCTGACGTGCCCAATCTCGCAGGGCAGTCACTTGTTCGCTCATCGTTTTCGACAGCGGTAATGTAGCTTTGATGGCGGCTATAATATCAAGCTGCGTAAACTCTCGATCTTGAGCAAATGCTTCGTACATAGCAGCGATGACGGCTTGCTCAATTTCTGCTCCAGAAAATCCCTCAGAAACAGTTGATAATTGTTCTAAATCGAAGCGATCAATGTCTGAGCGACGTTTGGAGAGGTGAATTCTGAAAATATCTTGACGTTCTTCCTTTGTGGGCAAGTCTACAAAGAAGATTTCATCAAATCGACCTTTTCGTAAGAACTCCCCAGGAAGGCGTTCGACTCGGTTAGCCGTTGCCATCACAAATACAGGAGAGGTTTTCTCTTGCATCCAGGTGAGAAACGAACCAAAAATTCGGCTTGAGGTGCCTCCGTCAGAGTCAGCTGAACCTGCACTTCCAGCAAAGGATTTATCCAACTCATCGATAAAGAGAATGACTGGAGAAATCGATTCTGCCGTTTTCAGGGCATTTCGCAGGTTGGCTTCTGAACGACCCACTGTGGAGCCATCATACACCCGACCCATGTCCAACCGTAGTAGGGGTAAACCCCAAAGACGGGAGGTGGTTTTGGCAATTAGTGATTTTCCACACCCAGGAATCCCTAAAATTAACATTCCTTTGGGTTGAGGTAAACCATACTCTCTAGCACGTTCTGTAAATGCATTGGAGCGCTGCCGGGACCAACGTTTGAGTTCTTCTAAGCCTCCAACAACATCAATGGTTTCATCTACTTCCATGTATTCAAGAATACCATTGCGACGAATCAGTTGCTTTTTCTCCGAGAGGACAATCTCTACTTCTTCCTCTGTTAAACGTCCAGCAGTCACCTGGGCTTTACGGAAGACTTTCTCTGCCTCATCTTTAGTTAAGCCAAGGGAAGCTTTGAGTAACTTTTCTCGGGTTTCTGTGTTCATCCGCCGACCGCGAGATTGTTCTTGATGAGCGGTGAGCACTTGGTTCAATTCCCCTAAATCAGGAAGAGGATAATCTAAAACTACTACTTCCTTCTCTAGCTCAATGGGAATCTCTTGCACCGGAGACATCAGAATCACAGTCTTGTTGGTTCCCTTAAAGCTGGCGATCGCATCCCTTAAACACCGGGTCACTTCTGGAGAATCTTTAAAGGGATGCAAATCTTTAAACACATAGATACTGCCGCTTCCGTTAGCATCTCGATGTCGAATCACCCACTCAATTGCAGCTTGGGGAGAGACTGTGTTGGATTGAACAGTGGTGCGAGGTTGATCGTACCGAACGAGACCCCGAGTCACGGTCCAAATATAGACTTCCCGCTGTCGCTTAGCTTCTGCAATTTTAGCAATTGCCTGCTCAGACCGCTCTTCCTCGGAGGTCACGAGGTAGATCAGAGGATATCGAGCTTCGATTAGGATTCCTAGTTCTTCTTGCATAGTCCTCGATCCAATTTAGAGACGGTACAACGGTTTAACTGAGTTGAGTGACTCCCACTGATCTAGCTCGAATAACGTTCTAGATGGGATTCAGCAGCTTAGAGTGAGTAGGGTTTAGCAGGGAACCAACTCTTCCTCTCCAGGTTGAGCTGGATCTGTGTGGATGTCTTGTACTGACTGAACCGAAAGATCGTCCTCGTGCAGTACGCTGGGTTGGTTTTTCAAGGCAACCAGTTCTCCTTCTTTCACCAGCACTGAACTGGAACATTCAGGGCAGGTATAAACCTGATGGGTACGACCATAAGCTGCTTCTAGTTCATCCACTATCTCAGGATTGTTGAGATAAAAAATGAGTGCTCGTTCAGCTAAGGAGGACATGGCTTCAGATTCAACTGCCGCTTTGATTTTGAGTTTACGGTGCAGTTCTGGTGGAAGATAGAGCGTTACCTTTTGCTTGTGTTGCATATGACTGTAAATTTGTGTACCCGGGTATGTACTTCAAGATAATTCCTTTTTTCGGAGATGTCAAGACGTTATGCAGGTATAACCGCAAAATTGTTACATTTTGTCATAAAACTGTTTTATGTAGATTAAATAATCAATGTTTTTGAGCTATTCAACACATAGGGAAAAATAATAAAAAAACCTAGATTCCTCTCTCAGAAAGGGGTTGAAACCTTTTCAGTCCTGACTCAAGAGCAAAGCATAGTAAATTTTAAGCAATTTATGCTTATATTTCTGATTGTTAAGCGCTATCCTATAAATGTATTGAATTAATCAGCTAGTATAAGCTGTGGTTCCGACGTGCCTGCTGACCGTTTGCGAAGGGTGTGCCCCTCGCACACCAGGGCAGATTTGCTTAAGCGAATCTATGTCTAAGCAGGAGTAGCAGAGTGAGCTGTCACACATTGCGGCTCGCGTGCAAAAGTAAGCCTGCATCAGACAGACCCCAGGCAGTGCAATCTAACCTAACACTGGCACTGATCCTAACAACTGTCTCTCGACAAAGGCGTGATTTCGCGAGCCTACGAATGATTGCCATGCAAGGGTTTGCAGATTGAGTGTCCACTCTCAGACCTTCTCAGAGTCAAGTCATCATCTGTATTTAAGTCGGGCAATGAACGGAACCAAACGAACAACTTGCTATTTTAGGAGCATTAATGAACTTATCGTTTGAATCCCTTGGTGTTTCAGAATCTCGCGCAAATCACCTGGAGTCAATTGGTTTTGTAGAACCAACCCCCATTCAAGTCCAAGCCATTCCCCAAATGCTGTCGGGGCGGGATATTGTTGGACAGGCTCAAACCGGAACTGGTAAAACTGCTGCCTTTTCCTTGCCAATTTTGGAACAGATTGATCCAACCGTAGATCATGTGCAAGCGTTAATTCTCACCCCTACCCGTGAGTTAGCCATGCAGGTCAAAGAAGCGATTCGTCAAATGAGCGACAGTCGATCTTTATATATCCTAACGGTTTATGGGGGTCAATCCATTGATCGCCAGATTCAACGCCTGAAGCGGGGTGTTGAGATTGTGGTGGGAACACCAGGGCGAGTCATCGACTTGCTGAACCGAGGGGATTTGAAACTGGATCAAATCAAATGGATGGTTCTGGATGAAGCTGATGAAATGCTCAGCATGGGCTTTATCCAAGATGTAGAGAAAATTCTAGAAGCCGCTTCTCCGCAGCGACAAACGGCTTTCTTCTCCGCCACCATGGATCCTTCCGTTTTAAAATTAGTCCGGAAGTACCTGAAATCTCCCGTGACGGTCAAGGTTGAACAACCCAAAGCCACACCGAAGCGAATTGAGCAGGCGGTGTATATGGTGCCTCGGGGATGGACAAAGTCCCGGACGCTTCAGCCCATTTTAGAATTAGAAGATCCCGAATCCGCGATTATTTTTGTTCGCACCAAACAAGCCGCAGCCGAACTCACAAATACATTGCAAGCTGCTGGCCATAGCGTCGATGAATATCATGGTAATCTCAACCAATCTCAACGGGAACGGCTCTTAAGCCGCTTCCGTAACCGTCAAGTTCGCTGGGTTGTGGCCACTGATATTGCCGCACGAGGTTTAGATGTGGATCATCTCACTCATGTGATTAACTATGACTTACCCGATAACGTGGATAGTTATGTTCACCGAATTGGGCGGACAGGTCGGGCTGGACGGGAAGGAAAAGCCATTACTTTACTTCATCCCATGGATTGCCGTAAACTGCGGTTGATTGAACGGCATCTCAAGCAACGCTATACCATTCTGCCAATTCCGAAGCGTTCCCAAATTGAGGCTAAATATATTGAGCGCTTGAAATCAAAAGTCTTAGATGCTTTAACGGGAGAACGGATGGCTTCTTTCTTACCCATTGTTTCACAGCTTGGGGAAGAATATGAACCCCATGCCATTGCAGCAGCGGCTTTGCAACTGGCTTATGACCAAACACGTCCCTCTTATTTGAGTACAGCAGGCTATCCGGATGACGAGGAACAAGTGGTGAATTTGCCGAAGCCGAAATTGTCAAAAAATCGTTCTCGGAAGTCTTCGACGTCCAGTCATCCCTCTCAAGTTCGGTCATAATTCTGGTTTAGGGCATAGGGGGTAGGGAGTGGGGTGTGGGATGAGATTTTCTCTCATTGCCAAACTCTATTTGCCTCGACATACCTATGCAAAAACCCCAATTTCTTTAGAGAGATTGGGGTTTTGTCTTTACCTCGCAAGAGTGCCTTGTCTTCCTCTTTTTCCCTGTTCCCACCCCACACCGATGCCCTCCCCAGGGCTGTTTCATTCTAACAAAACCAAAAGCCTAAACCACCTGTAATGAAGCCATCTTTGACCCTCTGTAAATGACTCAGACCAAGATCTACCTATTGAAATTAGTACTACAACAAATTAAGTCTCCAGGATGAGCACAACTCTCTTATATTGTTGGCGATGATACTGTTGGTGCTGCTGCAATCCTTGATCCAAGGCGGGATATTGATATTTATTTACAACGGGCAAGAGAACTGGATCTCCGCATTACCTTTAATGTCAGAAGGAGCTATTCCAGATGCCGTGCACATTTATTTGCCCCATTTGACTGAGAATCTAGATCGTCTGGATCGATCACAACCCATTGCTACCTATTGCGGTAGCGGTTATCGATCCTCAATTGCTGCCAGTCTCTTGCAAAAGTATGATTTTGAGTCTGTGATCAATATTCCAGGATCTGGGCGTACCTGGAGATCTGTAGATTTGCCCTTTGAACAACCGGCTCCAAGCCAGGTGGGATGAACGAAAATGTTAGGTAACTCATAACAAAACCGCTAATTAAACGGCTCAATTTGAGCCGGAATCCGATTCTGATTGAGTTGTCGCCAAATGCGATTGGCTTCATTGCGATCGCGGAATGCCCCCACCTGAATCACAGAACGATTTTTAATCACGGTTCGGAACGCTTCTGGCACAAACTGCCGCACTTGTTGATAGCTGCTTTCGCTGGTGTCTTCCACCACAACTCGATATTGTAAGCCCAGTAAAGCGGTGGCAATGGGAGTCAAAGCCGACGGGGTTGAACTGGCTTCTAAACCTGTCGGAAGGTAGCCCTCACCACTAACGGGAATCTGACTACCTGGCACAGGCAATATTCCAGAAGAAGCCGTTGAAGGGGGCGTAACAGTGGGTTGAGTCGATAAAGGATAAATCACCGTCGCAGATGAATTGGACTCAGGAGGTGGCACAGGAATTTCAATCGCATTTGCCGCTTGCGATCGCAATTGAGACAACAAATCGGATTGTTCATTAACGGGTTCTGTCTTAGGACTCACCGCTGGTTGAAGAGTGGGGCGAATGGAGTGATATTGAGCTACTGTGGGGGCAGAAGCGGGTTGAATGGCAATCTCCTCTTCCGGGGAAGACTCTGGCAGCGGGACGGCAATGGGAATAGCTGAGGGGGTTTGGGGAGAAAGTGCAGGTGCAGTCGCTGTAGAGTTTGAGGCAGGTACTGATGCTATATTGGGATTAGGGATAAATATGGGTAAATCAGCCGCTGTATTAATGGGTGATCGCTGTGATGCATTAGACTCAGAGGAAGTAACAGGTGTCGCTGCAGCCGTTAACTGTTGAGTTAAGCCAGCTGGGGATGTCATATTCCCGCCTAAATCGACTGCCCCCGCAATTTGCTGGGGAGACAGTTGATTGCCATAGGCTAACAGTTGCTGTCCCTGCGTGCCGTTCTGGACATCGTAGCGACCATTATTTTGAATGATATTGCGACCCGGTTCTTGAAGATTTCCTAAATCAGCGATGCCTTGGGCGATCGCCACAATCCCATCTCGTTGATTTTGTTCAATATAATTTTCTCGTAAAACGGGGCGAGCATTCCCTTGAATTACCACGCCATCTTTATTATAGATAATACGATTTCCCACAATAAAAGGGGCGGCTTGCTGAGCGATATTAATACCAAATCCAGTATTCTGAAATTCATTTTCTCGAATTTCTGGTCGCGCAGAACCAAATACAGTGATGCCATTGGCTCCATTTTCCCGAAAGATATTATTTTGAATTAGGGGTGCCCCCATGCCAACGACAGAAATCCCATCATGGGTATTGCCGGTAAAGGTATTTTGAGAAACAATTAAAGAAGCTGACTCAATCCATAAACCATAACCCCGATCAGAAGGATTCGTGATAGTTACACCGCTGATCCGCGCTCCATTGGCTCCCAACACAGTAATATTTTGTTTAGCTGAGGTCCGACTGGTATAAAATCCGCCTCCAGAAATCACGATATCTTGACCTTTAGTGTCTGGGTTACCTTGAATGGTAATATTCGGTCGCAACATTAACGGAAACTGTTCCCCTGTTTGTTCGCTATAAGTTCCTGGAGCTAATATAATGGCGGTATTAGGCTGAGCCAACTGCAAGGCCCGCGTCAAGGTTTTGAACGGAGACTGTTGACTCCCTGCTCCCTGATCGTTGCCCGTGGTGGGACTTACGTAAAGAATTTGAGTGGGTTGACTGAGACTTTGAGACTGTTGAGGGATTAATGTCTCCGGTGGCGGTACACAATGGCTGGGATCAGCAAGACTCAGAGCTAAGCCAGTTGCAGTTAATAGAATGAATAACTGCGTGGCTGCTGTTGGCAATCGGGGTTTTGATTTTAACCGATTGTGATCCAGGTTACCCTCCAATAAAATTGGTGGGATATTGTAGTTAGAAGAGGAAGCAGGTTCCCGGAGATTAAGGTAGTTGTGTGGGAGTGTTGGACTCACGGCAGTACTCCGAAAAAAGGTTATGTGCAGAGCGAATATTCGGATTTGTCAAGTATGCCTTATTCTGTGTTTCTTTAAAAGGGGAAAACCCCCTTTTATATCATGAAGATTTTTTAACTTGCTCAATTATCATAACAGTATGGTGTTGCTTCAGGTTCGATTTTTTGATTCCCCTGTCATACAGGCAAGGTCTCCTCGCCCCTACAGTCCCCACTTCTGAACTTCCTTTCTTAACTTGATCGAAAAAAATCAGCAAATTAGGAAATCATCGATTATCTTGATCACAAGACCCCCTGGGGTACTTTGAATATTCAACAGGTTTAAACTATGTCTGCTGCTAGTCAAACTGCTAACATTCAACTCTCTCCCGCCGAAGCCTTTGCAGCAATTGCATTAACGGCTGTTGCAGCCGATGGCTATATTACGGGGAGTGAAACTCAAATTATCAATACCACCCTCTCTCGGATGCAACTTTTTAGTGAGTTTTCTGAAGAGGAGAAGCGAGCTATGATTGATCGCCTCTTTTGTCAAATTCAAGAACAGGGATATGATACGCTGATGGTAGCGGCTATTGCTCAACTGCCAGGAAATCTTAAGGAAACAGTCTTTGCGATCGCGACGGATATTACGTTAGCTGATGGTGAACTCTCAGAAGAAGAGGAAAATCTGTTAAATGCTCTCTATAGTTCCCTTGAAATTGAGGAAGAGATGGCAACGAAAATTATTGACGTAATGTTAATAAAAAATAGAGGATGAATTCTACAGTTCTTTTGTCAATTCCAAGATACAGAAGATCCCTGGGTAAACTGGGGATTTTTTTATTGATGGCTGTCATCTTTAACTGAGTAAAAGAATATAGCACTATGCAGATTGGTGTTTTACATTTGTAGCAGCGGAAAGTTGAGGCAGTCTGGTCTTCGGTCACTCGGATGCAAGACGGCGGTCTCCGGGTTCTGAGGAAACCTCAGAATACGCCACCTCCTCCGAGTGCTGCGAAGACTTCGTCTTGAGGTTCCCCTAAGTAGAGGAACTGCCGTGGCGGTGTCGGTTAACCTCACACCAAACTTTTCAAGAAGCGAAAAGTTGGCGGTGTGGTTTGCCGTCCCGCCAAACTTTTTAAGAAGCTGCAAAGTCTGTTATGACTTACGAATAACAAAAAACGAATGACTAATGACGGCGCGTAGCGCTATATGTCACAATTAATCCAGTTACTTTTCAGTCCTTTCGTCCAACGATTATGGCTTTCACTTACCTCCGAACGGTGCGCTTTCAAGATACAGATGCTGCGGGTGTTGTTTACTTTTCCAATGTTCTCCAGATGTGTCATGAAGCTTATGAAGCCTCTTTAATGCAGGCTAAAATTAATCTCAAAAAATTTTTTAATAGTGAAAAAACAGCCATTCCCATCATTCATGCCAGCATCGATTTTCAGCAGCCTATATTTTGTGGTGACCCTCTCATTATTCATCTTCAACCTCAAAAAATAAACGATAGCCAGTTTAAAATTCATTATAATATTGTCCGATTAGATACTATCGATCAAGAAATTGCTAATGCGGTTACCCAACACGTTTGTATTCATCCCCTGCAGCGCAAGCGACAACCTTTATCTCAAGAAATGTTATTCTGGTTAAACTACAATTGTGTAGAAGCATTTTTGCATTCTCCGGATGCTGTTGTTGCTTGGGAACAGGGTAAAATTTTCTTTTTTCAAGCGGATGAGTATATTAGTTTTGATCTGAATCAAAATTGTTTTGACTGGGGGTATCCCCAAAAAATTAGTCAAGGAAAATGGTCGGATTTTCCCGCTAAATTTGCTCAAGGAATTGATACGGGGGTTTTATGGAATAATGGTAAAGCTTTCTTTTTTAAAGATGATGAATATCTTCGCTATGATTTATATCAAAATCAGGTTGAACCCGGTTATCCTCAAAAGATCAACAGTGGGAATTGGTTAGGATGGCCTGAACATTTTTATACAGGGATTGATGCGGCTGTTTTATGGAATAATGGCAAAGCCTATTTTTTTAAAGGAGATGAATATATCCGTTATGATATTTATCAAGAAATGATTGATCCAGGTTACCCCAAAAAAATTAACGAAAGTTGGCCAGGATTACCCAAACCATTTACTACCCATATTAATGCCGTGATTAAATTAAACCATAAGCAAGCTTATTTTTTCCATAAGGATGAATATGTGAAATATGATATTCTCAACAATTGTACACTGTCCAGTTGTCCGCAAAAAGTCAATGACAATTGGTTTTACAGTGGATATTCTATGATGAATTCTGTTTAAAGTCTATTTAATTGAGTTATGAAAAAATATCGTTATGCCATTATTGGAACAGGTGCAATCGGTGGTTTTTATGGTGCAAAATTACAACAAGCGGGTTGTGACGTTCATTTTTTATTGCATCGTCATTCGGAATGGGAATGGATTCAAAACCAAGGGTTAAGAATTGAATCTCCTTTGGGGGATTTTAGACTTCCTGTTGTGAATGCTTATAATAATGTTAAGCAAATGCCAGCTTGTGATGTAATTATTGTGGCATTAAAAACGACTCAAAATCCTCGATTATCTGAGTTATTATCCCCAATTTTAAACTCAAATAGTGTGATTTTGTTATTGCAAAATGGCATCGGTTTTGAAGCACAAATTGCTGAACAATTTAGAGAAAAACAAATTTTAGGGGGACTTTGTTTTGTTTGTTCTCATAAAGTCGGTGCAGGGCATATTCGGCATTTAGATTATGGTACAATTAAACTGGGTGCCTATCAGGCTAATCATGAAGCAGCAGGTATTACAGAAGCAATGAAACAGATTGCTACAGATTTTAATAACACAGGAATTCCGATAGAATTAAGTGAAGATTTATGGCAGAGTCGTTGGCAAAAGCTAGTTTGGAATATTCCTTATAATGGACTTTCTGTAATCTTAAATGCCAGAACAGATGAAATGATGGTAAACCCTGAAACCCGGTTATTAGTAAGGCGAATTATGGAGGAAGTCCTTCAAGGCGCTCAAGCCTGTGGTCGGATAATTTCAAACAATTTTATTGAAAATATGCTGGATCATACTGATAAAATGAAACCCTATTTAACCAGTATGAAATTAGATTATGATGCCCAACGTCCTTTAGAAATAGAAGCTATGTTTGGCAATCCTTTACGGTTTTCTCAACAGGCTGGGATGAATTTACCTCGGATTGAAATGTTGTATCAACAATTAAAGTTTTTAGATCAGAAAAATCGGATTTTTAAAGATTAAGAAAAACCACAAAGACACAAAGGACAGAAAGGGGAATTTTATCGAACAATTTGAGACATATAATCTGCCCAAAGTTGGGCGGCATTCCCACTACTGCCGTTAGTTGGGGTGTTATCATCGTTGCCTAACCACACGCCAGTGACTAAACGTTGATTGGGAATATAACCAATAAACCATAAATCTACGTTATCGTCGGTTGTGCCTGTTTTCCCGGCTTCTCCCAGTCCTAAAAAGGCATTTTGACCGGTGCCGTTACGAACGACACCTTGCAACAGTTGAGTCATGGTTTGGGAGACTAATGGGGGAATGAGTTGGGGGGGGTGAGGATTTTCTCGATCATAAGAATAAATCACTCGACAGGTTTCTCGATCTGTGGGGTTGGTACAATCACTACTGTCTAAAATCCGGCGAATGCCATGGGGATAATATAAAACCCCATTATTTGCTAACGTACTAAAAGCTCCGGTCATTTCTAACAGGGTAACTTCACTTTGACCGAGAACTAAACCGGGGACAGGATCGAGTTGAGATTCAATCCCGAGGCGTTTTGCCATCCGTACCACCTCATTTAAACCCACTTGCTGGGCAATTCGCAGGGCGATAACATTCTCAGACTGCGCCATGCCTCGGTACATATCCACCTGCCCTTGAGACCGTTCACAGCCCCGAAAACTTTGCCCTTGCCAGGTGAGAGGGGCACAACTATAGAATTGACCTGGGGGAATCCCTTGATCTAAGGCAGCAGCATAAGTAAAAATCTTAAAGGTTGATCCCGGTTGACGCAAGGCTTGAGCCGCCCGGTTAAATTGGGTTTGTTCATAATTGGTTCCCCCCACCATCGCCAAAATTTCCCCAGTTTGAGGGTTGAGGGTAATGATACCTCCTTGAGAAAATCCCGCCTGTTGACCGGTGGTATTGACAGTGTTTTGTAGGGCTGTTTCTGCTTGCTGTTGCAGGCGGGGATTTAAACCGGTTTCTACAATAAAATTACCTTCCCGTACCAGTTGTTGCCCCAGGAGTTGTTCCATTTCAAAAAAAACATAATCATAGAAATAGGGAGCTGTGGTACTTTGTAATAATTCTCTGGCTTTGGGGTTAATTTCAATCCGGGAACGTCTAGCAGTGTCGGCTTCTTCACGAGAAATCATCCCCAATCCTAACATCCGTTCAATCACGCGATCGCGATATTCCACCGCAAGCTGATAATTTTGAATGGGGTTAAAAGTATTGGGGGCGGGTAAAATACCGACTAACGTCGCTGCTTCGGAGAGGGTTAATTCTGCCGCTGATTTAGCAAAATAAAACTGGGCTGCATCTTCAAACCCATATAAATCTAATCCTAAATAAACCCGGTTTAAATAAGTCAGGAGTAACTCATTTTTACTGTAAAGGGTTTCTAATTTCAGGGCAACAATAGCTTCTCGGAGTTTGCGTCCGGCGGAGTCTTCAGTTCCCACATAATCTCGAAACAGACTACGGGCTAACTGTTGTGATAGGGTACTGCCCCCTTCTCGAATTTCACCGCCGCGAAGATTGGTGACTAATGCCCGGAATATCCCCACAGGATCAACCCCTAAATGCCAATAAAAACGACTATCTTCAGAGGCGATCACAGCATTGGGTAAATAGGCTGAAGCTTCCTTTAAATTGTCGATATTGCGGTCATTGACTTCTTGACTAAAGGCTTGACTGGTATTGGGACGTAGGGGGGTATTATTGCCATCATAAACGGTTACAGGACGGTTTGTTTGGGGCGGTAGGGGGCGTACAGAGAACTTTTGCCATTCTAAAAGCGTAAAGGCGCTAGCGATGGCGCTGATGCCGCAAAATCCCAGAAAACTATATTGGGCAACTTTTTGAGATAACGGCGGCGGATCGATATATTGTAAGCGCACCCCATTGGCCAGTTCAGGTGGCCCTAAGGTGATAATATCCCCATGACGTAAGGGGAATTTTTTCACCCGCCGCCGACCATGATAAACACCGTTAGTGGAGTCTTCATCTTTGAGAATAAACCGGCGAGATCCTTTCGGCTTTTGCCGACTTAAACAGAGATGAACTTGACTAACGACTGGGTTTCGCACCACAATATCGCAAGATTTAGAAGATCGTCCCAGAATGTAGCGATCGCCGAGTAACGGGTAAATATCGGCTTGATCTGCATCTGAATTTTGTACCCAAATTTCCGGAACCTTGGCATTCGGTTTCAGTAAGAGTCGAGAAAAATTAACTCTCGCGTGTAGCGTTTGAACCGCTTGGGTGAGGGTATTGAGAAAGGTTTTTGGCTTTTGCGGGGGCTTGGTTGAGGACATATTTCGATGTCAGCGCCATCAGCACAACTTATCCCTTCATTTTAGCTTTCTTCTGATTGGGACTTCCCAATTGAGTCAATTTAAGATCGTTTGAGTTCATCCTGTTCGAGGGGACGGGGACGAGGTGGCGAGGCGCGAAAAATGCCAAGCAACAGACAGAGAATACCCAGGTTAATGGAGACATCGGCAAGGTTAAACACGGGGAAGCGGATCAGTCGAAAATCCAGAAAATCGACAACATGACCGGCAATAAATCGATCAATACCGTTGCCTAAAGCACCCCCTAAAATTAAACCATAACCCAATTGTTCCAGGTGATCGCACCGTGGCCCAAACCATGCCATTGCCATCAGGGCTAAACTGACAAATAATGACAGCCAGCGTAACCAATACACCCCGCCATCACTAAATAAACTAAAGGCTGCCCCGGTATTGACGACATAAGTGAAGTGAAATATATCTGGTAAAATAGGTAATGTGTCGGGGGGAATTGTTAGTTCAAAGGTTTGAACCACCCAAAATTTTGTGAGATGATCAAGAATTAGGCTAGCGATCGCAGCTACCCAAAACAGTGGATTTCGTTTAAAACGCATGAAGGCGAAATTTAAGCATTATACTTTTATTTTACAGCAGTTTTCCGATGAATTGATCTGAGCAAAAAATGTAGAAAAGTCCCCGAGAGAACTTTGATAAGATATCTTCTCAAACGATAATGAAATCAGTCTTTTTATTGAAATCTTTAAGCAGAGTCGATCTCTAATTTCGGCTTTATTGTAGAGTTAATGCATATTTTTGCGTTTTTGTCAACTCTCCCTCTCCAGGAAGCCTAAAATCTCTATTTTTTCTCTATAGAGAGAAAATGTTGACCGAGATGGAAAATGCTTGGTGACAGCCAACCCGTCGATGGCTTGGAAGTCTGTTGAACTGAGTTCTGTTACGAAAGCGAGTCCAAACCATCAGGATTTGAAGAGGATACCTACCCCAAATTTAGCTTTTAGACAGAAATAGCCGCAATTTTACTTTATATCTCATATCATACAAAACAGACTTATAAGCTGTCAACCCCTGTAAACTCGTGCAATCAAAGCTCGTAATTTTTTGTAATCATGTCATCATTATCTAACAAATATATAAATTTTAAATGATTTGTAGCTTATTAGTTAAGTATAAGTGATTAAACCCTGAACTGAGGGGATGCATTTTTAATTGATTATATTTTCTCACAAAGAGATTAAAAAAGTTTTTAGTAGTTAGTAGTTAGTAGTTAGTTTAATTAATGAGTAGATTTAAACGACTAATTAATTGAGACTCTTCATTACTACGCAATCTTAAGAGGGGACTTAAACCCTAAAAACCCAATAACTACAGCGAAGCTGTTAAATGGTTTCTCTGTCATCCTCCTCTGCAAAACAGCGAAGCATCTGCTAATTTTCCCAATTTTGGGGGCGAGGGAGCAGAGGGCTTTGATTTATAGCGCTACGCGCTACGGTTAGGACATTAGACTATTCTCTACACCCTACGCCCTACACCCCTAAGAGAGAATCTGCGATGTCCTAACTGAATAATGTAGCTGCTATAAGTGACTCTCAGATTAAGGGACAGAAGGCGAAGTTCACGAAAGCTGAAAAGTTCCCATAATTTAAGATTTTAAATCCAGGATTAATAGAATAAAATTCCTCTTAAAAGAAAAGATAAGACAGCCACTGCACAAGCCACTCCCAGTTGTCCGGGAAATGGATAAAAAGAATATTGGTCAATGGCTTCTAAAATCGATAGATCATAAATCATGCCACCGTTAAAGAGTCCATATAAAATCAGATAAATAATGCCTAGGCTATGAATGGTCAGTAGTCCACAACAGCAACTAAACGCAAACAGTTCTAGTTTCGCCGAGGCTTTAAAAGCGAGATAGCCACATACCCACCCCCCTGGAATAAATCCTAATAAATAGCCCAAAGTCGGTTCAGTCAGATAACCAATTCCTCCACCTTCAGAGAAAATGGGTAACACGGTTAAGCCCAATGCCAAATAGGCAACTTGAGACATGGCGGCTGCATTTTTGCCCCCCATGCAACCCACTAATAAAACAGCCCCAATTTGGTAGGTGACCCCCAGAGAATAAACTTGAATGCCTTTGTGTTCCCATATCCAAGAGGGGTCAGCAACAGCAGCTTCAATAAATGTGCCACCAATTGTTAGAAGAACACCAATGATAGCCCATAAAAATTCAAACGGAAGTGTCATTGGTTATTTGTTATTGGTCATTGGTTATTCGTTATTTGTTTTTAGAGGGGGTAGGGTGTGGGGTGTGGGGTGTAGGGTGTAGGTAGGAGGCAGGAGGCAGGAGGCAACAGTTGATCTTCCTTGTCCTCCTTATCTCCCTTATCTCCCTTGTCCCCCTTGTCCCCCTTTATACTCTAGGTACTGGGGCTTCACCGCCTTGCAGTCCCAGGGAAGCTAACATTGCTTGATCCTGTTCTGGGGGTTGACCCATGGTGGTGAGATAATGACCGATTAACATCGCGTTAATGCCTGATTTTAACCCCAGGTGTTGCAATTGACCCATTACTGCTTCCCGACCGCCAGCGTAGCGCAGAATTTGCTGAGGTAAAATTAACCGGAAAATGGCGATCGCTTTTAAGGCTTCGTAGGGATCAAGTGTGGGTTGTTGTTCGAGGGGGGTTCCTTGCCGGGGGTTAAGTAAGTTAATGGGAACAGACTCTACCTCTAATTCTCGTAAGGCGAGGGCTAAGTCTACCCGATCTTCCCAGGTTTCTCCCATACCGATAATACCCCCTGTACAGGCTTGAATACCAGCCGCTTTGAGGTTCTTAACGGTATCCACCCGATCTTGCCAAGTATGAGTGGTGACAATATTAGGATAAAATCGTTCTGAGGCTTCTAAGTTATGGTTATAGCGAGTGACTCCTGCTGCCGCTAAGGCTTCTGCTTGTTCGGGGGTAACTTCTCCTAACGCGCAACAGGGTTTAATCTCTGTTTCGGCAATAATACGGCGGACTGTTGCTAAAATTTGTTCAAATTCAGTTGATTTAGGGCTATTGTACTTAATTCCCCGTCCTTGAGACACCAAACAAAATCGTTTTGCCCCTGCTGACGCGGCGGCTTTGGCTTGGGCAACAATTTCATCGCCAGACTTTAACCCATAAACTGGAGAACCTTCACTGGGATGATGCACTGACTGAGAACAAAAGCCACAGTTTTCTGAACAGTTCCCCGATTTGACATTAACGATACTACACAGATCTACCGTGTTGCCACAACAGGCTTGACGAACCTGATCAGCCGCTGCACACAACTGCAAAATATTGTCTTGCCCTTCAATGGTTGTCAATGCTAAAGCTTCAGCACGGGTGAGGTGAACCCCTGATATAATCCGTTCAACCCATTGATTTAATAAGGTTTCAAGTTGTTGAGGGGTTTCCCAACTCAACGGTTCAGATGTAGTAGATACACCCGAATGTTGTTGCTGAATTTGAGTGGATGATGGTGCTTGAACCACGGTTAGCCCTTCTATCACTTTTTATGCAAATTTCGTTATTTTAGCACCATTGGTTCCCCATTTCTGTATTAGTCTCAAAATTTTTTCTGTCAGAGTACACCTGGGTGGATGCAGAACAAAGGTTTGTTGATTTTATAATAAAGACACAATCGAGTTAATCTGACTTCTAGGCGAAATCTGCAATGTCTGTCAGTCCTGTTGAACCCAACACCATTGATATTGATATCAGTCACATTGTGATCGAAGACGATACTCCTGTGGATAACTTTTTTTCGGCAAAACTCCAGCGTTTACTGGTTGAAAGTCTTTATAATTCTGCAGCAGAATTACCCCTGAGAAAACATTTTTTAGCTGATGCTAATGTCGGGGTTTTTTATAGTCTTCATCAACCGCCATTGGTTCCCGATGTATTTTTATCCCTAGATGTGGAAGTTCCGTCTGATTTCAAGCAAAAGAAAAATCGCACTTATTTTGTTTGGGAATTAGGCAAATCTCCCGATGTGGTGATTGAAATTGTTTCTAATCAAGAAGGCAATGAGTTAGGAACAAAACTTGAAAAATATGCACGGATGGGTGTCACTTACTATGCTATTTTTGATCCAATACAACAATTAGGAGAAAGTTTATTACAGGTTTTTGGATTATTTCTGGGGCGTTATCATCCCTTAGAAGTTACAAGGGTTGAACCTGAAAATGATCGGGTAAAATTACTCTATTGGTTGGAAGAAGTTGGCATTGGTTTAACCTTATGGGAAGGGGTATACGAAAGCAAACAAGAAACATGGTTAAGGTGGTGCGATCGCCAAGGTGTCGTGATTCCAACTGGGGCAGAACGGGTAGAACAAGAACGTTTACGGGCTGAACAAGAACGTTTACGGGCTGAACAAGCAGAACAACAAATCGAACACTTACAACAGGAAAAGCAAGAGACAATTGCTCGTTTATTGAATTTAGGGTTAACCCAAGAACAAGTGGCTGAGGCGTTGAATTTATCTCTAGAAGATATCCGTTTAACCTCAGATTCAGATTAACTTTAACTCCGAGAAAAATTCTGTTATAGCCATCAGGAATTAAATGTAATAAGTATAAACACTGGTTCCCAGAAGCTAAAAGCTAACTACGACAGCGGTCAAGTCCCTCAAGATTAAGAGAAACGACAAATCCTTAACCTTCCCTTTACCTTGATTTGCTACGGAAACGTTATCCTCTAGAGTAATTCCCGTTATCTACAACAAAAGTTACAGAAATATGGTTTTTCGTATGCCTTTGAAGGCTTCTTCTCTTGTCTTAACTGGGTTATCTGCTGTCGTGTTAGGTTTGAGTCTGGTGGCTTGTGGTGGCGGCGGTACTCCCACTGCAACAACAGATACAACAGATACTGCCGAGACAACAGATAGCGCTACAACTGATGCCGCCTCATCCGGTGGTGCAGTTGATTTAGTATTAAATGAACAAGTTAACTTGGTGGGAGCAGGTGCATCGTTCCCAGCCCCCCTTTATCAAAGATGGTTCCAAGATGTGAGTAGCGGCACTCAGAATTTACAGGTAGACTATCAGTCTGTGGGAAGTGGTGCAGGTGTTGAACGCTTTACTCAAGGACTAGTAGACTTCGGCGCTAGCGATGTGGCGATGAAAGATGAAGAAATTGCCGCCATCAATAGAGGCGTTTATATGTTGCCGATGACAGCCGGAAGTATTGTTCTCGCCTATAATGTGCCGGACGCTCCTGAGTTAAAGTTATCTCGGGAAGTGTATGTTGATATCTTGTTGGGCAATATCACCAACTGGAACGATGAGAGAATTACTGCGGATAACCCCGATGTCACTTTACCTGACTTACCCATTACGGTGGTTTATCGTTCGGATGGAAGTGGAACTACTGGTGTGTTTACCATGCATTTAAGCGCTATTAGTGAAGATTGGAAAAATAGCGTTGGAGAAGGAAAAACAGTACAATGGCCAGTGGGAGTGGGTGCACCCAAGAATGACGGGGTAACGGCTCAAATTCAGCAAACCCCTGGGGCTATTGGTTATGTTGAATATGGTTTCGCCAATACAGCCGGGTTACCGATGGCATCGTTGGAAAACCAGTCCGGTAACTTTATTAAACCCACCGCAGACTCTGCCTCAGCCACCCTCGATGCGGTGACATTACCGGAAAACCTACGGGAATTCATCACCGATCCCCAAGGCGATCAATCTTACCCCATTGTGACATACACTTGGTTATTAGCATACCAAAACTATGATGATCCTGAAAAAGCAAAAGCGTTAGAGGCAACGATTGAATATGCTTTAACAGAAGGTCAGAATATTAGTGGAGAATTAGGTTATATTCCTTTACCTCCTAGTGTGGTTCAGAAAGTTGCTGCACAAGCTGATAAAATCAGTCCAGACTATCAAATTAACGTTCAATAGTCTGAAAGTTTGATGTTAAAAATGCAAGATTGAAGAGGGTTAATTTTTAATTTTGCATTTTTAACAAACAACAGAATTTGTTTTCATTCGTTCTATTAAATATGGTTGCACCAACCCAAGATTTTAGAGACGGAATTCCCCAGTCTCGTTCCAATGCTGAGCGGAAAATTGACAAAGCCTTTGTCTGGCTCACCGAAATTTTAGCATGGGGAATTGTTGCAGTTTTAATTATTATGGCGCTGCCGATTGCGGTACAAGCGTTTGAAGCTTTTAAAGAATTCGGGATTGGATTCTTATTTAATAGCGCCTGGAACCCGGTTGAGGAAAAGTACGGCGCATTTCCGATGATTTATGGAACCCTAGTCAGTTCCTTGATTGCATTATTATTTGCAGTCCCGTTAGGGTTAGGAACAGCGATTTTCTTGAGTGAGGATTTCTTACCGCCAGTCGTCCGCACCGTTTTATCATTCTTGGTCTCACTGCTGGCAGCCATTCCCAGTGTGGTTTATGGGTTATGGGGAATTTTTGTTCTAATTCCGTTCCTACGACCGATTGAAATGTTGGTCTACAAAACCCTGGGCTGGATTCCTTTATTTAGTACCCCCCCTGCAGGACCAGGGATGTTTCCGGCTGGAGTGGTCTTAGCGATCATGATCCTTCCCATTATTACCGCGATCGCCCGAGATTCCCTCGCCAGTTTACCCCCAGAATTGCGTCAGGCTTCCCTGGGTTTAGGGGCAAGCCGTTGGGTAACCATTTTTCGGGTGTTAATTCCAGCCGCATTTTCTGGCATTGTCGGGGGGATTATGTTAGGCCTGGGTCGGGCGATGGGAGAAACCATGGCAGCGACGATGATTATCGGCAATTCCACTCAGTTCAATTTGTCTCTGTTTGCCCCCGCTAATACCATTGCTTCGTTGATGGCAAATCAGTTTGCAGAGGCATCTGGGTTACAGGTTTCGGCGTTAATGTATGCCGGATTGGTGTTATTTATCCTGACGTTGGTGGTTAATATCGCAGCCCAGTGGATTGTGAATCAAGTTCAGGCGAAATATCAATAAGCTGTTTAGACTTAAACCTTTGCTGTTGTCTACATCTGAATGGATAGTTAATCAATTATGTCGAATGCTGTGCAACCGTTGGGGCAACCCAGCGCCCAAAGTTTAGTTCGCGATCGCTCCCGGCCTCGCGAAATCTTTGATATTGTAATGACGGGGGTTTCAGGATTTTGTATTGCCGTTACCCTTGTCCCCCTATTTGCCGTTTTAATCTATGTCTTGATTAAAGGGGCTGCCCGTCTCAATCTCAATTTATTTATACAGTTACCTCCGGCTGCTGGTCAAACCACAGGAGGAATTGCCAGCGCCATTGTCGGAACTATTTTAGTAGTCGCTATCGCAACGATTATTGCTGTTCCGTTTGGGGTGTTAGCAGCGGTGTTTCTGTCTGAATTTGGCGGCGGTAAAGCGGCAGATTGGATTCGTTTCGCTACAAATGTTTTAAGTGGGGTTCCCTCGATTATTGCCGGGATTTTTGCCTACAGTTTAATTGTCTTAGTGACAGGTCAATTTTCTGTCTTTGCTGGGGCAGTGGCTTTGGCGGTTTTGATGTTACCTACGATTGTTCGGACGACGGATGAAGCTTTACAAATTGTTCCCCGAGAAATTCGTTGGGCTTCGGTAGGGTTAGGGGCATCTAACTATCAAACGGTGTTACAAGTGGTGCTTCCCGCCGCATTACCCGCCATTTTAACCGGAGTTACCCTGGCAGTGGCTAGGGCAGCGGGCGAAACCGCCCCCCTCTTGTTTACGGTGGTTTATACCAATAACTGGCCACGGGGTTTATTTGCCCCGACTTTACCGTCTTTAGCTTATTTAGTCTACGAGTTTGCCCGAGGCTTTGACAAAGTTCTCCAAGAATACGCTTGGGCGGCTTCATTAGTGTTAGTCTTTCTGGTTTTAATTGCCAGTATTATTGCCCGCTGGGCGACTCGGCAGAAGAATTTTTAATTCGGGTCAAAATCAACTCAACTTTTATTGTCTTTTATCTACTCTCGATAATGGGGGTTTAACCAATGATGGATTCTGGGTCTCAAACTAAAAAACAAACAGAAACGGTCTTAACGGCAGAAAATCTTGATGTCTATTATGGCAGTTTCAAAGCAGTTCGGGGTGTTTCTCTGGAAATTCCCAAAAATAAAGTCACCGCATTTATTGGGCCGTCGGGTTGTGGCAAAAGTACGATTCTGCGATGCTTTAATCGGTTAAATGATCTAATTCCTGTATTTAAATTAGATGGGGCGGTTAATTATCATGGTAAAAACCTTTATGATCCCGATGTAGACCCGGTAGAAGTCCGGCGACGCATTGGGATGGTGTTCCAAAAGCCCAATCCTTTCCCCAAGTCGATTTATGATAACATCGCCTACGGCTTACGAGTCAATGGTATGGCAAAATCCAAAGCCGAAATGGATGAAGTCGTAGAGCGATCGCTCAAACAAGCGGTATTATGGGATGAAGTCAAAGATAAATTAGGTGAGAGTGGGTTTGCTCTCTCTGGCGGTCAGCAACAACGGTTATGTATTGCCCGTACAGTTGCTGTGAACCCCGATGTGGTTTTGATGGATGAACCTTGCGCCTCTCTTGACCCCATCTCAACATTAGCCATCGAGGATCTCATCCACGAGCTAAAAGAAGATTATACGATCATTATCGTTACTCATAATATGCAACAAGCCACGCGGGTGGCTGATATGACGGCTTTTTACAACGCCAAGGCAGCAGATGGGGGCAAACGCTTTGGATATTTGGTCGAGTTTGATGAGACTCAAACTATCTTCCAAAACCCAGCCGAAGAAGCAACGCAACAATATGTGAGTGGTCGGTTTGGTTAAATTAATCGGGAGTAAGGTTTAGGGTGTAGGATATAGGGTTTATTCTCTTTCCCTCATCACCACACCCTGCCAATGACTAATAACAAATAACCAATGACTCATCCCTCAGACTACGCTTGCTTCATCCATTGTTTCAGGATGTTATCTTTTACCATCCCTTGACGTAAAACTTCAACCAAATACTCTTGGGCTTCTTCCAGGCTAAGACCCTTAACCTGTTCCCGTAGCACTTTTAACTTGAACTGTTGTTCTAAACTTAAGTTTGCGGGAGTTTGCATCGTTATGTCCTCCTATAGTATTCCTGTGTACAAACCAGCAGATGCAAGGCTGGTTTAGTTGTCATACTTTGTTCTTCTATATGTAAATTATCGTAACAAATGCTTGACAATCTGTCCATGATGCACAATTCTAGACTAATTTATTTTGCAAAAGTTTATATTTGCCAAGTTCCCTCTATCATAAAAAGGCAAATACTGATTAATCCTCTGTCGAAAGGAATGTCATGAGGGGGAGTTGGGTGTAGGGTGTGGGATGTAGGGAGAAGGCAGAAGGAACCAGTCTTCCTGCTTCTGATACAGCAGATATTCATCACGAAGTTGTATTCGATACTATCCTTCAAATAACCAATAACCAATAACAAACAACGAATGATGAAAATTGCCATTGCCCAGCTTAACCCCACTGTGGGAGACTTACAGGGAAATGCCCAACAGATTTTGAATGCAGCCCACAAAGCGGTAGAGACGGGCTGTCATTTACTTCTGACGACGGAATTGGCGTTGACGGGATATCCACCGCGAGACTTATTGATGCGTCCCCGTTTTATTCAGGCAACTACTCATCAGTTACAACAATTGGCTGAAACTTTACCCCCTCAGTTAGCGGTATTGGTGGGAACGGTTGAACCTAATCCCCAAGGGCAACAGCAAGGGGAACGATCTCTCTACAATAGTGCGGCATTATTGCATCATGGCACCATTCAACAGTATTTTCATAAGCGTTTATTACCCACTTACGATGTCTTTGACGAAGATCGCTATTTTGAAGCGGGCAAAGAAAGTCACTTTTTTCAATTAACGGTTGATGGCATCACCTCCAAAATTGGAGTTACTATTTGTGAGGATTTATGGAATGATGAAGAGTTTTGGGGACATCAAAAATACCGTTGTAATCCTCTTCAGGAATTAGCCAAACAGAACGTCGATTTTGTGGTGAATTTATCGGCTTCTCCCTATCAAGCTGGGAAGCAAAAATTGCGTCAAGCGATGTTAGGGCATAGTGCCAAACGGTATCAACTGCCAATTATTTATGTTAACCAAGTTGGCGGCAATGATGATTTGATTTTTGATGGATCTAGCTTTGGGTTAAATCGTCCAGGAAAAGTGATTCAATCTTTATCTGCCTTTCAAACAGATTTTGCTTGGGTTGAATGGGATCAACAGCAACAAGATTTTCAAGAAAATGGTAAAAATGAAACCATTGAATCAATCGATCAAGAGATTTGGTTGGCGTTAGTTTTGGGGGTGAAAGATTATGTGCAAAAATGTGGATTTTCTCAAGTTATTTTAGGGCTAAGTGGGGGAATTGATTCCTCTTTGGTGGCGGCGATCGCAGCAGCGGCAGTGGGGACAGAGAATGTTTTAGGGGTATTAATGCCATCTCCTTATAGTTCGGAACATTCGATTCAAGATGGATTAGCTTTAGCCCATAATTTAGGGATTCAAACTCAAATTATCCCGATTGATGGGATGATGAAATCTTTTGATACTGCTTTAGAACCTTTGTTTAAAAATACTGAATTTGGAATTGCGGAAGAAAATATTCAATCCCGAATTCGAGGCACGTTATTGATGGGGATTTCTAATAAGTTTGGTCATTTGTTGCTGTCAACGGGTAATAAATCAGAAATGGCGGTGGGATACTGTACATTGTATGGAGATATGAATGGCGGTTTAGCAGTGATTGCAGATGTGCCAAAAACCAGAGTTTATTCTATTTGTCGCTGGTTAAATCATCACAATAACCGAGAAATTATCCCAGAAAATGTGTTAACAAAACCAGCAAGTGCGGAGTTAAAACCAGGTCAGATGGATCAAGATTCTTTACCCCCTTATGAAATTCTCGATGACATTTTATATCGCTTGGTTGAACAGCATGAATCCCCTCAACAAATTATTGCGGCCGGACATGAACAAACGGTGGTGGAAAAAGTGGTAAAATTAGTGATGCGAGCCGAATTTAAACGTCGTCAAGCCCCACCCGGACTGAAAATTAGCGATCGCGCTTTCGGTACAGGTTGGCGGATGCCGATTGCAAAAATCGTGAGTGAAATTTAAGTGTTGTTAAAAAATACGAGATTTTTATAACAGCTTGTTGCAACGAATTGACGGACTCAAATTATCAGTTTTAAACTACTACTAAAACTGTACAGTCTAGTTTTTGATACAGTGAGGATTGACTCAAACCCGATTTTAATCACGGAGGAACTCAGATGAAATCTGACTCCGATATCAAAGCGTTTACCGACAGCGAGGCCACTCCATCTCAACCTCAGCCTTTTCCTTCCCGGTTACGGCTGTTAATGATTGCCATTGCCAGTTTAGGAGTTGGGGCGATAATTTTAGCTTTCCTTGATCCTGTCAGTGACTATTTGCAATCTAGATTAACTCCCCCTGAAGAACCTGTCATGCCTATCTCAACGCCCATTATTCCTACAAAAGTAACGGCTTTGGGACGGCTGGAACCTCAAGGGGAAGTGATTGAACTATCTGCGCCTTCATTAACAGAAGGGGCAAGAATTGAGGAATTACGGGTTGAGGAAGGAGACTGGGTGAACTCAGGAGAAATTATAGCAGTTTTAGATAATCGCGATCGCCTGCAAGCAGCAGTTCAACAAGCAGCAAAAGAGATTCAACTCAGACAAGCGGAACTTGAACAGGTGAAGGCGGGGGCTAAACAAGGGGAAATTACCGCCCAGCAGGCTGAAATTGCCCGTCTAGAAGCCCAATTACAACGGGAACAACAAGTTCAACAAGCAGAAATTAACCGTTTACAAGCGTTATTAGCGGGGGAAATTGCCACAGAAAAAGCCACAATTGCCCGTTTAAAAGCCGAGTTACGCAATGCCGAAATTGAATATCAACGGTATGAAAGTCTATCCGATGCAGGGGCTATTTCTCAGTCTATTTATGATAACAAACAGATGACCTGGGAAACCACTCAAGAACAGGTTAAGGCAGCGGAAGCCACGTTAAAACAAAAAGTTGAAACGATACAAGAACAAATTCAAGAAGCCAAAACAACGTTAGCCCAAATTCAAGAAACGGGACAGGAACAAATTAGCCGTGCTATTGCGATTTTAGATCAAATTGCCGAAGTTCGCCCGACGGATATTCAAACCGCCCAAGCGGCAATTGAACAGGCAATGGCAACAAAAGAAAAAGCTGAAGCTGAATTAAAATTATCTGTGGTTCGATCTCCGATAGATGCCCAAGTGTTAAAGATTCATGCTTATCCCGGTGAACGAATTAGTAATACAGAAGGCATTGTAGAACTGGGTCAAACAGATCAAATGTATGTGATTGCTGAAGTATATGAAACAGATATTCATCGGGTTAAAATTGGTCAATCTGCAATCATTACCAGTAATGCTTTTTCAGAGGAATTAATGGGAAAAGTAGATCACATTGGATTACAAATTGGTAAGAAAGATGTTTTGGATACTGATCCGGCTGCCGATACAGATGCGCGAGTAGTTGAAGTAAAAATTCGCTTAGATCCAGAGGCTAGTAAAGTGGTCAATGGACTGACTTATTTACAAGTGGATGTCGAGATTTTATTAGAATCATGATTTATAATATTCCTCTAGCTTGGTTACAATTAATTAAGGAAAAAGTAAGATTACTGGTGGCGATCGCGGGTATTAGTTTTGCTGATTTGTTAATGTTTATGCAGTTTGGCTTCCGAGATGCTTTATTTGATAGTGCGGTTATTTTTCATAGTAAATTACAAGGGGATATCTTTTTAGTCAGTCAACAATCGAATGCGTTAATTGCGATGAAAAGCTTTCCGCAAAAGCGATTATATCAAACTTTGGCATTTGATGGTGTAGAATCAATTAGTTCAATCTATCTTGACTTTGGCTTTTGGAAAAATCCAGAGACTCGGCGAACTCGTCAAATTATGGTGATTGGATTTGATCCGGCTGATTCTATTATTAATTTACCGGGTGTAAGGGAAAATCAAGATTTAATTAAGTTAGAAGATGTGGTTTTATATGATCAAGCTTCTCGACCGGAATATGGGCCGGTAGTTGAGTGGTTTAATCAGGGAAAAACGGTAACCACAGAAATTCGCGATCGCCAAGTAACGGTTAGGGGATTATTTACAATTGGGTCTTCTTTTGGGGCAGATGGTAATTTAATTACCAGTGATTTAAACTTTTTAAGAATTTTTGATAATCGCATTCCAGGATTAATTGATATTGGGGTGATTAAAACTGAACCCGGAGCCAATATTGAGGTTATAATTCAAAGCATGAGAGATTATTTACCTCAGGATGTTTTGATTTTATCAAAAGAAGAGTTAATGAGTTTTGAGAAAAAATATTGGCAAGAAAGTACTGCTATTGGGTTTGTATTTTCTTTGGGGGCAGCGATGGGATTTATTGTCGGAATTGTAATTGTTTACCAGGTTTTGTATACAGATGTGGCGGATCATTTACCGGAATATGCCACCTTAAAAGCGATGGGATATAGTGATTATTATTTATTAGTTGTGGTGTTTCAGCAAGCCTTAATTTTAGCAATTATTGGCTATTTACCAGGATTATTGGTCGCAAATGGACTTTATAATTTAGCCCGAGGGGCAACCGGTTTACCGATGATTATGACTGCCGAAAAAGCAATAAACGTGTTAATTCTAACGATTATAATGTGTTGTGTTTCAGGAGCGATCGCCATTCGCAAGTTACAAGATGCTGACCCGGCAGATATTTTTTAAAGAAATAGGGAACAGGGAACGGGGAACAGGGAACAGAGAAGAGAAAAAGATGCCTTTTTTCAACCAATAACAAATAACCAATAACCCATGACTAAACCTGTTGTTTCAATTCAACATTTAAATCATACCTTTGGTAAAGGCAAACTGGCTAAACAAGTTTTATTTGATATTCACTTAGAATTGCAAGCGGGAGAAATTGTGATTTTAATGGGGCCGTCAGGTTGCGGGAAAACTACCTTACTAACCTTAATGGGAGGATTAAGAAATGTACAAACGACATCAAAATTAACAAGTTTAAAAGTATTTGGTGAAGAATTAAAAGGTGCAAGTCAACGTCAGTTAGTGAAAGTTCGTCGTTATATTGGCTATATTTTCCAAGCCCATAATTTACTCAATTGTTTAACCGCAAAACAAAATGTGATGATGTCAATGGAACTTCATTCTCAGGTTTCTAAAAAAGTGATGCACCAAAGAGTAAAAAGTATTTTACAAGCCGTTGGACTGGGAGAACATATTGATTATTACCCTGAAAACTTATCCGGTGGGCAAAAACAAAGAGTCGCCATTGCGAGGGCTTTAGTCAGTCATCCTCGATTGGTTTTAGCAGATGAACCCACAGCCGCGCTGGATAGTCAGTCCGGTCGAGATGTGGTCGAAATTATGCAGCATCTTGCCAAAAATCAGGGTTGTACGATTTTATTAGTGACCCATGATAATCGGATTTTGGATGTTGCAGATCGGATTATTCAAATGGAAGATGGTCGCTTAATTGAAGCAAACACTTCAGTCATGGAGTCCATGAAGTTTTAGGGTACTTTTCCTCGGTTATTCCAGAAAAGATCCCCGAGAATTTCCCTTAATTTTTAGTGGCTTGAGCCATCTTTTTTACAGCTTTCTGCCTTTTGGCTTTTGCAGAAGATTTCTTGCGCTTGCTTGCGGGTATAGAACTAGCAGTATCCACTGTCGTACCAGGAGTTTGACGGGTCGTACGGAAGGTGACATTCATGCCTTCATTGGATTGTTCTAAGACAAGTAAAGGTGTGGGTTTGGCTTTTTGATCCCATTCAATATGAACAATTCTTCCCTGAATGGTTGGCTGCCAAGTATCATGATCTTCTGTGGGACTGAGATAGGTTTCGAGACAATCAATAATTTGATTAATGGTTGCAGAAGTCGCTTGAGTGGGCAGTTTCATTAAACGAATTTGAATCCGGAATAATACCCGCTTTTTACTGGTTCTGCCTTCACCAGTTTCATATTCCACATCAAAAATTGAATCCACTTGTCGGCCGGTTCCTGCGGTTCCTTTTTCCCCAACAGCCGCTTGGGTTGGACGCAATGCCAAGGCAATTTGCTGCTTGACTTTCATTTTAATTTGGACAATAATCGCATAGTGAAAAACATCCTCTGCCATTCTCATCCGCAGGTAATCCAGGTTAAACTCACGGGAATGAATTAAGTCTGGATTTTTTTCCATTTTAGAAATGCTAGCTAAGGCGAGTTTGTATTTTTTGTGAAGCTCTTTATTTCTAAATTTCTCAATTTTGAGCTGCTTATCAATGTCATGGGTTTTGAATTTAAACACAATTGCCAGTACAAAAATCAAGAAAAGGAGTAAACCAGAGGTTCCCATCCAAATCGTTTCAGGAGTCAGTTTGGATAGATTATCCTGAAGAGAATTTTGGGGGGTGGGGGCTTGGGCTAAAGTGGTTTCTGTTAAAATAGTGGGTTGAGACATAGGTGGTAACTGATAGAAAAGCTAACGGATTTGAAAATGTGTTCTCAAGCTAGAATAAGGATAATGACAGATATAGGGTTTAACACCATTCTCAATGATAAATCAGGGAGGTCTACTCAAAATGATACCAAATTTATTTAGCGAATCTATCACCCCAGATCACAGCTCCTGAAGAGATTGTTGATGCTTCACTGATTCTGTTGCCTAACAGTGGGGTAAAAGCATTAAAAATTACAACAATATTATCGATGCTGTCTGTATTTTCTCGAATATTTGTTAAAGAAAGTATCTTGAATCAGGAGAATTACGGATCAAATTAGCCGAATGATTCAAAAAGTTGATTAAAATATCATTAGACTGAAAAGAATTTTTAAGATTAGTATTGCCTTGTGAGTTACGAACCCCTACATCACAAATATCGTCCTCAAACCTTCGGACAATTAGTCGGACAGGATGCGATCGCTACCACTTTAACCAACGCTATCCGTAACCGTCGCATTGTCCCGGCTTATCTGTTTACCGGGCCACGAGGCACGGGAAAAACCTCAAGTGCGCGAATTTTAGCCAAATCTCTCAACTGTTTATCCGCTGCTGAACCCACAGATCAACCCTGTGGCAGTTGCGAAGTCTGCCGAGGCATTACCAACGGTTCAACTTTAGATGTGATTGAAATTGATGCCGCCAGTAACACCGGAGTTGATAACATCCGGGAATTAATTGAACGGGCGCAATTTGCCCCAGTACAGTGTCGTTACAAAGTCTATGTGATTGATGAATGCCACATGTTGAGTGTGGCGGCCTTTAACGCTTTGCTGAAAACCTTAGAAGAACCCCCAGATCGGGTGGTGTTTGTCCTGGCGACCACTGATCCGCAACGGGTGTTACCCACGATTATTTCTCGCTGTCAACGGTTTGATTTTCGCCGCATTCCCTTAACTGCGATGGTGAACCACTTACAAATGATTGCGGAGAAAGAACAGATTGATATTACCTCGGCAGCAGTGCAAATGGTGGCCCAAATTGCTCAAGGGGGACTGCGAGACGCGGAAAGCTTGTTAGATCAACTCAGTTTACTGTCTGGAGAAATTACAGTAGAACGGGTGTGGGAGTTTGTGGGGGCGGTTCCGGAACAGGATCTGTTGACGTTGTTGCAGGCGATCGCCAACCCAGATAGTACGGCAATTTTAGATCAAACTCGTGCCTTGTTAAACCGAGGACGAGAACCGTTAATGGTGTTGCAAAATCTGGCAGAATTTTATCGAGATTTACTGATTGCTAAAACGGCTCCCCAACGGTCTGATTTAGTTAAACTCACCCAATCGACTTGGAAACAGTTGTGTGAATTGGCTCAACATTGGGAAATTAATTGGATTTTAGCAGGAATTCAACACCTGCAAAAGAGTGAAGTTCAGGTGAAAAATACCACCCAACCTCGGTTATGGCTGGAAGTCACTGTCTTGGGTTTATTGCCCACACCTCACACCCCACATCCTACTCCCCACACCCCACATCCTACACCCACGTCAGAACCCCCACTAGCAGCGCCAGCACGACCCGTTGAGGCGCAAACCCCTAAAAAACCAAAAGCCGATCTCCCACAAGCCTCAGCCCCCTTAGCCGCTGACTTAGGGAATATTTGGCAGCAGGTTCTTCCCCAAGTGAAGCCATTTGGGACACAAGAAATGTTTCGGCAACATGGACGTTTATTATCATTTGACGCTCATTCTGCTTGTGTTGGAATTCGTTCTCAACCGTTGTTAAAAATGGCGCAAGATAAGGTGAGTAATTTGGAAGCGGCTTTTCAACAGGTGTTTTCCCATCCGGTTAAAGTGCGCTTGGAAGTGGGAAATCAACCCAAACCAGACAGTGAATCTTCACCGCAGCCAAATCATCATCAAGCCTCAGACTCTCAAACAGATGGGGATTTTGTTTCCACTGTCTCTTTGCCCTCGTCAGAACCCCCCCTAGAAGGGACACAAGGGGAGTCTGCACCGCCTCCTGAACCGGAGATTCCAGCAACTGTTCCTCCTTCCCCGGAGTCTCCTGCAACGTTCTCAGAAGCCGTACCTTCTCAGGATGATACAGAAGCCGTGGCGATCGCAGCGCAAAAACTAGCGGATTTTTTTCAAGGAACAGTAATAGACTTACCAAAAGAAATCCCAGCTACGATCCCTTCTGTACCTAAACCTGTAATTGAACCGCCGCCGGATGACTTGGATATTCCATTTTAAGTTCAACAGAGACTGCTGATCAAAGAAAACATTGAAATGCTGTATCGTCAGTTACTGAATTTATGATAAGTTTCTTTTTTAACCGCAATAGAAACTTATTACCAAAGAAAACATTGAAATATCGTATCGTATATGACTAAAATAATGATAAGTTTTGTAAACCTAGTTAAGGTTACTTAAGATCAGTCATGCCATTTACCATTGATTCAGCTCGTGGCATTTTCCCCAGCACGTTAGCGGCTGATGTTGTTCCCGCTACCATTGCTCGGTTCAATCAGCTCAATGCGGAAGACCAACTCGCTCTAATTTGGTTTGCCTATTTAGAAATGGGTAAAACCATCACCATTGCCGCGCCCGGTGCAGCAAATATGCAGTTTGCCGAAAATACCCTCAATGAAATTCAGCGGATGACTCCTCTGCAGCAAACCCAGGCGATGTGTGATCTTGCCAACCGTTCTGACACTCCTGTTTGTCGTGCCTACGGAAGCTGGTCTCCTAACATTAAGCTGGGGTTCTGGTATGAACTTGGAAACTTGATGGAACAGGGAGTAGTTGCTCCCATTCCTGAAGGCTATAAGTTGTCTGCCAATGCTAACGCCGTGCTGGTCACGATTCAAGGACTTGATCCTGGTCAGCAAATTACAGTTTTGCGGAATTGCGTGGTTGACATGGGCTTTGATACCAGTAAACTAGGTAGCACCGCTCGGGTCTCCGAACCTGTTGTGCCTCCTAAAGAAATGTCTCAGCGCACTCAGGTAAGGATTGAAGGTGTGACCAATTCCACGGTAGTGGAATACATGAACAACTTAAATGCCAACGATTTCGATGCCTTAATTGCCCTGTTTGAACCGGATGGTGCGTTACAACCCCCCTTCCAAAAACCGATTGTTGGTAAGGATAATGTCCTGCGGTTTTTCCAGGAAGAATGTCAAAACCTGAAGTTAATTCCGGAACGTGGAGTAGAGGAAGCTGCCGAAGATGGTTATACTCAGATTAAGGTCACTGGAAAAGTCCAAACGCCTTGGTTTGGCGGCAATGTCGGTATGAATATTGCTTGGCGCTTTTTGCTGAATCCCAATAACAAGATTTTCTTCGTGGCGATTGATTTATTAGCCTCTCCCAAAGAACTATTAAATCTCGTCCGCTAGAACAACCTTGAGTCAAAGTCAATTCAGCAAATAGCAAAAAGTAAGTGAGTGTTCTTTAACAGAGAATGCTCGCTTCTTTGTTAAAGTTTAACGTCCGAAATGAAATGAGTGAGATTAATTGGTCTGAAAGTGAAAAACAAGTCGCACAGGAGGCTTTTAAGAAAGCTTACAAGCGAGAAATTAAAAGTTTAATTGCAGAAGTGAGACAGAAGTCATCTGAAATCACTGAAATTGATGAAGTTTGGAAATTACATGATTTCTTAAGCGCTAGAAGGCATGAAATCGATGGTAAGTATGATTATCAATATTCAGCTCTTGTTTTCATCTTTGCCCGCTTGCTTAACGAAAAGTGGCTCAGCTTAGAGGAATTGCAGGATCTAGAACGAGATAAGTTAGTTAAGATCACTGCTCTGGCTCGGATGTCAGGATAATTAGCTTAATCACTAACTGGGTTTACTCATTTTGAGTAGAATACCCAGTTAGGGATTTAATGAAAATATTTGTTGCGTAAGTTGCCTAAAAGTTAATCTAATATGAAATACGGAAAGTGATGCTACAGATTAATCTTCTCGTCTCTCGCCCCCTTTTTTCAAGGGGGGATGTCTTCTCATTAAATGCACGCAAATATTAAAGGATTTCATATAACACTCGCTTAATTATGGCAAAATCCCAAAATAAGTTAGATGAGATAACTTAGTAAGAAGAAAGAGAAAATATTCATTAAATTGCGGTGAAATTCTTTAGTTTTAAACAGCTCATCATTGTAGCGCTGATTTTTTTTGGGGTACTGAGTGGAGTCAGAGGCTTTGAAACCCAGTCTGTTGAAGCTTCTTCTAATACTCAGTTAGAATTTCGGGTTCGGCAACTTGAGTCTCAACTTTCCCGGTTAGAATCTCAATTCAATCGTTTGAGTACGGCATCTTCTACCAGTCCGATTATACAAGTTGAACCTGATGAAGTGGAGAGCAACACAATTGAATCAGAAGGGAGACAAAATTGGGTTTCGGGTGATCCGATGTTTGATCGATTGGCAACTTTAGTGATTGAATTAAAACAGGAGGTTCAGGATTTACAACAACGAATGCAGCAGCTAGAATCTGGAAGATAAAGCGTTAGAATCCTATTCATATAGATACTACCTTTGAACTACAATCTGCTCAAAGGTAGGACTGCTCGCAAAACACAGACAATAGATTAATCGAAATTTACGAAATGCCTTGAGAGTAAACGTAAGCTACATAAAAGTTGATGGCGAGTAATAAAATTGCCCAAAAAGCTCGGAAAGTATAAGGAGGTTTACTAGATTGATCACTCATTGCTTTTCTTGATATAGGTTGATAACCCAACCTAGTATATATCATAATGAAGCAACTTGGAATCCTTCACAAGTTAGATATTGGGAAAGAAGCAGCGGCGAAGCCCTCACTCTCTTCATCCCAAGGCTCACGTCAGTTGAAATAGCAGGGTCATCTGCTTAATTCATTGAATGGGACTATAATTCACAAGCTTGAATCCGAGCATAAAATAAGTTTCTGGCTTCAATTTCCTGAGAAGTGAGTTTCAGAGAATTAGGGGAAATCAGTTGATAACCGGGTTCTTGTTCCATGCCATCTTCAAGTCGATTGAGGCGGGGAAGATGGCCTTTGGGTGCGTCCAAAGAATAAAGTAACTGATCATTGGATTTCCAAGTTTCTTTACTATCTTCTTGGGTTTGTATCCAGCGAACTAAATCACTAAATTGTATATATAAATTCGGGTCGTACTGTTTGATGAACTCTTCTTCTAGGTTATTGCCAATTTCTGTGTAAATTTCTTGCTGAATTTTCAACCCAAATCGGCTCGCCGATTTTTCAGACCACAGTTGATTAACTGTTTGCAAATCTGAACAATTTAAATTTTTAATTGAACTGCGATCTAAATTTCCTTCAGCGTTCCGATTAGCGATATCTAACAGCACTTTATAGGTTTGCTCATCGGCGGATTGCCATTTTTTTTCTTGAAGTAATTTTTCTAATTGTTGCATTTCAGGGATTTTGCGCCTACAGTTTTGTTTCTCAGACAACAAATCAATTTCAATTAAAACTGTTTCATCTTCTATACTCTGAACTTCCAAGGTTCCACTGCCTTTGTCAACAATCGTTTTAATTTTTTCTGCAATTTTATTAAACTCGGAGGGATCTTGACCCGCTTCTGATGAGGGAGTTCTTCTGATTTTATCCCCTTCCCGAATCATTTGATGACAGATTGAACCGGGCAATGCATTAATTTTTAAATCGACTGGATCAACCCGAATATTTAACTTTCCAAAGTAACCATTTATATCTTGATTGCTAGCAAGAGAAGTGTTAGATATGTCAAACAAATCTCTATAAAATCCTAAAATATCTCGGCTGTTCGAGCCAATATACTTCAATAAGTTGACATTGGTTAATGTACCGTATACTGTAATAATCGAGCCAGCAATAATGCCTGAAACAAAGGCAGGAACAGGTTTAAAAGCTTGTCCGAGGCGAGTTTCTGTTTTTGAAGAGGAGTTGATGTTTTTCATGCTGAGGCTAGAGTAGACGCAATGATGAAATTAGAATCAGCATCATTTTGCAAGTAGACGAGTCTCCAATCCCTCTCATTTTTTAGAAATGAAGTGATTGCTGATTGAATCACTCGGTTTCTCATATTAACCATCGATATGATTGCCTAAATCATTTTCACCATGCCTGCTGTTAAAAGATATTCTTATTTTACCGGGATGAATTCAGTTTGACCATGCTCAACCTAAAAATAGGTCCCCAAGATTGTCTATCTTGATGAGCGATGGAGATCAGAAGTCATCAGTATAGGTAAGAACTGAAACCAGAATACCATAATAGGGAGGTTCATCCACCCATCCCAAGGAAATGCAGAATCTTCTCAAATCCAACCTGGCGGTCTGGTCTATCTTGTTTTGAATATCAATAATGATTCATTAATTTGTATTAATCACTGCTCAAAAATTAAGTATAGTTTTAATCAAATTGTGCTTTTAAATGTTGTTCCTGTTGTTTGACGGCTGCCATTAATTCCGCATTTTGTAGAATTACCCCCACTTGATTATTAAAAACTTGCATGTATCTTTGATCGCTTTGATCAAAACTCACTTGATATAATTCAGGCACGGGTTGATCCACTTTTAAATAAATTTCAGTGGGTTTATTCGATTTCTTTTTATTCACTAATTGAGTGACTGCAATTAATTCTCCATCGGGATTCCAGACCGGCATACACAGTAAACTACAAGTTCGATATCCTGTCTGTTGATCCATTTTTTGTGCCGTTTCAGAGTCAGGATATTCATATAAATCATAGGGAATATTGAGGGGAACTCCCATTTGAGCGACTTTCCCCACATATCCGGCCCCAATGGGGACTCGAATTTCCCGTTCTGATCCATCTTCAAATACCAATTTTGTCCACAGTTGTTGATGCTGGCGATCCACTAACCATAAAGTACTGCGATCGGCTGTCATCAGTTCTTTGGCAGCATTCATCACTCGCTGAAGAATTTCATCAATTTCAGGACTGCTTTGATTAATTGAACGGGTGGCTGCCATTAATGCCGCAGCAACTCGTTGTCCTTGAGCCGTTTTATGATAGGAACAAAAACTCTCTAAAATCATCCGAATTAACGGTGCATTTTCTGAAAACTGTTGTTCATCTTCTAACACAAAACCATTGGGATCAATTTTATCAATTAAAGTTGCCTGGGAGTCGTATGAAGGCTTGAGTTTATTAATCACTTGAACAACAGCGATTAAATCTCCCAGTTCATTCAACAAGGGAAAAGCCAACATCGAATAGGTGCGATAGTTATTTTTTTGATCTTGTTCTTTGGCAATCACAGAACGGGGATCGTCATAAAAATCATAGGGAATATTAATCACCTGCTTTTTGGCAGCCGCTTCTCCTACAATGCCTTGATTGGCTGGCACTCGAATTTCTAGAGATCGTCCTTCTTCTGTTTCCGCAATAATTGACCAAAACTCTTTTCGTTCAACATCAAATAAAAAAATCGTGGTTCGATCTGCATTCAAAGATTTACCAATTTTGAGGGTAATTGATCGTAATGTAGCGTTTAAAATATCATCAAATCCTTGACCATCCATCACTTGATTGAGCATGGCTAAGGTTTGACTAATCATCTGTTTCGGGGAATTTTCAACCTGTTCTTTCAGGGCTTCAAACTGTCTGGCATTTTGTAATGCAACTCCCACTTGGGAATTAAAAATTTGCATATATTTTTGACTATTGGCATCAAAACTTGCCTCAAAACATTCAGGGGGTTCTGGCCAATCATCCGGGTCATATTCCGGGAATTCTCCTTGTTTACGTTTATTGATTAATTGAGTCACACCTAACAACTCCCCGTCTGGACTCCAAATCGGCATACAGAGTAAACTACAAGTTCGATATCCCGTTTTTTGATCGGTTTTTTGAGCTGTTTGAGAGTTCGGATGGTTATAAAGATCAAAGGGAATATTTAAAGGCTTGTGAGTCAGTGCCACCTGACCCGCAAATCCTTCTCCAATTTTGATGCGAATTTCTTGATTCACTCCATTTTTAAATAATATTTTTGTCCATAATTCTTGTGTTTTTTGATCGACAAGCCATAAAGTACTACGATCCGCATTCATTAACCTTTTTGCTGCTTCCATGACTCGTTTAATGATTTCTTCGGAATCAAGGGTACTAAAAGAAACCGATTGTGTGGCTTTCAGTAAGGCTTCAGAGGCTTGAATTTTTTGGGTGAGTTTATAACTGTCATAACAACTTTCGAGTAAATGTTGAATGGCGGGCGCATATTGTGATAAGTTGTGTTGATCTTCTGCGGTAAACCCCTGCTGGTCAACTTGCTCGATAAAAGGTAAATCAGTTCCCTTAATCACTTTTAATTTATTAGCTAAATGCAAAAAAGCAAACATACTTTTGCGCTCATTGAGCAACGGAATTGTTAATTGATTATAAATTCGGTAACCTGTGCGTTGAGTATAATTTGCTGCCACTTCAAAATACCAATTTTCTGACAGATGGGGGGGAAGATTTACGGCTCGTTTAAAAATGGTTACTCGTGCCGCTGTTTGATTATTGGCTAAGATCTGAATTTTAGTTAATTGATGACTATTGGCTCTGGCACTAATTGACCAAATTTCATTCTTATTTTTATCAATTAAATAAATTGTGAGATCATCTACATTCATTAACTCAACTAATTTTAAGACAATTTCTCCTAAAATTTCATAGAGAATATCATCAAATTCTTTGCCATCCATATCCCGCAATAGAGAAAATAGTTTTTTCTCCTGATCAACCATAATTTGATTGAAGTTTGGCCGTTGAGCTTGTAATGCTTTCTCCAGCCATTTTTGATCAAAAACTGAACGATAAATTTGATTATAGACTTGAATAGTTTGCTGTTTTTTAACGACTAAACCGGATAACTGTAATTCTCGTTGCTCATAGCTATCCTGAGATAAAACCGAAGTATTTCGTAAAATTTTTTGATAATATTGTAGTCGAGAAATAATGGTAGCATTCGGTTTCAGTAAGCGATCTCGAATCGTTCTGAGGTGGGATGGCTCATCTTGAGCTTCCCAATTTTCTAAGATTTTTGTTTGAACTAATTCCTCAACTAAGTCTTCAACTTTAACAATAGATAATTGCTGAAATGCAGTATTATTTTGAGCTTTTTTTTGAATGATGTTACATAGTTTTTGGGTGAGAAAAGGTTGACCTCCTGTCCATTTTAAAATAGATTCCATAACGGTTTGAGGGTGACTGACAAAACCACTCAAGCCTTGAATTAAGGGTTGAACTTCATTCAGTTGAAATCCTTGTAATTCGATGGCATGACCTACATTAAATGGGGTGCAAGTTCGATCTTGAATTAAATCTGAGGGGGTGGCAACGCCAAACAGTGCAAAGGTTAAGACTTCATACTCTTCACAGTTGCGAATAAATGCAAAAAAGTCATCCGTATTAAAATTAAGACTGAGAATACTATCAATTTCATCAATGAAAATAATAATCTTTCCAGGAATAGACTCAATTAAGAGTTCTAATAATTCACTAAAGCGTTGAATGGGAGAAATAAATTCGCGATCGCGTAACCAATATTTTAACTGAATCGGTAAGCGAAAACGACTGACTAACCGCCGCATAATTCCAGCATACCATTGATCGGGTGTGATATCTTGTGAACCAATTTTTGTTAAATCCACTGCGGCACAAGCAAACCCTTCTCGTTGTAATTGATGCATGACTCGCACTCGTAAACTGGTTTTTCCCATTTGACGAGAGTTGAGAACATAACAAAATTCTCCGGCTTTTAAGGCTTGATAAAGTTGCTGATCGGCTTGTCGAATAACATAAGTGGGTGCATCTACAGAAAGATGTCCGCCCACTTTATAATTCAGGTTCATTGTTGATTGGATCAAAATATCTTTGGTGTACAATTGACGGTTAATTTCAATCATTTAAGAAGATGGCGTGAGACGATGATAAAAATAATCGCGGTAGAGGTCAAAACGAGGGATAACATGATCGGCTTGTAAATGAACGAGTCCCATACTATGTAATTTAAAGGCAAAAATTGGTTTTAATTCCACTGGACTTTGTTGCGTCACCACCTGATAAAACGCCTCTGCTAATTCAGGATGTTGCTGTAAATTCCATAAATGTCGCCGTAAATGATCGCTATAAATTCCAGCTTCTGTTGAGGCAGTTTGAAGCAGTTCTGATAAAGTCAGTTGCTGCCGAACAATATGATAAAAGGCTAACCGCACTAAGTAAGGATGTCCGCCCATTAATTGCATTAAGTCTTGGATTTCGATTGAGGTTAAATGTAAGCCATGACGCTGAGCTAAATCATCCACTTGTTCGGGTGTAAATTCCGGTAAATGAATCGGTAAACCGACATTAAAGGGAGATTGATTAATATCTAAAGGGATGTAAACTTCCGTAGAGTGTACAATCACTAATCGGAGTTTTTGCCACAGTTCACTATCGGGATCACCATAACCGGCTTCTTCATACCAAGCCCGTAATAAACTAAAGAAATCATCGGCAATTTTAGGATATTGAAATACCCGATCTACTTCATCTAATCCGAGTACTAAAGGGGTTTCGCTTTCCGGCAACAAACAATCTTCAAAAAAGGCGGTACAGTTATCTTTACTGCCGAAGGTTTCTGTCCAGTAATCCTCAACTAAATAGGATAAACGTAGCTTCCGCGCCACACGGGCACAAAACCAACGTAACAGTAAATTTAAGTTAGCAAATACTCCTTTATCAGCGTGTTGAAAACTCAACGGAACTGCGCGATAACCTTGTTCCCTGGCATGATCGAGTATTCTCGCCATTAAAGAAGTTTTTCCCATTTGCCGGGGGGCTTTTAAGCGAATTAATGCCCCTGGATGCAGGATTTCTTGATAACATTGGGATTCATAGGGATTGCGTCGAATATAAAAGGCAGATTCTAAACGAACTTGACCTTTGGGTAGCTCCGGTTCAGCTACAGGTAAAGGGGAAGGAATATCCACTGCAATTAACGGAGTGGGGGATACAGATACCAAGGCATCAACTGGATTCAATGTTGTATTAATTTCCCGTTCCCATTCTTCAATCCCAACGGTTTTCCATTCTTCCCAACAAGGAATGGCATCCCGCTGTCCAGTCCATTCCACATTATTAGATAAAAAGTTAAGAATTTCTTGGATAATAATTGGAGTATCCCCTGCCGATTTCCACTCCCGCTGACAGGTTCCTAGTAGATAATTACGGAGGTCATGATTGAAGGGAAGTGTTGCCGGACAATTCACCCGAATAGGTAAAATAATTGGGGGAAAATTCAGCAGCGGATTCTGTCTATCTTTGGCTTTTCTCAACTGTTCAATCACAATTTCACTCATTGCCGCCTGAGGAGATAGCAGCAAAATTAAATAGTTGCAAAACTCTAATGCTTGATCAATTTGAGATAACCAAGCTGTATCCGCATCCGACAAAAAACTTGGATCTTTACCGATAGCAATGGTGCGGACATGATGTCCGGCTAAAGTAATCGCTTCTTGCAATTGTTGGGCAAGGTTACTGTCCGGTTCATGGTGATAATAGTTAATTAAAACATTTTGAGAAGACGGATAAAATTGAATCCTGCGTTCAACTGCACCTTTAATCGTTTTTTTAGTAACTTTTTCACCCAAGGTCTCAGAAATTTTTCTCCATAGTTTATAAGCAACATTTCGCTCAATATATTGAGCATTGAGGGGACTGATCTCACTATAAGTTTTTCCAGCCCAAGAGCCAATAAAAACTTCTCTTTCTAGGTCATTGAGGTGCTTCTCCTGTTTGGCGTAAACTAAGCGATCTACAAAATATAATGCTTCTTGAGCATTCATGATGGTTTGAGGGCTACATAGATAGTTTTAAGGATCGGACGGATAGATTTTACACAGATAAACCTCCATCGTAAAATTTGTGATTTTATTTTATGTAAAATTCACGAATTAAGTGTGATTCAAATCACAGAAGCTTTTTCAGTTCAGTATTTTCTCTAAGTCCCAAGGGATATGATTAGATGATTTATGATAATTTATGAGGTTCTCTGAAGCTAATCATGTCATTTAAATTATCAAACCAATTCGTAATTATACGGATGACTAAACATGCTTTTAAGTCATGAGATTTTATGGTTTGCAGCAAAAAAATTCTAGATTAAACTGTAGATAAGTCTATCACCCTCATATTCATCATCGCACTAGAAACTGGAGTCAAACTCATGTATTATCCAACTCAGTCAGCCTTGATCTATCGTTGTATCCAACGCTTATTAGTTTGCTATCGCCAGCAATATTCTCATGCCAAGCTTGATGCCTTAGAACTGATCAGTTCTATTGCTAACTTCACCCTCCGTAAAATTACCGAAAGTGATGCCCCCTATCACAATGTTGAACATACCGTATTGGTTACATTAGCCGGACAAGCAATTCTGGAAGGCAAATTAATTCAAGAAGGCGACGTTTCCCCTGAAGATTGGTTGCAAACTATCATTTCTTTGCTGTGTCATGACATCGGCTATGTTAAAGGCATCTGTCGTCAAGATCAACCCAGCAATCGACTGTTTACCACCGCCACCGATCAACAGATGCTGTATCTCCCCCCTGACGCAACCGATGCTAGCCTCACGCCCTATCATGTGGACCGGAGTAAACGGTTTGTGGAAGAAACCCTCAGTCAGTATCGAGGGATAGATATTGATCGGTTGAAACAGAATATTGAACTCACCCGTTTTCCAGTTCCACCTGATCCCCTTTACCAAGATACTATCCACTATCCTGGACTGGTTCGCGCTGCTGATTTAATTGGCCAACTGGCTGATCCAAACTATTTGCAGAAAACAACCGCTTTATTTCAAGAGTTTGAAGAAATTGGCGTTCACCAACAATTGGGGTATGACACCCCTGAAGCGTTACGACTCGCTTATCCTGAGTTTTTCTGGAATGTTGTGTATCAATATATTCAAACGGGATTAAGATATTTAGACGTGACTTTAGCCGGTCAAACCCTTGTCAATGATTTACATCGCAATTTATTTATGGCTGAAGCGGAACGCAGAACCACAAGTTATCCTCATTTAAAAGCTGTTTCTTCTACCCCCTCTCTGCTGAAAAAAAAGAGAAAACCTTTAGTGACATCTTGTTGAGTCGGCATTAACCCTTTTGGTTGGGTTAACACTGTACAGAGAACAGCCATTTCATTCCCCTAAATCAGAATAGAAAATTGCAGATTTCAGCATTGAATCGCCACACTGAAGTTGATACAGTTTATCCCAGATATCTGTTGAAGTGACTATCAGTTGAAATCTATTTTGAAGCGGATATGACTACCATCGACATTTTACCATTCGATCCTCAGGATGATGTCTCTTTAACTCTCACTCCCGATCCGAGTGGTATTCCCCGTTTACTTGCCACTGAAGCGCCTGAAAATATCGCTTTGTTCCAAGGACAACTGACTCAATATCCTGAAGGAATCTGGACTTTAGGGGGTGATGATGTGGTTTTTGGAACATTTGATAATGAACGAATTTTACCCAATCAAGGACAAGATACCGTCTATGGCGGAGGCGGAGATGATGAAGTCTTCGGTGGACAACAAAATGATGAAATTTATGGGGAAGACGGCAAAGATTTTCTTCGGGGCGATCGCGATCAGGATATCCTTTTAGGAGGATTAGAAGACGATCATCTCTTCGGCGGTAAAGAAGATGATCAACTGTTTGGCGATGAAGGCAGCGATATCCTTTCTGGTGATTTAGGGATTGACCAATTAACCGGCGGTTCCCAACGAGATTTCTTTATTCTCAGAACAGATGAAGCCGGATTTGATCCCAATCAAATTGATGTGATTATGGATTTTGATTGGTTTAATGATGGGGATAAAATTGCCCTCACCGATGGTTTAACTGAAGCTGATTTAGATTACAACCAATTCATCGATTATGAAGGAGATGGTTTGGTGAATGATACTATTATTGCCATTGCCGCCACCCAACAAATTTTAGGGATTGTTTTAAATGTGGATGATTTTGTCCTGCAAGATCAATTTATTGCCGTTGAAGAATTAGTTTTATAGCGCTAGAAGTCGCTACCGTTTGTCTCCCCGTCATCTTATGTAGCAAATATTAAAGGATTTAATATTACTGATGAATCGATTTACTAAATAGGGTTAAATATACACCGAATAGGGAAATAAATAATGCAATCCAACTCAGAAAACTTAAACGTTCTGAAAAAATAATCCCGGCTTCAAGAACGGTGAAAGCCGGTTCAAGGACGAGAAATAAAGCCACAAAGTTAGCGGATAATTTATCCAAGCTATAGACGACAAGACCCTGACCAATAGTATTTTAAGTTTTTGGGGCTGTAGATATCTGGACTAATAGATAGGGTAGATTTAATAAATTGGTCAATTCTCTCCAATCTTTCTTGTTCGGATAGACCATAGATGCCATATAGCATCTGCAAGCATTGATCAATATCTTGTTCTGTTAGCATCTTTAGGCAGGACAAAAGTTGTCAAAAGGGTCAGGGAAAGAGTTTGATAGAAATTACCTCAAAATCCACAAACTTTCATGAAATAGATTAACCAATTTCGCGTTAAATTACTACCCTATCTGGGAACTGAATGGGTACGCTATTGCAGCCGTGCTGTACTAGATGGTGACAGCAGACTCAACATACACGGTGGGTTCTTTCATGGAAAATTTCAGACCATAATCCATCAGTTTTTTTGATATGGATTCATTAGCTACGATTATTAACTGTCTGCGAAACTCTTGAGAATTATCCTGGGAACCTAACACGCAGAAACTAACTTGGGCACGAACTCCTCCCCCATTTTCTTTGGTTAAAAGTCTGACACTGGTACCATTAGGATCGATTCCCAAGATAGAATTAGTGCTTTCTCGAACGATATTTTCAAGTACAGCCTCTTCGGTTCTCTTCAGGGGGCAGTAAAAATCAATATACAACAGAACCATAATTTTTTTACCACGAGTGACGTTTTCAATATCTGCATTCGCCATCACAGAATTGGGAACGATGACAAGGGTACTTTTAGCCAGAGTTCGTAGCTTTGTTGACCGTACACCAATGGATTCAACTCTTGCTAGTAATACTCCTTGAGAACTTAAACTCACCCGAATATATTCTCCCACTGAATAAGGACGGTCTAAATAAACCACCAACGTCCCCACAATTTGTTCCAGGGTTTTTTGAGCCGCAAAAGCAATTGCTAAACCCCCAATTCCTAATCCAGCAATCACTCCTACTAGGTTAATATTCTGGCTTTGAGCAAAGGCTAAGGCTGCTAAAACTCCAATCGCAATATTCACGACGGTTTCAACAATTGATAAGAGTTGATCAATTTCTAAGCCTATTCTACGCAGTAAGTTAACCCCGTAAATTCTTAAAAAGTTCCTAAACAAACCTGAAATAAAAAAAGCCACACTAACCGTCAGGACTAAATCGACTCCTATTTTCAAGTATCGATAGAGTTGCTGATACTCTTTGAGAAAGTCCAGAGCAATATAAAACAGCAGTAAAGTGACTGTAAGCCTTAAGGGGGTGTCCAGGTTGTCGGTTAAGTTTTTGTAAACTCTGACAACAGTTTCTGGAAATAGTCGCTCAATCAGAGTGCTTATAAATCGAGGGAGAAATTTTCCCAGGATAAGAGCAATTAAAATAGCGATTGCAAACAAACCGAATTGAATCGTAAATCCAATCCAAAATTCACGCATTTCTGGCCCAAAGTTGAACCAAGATTGTACTTGTTGGAGTATACTCATGATGAACCTTTGTTGAAATTAGAAACTAATGGGAGCGTTCAAATTAATTGATTTTTCTTCAAACTCGAAGTCTATCCCAGATTGTTTCAGTTGAAAAATCATATTTTGTTTCGCCATTCCCAACAACTGTCCACGCATTTCCATGGACATTTCTCCAGAACCCAGAATGAAAAAGTTAACTTGTGCTTGAGTCATCACCGCACCATCATCTGATTGAAAATCAGTGAATTTGACTTCCGTACTGCGAGAGTCCAGACCAAAAATATCTTTGCTACTGTCCAAGATTTGTTGACGAATCAAGGCTTTCTCATTAGTATCAACTTTTCGGTTAAATGTTAAATAGACGAGGGTCAGAATTTTGCGAGCACCGCTGTAATTTTCTACTGCAACTTGAGTCAGAGAATTGTTAGGAATAATACTTAATGTTCCTTTCCCAGAATTCCGAATTTTCGTAGATCGTAAACCAATTGATTCCACCCTGCCAAAGGTGCCATCGGGTAAACCAATGTAATCATCAACAACAAAAGGTCGATCAATGTAAAGCACAATTCCCCCTAGCAGTTGGGACAAGGTTTGTTGAGCTGCAAAAGCAATTGCGATTCCCCCAATCCCTATGCTGGCTGTTAATCCAATTAAGTTAATGTTGTGAGTTTGAGCAAAGATTGACAGTACAATTAAAACAATTAGCCCATCCGCAACAATATTTGCAACAACTAGCAATTCACCATTAATTTTACGATTAACTGCCGATTCTACTAGGTAAGCTTGGAAAAAGTTGTCAAATAAACGAGAACCTAACCAAGCAATTGTTAGAGCAATAGATAAACCCAATCCATACTCTAAGTATTTTAGAGGATTAGTTTTGGGTATTAGTAAAAGTACAATATCTGCTACAATAAGCAGGGTAATAAACGCCAACCTTTTTTTATAGAAAGAAATGGTTTCTGTATAAATCTCTAGACCTTGAGGAGATTTGTACAAACTTGAAAAAAAGTTGTTTGCTTGATTTAGAAAAAACATAATGACTGAGAAAAATCGTGAAATTACAATAAGAGCAATAAATCCCCCTGCAATAACACCTAATAGCAACGCATTGTTCTGAATTATTGATGTGATGATATCCATACGTTAAGTATTGATCGGTTGAAAATTAACCCTTGATAAACCCAGGGTACAGCAGTTGAGGGGGTGACAACAACCTGTAATCCCTGGCTGGGTATGCCTTTGAGCTATATCTGCTGCTGATCGGATTGAATGGATTTTTCAGCAGATTTTAGAGAAAGACCGACCCAGAATACTGATTTTTCGTTTGTGGCTACTTACGACTGATTGAATTCTTTTCAGCTCTCACCCACCTAAAAGGCATGCCCAGCCTAACTTTCAACCTCCTTGTTACCCCCTCAGGTATAATAGTTTACTATATTGTGACTGCAACTTGCTCTCATTTGGGTTGATTGACACTAGAAATTCAGATCTACTGCTGTGGGATTCATTCATCTGACCCTCCATCAAGATCTCGATCAAGAAGTCAACCGTCAGCGGTACAATAAAACCTATGATGAATCAACCGCCGACTCACAACATCCCTCCGGAGGCTTGGAACCGTTCAATGGGTCTAGGCTGGGAAAAACCCTATACCGTTCGCTACAGTAGTAACATAGATGATGGCCCTTGGCATGGGATGCCCTTGGGCGGGTTTGGCGCAGGTTGCATCGGTCGATCATCACGGGGAGATTTTAACCTCTGGCATTTAGATGGGGGTGAACACGTTTTCTCCACCCTCCCCGGTTGTCAATTTAGTATTTATGAAGAGATTAACGGCAAATCTCAAGCTTATGCTTTGTGTACAGAACCACCCAAAGATGGCAGTTTATCCACTTGGAAATGGTATCCAACCGAGGATAAACATACAGGTGAACATAGCGGCACTTATCATGCCTTGTATCCCCGCAGTTGGTTTGTTTATGACAATGTGTTTCAAGCCCAATTAAGCTGCGAACAATTTTCACCAATATGGGCAGAAAACTATCAGGAAAGTAGTTATCCCATTGCGATTTTTGAATGGATCGCCCATAACCCCAATGATCAACCGATTACCCTCAGTATTCTATTCACTTGGCAGAATATTGTTGGCTGGTTTACCAATGCCATTAAAAATCCCACGGTTAAAGTTCGCGATGATGGCAGTCCCGTTTATGAATATCAACCCCGTTGGCAAGAAAGCGCGGGTAATTTTAATCGTTTAGTGGAAGATTTTCATCGGATCGGGTGTTTAATGACCCGGTTTAGTACTCAGGATGAGGTACAAGAAGGAGAAGGACAAATTGCGATCGCAACGATTTCTAATCCAGCCGTTGAAGTCTATTATCAAACTCGATGGAATCCTCAGGGAAATGGGGAAAGTATTTGGCAATATTTTGCGTTTGATGGTTCGTTACTCGATACCATTGATGAAGCCCCTGCCAAAGATGATGAACAGGTAGGATCGGCTTTAGCAGTTCGGTTTACTTTGCGTCCTGGAAAAACTCGAAAAGTTCCGTTTTTTCTAGCCTGGGATTTACCAATTACAGAGTTTGCATCAGGGGTTAATTATTATCGCCGATACACTGATTTTTATGGACGCAATGGCAAAAATGCCTGGTCGATTATTCGTACTGCAATGAAGCATTATCAGACTTGGCAAGAGAATATTCAGGAGTGGCAAAAACCGATTTTAAACTGTCAAGATTTGCCCGGTTGGTTTAAGATGGCGCTGTTTAATGAATTATATCTTCTTACCGGGGGCGGCACGCTGTGGACGGCAGCAGATCAAGAAAATCCGAAAGGTCAATTCGCGGTTTTAGAATGTTTAGATTATCGTTGGTATGAAAGTTTAGATGTACGATTATATGGTTCTTTTGCGTTGTTGAAACTTTGGCCAACGTTAGAAAAATCCGTGTTATTAGCCTTCGCTAAAGCCATTCCCACAGAAGATCAAACGCCCCGAATTATTGGTTACAATCAAGCTAAGGCTATTCGTAAAGCGGCGGGGGCAACCCCCCATGATTTAGGGGCACCCAATGAACATCCTTGGGAAAAAACAAATTACACTAGCTATCAAGATTGTAACTTGTGGAAGGATTTGGCTTGTGATTTTGTTTTACAAGTTTACCGAGATTTTAAGTTAACCGGAAGTCAAGATTATCAGTTTTTAGCGGATTGTTGGTCATCTATTGCAACCAGTTTAAATTATCTAAAAACCTTTGATCAAGATGAGGATGGTATTCCCGAAAATAGTGGCGCACCTGACCAAACGTTTGATGATTGGCAATTGAAAGGAATTAGCGCTTATTGTGGGGGATTATGGTTAGCCGCATTGGAAGCCGCGATCGCGATCGCCCAGACATTAAAAACCCAATCTTTTAATCTCAATCCTACCCCAGAAGAGATGATTTCAACTTATGAAAATTGGTTGCAAAAATCCCGTTCTATCTATCATAAAACCCTCTGGAATGGTCAATATTATTCCTTAGATAGTGAAAGTGGTTCGGATGTGGTGATGGCGGATCAATTGTGTGGTCAGTTTTATGCCCGATTGTTAGAATTGCCCGATATTGTGCCTCCAGAAACTATTACTTCTACTTTAAATACAATTTATCAATCTTGCTTTAAAAACTTCCATAATGGTCAATTTGGCGTGGCTAATGGGGTTAAACCCAGTGGCGATCCAGTTCATCCAGAAGATACCCATCCCTTAGAAGTTTGGACAGGAATTAATTTTGGGTTAGCCGCTTTTTTTATTCAGATGGGGATGAAACAACAGGCTTTTGAAATTGCTGAGGCGGTTGTTAAGCAAGTGTATGAAAATGGCTTACAATTTCGTACCCCAGAAGCCATCACCAGTCAAGGCACATTCCGCGCTAGCCATTATCTCAGGGCAATGGCAATTTGGGCAATGTATGAGGTTATTGGTCATTAGTTATTGGTTGTTTGTTATTGGAGGGAACAGGTAACGGGCAACAGGTAGTAGAGAATTTTAGATTTTTCCTCATCTCCCTTGTCTCCTTGTCTTCCTATATCCCCACTCCCTACACCCCACATCCTACTCCCACAGTCGCCGCCTTGGCTTTCCATTTAACCGTTGATGGGTATCCCGTAATAATTTTGGAATATCTAACTGTTCGGGACAGCGGGGTAAACAGTTCCCACAGTCTGTACAGCGGTTGCCTTTGCGTCCAGCAAACCAATGTCCGGCATTTTCAAACATCTGGTAGCGATATTGACCAAACTGAGTCATATCGTAGGCAACGGCTAAGTTCCTTAAGCGCAGAACTTCTGGGATATTAATGTTTTCTGGACAGGGTAAACACTGGTAACATTGACTACAGCGATCCGTTCCTAATGCCTCGGTTTTTGCGGTATTTAAACGGGCGAAAGCGGCTTGTTCTTCAACGGTTAAGGGATGATCATCATCAGCAACTTGTAGGGGCCAGTCTAACTCGGCTGGGGTGGCTGCCCCTAAACTTAAAGTGGTAATCCGAGGATCACTCAGTAAAAATCGATAATTTAATAATAAAGGTGAAAACGGTTGACACAGGTCTTTTAACCGTTGTGGGGGGGTATAGAGTTGACCCCCTTTGTCGGCCGGGGAAATAATAAATATCCCTAAGTCATTTTTGTGAGCCAGTTCGATAGCAGGGGCATTGTGTTGGAAAAAATAGTAATAATGCAGATTGACAAATTCAAACAATTGTGTATTAATGGCAGCAATAATCACATCCAATGGGGCATGGGTCGAGAAGCCAAGATGTCGAACCCGACCATCTGCGATCGCCCGCTGCACTCCAGAAATGCCTTGAATTGTCTGTTCTAGATGTTGATGGGTATTAATCCCATGAATCGCCAAACCATCGAGATAATCCAACTGCAACCGAGTTAAGGAATCATCAATCAAACGTTCTAGCTCATCGGGATCAGAAGTTGGGGAAATCTTGGTGGTAATGTAAAGATGCGATCGCTTGACCGACAAACCATTAGACAAAGCAGCCCCAAGATATTGCTCGCTATTACCATAGCCTTGAGCGGTTTCAATATGATTAATTCCTTGGGATACAGCCTGCTGCACAGTTTGCTGAGCATTTTCCTCAGAGGCAAGATACCGCATGGTGCCGAGGGAAAACACTGAAAGCTTGAGATTGGTTTTACCCCATCGTCGATAACGCATCTCAGTCATTTAGAAGTCAGAAGTCAGAAGTTTGTAGGCGTAGCCCGCCGTTAAGGCGTAGTCAGAAGTTAGAACTCCTGCCTGTTGCCTGTTGCCTGACCATTATTGCGCTTCATCTTTACGAAAATCAGCCCGACGGATCAGTTCATCGGGGCTAAGATTAGAGATAAATTCCCGAAACGCTTTGCGTTCTTCCTCATCAGCCTCTCGATCTACAGGGATAGAGGCATCAGCGACGACCTCTTCCATCACCCATATCGGACTATCCGTCCGTAATGCAATGGCAATGGCATCGCTGGGACGGGCATCAATTTCTTTTTTGAGTTCCCCCTGACGCACCACCAGAACCGCATAGAAGGTGTTATCCTGCAAGGAGTGAATGATCACCCGCTCTAATGTCATTTCCCAAGTTTCGAGAAAATTAACCATTAAATCATGGGTTAAGGGTCTGGGGGGCCTATGGTTTTCAAGAGCGCCTATAATAGATTTTGCCTGATCCTGACCAATAAAAATCGGTAAGGCACGCCGCTCTGACGCATCTCTCAGTAAAACAATGGGATTACGTGTAGCAGCATCGAGTGCAATTCCGGCGACTTTCATTTCAATCATCGACTCAGCCTCTATAAAATACTTTCGGCAGTTGAGTGGTTAGACTCGGATACGGAAACCTTTGAATCACCCTACTTCTAATTTATCTTGAATTCCATACGAAAAAAACGCCATGTTCACAGGATTAATTCAAGCTTTAGGAACCCTACAGCCTTTGGGGCAGGATCAGTTCCAAATTTCTTGTCAATGGGGTCAAACTGATTCTATTTTACGGGATTTAGCGATCGGTGATAGTGTCGCAGTGGATGGAGTCTGTTTAACGGTGGTTGAAATTGTCCCGGCTGGCTTTGTTGCCACTGCCTCTCCTGAAACTTTATCCCGTACTACTTTGGGCAGTTTATCCACGGGGTATTTTAATCTGGAAGCGTCTCTGAGGGCAGGAAGTAAACTGGGGGGACATTTTGTAACGGGTCATGTGGATGGTGTGGGTTGCCTCACCTCATCAGTGCAAACAGCCAGTTCTTGGGAAATGCAATTTAGCGCCCCTCGAACAGCCACAGAGACTTGGCAGCGACAAATTGCGCCTTATATCGTACCCAAGGGCAGTATTGCCATTAATGGAATTAGTCTGACTGTAGCCGATTGCGATCCAGGCGGCAATCAGTTTATGGTGGCGGTTATTCCCCATACTTACGAAGAAACGAACCTGAAGCACCTGAAACCGGGCAGTTGGGTGAATATTGAAGCGGACATTTTAGGTAAATATGTAGCCAAATTTTTGCGATCGCAGTTCCATCGTGGGTTAGAATCCATTCCAGGACTCGATCAAGCGCCTGCTATTTCCTACTTAGAACAAATTACCCCTGAATTTTTAGCTGAACATGGATATTAAGTAGTAGGGTGTGTCAACGACGCACCTCATGAGCTTTGATGACTATTGTAAGCTTTTCAACCCAATTAAACTTTATTGCCTCGCTGTAAAGACTACTAAATATCACCATTTTTTCGACTTTTATTTCCCTGTTGTTGTCCGTGTAAACTGACACAATAAGGAACACAATAAGTCAGAATTCCTGAGACCCAGCGAGTACGGTTCATCTTTCCTGCGATCAATGCTTGACCATGATTAATCATAAATAAGATAGAACCCACTACTAAAGCCACTCGGATTGCGGTTCCTTGATAGTGGGAATTCAGGAGGTTTTTCAATCGTTTTTGAGTTATTAATTTCATCTTTATTTTAATTTTAAATTGCTCATAATAATCTGAATTTAATTCTAAAATAAAATTGATATCAACCCTCTCTCAATTTTAAATAAACTTTGATCTTATCTTTTTGCCTAAACTGAATAAAGGCTTTTCTAGACAAGGAAACAGGAATCTAACTAAACTTTTTAAGACTAAAACTAGGATTAAGGGAAACTGGCTGAACTTATGAGATTCATACCAAGCATATTTTCCTGTAAATTGTAAGGCTTTTAACCCATTTTGAGAACTGGGCGGTAACGCTAAAGCCCGACAGGCTAAATATTTATAAAGGTGGGTTAAACTATAGACTTTTAAAGATTGTAGATCGGAAGAAGCTTGAGCAAAGTTTTGTTCCATAACCTGTAAAACTTGCTGTTCTTGTCGAGATAAGTTTGAGGAAATAGAATCGGTTGAAACTCGATAATAAATTTGTACTTGAGGAACAGCAACAAAGGAATATTTGGCAGCTAACCTAAGATACAGATCCCAATCTTGACCCCCCTGCAAAGATTCATCAAATCCACCGATATCTATTAAAGCTTGACGTTTAATTAAGGGATTTGAACCACTTTCTAAAAAATTACGAACTAAAAGTTGAGGGTAAACTTGTCCGTTGAGAGTGAGATAACTTCCGGGATAAAGTTTATTGCCCGCTTCATCAATATAATCTGTCCAGCTATAAGCTACAGCAGCTTCAGGATGATCTTTTAATGTCTTGAGTTGACTTTCTAGTTTATCTGGAGTCCACAGATCATCTGCATCTAAAAAGGCAATATATTCTCCGATAGAATGCTTCAATCCTTGGTTACGACTGACCGCAGCACTTTGATGAGAATCGCTCAAAATAGAGAGGCGAGAATCAGTGTATTGGCTGATGATTTCTAAGGTTTTGTCGGTGGAATCATCATTAATAATTATTAATTCAAAATCAGGAAAAGTTTGCTGTAAAACAGAGTCCAAGGTCGCTGATATTGTTCTTTCCCCATTATGAACGGGAATAATGACAGAAATTAAGAGCATAAGCGTTAACGATCCTGAGATATAATAGTATAAGGAATCACTCAGATCATAAAAGACAATTAATCCGTAATTTCCCGGAAATGTAGTGTATTCCTCAGTCAATGTATTAGTTTTCCGATGAATCTCGGTCTGGCTTCAGAACACCTATCACCCTGAAAAAATAAATAAAATTCTGTACTCAGTTAGTGAATATGATATTCAAATTTCTGGCATTTCCCAATCTTTAAGCTATATTAGGATTGAAAACAAATATCAGGTCAACTTAATCTTTTTCACCCTGAGTTAGGATGACTAAATCATTGAGTATGGTAGACTTTACTGTTGCAATTCCAACCTATAATGGAGCACAGCGATTATCCGGGTTGTTGGAAAAGTTGCGATCGCAAACGCAGGTAGAGGGTCTTTGTTGGGAAGTGATTGTTGTAGATAATAACAGCAGTGATCATACCGCTGAGGTAGTACAACAGTATCAACAAAATTGGCTAGAGGGAGTAGAACTGCGATACTGTTTTGAACCGGAACAAGGGTTAGCTTTTGCTCGTCAACGGGCTGTTACAGAAGCTCAGGGAAAATTCGTAGGCTTCTTAGACGATGATAACCGCCCTGCCCCAGAATGGCTAGCCGCAGCCCACCATTTTGGTAAAAATCATCCCCAAGTTGGGGCTTACGGTAGTCGAATTTTAGGGGAATTTGAAGTTCATCCTCCGGAAAATTTTGAACGCATTGCGCCGTTACTGGCGTTGACAGACCGAGGGTCAGAACCACGGTATTATGAACCGCAGAAAAAATTACTGCCTCCAGGTGCAGGTTTAGTGGTACGTCGGCAGGCTTGGTTAAAACAGGTTCCGGCGCGGTTAGTTCTCATTGGCCGTGTAGGAGGGCAAATGCTTGCCAGTGAGGAGTTTGAGGCGCTACTCTACATTCAAAATGCCGGTTGGCAAATTTGGTACAACCCTGAAATGGTCGTGTATCATTGTATACCTCGTCAGCGCTTGGAACGCGCCTATCTGATGGGGTTATGTCGGGGAATTGGGTTGAGTCGTTATCACACCCGGATGTTGAGTGTTGCAGCTTGGCAAAAACCCCTAGCATTAGTGGTTTATATGTTAAATGATTTACGGAAAATTGTTCGTCATTTAATTAAATATAGAACAAGCATTAAAAGCGATTTAGTTGCCGCTTGTGAACTAGAATTATATCTGTCTTGTTTAAAAAGTCCTTTTTTCTTTTGGCGTTCTGTTTTTCGTCAACCGCTGCAAACTCGATAGCTTGAATATTCTACTACATTAAAAAAACTGTGGATTTAACTGTTGCTATTTGTACCTATAATGGTGAAAATCGGATTCCTGAAGTGCTTGACCATTTGCAGCAGCAAGTGCAGACAGAAGGTATTGCCTGGGAAGTTTTAGTGGTTGATAATAATAGCACTGATCAAACGGCTGAAGTAGTTGCTTACTTTGCTAAAAACTGGCAAAATCATAGTACTATTCGATATATTTTTGAACCTCAGCAAGGCACAATCTACGCCCGCAAACGAGCGATTCAAGAGGCTCAAAGTGAGTTAGTGGCTTTTTTGGATGATGATAATCTTCCTCGTACAAATTGGGTATTTGAAGCCAATCAATTTGGTCAATCTCATCCCCAAATCGGGGCTTATGGCGGGAATATTCATGCCAAGTTAGATCAATACCCTCCCCCTTATTTTGATCAAATTAAACTGTTGTTAGCAGTTTATGATCGTGGCAATCAACCCTTTTGTTATTCTCGTTTAGCTAAGCCTCGAAAAATTCCGGCTGCACCCGGTTCTGTTATTCGTAAAATAGCTTGGAAACAAGCCCTTCCCTCGCGTTTACTTTTACAAGGTCGAGATGAAAAGCATCAAACTTTATTAGGGGCTTGTGAAGACTTAGAAGTGATGTATTATATCCAAAATACCGATTGGGAAGTTTGGCATAATCCAAAAATGGAAGTTTGGCATCATATTCCAAATCATCGACTGAAACCAGAATATTTATTGAAAATTGCCCGGACTTCTGGCTATTCTAATCATGCATTGCGTCTAGCAAGAATTACAGGATGGCAGCGTTATTTAATCCCGATTTTAACCTTACTCTATTTGATTTCAGATGGTTATAAAGTAGCGTATTTTTGGTTAAAAAACAATCAAAATTTGAGTCAGGAAATTGATAAAAACTGTGAATATCAATCTCGAATCGGTCGTTTTTTAAGTCCATTTATTTTATGGATGAGTTTAAAGGGGAATCAATCATCATGAAAATTGCTTATGTTACAGTTTATGATGTTCTCAATCAACAGAAATGGCCGAAAACTCAACTCGGTTTATGTCAAGCGGGGTATAGGATTGCCAAAACTTTAGAACGTCAGTCTGTGACTTTAGAATATATCGGAGACTTAAAAAAGAAAAGCTCTTTAATTACTCGTGCAAAATGGGAATTTTATCATCGTTTTTATCAAAAAGATTATTATCGCTGGGCAGAACCTTTAGTTGTTCGAGATTATGGCAAGCAAGTTCAAAATCAACTGGCTAAAATTGATTATGATGTAGTTTTATGTGCAGAAAATGTCATTCCTATTTCTCGCCTAAATTGTAAAAAACCGATTGTTTTATGGACAGATGCTCCCCTTTGTGCATTAATTAATTTTTATCCTTATTTAAGTAATTTATGTCAAGAAACACTTGATAATATTTATCATCTTGAAAAAGCGGCTTTAGAGAAGTGTAAACTTGCTATTTATACATCAGATTGGGCGGCAAAATATGCAATACAAAAATATCAACTAAATCCAGATAAAGTTAAAGTTGTTTCCTTTGGTGGAAATTTAGAAAATCATCAAACAATCAAAGAGATTGAATATCAGATTAAGTTGAGAAGTTCAACCCTCTGTAAGTTGCTATTCATCGGTGTAGAATGGTGGCGTAAAGGCGGTCATATTGCGCTACAAGTTACTGAAAAACTAAATCAGCAAGGTATTAAAGCTGAACTCACAATTGTGGGTTGTCAGCCTAATATTAATTCCCCTTTACCACCCTATATTAAAGTTTTAGGGTATATTAATAAATTCACCCCTGAAGGTCAAGAAAAACTGAGTCAATTAATCGCAAGTTCCCATTTTTTAATTCTCCCTTCAACAGCAGAAACCTATGGTCATGTATTATGTGAAGCCAACTCTTTTGGGGTTCCCTGCCTCACAACAAATGTAGGAGGTTTGAGTAGTGTGATTCACAATAATATTAATGGTCAAACGTTTTCCCCTACAGCAAATATTACAGATTACTGTGACTACATTACAGATTATATGAATGATTTTGACCGCTATCAAGAGCTAGCTCGTTCTGCTTATCAAGAATATCAATCCCGTCTTAATTGGGATGTGGCTTGTCAAAATGTTAAAAAATTGATTCATGATTTAATTTAGTTCCATAATTTATAAGGGTTCAATTTGAATATAACCCAAAATCGTTGTAATATCTGCAAATCGAGTTAATTTTGCTAAAATATTTTGATTAATTTGAGAAGGCAAAAAGCCTGTTATCGCAATTTTAAATAAAGCTTTGATGAAGGTTCGTGTTTGAATCAGAGAAGGGTCATATCGAATGGCAGAGAATAGAAAACGAGTAGCAATTAAACTATTTTTTCTGGCTGGCATTCCTTCTAAGGTTTTCCAGGTTAAATATTTATAGCGATTCGCCAAACAAATCGATTTTAAATGATTAATCGGTTGAGAATAATCATTAATGGCTCGTTCAATCACTCGTAGACTAGCTGCTTCCATTTTTAATACATTAAAAGAAGAAGAATGGGGAGAAACCCGATATAAAATTTGAGGTTTAGGAACTACTGTAAATGGATAAATTGCCGCTAAGCGTAACCACATATCCCAATCTTCTGCTGGTGGTAAAGATTGATCAAATCCATTGAGTTCCAAAATAGCGGATTTGCGAATTAAAGGATTAGAACCACTACCAATAAAGTCTGATAATAACAGCCTGGTATAAACATCACCTTGATAAAGTCGTTGGGGAGCATGACTTATAAATTCTCCAGATTCATCAATATAATCTGTCCAACTATAAGCCACAGCCGCCTCAGAATATTGTTGCAATGCTGTTAGTTGATCTGCTAATTTTTCCGGAACCCAAAGATCATCTGCATCGATAAATGAAACGTATTCACCTTGCGCCTGATTGAGTCCTCGGTTTCGGCTTGCACCTTGTCCGGCATTCTGATAGGAAAAAACCTGAATTCGGGAATCCTGAAAGCTTGAGATCACCTCTAAGGTGTTGTCAGTAGAACCATCATTAATAATTAATAACTCAAAGTTTGAGTAGGTTTGATTGAGAACCGATTGAATTGTCTCGCCAATGGTTACTTCTCCATTGTAGATGGGTATAATAACAGAAATTAATGGACTCATGGTTGATTCCTCTAAGACAGTACTGTTCAAGATTAGTATCGCTAAAGCTATGATAACAATCTCTATTATTATTCCCGTCCGCAACCGAAAAATATTAACTCAGCAAATTTTACAACAGCTTCAAACCCAAATTTATGAGGTTTCTAATCAGCTTCAAATCTCAGTATTTGTGGTCGATGATGGTTCTAAGGATGGCACAGCAGAGATGATTCGTCAACAGTTTCCTGAAGTTCAATTAATTGTAGGAGATGGATCACTATGGTGGACGGGGGCAATTGTTAAGGGGATGAAATCTGCTTTAGAAAACTACAATCCTGATTATATTCTTTGGTTAAATGATGATATTGTTTTGTCAGATCACTTTCTCGATAACTTGGCAATCTTATGTCAGCAGCCGAGTACCTCTCAAACTTTAACGGGAGGCATTGTCACGGCAGAAGCTTATCCAAAATGGATGGTTTTTGGGGGATATATTAATAATCAATTAATTCGTGACTTAGCAACCTTTTCGGATCAAAGGAGAATCGAAGTTGATACCTTAAATGGCAATATTATGTTAATTCCAAAAGAAATTATTCATTCTATCGGCTTACCAGATGATCATAAGTTTAGACATTACGGAGGAGATTTTGATTATAGTAAGCGGACTAAAAAAGCTGGGTTTAAAGTAATAATTTCACGAGATATTAATGCTATAACTTGTTTTAGTATACAGGATTTTATTCGCTATATGCCTCCTTTGTTTCAATGGAAGTTAGAACGCCAGTTTGATAAACGATGGAAAATTCTTCAAGGTTTAGTAAGCCTAAAAACAAATTATAATATTTGGCACATGGTTCCTGTGATTCATTATGATCAAACCATTAGTTGGAAAAAGTATATTGGTTATTTTTATCGAGAAGTTCGCCAACTTCTCTTCAGTAGCCGTCAGTCTTCTGAAAAATACTATGATGACATGAAAGCTTATTTAGAACAAAATCAGGTTCCTCAAGAATTAGCATTGGCAATTTTGCAACGATCAAGTTTACAGTAGATTGGGATTAAGTTGAATTTGCATTAGTAACGATTGGATATTGAAAGGTTGACTAATTTTATGGAATAAACGTTGAGATTGTTGTGGAGATAAAGTCATGAAAATGGTAATTTTTAACATGATTTTCCAAAAAACACGCTTTTTGATTATATTCGGATCATTTTGTAAAATCTTCCATAAAAATTGAAGCGCAATTAAACCATTTTTTCGGTTAGGATAACCATCTAAGGTTTTATAAATGAGATATTTATAACGATTAGCTAAACAATGAGATTTCAGATGTTCTATAGGGTAAGGAGATTGAGCGATCGCTTTTTGAATCACTTTTAAACTAGACTGTTCCATTTTTAAAACATTACAAGAAGCAGACTGATGAGAAATTCGATATAAAATTTGAGCTTGAGGAACTACAGTAAAAAGATAATGTGCTGCCAATCGTAACCACATATCCCAATCTTCTGCAGGGGGAACAGATTGATCAAATCCATTCAATTCTAAAAGAGCTGATTTTCTAATGAGAGGATTAGAACCACTTCCAATAAAATCAGCTAAAATAAGATGTGCATAAACATTGCCAGAAATCTTATGATGACATCCTCCATTAATCACTGTGCCTGACTCATCAATCCAATCTGTCCAACTATAAGCTACTGCAGCTTGGGGATTTTCTTGTAAGGCTTTCAGTTGTGCTTCGAGTTTATCTGGAGTCCATAAATCATCCGCATCAATAAAGGAAATATATTCACCTGAAGCCAATGCAATTCCACGGTTACGACTAGCAGAAACTCCAGTATTTGGATAAGAGAAAACTTTTATATTAGAATTGGGTATACTAGCAATCACTTCTAAAGTTGAATCTGTAGAACCATCATTAATGATTAAAATTTCAAAATCTTTAAACGTTTGATTTAAAACCGATTGAATAGTTTCTAAAATTGTTTTTTCTCCGTTGTAAACGGGTATTATAATAGAGATTAATGGCATTTTAATTTTATCCTACCTTCAGTTCAATCTTAACACAACCGCAATGAAGTTCAAGTCAAACAATCCTGTCTTTCTTGTCGGATGTCCGCGTTCAGGTACAACGTTACTCCAGAGTCTTTTATCGGCTCATCCAGAGATTGTATCATTTCCAGAATCAAAGTTTTTCCAATGTTTACTCCCAGCAGAAAATTCTCGTAGACGTAAACTGGGAATAATTGCTCATCAGTTAAAACCTTGGTTAGAAACTTACTTTACAGACGATTTGAAACATCCAGAGATGCTGAGGTGTTTTCCTAAATTACCTTTGATGAAGTTATATACTCAACAGTTTTTTAAAACTTTATCAATTTTAGCGGCTGAACAAGGAAAACATATTGTACTTGAAAAAACACCCCAGCATATTTTTTATTTAGAGCCAATTACTCATTATTTTCCTAATTCTAAAATTATTCATTTAATTCGGAATGGTCAAGATGTGGTTGCCTCTTTATATGAAGCGACTCATCACTTCCCTCAATATTGGGATGGGGTTTGGGGGTTAGATAAATGTATTGATTGGTGGAATAAAAGTATTCAGATTAGTCAACAATATGCTCGCCATCCCAATCATATTTTAATCCGTTATGAACAACTGCTGGAAGATACAGAAACAGTTTTACAAAACCTTTGTCAGTTTCTACAACTCAATTATCACCCTGAAATGATACACAACTATGGAAAGGCATCTCAATCACTAATATTAGAGGTGGCAGGTAGAAGAGTAAACTGTTCTCAAATTAAATCTTCTAACTCTGATAAATTTTATAAAATCTTCACAGAAGAGCAGCAAAACTATATTCTATCAAATCTGAAATAAAGATCAGAATATTATGACAAGGATTAAAATCATGATTCATTTACTTAAGGCTCAGCTTCAAAAAATTTATCCCATTAATTATATTCTTCATAAAAGAAACTTGAGAAGACAATTTAAACTGGAAATTCTCAGATTAGCGGATAGAGATATTCCTCAAAATAGCCATGCTCAAAGTATCATATTTTTCACAGCTCATAAATGTGCTTCGGTTTATGTGAACGGTATTCTTAGAAAAATTGTTAGTGATGCTGGAATCATTCCTATTGATTTTGCTAAATATCTTTGGCAAGATGGAAGATCAATTCAAGAAATTTTAGCCTCTTCTCAAAAAGCTGAAAAAGCTTTTAAACCCTACGGATATTTTTATGGATCTTTTCGAGAGTTTCGACCCATTCCTGATTTAGAACAATATAAAATAATCTTGATGTTGAGAGATCCCAGAGATGTCTTAACTTCTTTGTACTTTTCTCATGCTTATAGTCATGAAAAACCAAGTTATTTATTAGGAAAACAGCCAGAATGGAGAACAAAAGCTTTAAATCAAACGCTTGATGAATTTGTGATTGCAAATCTTCCTGTGTATCAAAATCGTTATGCTCAATATACCCAAAAACTGTTAGGAAAACATCATGTTTTATTCCTTAAATATGAAGAGATGGTTTTAGATTTTGAGCAATGGTTGAATCAATTAGTTGACTTTCTCAACCTTGACATTAATCCTCAGATCATTACAAAAATTAAAAACCAGGCGAATTTAAAGGTCAACACAGAAAATGTTTATGCTCACAAACGCCAGGTTACTCCGGGAGATTATCAGCGCAAATTGCAGCCGGAAACCATTGCATTGTTAAATTCAGAATTAAAACCAATTCTCGAACAACTGGACTATCACTGAAGATACGGATATCCGAATATATTCTTGACGGTGATCCCATTCACGCAAGGGGGTAGCGATCGCACACAATCATAGGATGACGACCTATAATGACAGTAATATAAACTATGACCGTACTTGAACAGGGAACGATTACGATACATACCGAGAATATTTTCCCAATTATCAAGAAGTCCCTCTACACCGATCATGAGGTCTTCTTCCGGGAATTAGTTTCTAACGCCGTTGATGCGATTTCTAAGATGAATATGATCGCCCGTTCTGGCGAATATTCTGGAGATATTGGCGAACCAGAAATTACCATTTCTATTGATAAAGACAATAACACCCTTTCCATTACCGATAACGGTATTGGTATGACGGATGAAGAGATCAAAAAATATATTAATCAAGTCGCTTTTTCTAGCGCCGAAGAGTTTATTGAGAAGTATAAATCCAATACTGACGACAGTATTATTGGTCACTTTGGTTTAGGGTTTTATTCCTCCTTCATGGTGGCAACTCAGGTAGAAATTGATACTTTATCCTACAAAGAAGGCGCAGAAGCGGTTCATTGGAGTTGTGATGGTTCTCCTCAATTTCAACTAGAAGACTCCGCCCGAACTGAACGCGGTACCACCATCACATTAACCTTAATGGAGGAAGAAAAAGAATATTTGGAAGCCTCCCGCATTCAGCAGTTGGTGAAAACATACTGCGATTTTATGCCTGTTTCCATCAAGATGGATGAGGAAACCCTCAACCGTCAAAAAGCGCCTTGGAGGGAGTCTCCTAGCAACCTGACGGATGATGATTATCTGGAACTCTACCGTTATCTTTATCCCTTCCAAGAAGAACCCTTACTGTGGGTTCACCTCAATACTGACTACCCGTTTGTAGTCAATGGAATTCTTTATTTCCCCAAATTGAAGCCCGATGTCGATGTCAGTCAGGGCAATATTAAACTATTTTCTAATCAGGTTTTTGTCAGCGATCATTGTGAAGAAATTATCCCCAAATTCTTAATGCCATTACGGGGGGTAATTGACAGTACAGATATTCCATTAAATATCTCCCGTAGCGCTTTACAAACGAATCGCACTGTCCGTAAAATAGCCGATTATGTTGCGAAGAAAGTTGCGGATCGTCTCAAAGAATTATACAACGAAAATCCAAAAGAATATATTCGTTGTTGGCAAGATATTGGCACATTTGTTAAGTTTGGTTCTCTGAATGATGAGAAATTCAAAAAACAAGTTGAAGATATCCTCGTGTTCCGAACTACTTATAAACCAGCCGAAACAGACGAAACCCCAGCAGTAGAAGTGCAAACCGAGGAAGGGGATGCTTGGCAAGAAGTATCTGCTGAAACCACTCCCTGTATCGATGAAAAAGGCTATTATTACACCACTTTGAGGGAATACCTAGAACGGAATAAAGAACGTCATGAAAATCGGGTATTTTACTGTAATGATGAAGCAGCACAAGCCACTTATGTAGAGTTGCATAAAAGCCAAGGTTTAGAGGTCTTATTCCTAGATTCTTTCATCGATACTCACTTTATTAGTTTCCTAGAACGCGAACATTCTGATGTTAAATTTTCGCGGGTTGACTCAGAACTAGATGACACTTTAATTGACAAGGAAAACGAGAAAGAAATCGTTGATCCCAATACTAATAAAACCCGTAGCGAACAAATTAAAGAACTGTTTGAGAAGACCCTGAATAACCCTAAAATTAACATTCGTACCGAGTCCCTCAAATCTGAAAATACGCCTCCCGCCATGGTGTTGTTACCAGAAGCGATGCGGCGGTTACAGGATATGACAGCGGTTTTACAACAACAAAAAGCTGAATTTCCTGAGAATCATGTTTTATTAATCAATACAGCTCATCCTTTAATTCAAAACTTATCGAGTTTAAGTCAAGGCAGCATTATTCAAGAAGGAGGAATCTCGCCTTCTGCTGAACTGGCAAAGCAAATTTGTCATCATGTTTATGACTTAGCATTGATGGCACAAAAAGGATTTGATGCTCAAGGAATGAAAGCATTTGTAGAACGATCTAATCAAGTTTTAACTCAGTTAACTCAACGCGCTATGTAAGGTTAAACTAAAATCAAGATTTCTTAAGCCGGATTGTTAACAAATCCGGTTTTTTTATATTCATCTATACCCTGAGGCAGATGAAAAATGATTAAAATTATGATCAAGATAAAGTAGGTTAGTATGGAATCAATTGATTATGACAACGACTTTATCTGCCCCCAACTCTATCGAATCTTTACTGGGAGAAGAAGCAGAAAACTTACTGACTTATCAAGCCAAATATCCTAAAGAAAACCTACACTTACCCGGTTCTGATTTTATTGAACGAGTCTTCACTGATAGCGATCGCAATCCTCAAGTTTTACGCAGTCTTCAACAATTATATTCTAGTGGACGCTTAGCCAATACCGGTTATCTTTCGATTTTACCCGTCGATCAAGGGATTGAACATTCTGGTGCCGCCTCTTTTGCGCCCAACCCGATTTATTTTGACCCCGAAAATATTATTAAACTCGCCATTGCAGGAGGTTGTAATGCCGTTGCGACTACGTTAGGTGTCTTGGGGATAATGTCTCGTAAATATGCTCATCGTCTCCCCTTTATTGTTAAACTCAACCACAATGAACTGTTAACCTTTCCCAATAGTGCCGATCAAATTCTCTTTGCCAATGTTGAACAAGCCTGGAATTTAGGTGCGGTTGCAGTGGGGGCAACTATTTATTTTGGTTCACCTGAATCTAGCCGTCAAATTCAAGAAATTAGCCAAGCCTTTGCCCGCGCCCATGAATTGGGGATGGTAACTGTTTTATGGTGTTATCTACGAAATAGTGTATTTAAACAAGACAAAGATTATCACTTGGCGGCTGATTTAACGGGTCAAGCCAATCATTTAGGGGTGACAATTGAAGCCGATATTATTAAGCAAAAATTACCGGAATGTAATGGGGGTTATGCCGCCGTTGCTAAAGCCACAGGCGAGAAATATGGCAGAACAAATCAGTTAGCTTATTCAGAATTAACCAGCGATCATCCTATTGATTTAACCCGCTATCAAGTGTTAAATTGTTATGCTGGACGCAGTGGTTTAATTAATTCTGGGGGGGCTTCTGGAAAAAATGATTTTGCTGAAGCCGTTCGCACTGCAGTGATTAATAAACGCGCTGGAGGCTGTGGTTTAATTTCCGGTCGTAAAACCTTTCAGCGTCCTTTTGAAGAAGGGGTGAAACTGTTTCATCTGATTCAAGATGTCTATCTTTCTTCTGATGTGAAAATTGCTTAAAAGAGGCTTTAAGCTTAAACAAAATGTCGTGATGCTGCCACGAATTCTAATTTGTTAAAATAAACTCATAATGATTATGACTTAAAAGGAGACCGACTCATGGCTCAACTACAACAACGTCGTCCGGAGAACGTTGAGGGAAATTTCTACGTCGATCAGACCTGTATTGACTGTGATACCTGTCGGTGGATGGCATCGGCTGTGTTTCATCAAGCGGGGGAAATGTCAGCGGTGTATCATCAACCCACTAACGAAAAAGAACGGTTACAGGCGATGCAGGCGTTACTGGCTTGTCCGACAGCATCCATCGGTACAGTGGAGAAACCCAAAGATGTTAAAGTTGTTCAGCAAAGCTTTCCTATTTTAGTGGCAGATAACGTTTATCATTGTGGCTACCATTCTAAAAATTCCTTCGGTGCAGCCAGTTATTTCATTCAACGACCCGAGGGTAATATTTTAATTGATTCTCCCCGATATTCTCCCCCCTTGGTTAAGCAATTAGAACAAATGGGCGGAATTAAATATATGTATTTAACCCATCGAGATGATGTTGCAGATCATGAAAAATTCCATCAACATTTTGGTTGCAATCGCATTTTGCACCAAGATGAGATTACCGCTGCGACCCAAGGGGTAGAGATTAAACTGTCGGGTTTTGAACCGATAGAATTTGCCTCAGATTTGTTAATTATTCCCGTTCCCGGACATACCAAAGGTCATACGGTGCTGTTGTATAAGAATCAGTTTTTATTCGCCGGAGATCATTTAGCTTGGTCATCCTATCTCAATCAACTGTATGCATTCCGTCGTCATTGCTGGTATTCCTGGGATGAGTTAATTAAGTCAATGAAAGGGTTAGCAAACTACTCCTTTGAGTGGGTGCTTCCCGGTCACGGACGACGCTATCATGCTAATCGTGAAGTCATGAACCAGCAAATGCAAACCTGTTTGGCATGGATAGAAAAGCAGTAGTATAAAGCTTGACATCTCCACGGGTTGAAACTGCGTGGATTATGTGGTTAGCCCACCGAAAACGGGTTAAAACCAGGTTTTCTCTTGGTGCGCGTCTCTTGCGAACTTCCTCCACTTGGGGAGACCCCAAGACCGGAGTTCGCACTTCCTTGGCGGCTTGTAAAGCCGCAGGGTCGCACCGCTTCTTCAAGCCTGTCAACAGACTCCTACATCCCTCGGATCAACCGGGCTTTTCAACCAGCCGTTGAAACGAGCTGGCTAACTTCCTCCCCCGTTATTTCATGTTTAAGTTTCTTAAGCCATCAAGTTCGGAACCGTTTCAGTTTGATCGGCATTGGGTGGAATCAGTTGCAGGGAAAGTCCTTCTCGGGCTAACAAACTCTCAGGAAACTGTTGGGTGACTTCTTCACCCACTTGATCAAGAAAATCATCATAGTGCATGGGGTCATGATGAAACAACACTAATTTTTTTACCCCTGCGGCTTTAGCCACCTTCACAGCCTCTTGCCAAGTCGAATGTCCCCAACCCACCTTACTGCTTTTCTCAGAATAATATTCTTCATCCGTATAAGTGGCATCATAGATCAGCACATCTGCATCTCGTGCTAAAAATAAAACATTATCATCTAAGCGATCAGGAAAATGCTCTGTATCGGTAACATAGGCGGCTGCATGGCCTCGCCAATTGACGCGATATCCCACAGCTTCTCCCGGATGATTCAGCAAGGCTGTTTCAATCTTAACTTCGTCTCCAATTAAGAAAGGCTGAGCAATCTCAATATCGACAAACTTTAAATCAGCTCCCATCACCTGTAACGGAACCGGGAAATTAGGATGAAGCATCTGATCATTGAGCCGTTGTTCAACGGTAGACCCATCCGGCGCAATGGCTCCGTAAATGTAGAATGTATTTCCTGGAATAAATGCAGGGACGAAGAAGGGAAACCCTTGAATATGATCCCAGTGAGAATGGGTAAACAGTAAATGAGCTTGTAGCGGCATTTGAGAGAGCAATGATTGCCCCAATACTCGCAAACCTGTGCCACCATCAAAAATCAGGCGTTCAGAACCAACCCGCATTTCCACACAGGAAGTATTACCGCCATACCGGACTGTTTCTGAGCCTGGACAGGCAATACTTCCTCTCACGCCCCAGAAATGAACTGTAAACTGATTGTGTGTATTGGACATTATTTCGTCTGGCAAGGTGAGTTGAATGATGAATAAACTTCAGTAAAAGGGTTTATATAGATAGGGTGTTGACAGACCCACTGCATGGGATGAACCCAGGACATTTTGACTCCAGCTTGAATAGAATCCAGTCATTCTAGGAAACAAAGGATCAAGGAAAAACTCACTCATCCTGTTCACCAGCTTAGTCTGGTAAACTATCCATTATATAAACTGACTTCCATACAATCGATGACATTGGAAACCTAACACCCTAGGCGATCGCCTATCATCAGGCTTAAACGTGCTGAGCAATGTAGGTTCGTTACACTAACCTAGCTCTATTGTACGTCATCAATTTAACTGTCGAGGGGGTTTGGGGGAGCTATAAGTCCCGCGCCATCAGAAGTCAGAAGTGTGAAGTATCAGAAGGCAGGAGGCAGGAAGCAACAGGCAACAGGGAAAAGTAATGAGTAATGAGTAGCGAGTAGCGGTCAGACCCCGCGCCACCTGAGGGAGCCAGGGAACGCTGACCCAGAGAATGAGTCAAGATTTATGACTATAGTCAGGGTTTGTTACTTCTTACTTCTTACTCCCCATCTGCCGATCTCCCCGTTCCCCCTAGTCACAAATGACAAATAACGAAGAACTGATGAAAACATGAGCAATACTAAGATCTCAATCCCTACAGATCAAACTCAATCCCCTAGTATTCCTCAGGGATTCTACTCGGTGCTTGATCGTGAAGCCTCTTTAGTCTCAACCCGTCCCTCTCGACCCCCAGTTGATTTTCTCCTGCGCTGGGGGGAAAAGCAACTGAAGAATCAACGTCTGACTCGCACGGGATTAGGGCTACTGGGATTGACATTTTTAATTCTGTGGGCGAGGTATCATGGGGTGCTGTTACTGTCTACAGTCTGTGGCATCGTCACCCTGATTGGGGTTTATCGATTTCCTCGATCAAATTGGCAATCCTACTGGTCTCAATTTTGTCAACTCTTTCACCCTGCTGATCGGCTGTTAACCCTTTCGGTGATCAGTGGCGGTTTGGTTTCAGTGGGAACTTATTGGATGGTTTCTTTGCTGCTATCGAGTGAGAATATTTGGATTAGCCTCAGTCTTATTCTCCAAAATATTGGAATTTTGGCGATCGCCGGACTCCTACTGTGGCAATTTTTACAACATCAAACCGTTCAGAAACAAGCTTATAGCGATCAGTTACTCACAGATTTAACCCATGAGGATGCTTTGCAGCGTTTAATTGCAGTGCGAAAACTGACTCATCTCGTTCTCCGTTCCCATGCTCACCCGACTCCCCGAAATCCTAGTATGATATTAACGCGATCGCAACTGGCAGAATGTTTTCGACTGATGTTACGCAGTGAAGTTGAACCCTTCGTTCGCAACGGCTTATTAGATGGACTGCAACAACTAGATTCTCGTGAAGCTTAATTGGAAAGGGGATTAAACGTAAACGGAGGCAAAGTTTCCTCAACACCCGAAGCTGTTGTCACCGTTACAACAAACTTTTCTTGCCAACTTCCCACCACTTGTGTATAGAGATAAGGCGTTACAGCCTCCGGGGTTAACTGTTGTTCGTCCAAGATTTCTGTGGCATCACTAACCCTTAACTTCACCCCTGGGGGTAAATTATCACCATTTGGCGTTCCTAATATCAGCAATAACATCCATTCTGGAGAGGTTTCTGGCGCTTCTAACGACCAAGTGAGGGTATACAGACGTAATGGGATGTTGTCTACCTGTAAGTCTTGATAAGCGCCTCCTACCTGAGTCGGAATTTCTACCCCAGCTTGTAGCAATTCTTGTAGTAGTGTGGTTAAGTTTTCTCCACCCGAACGCATGGCAGTGGCTGGACTCAGGGACACATTCGCCATGAGAACCCAGGATAATTCTGTTGCCATTTGATCCCATTGTTGAGACAACCAATGACTGAGATTGAGACTGGGTTGAGTCAGGAGTTGAAAGACATCGGACAGGTGATGGCGCAGTTGAGACAGGATAGACGGGTTGGGCGTTTCCACAGTTTGAATTTGATACACCCATTGCAACAACTCTGGTTGGGTCAGAACCATCGTGGCTTGTTCCCAGGTTAACTGTTGCGATAATGGCATGATTGACTGCAAATTGGGTAAAATTTGTTGCAGTTCAGCCTGTGTTGCTGTTAACGCTGGGCTGCGGTTGGGAATGACGGGTAAGGGAATATCAGTCGGTTCTAAACAGCGCCATTGCAAGAGTAATTGATCGGAGTCTAAGTGTATCCAAGAGAGGGGGACTGAATAAGTCCAATCAGATTCTGGCTGTAATCTTTCAGTGGTTTGAAAATGCTGCCAATCTTGATAGGAGAAAAAGCCACAGACGCGGGCGGTTTCTAATTCTTCTTGAACTTCTATAATCACATAAAAATGAGCCGCATATTCGGGTAAATCTAACACCATGCGTGGTACAGTCACCACTTCATCAATTAAGCTGCCGAGGGTTAATAAACATACCTTAAATTGATTGACTTGAAGCTGAGCGATCGCGTCTAACTGATGATTCAGTTCAGGTTGCTCAAGAGAACTATTTTCAGTATTAAGGGTTAAATCTGAGGAATTTTCTGCTAACCAATTTTCAAGTCCGGCTAGTCCTAAAGCATTTAAATAAACTTGCCATTGTTGAGCCGGATTAAGGATTGATTGGCTCAGTTCTAAAGCCTGGTGAATTTGATTAGGTAAAATCTCAACTGTGTCAGCAGAAAAGGACTCAAAGTCGAGCAGGGTTTCGGAGAAATCTAAGGTTGTATTGTTCATGGTTCGTGGTTCCTTTCTATTGACTCAGTATAGACAGATAGTGCGAAGTACTGTAGTAATATGGGTGATTAAATGGAGAGACAATAAGAAAAATATTCTACCTATTGCTTGTTCCCTCCAACAACAAATAACTAATGACTAATGACTATTTCAATATTGAATAATCCGTTTATGTTAGTGAGTTAGGAATTTTTCATCCGATGATCGAGGTAATTACAGAGTTTGAGAGAAAATTGGGTTTCTGTTGCATTGTCTTTTGCCGTGTGGGCATCAGATTCCGCTTCCGCCATCAACTGATTAATTTGTTCATCTAAGGCTTCTACTAAGGGCTGATTAATTTGAGCTAAACGTTCTGGATCAAAGTGACTAGATTGTTTCAAAAACTCTAACAAACGTTGCTGTAATTCCTTGACTAATTTTTGACTAATTTCAGCCCGAAATGATTTGAGTTTGAGTAAACGGCTGACTTGATACTGGGCTTGAAGTCCCAGCAGTTTAGCAATTTCTCCCATCGATTTTCCTTGACAGTGAAATAGATGTAACGCTTGCAGAAACTGTTGGGATTTAGCCTGATCTCGCCGCTTGATTTTTTCAACCCAAAGATTAGTTACCTCTGCTAAACTCACGTCTAATCCTAACATCAATTGTTGACGATAGACGTTTAAAAATTCACTCACCTCCGTTTCAGTTTCAGTTTCAGATGATGCTCGATCAGGGATTCGTTCCGCCCAAGATTCATTATCACTGGTGTCTAAGGTTTGGGTAGAAAGATACTTTCCTCGCACATAAATCCGATATTCTCTTAACCAATTGGCTAAATCTTGTAGCTGAGCCGCTACCCAATTTGCCGGACGGTTTTGATGATATTGGGAAAGTAACAATTCAGCCATTTGTTGATACTGTTCTTGGGTTGGAGGTTGACACCGTCTCCCCGGTTTACGAGAACTAGGATTGCGGTAAACTGCATGATAACAGCACAATATTTGACGGTTTTGTTCAACTTCTGGATCAGTGAGTTGGTGAAATTGGGATAAAATTCGATCCAATTGCTGGGGTTTGGTATCATTTAAGATAGCCCAGTTACTGACTTGATAAACCCCTCTTTCAAGGAGAAAATGATTCAGTTCAGGATGGAATTTCACCTTGCGGTTTGTCCAGGTGGCTAAACTGCTTTGTTTGGGATCAAAACTGTGCAGAATTTGCCGAGAAAAGGACTGATAGGATGAAGCCTGGGAGGGACGAGTCCCCGGTTCATCAAGAACAAATGGCAGTAAGTCCTGACATTTAAAGCCGTGGGTTGCGCCAAATCGTTCTTCTAGATGCCGACACACCAGTAAAATTTCCCCAGAAACTAAACACAATAAACAGAGTTCAGCATTTTCCGCTTGACGGTTGGGCTGAGACTGATGCACCCACTCGATGAGTTGAGACTCAATCACATCTTCGCGGACTTGCATGTGACTCACCGCTTCCGGAAAGAATGAGGTGAAAAAGGCTTTGGCCTCCGCCATTTCAGAGGTGGTGTATCCTCCTGAACTCTTGAGTTTCACCAGTTTCCAATATTTTGATGGATTACCCATAGATGTGCAATATGCCACTGATGGTTAGGACAGTCTCCCCTTGGGGAAATGGGTTAACACCTCTGAACGCTTGCACCCCAGAAGGAAAATGTGAGTCAACTATCAATTATCCCTTCTACTCAAACATATCTCTCAAATCACCGGAGTTATGCAGGGAAATGCTCCCTTCAAAGGCTTGAAAACACGGTAATACATTTGCTTCATGATTGTCTACAACGGTGTATATAACATCTGTCATCTTTGACTCCACGTCCTGTATCGCCAAAGTGTTATTTGACATCCTCCCCCACTAAATCAGAGATTACAGCGCGGGATTCTCATAGAAAATCCGCTTGAATACTTAACGTATAATGAGGATGTAGAATTCAGATCAAGTCCGGATCATGAGGGATCATCAAAAGAAGAAAGTTGATGAACTGAATTTCTTTGCTCCTACACCCCACACCCCACT
>Ga0209594_1000029_pt1 | contig 122445 bp, 101 predicted proteins | sample AshMeaCrysSpring_FD_184126 | JGI IMG/M metagenome (GOLD analysis project Ga0209594, IMG submission 184126) | Groundwater microbial communities from Big Spring, Nevada to study Microbial Dark Matter (Phase II) - Ash Meadows Crystal Spring... | ecosystem: Environmental > Aquatic > Deep...
GCCGCCAGCGGTTGGGATTTCAGCAGTCGCTGGTTCCAGGATCGGCAGTCGATCCAGCGCATCCGGACCATTCAGTTGGTGCCGGTGGACCTCAATTGCCTGCTCTATCAACTGGAGATGACCCTGAAAACGGCCTATACGCGGACCAGGCCAGATCAGCCGGATCAGGGCGCAAAACATATGGCCACGGCGGGAGAATATGCAAAAAGGGCAGCCGCCCGCAAAGCGGCTATTGAGCAGTACTGTTGGAACGAGGGTTTGGGGGTCTATGCCGATTATGATCTGCAGAGCCAGCGTGTATCGGAACAGGTGCATATGGCTGCTGCTTTCCCCTTGTTTTTTGGCATCGCGGAAAAAACCCGCGGGGAAAAGAATGCGGCAACCCTGCTCTCCAGGCTCCTGAAAGAGGGCGGATTTGTCACCACGGAATTCAAGACCGGCCAGCAGTGGGATGCGCCCAACGGCTGGGCTCCACTTCAGTGGATGGCCATCCAGGGACTGGAGAAGTATGGTTTCTTTGCGGAATCCAGGCAGGCAGCGGAGCGATGGATCAAATTGAACAAGGATGTTTTTGTTCGCACGGGCAAGTTGATGGAAAAATACAATGTGATGGATACGAAGCTGGAAGCCGGAGGAGGCGAATACCCTTCCCAGGACGGATTTGGATGGACTAATGGGGTCTTGATGGCTTTGCTGGCCAAATACCCGGACCTGAAATAGCCTGCTATTCCCCGGCAGGTGACCCAAGGCGGGTCACCTGCATCGGGGAAGGGAATCCCCCGGATTCAATACCTTTACCCCCTAACAGTTGTTAGTAGATTGCCATGCCATTCCAGACCAACCACAAGATCAGAATCGTCACGGCTGCCAGCCTGTTCGACGGGCACGATGCGGCCATCAATATCATGCGCCGGATCCTGCAGAGCAAGGGCGCGGAAATCATCCATCTAGGACACAATCGCTCTGTTTCGGAAATCGTGGAGTGCGCGATCGAAGAAGATGTTCAGGGCATCGCCATCACTTCCTACCAGGGCGGTCACGTAGAGTTTTTCAAATACATGAAAGACCTGCTGGACCAGAACGGGTGCGGACATATCCGCATTTTTGGCGGCGGCGGCGGCACCATCCTGCCCAAGGAAATAGAGGAGTTGCATGCCTATGGCATTGCCCGGATCTATTCTCCGGATGACGGCAGGAAAATGGGGCTCGAAGGAATGATTGAAGACCTGCTTCGCCAATGTGATTTTGCCGTCAATGGTCACCCGGGCCAGTTTAATGGCGAACTGCGCCTGGGGGAGGTGAAGGACATCCGTAGGGTAGCAAGATCCATCTCCAACGCAGAAAACAGGGGAAGACCATCCGCTGCCGGCGGCATTCAGCAGGCGGAACAGGCAAAGGCATCCAGGCAGAAATCCGCACAACCCGTGATTGGCATTACGGGTACGGGCGGCGCCGGGAAGTCTTCCGTAACAGACGAAATGGTCCGCAGGTACCTCGCTGCTTTTCCGGACAAGACCATCGCGGTGATTTCGGTGGATCCGTCCAAGAAAAAAACGGGCGGCGCCCTGCTGGGGGATCGCATACGGATGAATTCGATCCATCATCCCCGCGCGTATATGCGCAGCCTTGCCACCCGTGAAAACGACAAAGCCCTGAGCGCTTCGGTGGATGAAGCGGTGGATATTTGCCGGCAGGCGGGCTACGACCTGGTGATCCTGGAATCTGCCGGTGTGGGACAAAGCGATGCCAGCATCCTGGACCACTGTGATGTCAGCCTATATGTGATGACGCCCGAATACGGTGCGCCTTCGCAACTGGAAAAAATCAATATGCTGGACTATGCAAATGTCATAGCCATCAACAAATTCGACAAAGCGGGAGCACTGGATGCTTTGAGCGATGTGCGCAAACAGTACAAACGCAATCATGGCCTCTGGACCGCAAGGGACGAAGACCTTCCCGTGATTGGCACCATGGCCTCTCATTTCAATGACCCCGGCACCAACCAGCTATTCGATTTGCTGATGCAGGAAGTCCGGAAAGGCTGGAAGGACCAGTTCCCGGAAACTTCTCCGGCCGCAGTTGCGGCAACTGCCACCGATCGAACCATGATCATTCCAACTGCCCGTAACCGGTATCTGAGTGAGATTGCAGAGCAGATTGCGGACTACAATGAACTGGTGCTGCACCAAAGTGCCATCGCCTCCCGCATTTACCAGTTAAATGGCGCGTTGGAGACCCTGAAGGAAACAGGCAAAGCAGATCTGATCGCGGTATTGGAAAACCAGATCAGCATGCTAACAGAGCGGCTCACGCCGGTGAGCAAGAAGCTCCTGGAAGGGTGGCCGGAAAAAAAGAAAGCCTACGATGCGGATGCCTATCATTACAAAGTAAGAGACAAGGTAATCAGCCAACCGATGTATGCCTCCAGCCTTTCCGGCACAAGAATCCCCAAAGTCATCCTGCCCCGCTACCGGGATTGGGGCGATATCCTTCGCTGGCAGGCCCAGGAGAACGCACCGGGCCATTTTCCCTTTACCGCAGGCGTATTCCCCCTGAAACGCGAGGGGGAGGATCCTACCCGCATGTTTGCCGGGGAGGGCGGTCCGGAACGCACCAACAAAAGATTTCACTACCTGTCGCTTGGCCAGCCCGCAAAGCGTTTGTCCACCGCATTTGATTCGGTTACTCTTTACGGTGAGGACCCGGCCATCCGTCCTGACATCTACGGAAAGGTGGGCAATAGCGGGGTGAGTGTGGCAACGGTGGACGATGCCAAAAAACTATACAGTGGATTTGATCTCTGTGATCCCAAGACATCGGTGAGCATGACCATCAACGGGCCCGCACCGATGTTGCTGGCTTTTTTCATGAACGCGGCCATTGATCAGCAATGCGAGAAATGGATTTCTGAACAGGGCATGTGGCCTGCTGTTGAGCAAAAAACAGAAGCGTTGTTCCAGGGCCATCAAAGGCCGGTTTACCTGAACACCCTGGCACCCGATGGATTGCCTGAAGGCAATGACGGGCTGGGGCTCAGGCTGCTTGGCCTGAGCGGCAGCGATGTGCTGGATGCGGAGACCTATGCCCGTATCAAGGCAACTACGCTTCAGCAGGTCCGGGGTACGGTACAGGCCGATATCCTCAAAGAGGACCAGGCGCAGAACACCTGCATATTCAGTACGGAATTTGCCCTGAAGCTGATGGGCGATGTGCAGGAATATTTTATCCGGGAGCAGGTGCGCAATTTTTACAGTGTTTCGATCAGCGGCTATCACATCGCGGAAGCAGGTGCCAACCCCATCACCCAGCTGGCATTCACGCTGGCCAATGGGTTTACCTATGTAGAATATTACCTGGGTCGCGGCATGCAGGTGGATGATTTTGCCCCCAACCTGAGTTTCTTTTTCAGCAACGGGATGGATCCTGAATACGCGGTGATTGGCAGGGTTGCCCGCCGCATCTGGGCCAAGGCCATGAAATACCGGTACAAGGCCAACAAGCGCAGCCAGATGCTGAAGTATCACATTCAAACCTCGGGACGCTCACTGCATGCCCAGGAAATTGATTTCAATGATATCCGCACCACCCTGCAGGCGCTCTATGCCATTTATGACAACTGCAATTCCCTGCACACCAATGCCTATGATGAAGCCATCACCACGCCCACGGAAGAAAGCGTGCGTCGCGCCATGGCCATTCAACTGATCATCAACCGCGAACTGGGTACGGCAAAGAATGAAAATCCAAACCAGGGATCTTTTTTGATCGAAGAACTTACGGATCTCGTGGAAGAAGCCGTGATGGCGGAATTTCACCGCATCACGGAAAGGGGAAGTGTGTTGGGGGCGATGGAGCGCATGTACCAGCGCAATAAGATTCAGGAGGAAAGCCTGCATTACGAACACCTCAAGCATACCGGGGAACTTCCCGTCATTGGAGTGAATACATTTTTGAACCGTCAGGGAAGTCCCACCCTTACACCCGGGGAGGTCATCCGGAGTACGGAGGAAGAAAAAAACCGGCAGATTGATAGCCTTGCGGCGTTCCAGGATTATCACCGCAACAAGGCGGAGCATGCGCTCCAAAGACTGCAGCAGACCGCTTCCCGGAACGGAAATCTTTTCGAGTCGTTGATGGAGACGGTGAAATATTGCAGCCTGGGTCAGATCACCCATGCGCTCTTTGCCGTAGGTGGTCAGTACCGCAGAAATATGTAAGTAAACCAGGACCCCGGGTTCACCAAGCATTTCATATGACAAAGGACACACTGGAGATGAATTTTAATGTAGAAGTTCTCCGCTCTGATGCTGCACGCATTTATAAGGCACAGAAAGCTTTTTTTGCTTCAGGCGCCACGCGACCCTATGCGTTCCGCAGAGCGCAGCTGAAGCAGATGAAAGCCCTGATCCTTGAGAACGAGGGCCTGATCTGCGAGGCGCTGAAAAAAGACCTCCGGAAAAGTGAATATGAATGCGTAGGCACGGAGATCGGGCCCACGCTGTCGGAGATCAAACATTGCCTGGCCAATCTGCGCGACTGGATGAGGCCGGAACACGTTTCCACCCCCCTGATGTTCCAGCCTTCCAGGAGCCGGATCTACCGGGATCCGCTGGGCATCGTGCTCACCATCGGCCCCTGGAACTATCCCTTCATGCTCCTGGTGACTTCCGTGGTCAGCGCCATAGCGGGCGGTAATACCATGATCCTGAAGCCCTCGGATTTTGCACTCCATACCGGCCACCTGATTGCCAAACTGGTGAAACAGTATTTCCCGGAGCACTATATGGCCGTGATTGAAGGCCCAGGACATATCGTAGGCGCCGAGCTCATCGAACAATATCATTTCGACCATATCTTTTTTACCGGCAGCATCCCGGTGGGAAAGCGCATCATGGAAATGGCCGCGAGGCACCTGAGTCCCGTAACGCTTGAATTGGGGGGCAAAAGTCCCTGCATCGTGGACAAGGATGTCAACCTGGATTTCGCAGCCCGGAAAATTGCCTGGAGTAAACTCATCAATGCCGGGCAGACCTGTGTGGCGCCGGATTACCTGCTGGTGCACGAAGACGTGAAAGAGAAATTCCTGGAAAAACTCAAACTCAACTTCACCCGCATGCTGGGAGATGATCCCGCGCTAAGTCCTGATTTTGGCAGGCTGATCAACCGCAAACGCTATGATACCCTGATGCGGTACATGCAACAGGGTGAGATTGTGTATGGAGGACAGCATGATCCGGAGGACCTCTTCATCGCCCCCACCATCCTGGAAGGTATCAGTACGGATGATCCGGTGATGCAGGAGGAAATCTTTGGGCCCCTGCTGCCCATCATCAGCTACCGGAGCCGGGAAGATGTGCTGAATTGGATCGAAGAGAATCCCTATCCCCTGGCCTTGTATGTCTACACGGCGAATCGGAAGACCGCAGATTTTTATATTCAACGCGTGCGGTTTGGAGGGGGTTGCGTCAACAATGGGGTCATCCACCTGGGAAACCCGGATATGCCTTTTGGCGGGGTTGGATACAGTGGTATGGGACAATACCACGGTAAACATGGTTTCGATACCATGACCCGGCCCAAAAGCGTCATGTACACGCCTACCTGGATCGATGCGCCTCTTTGGTATGCTCCCTACGGGAATTCCGTTAAATGGATCCGGAAACTCTTTGGGCTTTGAACCGTTAGCAGGGCCCGATTGTCTTATGCAGAAGAGACCACCATGATTTTTCTGAAATCACTGATCAAATGGACCCTGGTCCTGGGGCTGCTGATGGCCCTTTATGTGTGGTTTGTAAATATGCATACGATGGAAATGAGCACCCGGCAAAAATTACTGCGCGCCTTCTACCCGGTCCTGACCGGGATGCAAAATCTGTTTGGAAGCACTGCCGGCAGGACGGCAGAACCCAAGGCTGATCCGCCTTTGTCCGTGTATACGTTGAGCCTGGATATGATCGATGGCAGCAGGCAAAGCATGGCGCAGTGGAAAGGAAAAAAGATCCTGCTCGTCAATACCGCAAGCGACTGCGGCTACACGGCCCAGTATGAAAACCTGCAGAAGCTTTCAGACTTATACCCGTCGCAACTGGTGGTGCTGGGCTTCCCGGCCAATGATTTCAAAGAACAGGAAAAGGGCGATAATGAGGAGATTCTGGCTTTTTGCCAGCGGAATTACGGCGTGCAATTTCCTTTGAGCGCGAAGACTTCCGTGGTGAAAGGCCCGCTTCAACATCCCGTATTTGCCTGGCTCAGTGATGAAAAACAGAACGGATGGAACAACCAGGCGCCCGTTTGGAATTTTTCCAAATACTTACTGGATGAGAAAGGCAGGCTCGTGGGTGTCTTTGGGCCCGGAGTGGACCCCTTGGGCAAGGAGATTAGAAACCTTATTGAAAAAACAGGATCCTGAAAAATGACGGCAGCTCCCGGGCTGCACACCAGGCATAAAAAAAGCAGCCACATGGCTGCTTTTTTCTTTCCCTTACCGGAAAATATCAATAAAGGTAGTTCAACGCTACCAGGTCATTTGCATTAAACGGCCTGTTGGTGCTTGCACTCAGGCATGCCAACATCCATGAACCGGCATCAGGGTCTGAAGGAGTGCCTGGAATTTGGACTGCGCCCACACCAGTTGTTTCCTGGCCCTCATTACCACCTGATCCGCAACTATAGGCGCGGTTCATGTAGTCCGTATGGCGGAAACCAATGCAATGGCCCATTTCATGGGCCAGGACTGTCGTGATGAAATCTTTTGAGTAGCCTTTTGTGTAGCGACTGGCATATTGAATTTCATTATACGGATTTCCGCCAGTGGGGAATCCTGCGGAAGCAATGAATTGCGCAGTCCGGACAACCCTGATATTGATGTTTCCGTTTGAAGCGACACGCGTGAACGTGAGTGCGAGATCCGCGGCATTATACCGTGCGATGGCAGCATCAATACCCGCGGACAATTCGGCGGGAATATTTCCACTGGTGGAAACCGTGATCGTCCTGGGAAGTCCGGTCACAAGGTTGAAGGTGTGGTACTGTTCCGTTTCGGCTATCCGCAGCCGTGGTGAACTTGGTCGCTGACCCAGCTCAGAGGGGCTGATCAGGATATCACCCTCCACCAGGTATTTGCCGTCTACAACCTGCACATCCAGGGGGCTGAAACCCATTGCAGAAATTTGCGCGAGCGTTTCATCCGTCAGCTGGATATCCATGCTTTCTGATCGTTCCTCCTTGGAACAGGAGGCAAAAAGCATAAAGCCTGCAAGAATTGCACAAAATGGCTTAAGCAGTTTTCTCATAAACAAAGTTTTGTTGGTTAATTTGGTTGAATCGGAAATTATTGTTTTTTTCAAACAGTGCAAAGTTTTGTGGAAGCGTTGTGAATTTTTGCGATTCCCCGGCTTATGCAACTGAAATAATGACTGGTACTGCATTTGAGCCTAATTTTGAATCGCGGGGTATGAGAATTTTGCAACATGGTTTAAAATATTTTTCTTTTTTGATACCCTGGTGTTTGGGTATCGCAGCTTTTCAAACGGGGCATGCACAGGATTCGATCCGAAAACCTATCCCGGAGTTGATCCTGGGAAGCATGGATTTTGATCTGAACGGTGTGCGACTGGCACAGCGGAAATTTCCGCAGTGGAAAGGATTGGGCAGGCTTGTCTCCGTGAAAGAGGAGCGGCCGGATCTGTCCGATATCGATCTTCGGAATCGCTATGTTGCCACCAGCTTCGCTTCACCGGTCACCAACGCCCATGCAAGCCTGATGACAACAATCATCGCAGGCGCAGGCAATTCCTGGTATGCGGGCAGGGGTGTTGCACCAGCAGCTAAATTCACTTCAGCCGATTTTGCAAACCTGAATCCGGAACCCCCTTCCTACTATGCAAGCAACCGCGTTCATGTGCAGAATCATTCCTATGGCGTGGGCATTGAAAGTTTTTATGGACGAGATGCCCAGCTTTATGATTCCACGGTGCTCATGATGCCATCCCTGCTGCATGTTTTTTCATCGGGTAACCGGGGCACAGCAGCTTCCGGAAACGGAAGCTACCTGGGAATTGCCGGATTTGCAAACCTGACGGGAAGTTTTAAAATGGCTAAGAATGCACTGGTGGTGGGATCCGTGGATTCTTTTGGGATTGCGGAAACGCAGAGTTCAAGGGGACCTGCACATGACGGCAGGGTCAAACCGGACCTGGTGGCATTTGGAGAAGATGGAAGTTCCGGCGCAGCCGCATTGGTTTCCGGACTGGCGCTTTTACTGCAGGAGGCCTACCTTGACCTATATGGAAAAGAAATGGACAATAGCCTGGCACGTGCCGTGCTGATCAATGCCGCAGAGGATCTTGGGAATCCGGGTCCGGACTATATCTATGGCTTTGGCAATGCGGATGCGGAAACGGCGCTGTCCACGATCGTTGAAAACAGGATTTTTTCCGGAAGCATTGCATCCAATGAACAGATCACCCAGCGCGTCGATATCCCTGCCGGCATTCTCCGGTTGAAAGCTACACTTGCATGGACAGATCCACCGGCGGCCGTGGATGCGCGGCGTACCCTCCGTCATGATCTGGACCTGGAGTTGGTGGAACGGGCAACCGGCAAGACCTGGCATCCCTGGGTACTGTCTTCCTTTCCGAATGCGGATTCGCTGCAAAGGACGGCGCAACGGGGAATGGATACCTTGAATAATGTAGAGCAGGTCAGCATTGAAATTCCTGCAGCCGGGGAATACCTGTTGAGGGTGCGTGCTGGTCAGCTGACTACGGATCAAGTTTTTCATATCTGTTGGCAACTGGATTCCAGTGGGCAGTTTCAATGGCTATCGCCCCTGAACACCCAACCGCTTGTTCCGGGAGCCCGGTCGCTCATTCGCTGGAAAGCCAGTACAGATCTATCCACCGGCAAGCTATCCTATCGTTTGGACAACGGAACGGGCTGGCAATTGGTCTCCGCAAACGTGGATCTGAGCAAGGGATATTTTCCCTGGAGCAATCCATCCGGAAGTGGTACCCTGCTGTTGAGGATGGAGAACAATGGAACTGAGTTCGAAACAGATACCATCGTGCTTTCTGAAATCCTGCAGCCACAGGTGGGATTTTCCTGTACAGATTCCATGTTGATTTATTGGAACCCGGTTCCGGGAGCCGATGGCTACCAGGTGTATGGACTCGGTGCTCAATTCCTCGAGCAGAAGGGCCAGACAACGGCGCTGCGCGTTGTTTTGCCCAGGGCGGAGTTTCCGGAAAACCAGCTTGCCATCGCCCCCAAATTTCAGGGCCTTGAAGGTTACCGGTCCCGCACAATAAACCATACCGCCCAGGGAACGGCCTGCTATATCAAAACCCTGCTGGCCCAGCAGGAGGATCAATCGATCCGGGTTTTACTGGAAATGGGAACGATCTATGAACTGAAAAAAATCAAGCTGCAGAAATGGGAGGGGGGTGTCTATGCGGACTTATCGGTTGTTGAAAGTCCGGACTCCCTGCGCTATCTTTTCAGGGATCAGGATTTCCAGCCTGGAACAAATCGTTACAGGGTGCAGTTGGAATTAAAGGATGGAAGAATCATCCTCAGCGATCCTTCGGAATGTTTCGTGATACCAGTTTCCGGGTATAGGATTTATCCAAACCCTGTGTCCCGCGGAAACAATCTTCAGCTGGCCTTGGAAAATATTGTAGACGATGGACAAATTCAGTTGATCAACGCGGTGGGTCAGCTGCTGCGTACTATGGAGATCAGGACGAGTCCGCAGACCATCGATGTCCGAAACCTTCCTCCAGGGCTGTATTATATCCGGGTTGTCCGGCTTGGGCAGGTTGCCTGGACTTCCAAATGCATCATCCGCTGAATTTGTAGGTGACAAATTATGGTGAAATACTAACGTCCTGTCCGAATTCACGAATGTTGAAAACTATTTGCGCTTTATCTGCTTCCCATCGCTGATGCCATCCGGTATTTCGTTAATTTGAATGCCGAGGGTGCTTATCGATTTCCACAAAAAAAACCATTCAGGATTATTTAACCAAATGACCGGGGATTTGTTACCTGTTCCCGGACCGATATACTAATGAACATTGATATGCACGAAGAATCCGTAATTCTGGTAAATGACAGGGATGAGCAAACCGGTACCATGGAAAAAATGGAAGCACATCGCAAAGCGGTTTTGCACCGGGCGTTCAGTGTTTTTATTTTCAATGACAAGGGGGAAATGCTGCTGCAGCGCAGGGCACTCAACAAATACCATAGCGGCGGCCTTTGGACCAACGCATGCTGCAGTCACCCAAGGCCCGGAGAATCTACTGCGGATGCGGCATCCAGGAGACTTCGGGAAGAGCTTGGATTTTCCGCCAGGCTCGCTGACGCATTCCAGTTTGTGTACAAAGCAGCATTTGACAATGGCCTCACCGAATATGAATATGACCATGTCTTTATTGGTCAATACCAGGGACTGGTGCACCCCAATCCGGATGAGGTGGGCGACTACTGCTACAAGCATATGGACGAAATCAAGGCCAGCCTGCTTTCGCATCCCCACAAATACACGGAGTGGTTCAAAATTGCATTTCCCAGGCTTGAAAGGCATTTGCAAACAGAGAGCCTGGTGGCCTGAACAAAGTCTCTTTTTCTCCATCCATAAATATGGGCAGACATGCCTTCAGTGGGCATAATTGGTAGCGGTATTGGCGGCCTGGCAACGGCCATCCGGTTAGCCGTCAAAGGCTACGAGGTGGAATTGTTTGAGAAAAATTCCAGCCCGGGGGGCAAGCTTTCCGTCATACAGGAGCGTGGTTACCTTTTTGACGCCGGGCCATCTTTGTTTACGCAACCGGAGAATATTGAAGAGCTTTTCAGGCTGGCCGGCAGGGATATAGCTGATTACCTGCAGTACCGGTCTGTTGACATCGCATGCCGATACTTTTTTGAAGATGGAAAGCGGGTAGATGCCTATACCCATGCAGCTTTATTTGCAGCGGAACTTGAAAAAGTGGTGGGCGAAGATCCTGCTTCGGTAATGAACTATCTCAAACGTTCTGAAATGGTTTATGAGAAAGTGGGAACCATTTTTCTAAACCACTCCCTGCACAAGGCATCCACCTGGCTGCATCGCCGCGTGGTATCCGCCATGGCCAGCGTGGGGTATGACCACCTTTTCCGCACCCTCGACAAATTTAATCGCTTACGGTTCCGCACACCCGAAGCAGTCCAGATCTTCAACCGCTTTGCCACTTATAACGGCAGTAACCCTTACCAGGCGCCGGGCATGTTGAGCCTGATTCCCCACCTGGAACAGAACCAGGGCACTTTTTACCCGGAAGGCGGCATGTACCAGATTGTGGAAGCGATGTACCGGTTGGCGCTTGACCTGGGTGTTCGGTTTCATTTTGGAGCGCCGGTGGAACGCATCCTGCTAGTTGGCGGGAAGGCAGGGGGCCTGAAGTCCGGTGGAAAGGAATATTATTTCGATCAGGTGGTCAGCAACGTGGATGCATACTTTACCTATAGGCATTTATTGCAGGATGAGGCACGTGCCCGTCAGATCCTCAAGCGTGAGCGAAGCAGCAGTGCCCTGATTTTCTACTGGGGCGTCGCCAAGGCATTTCCTGAACTGCATCTTCACAATATCTTTTTCAGCCAGAATTATCCGGAGGAGTTCAGGTACATTTTCAAGGAAAAAAAAATGTACGAAGACCCCACAGTCTACATCAACATAACAGCCAAGATGGAAGCGGGCCAGGCGCCTGCCGGAAAGGAGAATTGGTTTGTGATGCTGAACGCACCTGCTACAAGCGGTCATTTTCCACAGTCGGCTGTCGATGCAAGCAGGCGTAACATCCTCTCCAAACTCGGACGCATGCTGGGCCAACCCATCGAACCATTGATTGAGGTGGAGCATGTGCTGACTCCGGAAGGTATCGAAGCCAATACCGATTCATATATGGGATCACTTTATGGGACCAGCTCGAATTCCCGTTTTGCGGCTTTTCTGCGGCATGCCAACCAGGCCGGGCATATCCGGGGCCTGTATTTCGTGGGCGGGAGTGTGCATCCCGGGGGCGGGATACCACTGTGCATGAAAAGCGCATGGATAGTGGCCAATATGTTTCCGGATCTTCGCAACAGGTAAACACCATTTGCCCGGCTGAAGGGCGCATGGTACATGCCTTCAGTTGCCTGTAAAAACTCTATTTTGCAGAAAAACCAACATGAAGTCCCTGCTTTCCCTGTTCCTTCTGATTGCACCCATACTGGCCAGTGGCCAGGAGTCTGTGCGTAAGCTGTTACAATCCCAGTTTATCCTTGCGGAAGACGGGGATGTGATTGAATTGGGCGAAGGCAGGTTTACCATCGACGCTACCCTTTCCATGGAAGGCAAGAAAAAGATCACCATCCGGGGAAAGGGCATGGACAGGACCATTCTTTCTTTTAAGGGTCAGTCGACCGGTGCGGAAGGAATCCGTATTTCCAATTGCAGCGATATTGTACTGGAGGATTTTTCCGCGGAAGATGCCAAAGGGGATATCATCAAAACCATGCATGTAACCGGTGTAACTTTCCGCCGGATAAGGGCTGCATGGACGGGGAAGATGAGTTCTAAAAATGGTTCCTATGCCTTGTACCCGGTACTTTGTGAGAAAGTGCTGGTGGAAGGATGCATTGCACGCGGCGCTTCTGATGCCGGTATCTATGTGGGGCAGTCGCGCACCATCATCGTCCGGAACAATAAAGCCTTTGAGAATGTGGCGGGGATTGAAATTGAGAACTCCATCGATGCGGACGTCTATGGGAATGAAGCATACGGAAATACGGGCGGGATCCTCATTTTTGACCTGCCGGACCTGGAGATCAAACGGGGAGGTCATTGCCGGGTATTCAACAACATCGTCAAAGAAAACAATGCAGTGAATTTTGCCCCCAAGGGAAACATTGTGGGCAAAGTTCCGCAGGGCACCGGGATCATCCTGCTGGCAGCCAACAATGTGGAGATATTTGGCAACCAGGTGCTACATAACCGTACCGTGGGTACCAGCATTGTCAGCTACTACATTACGGAGAATCCCATTAGCGACAGTGCTTATTATCCATACCCGGTTTCCGTTTATGTTCACGACAATGTCTATGCCCGAAAAAAACAGAAAGCAACCATGAAAGGCAGGATGGGCAAGCTTTACCGGTTCAAGCTTAAATTTGGAAAAGACGTGCCTGATATTGTCTATGACGGGATTCCGGATCAGAACTTACTCGATGGCGCCGGTTTGTACCCGCCCGAAAAGCGCATCTGCCTGCGCAATAACCAGGGTGCTGGCTTTGCCAATATTGATGCTGCCAATAATTTCAGGAATATCGTGCGGGACATCAGCGCGGCCGACTGCACGCATCAAAGTCTCCCCGGTGTAAAAGAGTGGTTTTGATCGTATACCGATGCTGAAAGGATGAAGATAAACATGAAGGCAATCAAAGTACAAAAGACATATGCCCGTAGGATTAGCTTTCTGGCAGCCTGGAGCCTGCTGGCCATTATGCTCTCCGCTTCAATCGGAATGGAAAAACCGCCCCTGGCAAAGCTCTCTGATTATGGATTTTTTGTGGGTCCGATGGCGGACCTGAAACCCTCGCCGGGTGTTGTTCCTTATGCGTTGAATACCCCCCTGTTCACGGACTATGCCGAGAAAGCGAGGTTCCTGAGAATGCCGGATGGGAAGCAGGCGACGTATAACGACAGCACTGTTTTTGCATTTCCACCGGGGACGATGCTGATCAAAAATTTCTACTATCCGCTGGACATGCGGGATATTTCCCGGGGGCGACAAATCATCGAGACCCGGTTGCTGATTTTGGAGGAGAAGGGATGGAAGGCATTGCCCTATATCTGGAATACGGAACAAACTGATGCCTTTCTGGACGTAGCCGGTGAAACCAGGCAGGTTCGTTATGTGGACGCCAATGGGAAAAACCGCCAACATGCGTATAATGTTCCTAACTTAAACCAGTGCAAGGGGTGCCATAATCGGGATGAGGTGCTGGAGCCGATTGGCCCAAGTGCCAGGCAACTCAACGGAATGGCGGAGATTGAAGGCAAAATGCAGGATCAACTGGAATACTGGGCAAGCCATGATCTGATCGAAGGGCTCCCGGAGCAATCATCCAGGCCCTCGGGCGTGGTGTGGAACGACCCCCGTACAGGCAACCTGGATCAGCGCGCCAGGGCTTGGCTGGATATTAACTGCGGCCACTGCCACCGCCGGGGAGGTCCGGCTAGCAGTTCCGGCCTTTACTTGGATGTTCATGAAAAGGACCCGTTGAAGTTGGGTGTAGGAAAGACACCCGTTGCCGCCGGGAGGGGTTCGGGCAACCTGCAGGTCAGTATTGATCCCGGCCATCCGGATAAGTCCATCCTGATCTACCGGATGCAGTCAGTAGATCCGGGGGTCATGATGCCGGAACTGGGCAGGTCCATGAATCATACGGAAGGGATAGCCCTGATCCGATCCTGGATTGCGGGCATGAAGAACTAGGTGAATGTATTGAGTAGGATCCGGGCAAGGTCCCCTCCGGATGAAGATGAACTATTTCGGGATCCAATGGTTATGCATCGAATGCTAGGTGGAGCATCCATAGGAAGAGCCGGTTTGCAGGATATTTTGCAGCAAAGGGGACTGGTGGCCAGTTCACTGGCACTGATCGTACACCTGGTGGGTCTCGTTGGGATGGTGTTCATAGACCTCGACTGGTTTGCATCCATGACTCCCATCAATCTGCTGTTGATGTCCCTGCTCCTGATCTGGACCCAGGGACCCAGGGGGATCCGATTTTATGTATTTATGGCGATTGCGTTTGTGACAGGGATGACCAGCGAAATGATTGGCGTTAACTCAGGGCGTCTGTTTGGAAGCTATGTGTATGGGGACGTGATGGGATTGAAATTGCTGGGTGTACCCCTGGTCATTGGCATCAACTGGTTCGTTGTCATGCTTGGAGCTGCTTCAACCATGGAATGGATATCGAGGAAGTTCTTCCGCATGCAGGCATCCGCAGGAACCTTTCAGACTTTGGTATCCGGTACGGTTATTTGGATCGGTGCCGCATTGCTGGCTGTTTTGTTCGACTGGGTGATGGAGCCGGCAGCCATCCGATTGGGATTTTGGGCCTGGGCGGGCAACGGGGATGTTCCATTCTATAATTATGCATGCTGGTTTCTAGTGTCCATGTTCCTGCTCCTGGTGTTGCGCTTGTTGAAAATTTCCACCGCCAACCCCTTCTCCATTCATCTCTTCCTGATTCAGTTGGCCTTCTTCATCATGATCCGGGTGCTGGTTTAGGCCGGCAGAGTCCCCTGATTTATGTAATTTGGCCCGCAACATGATCCAGTCGCTTCACCTTGCCGACCCTGCCGGCTTCCATTCAGCGCTCCTGCAGGCTTGGTTTTCCATCGAGGATGAGTGCGTTTCCATCTGGGAAAAGGATACCCTTGATTTGGTTTATATCAACCCCAGCGGATGCAAGATATTCGGGTATGACAACCCGGAGGAAATGCGGAATAATCATCGTTTTTTTTGTTTCTCATTGGAGACCATGAACCGTGAGGAACTGGATACCGCCATCCGCTCGTCCCTGGAAAGTCACGGACAGTGGGAAGGTGAGGGATCGCTATGCAGGAAAAACGGAGAAATTTTTCACGGCAAGGTGAATGTTGTCGTGTTCTCGTTTGAAGAAAAGCTTTTTTTGCTGAAGCGGGTGATCGATGTTGAGGACAGAAGGCAGATGGAGCTGAAAATGATGCGTCAGAACCAGCGGTTTGAGGCCCTTTTTCATTTTGCTTCCATCGCCATCATGGTTATCAACCAACTCGGTGGCATTGTCCTTGCCAATAACCATGCAATGCAGCTTTTCGGTTATACGGAAGAGACCATTGCAGGCATGAAGATAGAGGATCTGATGCCGGAACGCTTTCGGTCCAGGCATGTTGGACAACGGGAACACTATCAACAGGATCCGCAGTATCGGCCCATGGGGACCGGTCTGGATCTTTTTGCCAGAAAATCTGATGGCAAAGAGTTTCCCGTGGAGATATCCCTGGGGCATTTCCAGACGGAGGAGGGGCGTTTTGTCATTGCGTTCGTCATAGACATTACGCACCGGAAACAGATTGAACGGGCGATGCTGGAACAACAGAAAGTGATGGAGAGGGTAAACCAGGAAATAGAGCAACTCAACGATGAATTGGAAGAGAAAGTGGAGCACAGGACGCGGCAGCTCAAGGATACCATGGAGGAATTGGAGCGTTCCCGGGACGAACTGGAACATGCCCTCAGCAAGGAAAAAGAACTGTCTGACCTGAAGACAAGGTTTGTGTCGATGGCATCCCATGAATTCAGGACGCCCCTGAGTACGATACTTTCCTCGGCTTCCCTGGTGGCCAAGTATACGCAGTCTGAAGAACAGAATAAACGCGATAAACATATCCAGCGCATCCGGTCTGCGGTCAGCAACCTGACGGACATCCTCAACGAATTTCTTTCCATTGGCCGGATCGAGGAAGGCAGGATACAGGCCAATTTATCCACCTTTAATATAAAGGAACAGGTGCAGCTGGTTTGTTCGGAAATGCAAAGCATTCTCAAGCCGGGACAGCATATCCGGATCAGGCATTCTGGTCCCGTACTGGTGAACCAGGACCTTTCCCTGCTTCGGAATGTTTTAATCAACCTGATCTCAAATGCATCCAAATTCTCCAGCGAGACCTCCCCGGTGGACGTGGCTACCAGCGTGGGGGAGAAGGAAATCCTGGTTTCCATCCGTGATTACGGGATTGGGATTTCAGAGGATGATAAGAAGCATTTGTTTGAGCGTTTCTTCAGGGGGAACAATGTCACCAATATCCAGGGAACCGGCCTGGGCCTGCATATCGTATCCAAATACGTGGAGTTGATGAACGGATCCATTGAAGTCGAGAGCGAACTGGAGAAAGGAACGACTTTCCTTATTAGATTTGCCATATGAATACCATCTTGCTGATTGAGGACAACCTTGAAGTGCGGGAGAACACCGCTGAGATCCTGGAACTGGCCAACTACAAGGTCATGACTGCCGAAAATGGGAAAATAGGTGTTGAAAAAGCGCTTGCCGAGACTCCGGACCTGATCATCTGTGATATCATGATGCCCGTTCTTGATGGATACGGCGTGCTTCACCTGGTCAATAAAAACGACACGCTGAAAAATATTCCATTTATTTTTCTAACAGCCAAAGCGGAGCGATCTGATTTTCGCAGGGGTATGGAAATGGGGGCGGATGATTATATCACCAAGCCATTTACAGACATCGAACTGTTGAACGCCATCGACCGCCGCCTGAAGAAATCAGCCCTTCTGAAGAAAGAATACAGCCAGGGCATGGAAGGCATGCAGGCTTTTATGAAAGACATCGGACGGGAAGATGCCCTGAAAGCCTTGTCTGAAGGCAGGAATATCAATCACTATAAGAAGAAGCAGTTGATCTATTCAGAGGGTAATCACCCTGGTCGCCTCTATTATGTGCAGAAAGGGAAAATCAAAACCTTTAAGTCGAACGACGACGGAAAGGAACTGACCATTGGGTTGTATAAGGAAGGGGATTTTTTTGGATATGTTTCCCTGCTCGAAAATACCGTATACAAGGAAACCGCGGAAGCTATGGAAGATGCGGAGGTGGCTGTTATACCCCGGGAGGACTTTGAAGCCCTGATCAATGAAAATCCGGAGGTCACCCGGAAATTTATCCGCCTCCTGGCACATAATGTCACAGAGAAGGAGGACCAGTTGCTGGGGCTGGCTTATAACTCACTCCGAAAAAGAGTAGCGGACGCATTGATCACGCTGGAAAAGAAATACAAGAAGCCAGATTCAGATTCTTTCTCCATCCATATCTCAAGGGAAGACCTCGCCAATATTGCGGGCACGGCCACAGAGTCCCTGATCCGGACCCTGAGTGATTTCAGGGGCGAGAAGCTAATTGATATCCGGGAGGGGAATATCATCATCCTGAACGAGAAAAAACTCGTGTCCATGTTGAATTGATCAACCATGCATGAAAAAATCCTCCATGCGGAGGATTTTTTTTGCTTTTCTCAGAGCTAAAGAATGACTGTCAGGTAGTTGTTGAATTCGTTTTTCAGGTTGGTGAAGTCCTTTTCCAGGTATTCCATTTGTTCCCTGAGTTTTTTCTGTCTCTCCTGCATCTGGCTGTCCACACCATGGCCGTTGCGCTGATACCTTTCCGTCAGCATTTTTTCCTGTTCGTTCACATCGTGACGCAACTGGTCCAGGAATTCATCTTTGATGATAAACTGGTTCTGAAAATGCTCCGCCTGTGCCAGAAAACTCCGGTCCGCGGAAAGATCCACCACTTCGGAAAGCCGGTTTTTAAGGTGGCTGTTCTCCTGCTTAAAAAAGTCCAGAGAACGGACCCATGTCATATTTTCATGATGAAATTGCCTTAACATGCTGCTCAGGTTGGTTAGTCCCACTGCTTTCATTTGCTGCCTCCTGTTATTAGTCCAGAAAAAACCCTGCTGAATCCCTCATACAGCAGGGTTTTAGGTCTGGCCTCAATTGATTCTGATCTGCTGTTTTGCAACAGGTTCACGACTCGTCTTCTTTGGAAGAACCAGTTTAAGTTCTCCATTTTCATACATGGCCTCAATCTTGTCACGGTCAATATTTTCTGGCAGGGTGAAAGTCCGGGCAAAGGAATTGTAGTTGTACTCCTTCCGGGTAAACTGATCTTCCTTCTCCTCCTTTTCAGAAGCGGTTTCCGCGCTGATGGTGACGAGGTTGGCATCCACATCAATGTGGAAGTCCTCTTTTTTCAGTCCCGGAGCCGCCAGCATGACCAGGTATTTCCCGTCGCTTTCCTTGATGTTCACTGCGGGAACAGTGGACATCATGCCTTTTCTGTCAGAGAACCATTCATTCCATGGTTTGAAAAAATCATCAAAAACAGAGGGATTAAAGGTTCCAGGCCGCATGAGGGTTTTTTCCAAATCTGCCATAACACAACATTTTAAGGTTAAACCATCTTAGGCTGAACAAAACTATTTTTTGTCCATGGGCAATTAAATAATAATCATCAGGATAAACAATGAGTTTGGTCATCGGGGGTGACAGTCCACGGCTGCGTTGGCAGGGACGTTCAGTTTGGGACTCAACATCGGAATTCCAAGATTCAAGCCCCTGAGAATCAGCAGGATTGCCATCGCTGCCATCAGGACTGGGTATATTTTCCGGAGTCTTAGCCTAAGGGGTTGCTTCATCCACTGTCCCAGGTAGCTCGTTGCAAGCATGGCGGGAACCGTTCCGGCTCCAAATGCAGCCATAAACCCGGCTCCTTCAGGTCCCCTGCCTGTGATGGCCGACCCGGCCAGGGCCATATAGACCAGCCCGCAGGGCAGTAAACCATTGAGAAGACCTGTGGTGTACAACGCGGAAGGTTTGGGATCATGCAGCAGTTTGGCCAAGGCGGCCCTGACCCGGTACATTGCCTGGCTGATCAGCGGGTGCAATGATTTTCCGCTCCAGGCCAGTGGCCCAATCAGAAAAAGCAGGATGGTGATGCCCAGCAGGATGGAGATTTTCTGCTGCCATCCGAAAAACTGAAAACTCCGCCCGATCCAGCCAAACAAAAACCCGGCGATTGCATAGGTGGTTATCCTGCCCGCGTTGTAAAGCAGGGTGCCAGATAGTCTGTGCAGTCCAGACGACTGTTGAAGGGGCAGGGTCATGGCGATGGGACCGCACATGCCCACGCAATGGAGGCTTCCGGCCATGCCCATTAGAAATGCTGGTATGAGGATCTGCAAATCCGGCATATCAGGGGATAAATAAGGGTTCTTCGAAATAATAGGTTTCACTGCCGGATTTCCAGGACACCTGGAGGATATGCATACCGCTGCTCTTTTCCGGGATAGACAGGGACATCCTGTTTGCCTGGGTCTGGACAGGCACCTTGACATCTTTTTTGGAATCCGCCGGGTAGTATAAAAGCACGCTTCCGCTGATTTCCCGGCCTTCAAACTCAGGAGGGAAACGAATTTCAAGCAACTGACCGTTCAGGTTGTGCTGAATGGGGGACGACAAAGCCTCGGCCCTCCTGGTTTGGTTGATCCTTTCCTGGTATCTGATTTCCTCTCCGTAATAATCCGGCGTCACAAGGTCAACCGTTTGCCTGCTGCTTTGGATGACGAGGTACATGATCCCCATGACAAAGATGACGTACACTGCTGTGATCTTGACGCCCCAATTGAATTTCATACCATTTGTTTATTGTGCGGGTCCCATAAATGTGGAACTGGCCGTCCTGATTTTTTTCCCATTCTGGTAAACGCCAAAAAGAATGGGTGTTTTGCGCTGGTTGATTTCTTTTGCCTCCACTTTTAAAATGAAGGTCACCGTTTTGTAGTCTTCCTTCGGCGCAATAATTTCTTTGCCAACTACTTCGATCTCCCCCTTTAGGCCTTCCAGCTTCAGTTCCAGGGGAATATCTTTATGTGTTTTGTTGGCCAGCTTGGCATTGTATACGTTGCCGATGCGTCCGTCCGGTAAGGTCTGATACACCGAGCCTGAGGTACGCAGGATGGTGACATCCACATCGTCCCTGCTTACCAGCATGAAACCCAGGGCGGTCACCAGCAGGAGCAGGACAACCGAATAGGCTTTTATACGGGTGGTGAATTTGGGTTTTTCGCTGGCAGCAATATTATTTTCTGAAGCGATGCGGATAAGGCCGGTGGGTCTCTTTACAGATTCCATGATTTCATCACACGCATCGATGCAGGCTGTGCAGTTGACGCATTCCAGCTGGGTCCCGTTCCGGATGTCGATACCGGTGGGGCATACGCGCACACAGGCGGCACAGTCGATACAGTCGCCCGTTGAGGGCGCTGTTTCATGCTTCTTGATTTTCCCGCGCGGTTCGCCCCGCACGTAATCGTACGCAACCACCATGGAGTTCTTGTCCAGCAGGACTCCCTGCAATCGCCCGTAAGGGCAAACCACGATGCATACCTGTTCACGGAACCAGTAAAAGACAAAGAAGAATACGGTGGTGAATCCCAACAGGGCGGCCAGGGTGCCAAAATGCTGACCAACACCTTCCCGAACATATCGCAGCACTTCATCCATGCCGATGATATAAGCCAGGAAAAAGTTGGCAATGATGAAGGAGATCAGGTAGAAGATGATGATTTTGGTGGCGCGTTTGCGGATTTTGTAGCCATTCCAGGGCATGTCTTTGAGCTGCCGCTGTTTGGTATAATCCCCTTCGATCCAGTATTCTATTTTCCGGAAAACCATCTCCATGAAGATGGTCTGGGGGCAGGCCCAGCCGCAGAAAACGCGTCCAAACACCACCGTAAACAGGATGATGAAGACCATGAAGGTGAGCATGCCCAGCGCAAAAATGAAGAAGTCCTGGGGTCCGAAGATTTGCCCAAAGAGGATGAATTTCCTTTTCAGGACATTGATCATAAACAAAGGCTCCCCATTCACTTTGATGAAGGGGAGCGAGAAGAAGATGATCAGGTAGACGATGCTGGCGATGGTTCGCAGATTGTATAGTTTCCCTTTCGGTTTCTTGGGAAAGATATACTTCCTGTGCCCCTGCTGATCAATGGTACCCACTGAATCGCGAAAACTCTGATCCATCTGGGATTTGATCTCCTTAGCCTGTTTGCCATTTGTCTGCTGCATCTGCTGGACCTTATTATTTTTTTGCGCTGCTGTCTGCGGCAGCGGCCGGAGCGGCGGCAGGTGAAACAGTCACAGGATCGCCCTGCGGAGCCTTGGGGCTGGCCGGTTTAGTGCCCTGGAGGGTTTTTACAAAGCTGGCCAGGTTCCGCATTTGCGCGGGGTTGTACATGGCCTGCCAGGACTGCATTCCTTTTTCAGGATAGCCCACCTTGATTGTTTTATAGATTTCATTCATGGAAGCTCCATGAAGCCAGTATTCGTCGGTCAGGTTGGGACCAATTCCACCCCCACCATCCGCCGCATGGCATGCCACACAGGACTGAATGTAGAGGGCTTTTCCGGCGGCAATCCCGTCTGCATCCGCCAGGGTGATATTATTTTCATCCACCAGGTTTTTGTTCCTGGCTTTATAGGCTTCTTCCTGGCGGCGGCCTTCGGCCATTTCCGCTGCGTATTCCTGTTCCGGGTTTTGTCCCGTCCCAAATACATGGAAGTTGAAAATGTACACAAATGCCAGCACGACGGTGATATAGAAACCCCATTTCCACCAGGGGGGCAGGGCATTGTCCAGTTCTTTGATGCCGTCATAGTCATGGTCCAGCAAGACATCGGCTTCCTGCTCAACGGGTACGGCCCGTGTGAAGAATTTCTTGTCCAGGTCATTCCACCAGACGGATAGTTTTGATTCCTGGTGTGCAGCGGCCAGCGCGGCATCAGCCTGGCCGGTGATCTCCCGCCAGGTCCTGCGGGCCATGAAAGCCAGGAAAAGAATGACCAGGATTTCGATGCCAATGACGGTGGCAATGGCCCAGAATTCCATGGAAGACAGACCGCCATAGTTGGTCACGTTGGCAACGGCCTCTTCTGCCACTGCTGCGTCCTGCGCTTGCAGGCTGCCTCCCAGGCCAAACAAGCCTATCAGCAGGAGGACTGCGGAAGTGATGCCCGAGGATTTTCTTTTTTCTACGAGTTGCTTGTTCAGGGTGAGCAGGACCTGCCCCAGTCCCCAGATCACGATCAACAGCACCACGGCCGTGAATATGAGCAACAGTTCCAGCCAGTTGGTTGCTGAAGTTGGATCCGGAGCCTGGCCGCCACCCTTGGCCATGAGGCTGAAGCCGGGCATAAGCCCAGCAAGCAGTGCTGTTAGTTTTTTCATGCGCATATCTTGGAATGAGAATGACATATGGTTGTGTTAAGCGGTTTTGGAATTTGTTTCATCTTCCAGGTCCAGCGGAAGCCGGCTCAATTCATCCACGCTGGACGGTTTCATTTTCCGCACATAAACCAGTACACCCAGGAAAAAGACTACAAAGATCAAAAGGGAGATCAGGGGGTATATTTCGATCCCGCCGATCTTGTCTGCATGCTGACGGATGAATTTTAGCATAGGTTATTTTTGAGCAGTTTGCGTTTTGGCAATGTCCGCGCCCAGACGCTGCATATAAGCGATGACTGCAATGACTTCTTTATTGGGAGGCGTCTTGATGCCGTCTTTGCCCAGATTTTCCGCAATCCCCTTTGCCTGCTCTATCAGGTCTTTATTTGCCTGCTGGTCATATCCTGCTGGATAAGGAACACCCAGTTTCTGCATGGTCCGGATCTTGGCCGGCGTGGAGGCGGTATCCAGCTCACGGTCAAGCATAAACGAGTAAGAGGGCATGATGGAACCTGTGCTGATGGCCTGGGGTTCTTCAAAGTGGTTGTAATGCCAGCTGTTGGTCTTGCGGTTATTCCCGGTTCCTTCGCGCGCCAGGTCCGGTCCCGTGCGTTTCGAACCCCATTGGAAGGGATGGTCATAAACAAATTCACCGGCCTTGGAATACTCGCCATAGCGGGAGGTCTCACTCCGAAAGGGGCGGATCATTTGGGAGTGGCAGGTATAGCAACCTTCCCGAACATAGATGTCCCTGCCCTGGAGTTCCAGGGGCGTATAAGGTTTGACATCGCTGATGGTGGGTACATTTGATTTGATCAGGAAGGTGGGAATCAATTCAATGATGCCGCCAATCAGGATCACTATCAGGGTTAGTACGAGGAAGGGAACGGGTTTGCGTTCGATCCGGCGATGCCAGTGTTCCCCGGCATGCTGGTGGTATTCTCCCTGGAGCGCCGGGGCTTCCGTCTCTTCATCGGCCAGCAGGCTGCCTTTTGCAATGGTTTTCCAAAGGTTGTAGACCATCAGCAGGCTTCCTATGAAAAACAGGGTACCTCCGAAAGCGCGCATGGCATAGAAGGGTTTCAACTGGGTTACGGTTTCGAGGAACTGGTATTTCAATTGGCCGGCGTCCGTGAATTCCTTCCACATCAGGCTCTGTTTGAAGCCGGCCCAGTACAAAGGCACGGCATAAAAGATGATGCCCATGGTGGCGATCCAGAAGTGCATGTTGGCCATCGACTTTGAATGCAGTTCTGTGCGATAAATCCGGGGGATGAGCCAATACAGGATGCCAAAAGTCAGCATGCCGTTCCAGCCCAGGCCGCCAACGTGCACGTGGGCGATGGTCCAGTCTGTGAAGTGGCTGATGGCGTTGACATTTTTCAGGGAGAGCATGGGTCCTTCGAAAGTGGACATACCGTAAGCCGTAACGGCTACCACCATGAATTTCAGGATGACGTCCTCGCGCACTTTATCCCAGGCGCCTCGCAGGGTAAGCAGACCGTTGATCATACCGCCCCAGCTGGGGAAGATCAGGGTGAAGCTGAAGACCACGCCCAGGGATTGAGCCCAGTTGGGAAGGGCAGTATACAGGAGGTGGTGCGGACCGGCCCAGATGTACAGGAAGATCAGCGCCCAGAAGTGGATGATGGACAATCGGTACGAAAACACCGGCCGGTTAGCCGCCTTGGGCATGAAATAATACATCAGGCCCAGATAGGGAGTGGTCAGGAAAAATGCCACTGCGTTGTGTCCGTACCACCACTGTACCAGGGCATCCTGGACACCGGCATACATGGAGTAGCTTTTCAGGAAGGAGACGGGCAGCGCCATCGAGTTGACGATGTGCAGGACTGCAACGGTGACAAACGTGGCGATATAGAACCAGATGGCCACATAGAGGTGACGTTCCCTTCTTTTCAGGATGGTGGCAAACATGTTCCAGCCAAAAACCACCCATATCACGGTGATGCCGAGGTCGATGGGCCATTCCAGTTCAGCGTATTCTTTGCTGGTGGTGAGTCCCAGGGGGAGTGTCAGTGCTGCGGCAACAATGATCAGCTGCCAGCCCCAGAAGTGAATTTTACTTAAGGTATCGCTGGCCATCCTCGCTTTGAGGAGGCGCTGCAGGGAATAGTAATACCCGGTAAAAATGCCGTTTCCCACAAAGGCGAAAATTATGGCGTTGGTGTGCAGGGGGCGGAGGCGACCAAAACTAAGTCCGATCGTTTCCTTACCTACCGGGATTGCACCGATGTTCCACTCGGGAAAGACCAGCAGGAATGCTACCCAAAGGCCTACCAGCATACCCACCACCCCCCATAGGATGGTGGCAATGGCAAAATTTTTTACGATCCGGTTGTCGTAATAGAACTTTTCAACTTGCATTATGGATTGGTTTGGTGGTTGGATGAGGGGTTGTTTTCTTCTTTTGAAGTTGGAGGATCGTCGAAAAGCATTCGTACGGATGGGGTATAATCGTCCTCGTACTGGCCGTTGCGGACAGACCATAAGAATGCCAGCAGGAACCCACCGGCAACAAGAATGCTAAAGGCGATCAGAATTATCATTACGCTCATGGTCTACGAATGGCCGGCCAAAAGTATCCGCTGCCTGTCCGGCATGGAATGATACCTGTCAAAAAAGCTACTGATATCCGTCATGCATTTGTCATGTTGTAGAACTATCCTGCCCGGGGCGTCAAACATAATGGAAATCAGGGGAGGCAAATCGGGAATCAGGCCAGTCCTTTGCGATGGGCTGCCCAATTGGAAGCCAGGGTCACAAAAACAACGATGCTGATGGAACTGGCCGGCATGAGGATGGCCGCAACCATGGGGGAAAGCAGTCCCTGCGTGGCAAATCCAAGCCCCACGCAGTTATAGAGAATGGAGAGGATGAAACTGAGGGTCACGATGGTCTTCCCGGAGCGGGCAAAGCGGAGCATCCGGCCAAAGCGCTGGGTCTCCCGTCCGTCCAGGATGGCATCACTGGCAGGGGTGAAAAGATTGGTATTGTCCGAAACGGCAATGCCTACCTCGCTTTGCCGGAGAGCGCCGGCATCGTTGAGGCCATCGCCCATCATCAGCACTTTTTTTCCCTGTTTTTGCAGGGTTTCGATATAATCCAGTTTTTGCTGCGGCGTCTGTTGAAATTGCATGGGGCTTTCCTGGCCAAAAATGGCCTGGAGATTCCTGCGTTCCTGGTCGTGATCTCCGCTGAGCAAGTGAGCCTGGTACCCGTCTGCGCGCAGTTCTGAAGCCATCTGTGCCACCCCCGGTCTGTATTCATTCCGGATGGAGAAATTCCCCTTCAGTTGGCCATCGATTGAAACATAAATATGTGAACCGGTGTCCTGTGCCGGTGCCGGAAGGCCTGCCCCTGTGCTGATGAATCCGGCTGATCCGAGCCTGACCAGGCTTCTGTCTGCGCGCGCTTCCACGCCCTGTCCGGCAAATTCCCGATAGTGGCTGACCTGTATTGCCGGCCCCCGGTCCTGTTCAAGGGATCTGGCAATCATCCTGCTGAGCGGATGGGCACTCTGGCTGGATACGCTGCGGATAAGGGCTATTTCCCTTTCCTGAAGGCTGGCTCCTTCATATTGCACGGAAGGCGCGTGGTGTTGGGTCAACGTGCCTGTCTTGTCGAATACGATGGTGTCAATTTTGGCCATCATTTCGATTACACTGGCGTTTTTGAGATATAGTTTATTGCGACCAAAAATCCGCACCATATTGCCGTAGGTGAAGGTGGCGGAGAGCAGCAGGGAGCAGGGGCAGGCAACGATCAGGACAGAGGTGATGACCGGCCAGACCCGCGCGGGTTCCTGGACCAGCCAGTAAATGCCTGCAGCCAGGGCGATGCTGAACAGCGCGTAGGTGAAGTAACGGCTCCAGGGATGGATGAACGACTTTTCCGGGTTTTTTCGGTGTTGAAAAATATCGTTGTTCCAAAGCTGGGTGATATAGCTCTGCGATGCGGGATGCACCACGTCCAGTTCAATGGCGGCTCCCAGCTGTTTTCCGCCCGCGTAGATCAGTTCGCCTTTTTTCTTCTCCACCGGGTGGTTTTCCCCGGACACGAAACTGTAATCCACCTGGGCCTCGCCACTCATCAGGACCGCATCGGCGGGGATCATTTCTTCGTTTCTGACCCTGATCCGGTTGCCTTTTTCGAGTTTCGCCACCGGGATGTTTTCTTCGGAACCATCTTCCCGGATTACGGTCACGCCTAGTGGAAAATAGGATTTATAGTCGCGGTCAAACGAAAACGAATCATAGGTCATGTTCTGGAACCACCTGCCGATGAGCATGAAAAATACAATACCGCTCATCGAGTCCAGGTAACCGGGACCCGTACCCGAAATGATTTCGTACACACTTCTGCCAAAAGCCACCAGGATGGCCAGGGCGATGGGCGCGTCAATATTGAGCCATTTCTGGCGCAGTCCTTTCCATGCGGACGCGAAAAATTCTGATGCGCTGAAAAACAGCACCGGCAGGGAGAGGGCCAGGTTGAGGTAATTGAACACCTGCTTCAGATCCCGCTCCTGGATATTGCCGGACGAGAAATACTCCGGGAAACTGAGCATCATGATATTGCCAAAGCAAAAACCGGCCACGCCAATCCGGTAGATATATTTCCGGTTAGGGGAGATGGCCTTCCCGGGTTCGTTCTCCTGCAGGCTGATATAGGGCTCGTATCCGATAAAAGCCAGCAATTCCACTACCTTCCGGAGGCTGATTTCCTGCGGGTTAAACCGGATGAATACTTCTTTTCGCTGAAAATTGACCTGGGAGGAAATGATGGCCGGGTTGATCCGGTGCAGGTTTTCCAGGAGCCAAATGCAGCTGGCGCAATGCATCTGCGGTAAATGGAAACTGACATGGGTTTGGCTCCCGTCCGTAAATCGGGTCAGCTTCCTGCCCACCAATTCGTCATCCAGGTATTGGAACCTCCCGGACGCGAAACGCCCCTTTGCCTGCATGCCCGGGGTTTTGTCCAGGTCATAGTAAGTGCAAAGGTTGTGCTCGTTCAGCAAAAGGAAAACCTGTTTGCAGCCTTCGCAGCAGAAGGATTTTTCTTCTGCGGTGATCGACTGGTCACAGGTTTCCCCGCAATGATAGCAGGTGGTGATATGTTTTTCCGCCAGGTCTTGTTCCGCCATTTTTCATCATAGAAATGTAGCCATGTAGTTGAGGAAGTTACATTTCAATTCAATGAAAGTGCGTTCCACATTCCTGATTCTTTCCCGCAGGATATTCTGGCTGGATACCGTGTTGATGGGGAACTTATCCCCGTCCGCCTTTTTTTCCCTGACCAGCAGCGTTTGTTGCCTGGCCAGCTCTTCCTTCAACTCACCCATGAACCTTTCCTGCGCCTGCATTTCGTTCTTCAGCAGTCGCACGTTTGCCAGGGTGTGTTCCCCCACTTCCCTTTTCTCCTGGATGACTTCGTTGAGCATTTTCTCCAGCGTGGGAATTTCACGCTTCTGCCGGGTGATCATATCATCCCATGCGTCATTTTCCTTGATAAAGAGGTCAACAATTCGGGTATCCATGGCCGTTGGATTTGTGGCATTCTGTGCCTGTGACAAAAATGGTTTGAAATCCTTTGTCTGAGTATGACCGTTGTCAAAGGGTCCGATGACAGTCATCAGGGACGAACCGGTTCCTTGGCCCAGCTTTTCCTGTTTTCCTCAAAGGTTTGCGGAATGATTCCTGAGGGATCAGGGAATGAGAGTACTACCCCGGTAACGCCCTTATTAAAGATAAATTGTATAAACTGGATAAAAAAGTTAACAAATTGTTTTATCCTCTCAGAATCAACTACTTGCTAAAACGTTTATGTGAATGTGGCCTCCCGTTTGATTCAAAAAGCAATGGATTGGGTTTGCGGGGTTTGAGCCCGAAGCGGTGAATCGAATGCTGGATATGCCCGATGGCTTCTTCGATGGAATCCGTGACCAGGAAAAGGGAGAGATCCTCCGGTGAAATGGTTTTTTGTTCCTTCATTTTTTCAATATGTTCCAGCATGTCCCGGTGGTATTCCCTGCAGAAAATGATGACGGGGAATTCTTTGATTTTCCGGGTCTGGATCAGGGTCATGGCTTCGAAGAGTTCATCAAGGGTGCCGAAGCCGCCGGGCATGATGACAAAAACATAGGAATATTTGATCAGCAGGGTTTTGCGGACAAAAAAGTAACGGATGTTCACCCATTTGTCGAGGTATGGATTCGGATTTTGCTCCATGGGCAGCACGATATTGCAGCCTACGGATCTGCCGCCCACATCTCTTGCACCGCGGTTGGCGGCCTCCATGATACCGGGTCCTCCCCCGGTCATTATCGTATAACCCAGCCGGGCGATTTCCGCGGAAAGGGTCCGCGTCAGTTGGTAATAAGGGCTGTCCTCGCCAAAACGCGCGGAACCGAAGACGGTGACGCAAGGACCTACAAAATGCAGGGCCCGGAAGCCTTTGATGAATTCGATGCAAACCTTGACAACGAATTTGAAATCCTCCCACCTGGACCGGGGCCCTTCAAGGAACCCGATTTCCGGTTGTTCTGCCTGGTTTGCGTTGATAGCCATAGGGTCAAACTTAACCCTTAGCCGCTAAAAAAGTGGGAAGCGGTCCAAATAAATCAAACTGGCCGGAACCTTCCGTCTTTGTTTACTGGTGGGCGATAAAAATGGGGATTTTATGCTCCCGGATCACATCCGTGATGAAGCTTTTCCGGAAAAGGGATGAGAGTTCCCCACGGCCAAAGGCACCAGTCACCAGCATGCTTCCTCTCTTTTCGCTGACCCAGGCGGCAAATGATTTCTTGTTTTCACCGGCCAGGTGTTCCATCGTCAGGTTGTCAAAATGCCGCGCACAGAGTTCTCCGATGTTTTCCCGGTTGGGCAGTTCCTCTTCGTCTGCGTCCAGGCAGACGAGCAGGGTTTCCAGGTTACCTAATTCCGGGAAGAGATAGCTGAATTGTTTGATGGCAAAGACCGAAGAGGCCTTTCCATCATAGGAAAGGATCAGGCTGAACGGGGGTACAAAATGCTCCGGAACCAGCATGACGGGACATTCCGACTCATGCAGGGTTTTCCTCAGGTAATCGTTAGGTTGGTTTTTCTGGATATTCTCATAAAACAATTCCGAGCTTACCACCAGCAGGTCCGCAAACCGGGTCTCCGTAATCAGCTCCTGCAGGGCAAACAGATCCGTGTCCTTGTGTATCCGGAACTCAAAGCCGCCATGTTCACAGCGCTGTTGAAACCTGCGGATATTTTCATTGACAAGTGAATCATCCGTTTCAATGGGCGGCATCATCACCGGGGTTCCAATGCCCATGCCACTGTACCCGATGATTTCCCGGTAATCTACCGGGCTCAGGAACACGCCGGTCATCAGCACCGGTTGATGCTCATTCAGCCATTCGGCCATCTGCATGACCCCTTCTGAAAAGTGCTTTCCGTCAAATGCGAGGATTATCTTTTTCATGTCATTTTTATTCTGAAAGTGGACGATTGCAATATCGCTGACCATTGGAAGGCAGGGGTTATCCTGCCGGCAAGCTGAACAATTTTTCCCTTAACTGCCGGATCAGGTCGGCTTCGCGGCGATTGGTGTGCCGATAGGACTCTGCCAGCCTGTCTGCCAGCACCAGGCATACCTGCTTTATCTCCGGGTCTATCTCCTGGCGCCTCCGGTCCAGAAAAGCCGAAAAACTTTCAAAGGCATCTTCGGGGCTCATGCCCTGTTCTTCCGCCACCTCAAATTCAAAGGCTGCATACCACGCGTCATTGGTTCCGTATTCATCCGTATGTACTTCGCGGTGCATGAGCCTGGTCCTGATCAGTTGATACATACTCTCCCTCTCCTGGGGGCTGATGATGCCATCCGCATCGGCCACGGCATAGAGCAGTTTTCCCAGTTCCGCATAAAATTCCCGGTAATCCATTTCTCCTCCTCGCTTTAGCCCATAAAGCAACACCCATCTTTCTGCAAAAGCAATGATTCCGGTCAGTTGGCTGCTGTTTTATGGTCATAACGGGACTTTTAGAGAACCCGATACCTGCTTTAGTTGTTAGAAAAGATTTTAACTTTACATCATGACAGCGCTGTATTTCGTACTGGTCCTAGTGGGCACATTTATGGCCATGGAAGGGGTTACCTGGGCCACCCACAAATGGGTGATGCATGGATTTCTCTGGTACCTGCACCGAGACCACCACCAGGTGGAGCCGGGTTTTTTTGAAAAGAATGACGCTTTCTTTTTCATATTCGCCATTCCCAGTTTCCTGCTCATCCTTTTTGGATCGCTGAACCATGTCTGGTGGCAACAGGCCATCGGGTTTGGCATCATGGCTTATGGCTTTGCCTACTTCATGGTGCACGATGTCATCATCCATCAGCGCTTCAAATGGTTTTCCCGAAGCAGAAACACTTATGTCCGTGCCATTCGCTGGGCACATAAGATGCACCACAAGCACCTGGACAAGCACGACGGGGAGAGTTTTGGCATGCTCTACGTACACAAGAAGTACTGGGAAAAAGTCCGCCGGGACAAGCAACTCATGGCTGGCAAGAAAGTGGCCTATGCTCCTGAAGCATGAGCCTGTCACCCCACGCATACCACTACGTCATCACGGGAATGGGCTGTGCCGGCCTGAGCCTGGCCGTCCAGTTGGATCGTGCAGGACTGTTGAAAGGCAGGAAACTGCTCCTGCTGGATAAAGACCGTAAAAACCTGAACGACCGAACCTGGTGTTTTTGGGAAACGACTCCCGGCCCTTTCGAGGAAATCGTATACCGGCGCTGGAACCAGGCCTGGTTCCATGCGGAAGGTTTTTCCAGTTTACTCAACCTTTCGCCCTACCAATACAAAATGATCCGGGGGATAGACTATTATCACCATTGCCTGGATATTCTTCAGCAAAACGATTCAGTGGATATTGTGTATGCGCCCGTAGACCGGCTCACTCAGGAGAACGGGACTGCTTCGGTGCGTGCCGGAGGGATTGACTATACCGCCGAATGGGTGTTCAACAGCATCCTGTTTGAAAAGCCCGCGAGAGACCCTAGAAAGTATCATCTCCTGCAGCATTTTAAAGGCTGGGTGGTGGAAACGGAAGTGGATTTCTTCCGGCCGGAAGAACCTACCCTGATGGATTTCAGGCCCTCGCAGGAACATGGGACCACTTTTGTGTATGTTATGCCATTCAGCACCCGCCGGGCCCTGGTGGAGTACACCTTGTTTTCTCCCGCCCTGCTGTCCCAACAAGCCTACGAGAATGGTTTGCGGGATTACCTGACCAGGCAAATGGGTGCGCCCGATTTTAAGATACTGGATGTGGAATTTGGCATCATTCCCATGACCAACCAACCTTTCCAGCATTCAAAGAATGCCATTATCCAGATGGGAACAGCCGGCGGACAAACAAAAGCCTCATCCGGTTATACCTATAGCTTCATCCAGAAACAAACAGCGGACATCGTTCAATCACTGAAAACCAAGGGCCATCCGCATCATAGAATGCGCCCGGGAACGGGGCGGTTTCATTGGTACGACAGTGTATTGCTGAATATTCTTCATCACCGGAAACTGGAAGGCTGGTATATCTTCCGTCAATTGTTCAGGAAAAATAAAGCTTCCACCATTTTGCGCTTCCTGGACAACGACACAAATCTGTCACAGGAAATCGGGTTGTTGAATTCCCTTCCTCAATGGCCATTCATGAAGGCGGGGGTTCAGGAGTTTCTGCGATAAAAGTGTCCGCAGATCCGCATCGCAGGACCACCTTGCTCAGGGTTCAATAACGGCTTCCCGGTCCCTGCTTTTCTTCATTTCAACTGTGATCCGGTCCTGCTCACGCAGCCTTCTGCATAAGGTGCGCATAATGCCTTTGAGGATATCTGAATTTGTAGCTACAAGATCGTAGAATGCTTCCTGTTCAATCTTCAGGAGGGTGCAATCCGTCAGGGCCGTAGCGCTGGCAGACCTGGCTTCTGCGTCCAGAAGTGACAATTCCCCGAAAATTTCATTTTCTGTCAGTTGGGCCAACTGGTGTTCCGCATCGTGAATGGAAATTTTTCCGCTGTGAATAAAATACATGCAGTTCCCTTTCTCGCCCTTGCGGAAAATGAGGGTCGATTTGTCCATATAAATTTCATGGCAGATGGTAGCAATTTCCATCAGGTCTGCCTCCCGGCAGTTGTTGAAAATTTCTGAATTTTTCAGCAGCAGGACTTTTTCAATAATCAGCATGCTTATGAATCAGTGGCTTGGAGGACAAAGTCTTGTGTTTCCTGCACAATATAGTGCTCTTTTTGTGCTCGTTTTCTACGAAGGGTGTGCAAAAATCCGGATTGATGATTTTTCCAGGAGCTGTAAATACAGACCGCCTTGGTCCAGGGACTGAAAGCGGACTCCTGTTTGTTCACGATCTTATCCATGAATTCGTCCAGGGAGAGCACGGCATTTGTTTCCTTATGAAGGGTGGGATCCAGGAGATAGTCGAAAATGACATTCATATCCTTCGCGATCCGTTTGGGTAATACCAGCTCGAGCATTTCAATGGCATTGACCAGCCGCTTATGGTCCGCATTGTCCATCAGTTCCAGGATCCGGTTGAACTCCGTTTTGTTGTACAGGATGGAACATATCTTAAGGGACGCGTTCAGGTCATTCCGGATCTCGTGGTCAATGGATTCCTGCAAAAGAGGCTTGTCTTCAAATGCGGGCACTTCATGGTAATCGTTCACCTTTTGTCGCGCGATTTCCAGGAATTGGGAGAGCAGTGTGTTCAGTTCTTCCACTTCTTTGGAGGAACCCGGTTCATAACCTTTGAACCAGAGCGCATGGACTACCTGTTCCGTTTGCCCCTTGCCATCCATCATCCGGGCAAGAAGGTAATTCGTGCTGTTATGACCCCTGCATTTGCCGGCGATTTTGATCAGGTCAGGATGTATGTTTTCAATTTCTTCGGCGGCAACGTCTTTCAGATGGCTGAAAAACTCATCCCCATAAAATTGCAATCCCTGCAGGGCCAGGTATTTGTCAGCCGGCCTGGCCAGCATCTCCACCAAATGGGGCAGGAGCTTGCGCGTCTTTAACTTGCAGGCTGCGATGATTGCCTGTCTTTTAACGGTGAGCACCGGGTCATGCACCAGTTCTTCCATCGCATCCGTGAAGCGCACGTTTTTCAGTTCCGATGCGATCTCGATGGCCAGTTCACGGTCCGTCACTTCCGGGGAATGGATCAGGTGATCCACCGCTTCGCCAGCCTGGTAAAGGTGTTTAAACTCCCGCTGATTAAGCATATTGGTGATCACCGCTTTGCGAATTCCGGGTTCCAGGTCGTGCAGGGAGCCGGAGATTTCCTGCAGGTATTCCGGGTCGTTTTTGCACAGCATGGAAACCAGTTGCTGCTTGATCTGTGGATCCTTTTCAATGGGAAGAAGTTCCCGAAGCTTCTGGGAATGGACCATTTCTTTTTCTTCCAGCTTCTCGAGCACGTATTGGCGTACAGCCCGGTGAGGGCTTAATAACTGATCTTGCAGGAGGGATTGAAAATGGGGATAGTCGGCGGTCTCCAGCAAATGCAGCGCATACAAAACATCGGTTTCTTTACCGGTCCTGATTTTGTCAACCAGGATATCGATCGTCTCCTGGTCCGTGACTTTCATGTGTTCGCTGCTGAAATATCCTTTTTTGATCGACTGCCGAAGCGTTCTCAAGTATGCATTGCGGAGGAAGAAGATGCAAGCGGACCAGAACACGAGGTTTAACAAAAGAATTTTGACCGTCAGGTTGATGTCGATTTTGATGCTTGACCGGTTCAGCAGGATCAGGGAAAGACCCACGATAATCAGAGAAGGAGGCAGCATGTATCCCTTTGAGATCAGGTGCCCCTTCAAGCGCAATTGCTCTTTCAACGGCTGGAACAATATGAAAAAAACTGGCTCCTGGATGGTGGATCGCAGCACTTCTGTGAGCAATGCCATCAACCCGAAAATATAGACGGCATAGGTTGAATTGCTGCCGGTTGCCAGGAAGACCAGGCAGAAAACCAGCAAAGTGAGGGGCGTGATGAACAGACACTGCACGATGCCGAGTTTGTCGATGACGCGACTGGTAAATACAAGCTTCGCCACGAGTGCAATCAATCGGCCCAACGCAAAAAACACCGCGATAAAAGTGGCCAGCGACGCATGGCTGTCGTATTTGTTTTTGACCTCCGCCAGGAAGGTGAAGTCGATCAGGTTAAATACATTATAACTAACCAGAGAAATCAGCGAAATGGCAAAAATGAGTTCGTTCTTGAAAAAAAAAGAAAGATAGTCCTTGCGCCGGATGGTCAGGACTTCGTGGTGGTGGTGATTGTGCTCCTTGTGCCGAATATGATCCCAACGCTTTTTCTGGATGACTTTATTGAACTGGAAAAGACCCACCAGCAAAAAGACCACCGAAAGCCAGATCAGGTTCGGATAACCAATGATTTTGGCAATCAGGGGTGCGGCCAGGTACCCGATCAACTTGGCCGGGATATCCCCCGAACCCACCACGGAAAAAACCCGCTTGCTTTCCCGGATATTATACAGCAGGGATACCAATCCCCAAAAAGCATACCCCGTGAGCATGTACATGAGGAAACTGACCACCAACAGAATGAAAATGGCGGAATGCTTGTCCCAGAAACTAAGGTCAGCCCATAGCAGGACGAGGACCACCGCATAGGCTGCCAGGATGATTTTGACCAGTTGCAAAGGGGAAAACCGGTGTTCCAGCTTTTCGTAAATAAGGTTTAGCACCAGCAGGGAAGCCGCAATCACCAGGTAGGCCTGTGGGATTTCCTGAATGGATAAGGTCTTGACAAAAAGGGAGAACGCAACGATGTTGATAAAGGCATTGGAAATCCCGATCCAGAACTGAACGGTGAGCAGGTCCGTCACGTGACGGGATTCCGTATGCTTGATTTTGAGGAGTTGCAGGATCCTTTTTTTCACAACGAAAAGTTTACATTCAAACGAAAAAACGCATCAGCCCTGATAATTGGCTTAAGATCAATGATTCACATATCTGTGAAAAGTTTACTACGACTTTTTGGTCAATTTTCCGCAAATAATTGCTGTAAAATATGAAGATATTTATCGTTTTACATATTTGAATACCCAGAAAAGAGCGTAGTTTTACTTTCTATAGCAGGTAAGGCTCCGCTGAGTTGGTCCAACCTTTGAAATTTCTCTCTCGCTCTGATTAATAGGCAACCCCATCCGATCCTCTGAATATCCTTTCATTTATGTAAAAGGATTTCTAAATTTTCTCCCGGCCTTGCGAAAGGCCTTCAATGAAAAAAAAATGAAAAAGATTTTTGTGGCCGTTTTACGGAGCAGGGCAATGCTTGCCTTATTGGGATTGTCAATCTTTGCGCAATCATCGCTGGCACAGACCGCGACTAACATTCGTGACTATGTCATCTTTGGTGGTTGGAATGCGGGCGGGAGCGTAGAAATTGGCTCCTCCGTAAATATCTCCGGAAACGGGGCACTGGGTTCAACCCAGTTGGTGCGTAGTACCGGAAACCTGACCCTGACCGGTAGCATCTTCAGCGGCGGCCAGGTGAATCTGGCAGCAAATAACCGGATTACCGGCAGGGTGACAGCGGCCAGCGGTACGGGTAACTTATTCCAGTCGGGCTCCGGACTAATCCTTACGGGAAATGTGGACGTCAACGGCTCGGTGAATATCGGCAGCTCTTCTTCCGTGACAGGAAGGGTGACCATCCCCACCGACCCATCATTTTCATATTACGGACCAACGCCCACGCAGGGTCTGGTTCGCGGAACACCCAGCCTGCCATCGCTTCCCAGCCTTCCGAAGGTAACGGACTTGAGTGTGTTTCCCGCGGTGCCAAGCAATAGCACAACCAATATTACTGCTAACCGGACCATTACGCCGGGCATTTATAATAATATCGTCTTGACGGGCGGCAGGACGCTGACCTTCAGCGGACCGGGTGTTTATGTGTTTAACAGCATTAAGAACTCGGGCAATTTCAACACCTTCACTTTTGATTTTAAGAATGCCACCGGTGATATCATCATCTATGTCCGGGGCGATGTAGATATTTTCAAGCTGGAAGCTCGCATCGTCAATGGAGGTTCCGCCAATCGCATTTACACAGAGGTCCAGGGTACGGGTTCCACAAACTCGGACGGGGTCAGTGCATGGATGCAAACTAATGGAACATCCGGCAGCCGCAATTCCGGCTGGCAGGGTACCATTTGGGCACCGAACGGAAACATTATGATGGGCTTCGGTCCGCAGAATTCGGTGATTGTAGGCGCGCTGATCAGTTCCAAAAAGGTGACTCTGCAGAGCGGGGTGAACCTGGCATTCGCTCCCTATAGCTGGCCGAATGAAAATAATGTAATCCTTCCGGGCTATACAGCTCCGGTGAATGGTCGCTCAGACGCCCAGCAGATCAGTCCTGAGCTGGAAGTTTTTTGTTACGATCCCAACTTTAACATCAATACACTTGACGTCAACAGCCCATTGCGGGATATTTATGTTGCGGAGAGCAATGGGGTATATGTGGAAGCAGTAGCGGTTTCGGTTAATGACACAGCAGAACTGCGTAGCGTGCTTACCGGCCCCACTTATGGACTGACCAAAACATTTCCATCCGAACCCGGCTCTCTGAAGATCAGTGGTCTGCTGCCCATCAGCAGCCTTTGCAAGTTGGAGACAGATGCCATATTTGACCGTTTGCTTAAAGAGGTCCTTCCTATGTACCCTGCCGTGGGCAGTCAGGGCGGCGCGCTGACCATTGGAGACTCAGCCATGGCCACCAAACAGATCCGGAGTGGATTTGGATTGAAAGGTGAAGGCATCAAAGTGGGTGTTATCTCAGACAGTTATGATACGAGACAATCGGCCGGCTCGACCGCAGCATCTGACATCGAGGGTGGCGATCTCCCTGGGGGGGTAGATGCCGTTACACTTGTGGGTGGCGACTATCGCTTTAAAGGCACGGATGAAGGAAGGGCCATGTTGCAGATTGTGCATGACATCGCCCCCAAAGCGAAGCTTTATTTCCGCACAGGATTCTATAATGCCAGTGATATGGCCGTAGGCATCAGCCAACTGGTGGCTGAGGGTTGTAATGTGATTGTGGACGATGTGACCCATATCGCGCAACCGTTTTTCCGGGATGGCATTGTGACCAGGGCCATTGATGCTGCCGCAGCCCAAGGGGTAACCTATATCACATCCGCAGGTAATTTCGCCAATAAGGCTTACGAAGGGAATTTCACCGCAAGCCCAGCCCCGTCTTCCATTACCAACAATGTGCCTGGTGCAACGGCGCACAATTACGGGGGAGGCGATATCTACCAGAAAATCAGGCTGGCCAAAGGCTCTTATACGATTGTCCTGCAATGGGACGATGATTTTTATTCCCTGGGTGGAAACGCCGGTGCGCAAAACGACCTGGATATCTACCTGACGGAAGAGAACGGCTCAACATTATTTGGACTTAATAAAAACAATTTTGGTAGGGACCCTGTAGAGGTTCTGCCCTTCACCGTCACGGAAGACAACGCTGAGACCAATATCATGATCGTGCGCGGTGCTGGATCTCAGAATGTCCGCTTCAAGTACATCGTATTCCGCGGCCGCAACGGCCTCAATTTCCTGGAATATGGAAGCGGTGCAGGAACCGTAGTGGGCCATGCCAATGCCGTCAATGCCATTTCAGTAGGTGCGTTGCGCTATGGTACTGCCAGTCCTCTCCCCGTCATCGAGGAATTCAGTTCCGTGGGAGGTACGCCCATTACTAATAATTTCGGACAGCCGGAGAACAGGGCAAAGCCCGACCTGGCGGCACCCAATGGTGGAGATAATACGGTCCTGGGAACGGACATCGACGGAAACGGATTCCCGAATTTCTTTGGTACCTCCGCTGCGGCACCGCACGTAGCGGGTGCAGCGGCGTTGATCTTGCAGGCCAAGGATTCATTTTCTACCCGTCCATCCACGGTGACCACCAGTGCGGATTTCTACAAGTTGGTATTTAAACCTTCGGACCTAAAAAATCTTCTGCAGGCCACGGCCCTCAACCTGAACGAACCCCTGACCACAGGCGCCGGTGCCATCAGGCCGGATTCGGCGATTAATAGATTCGCCAACCCTCGGCCGATTATCAACTCGGTGGACACTGTCAATACCGCTACCGGTGAAGTGAGGGTCATCGTGAACGGAGAATTCCTGGATCCCAACACCAAGATTTATGTGGGCGGTGTGGAAGTCTCTACGGTGATCTCAGATGACCAGACCACGGCAACGGCCATCGTCAACTCCATTTTAGCCAATCCTGCGTTTCAATTATACAATCCGCCCCAGGAAGGAACCAATGGTAGCGATGGTGGATTTTCTGATCCCAGGTATTTGTCGGACCCCGGCAAACAGACCGTCCTGGTTGAAATTGCAGATGCCACGAAGAAATTCGGGGAAGTCATGCCGAATTTCAGTGCAAAATTGACCGTCATTAAGAATGTAGAGGGTGACAACGGGATAGTTGGCACACAAATAGATGTTTTTGAAGACGCCACCGAGAGAATTTTTGATTCATTGGGGATGGCTGATTTCAGATTCGTCACGCCAACGGCTTCCCAACTTTCCAAAGTGGGGAACAATTATCCCATCACCTCAAACTTTACCGGAAATACGGCAGATTTCAATTACCTGATCAGTCCCGGCAACCTGACCATTACGCAGATGCCGGTGCGCATCATTGCATACCAGAAAAAGGAAGCCGGTAATCCCCAGGTTTACGGACAACCGCTTCGGGGGATTGGATTCCTCTATGTCCTGGATGAAAGCAAGCTGGGAACGCCTGAGGATAAAAAGGCATTCAGGCTGGCCGTCATGCTGAAGCACCAGCTTCCCATTAATCCCAACGCATTTGCACTGATCAGCGGCAGGGATGTTGCCTTGAGAAACGGGCAGAATGATACACTGACCAATGATGACCTGCGCAATATGGCCGCCCTGGTGAGTGAGGAGGCGATTGTGAACGAGGAGGCGATTGTGAACGAGGAGGCGATTGTAAATGAGGAAGCCATCGTCAACGAGGAGGCGATTGTGAACGAAGAAGCAATTGTCAATACAGAGGATATTCTCTTCAAGACCACGAATGGTCAAGAGTCGAATTTCGACTTCAACTACGTGGATATTTCCTTGAAGTCGCTTTTCCAATACCTGCTCACGCCCAATGTGGGTACCGCGATCTTTAATGAGGAGGCAGTCGTGAATGAGGAGGCAGTCGTGAATGAGGAAGCTATTGTGAATGCGCTCTTCATCGCAAACAAGACCGCCCAGATTGATGCTACCATCAATGAAGAAGCGATTGTGAACGAAGAAGCCATCGTGAATGAGGAAGCGATTGTCAATGAAGAGGCCATCGTCAACGAGGCGATCGTGAACGAGGAAGCGATTGTCAATATTTTCCAGGGAATCTTCATCAATGAGGAGGCGATTGTAAATACCAGCGCAGAGACGTTGTTGGAGGCTATTGTGAACGAGGAGGCGATTGTCAACGAAGAAGCCATTGTAAAATTGGAAGAGGCGATCGTGAATGAGGAGGCTATTGTCAATGAGGAGGCTATTGTCAATGAGGAGGCTATTGTCAATGAGGAAGCTATCGTGAATCAGTTTATCGCCAATGAAGAAGCGATTGTAAATGGCGAAACGATCACAAATAGCGAGGCGATTGTCAATGGAAATTCGCTGATCATCATTTCGAAAATCGACTTCAAAGTTAATTTGAACGAAGAGGCGATTGTCAATGAAGAGGCGATCGTTAATGCGCTGAATGGACTAGGCTCCGCCAAGATCAATGCCAATTCCGTGAATGCCAACAGCAATGCCAATGTTTTGGTGGCCCTGAATGCAACGGACTTCGACGGAACGAAGTCCAAGTTGCGCCCTGTAGTGCTGGTTACCGGCCTGGAAGCTGGCAAGCATTTCATCGTACCACCCGCATTCTTCAATGAGAACTTTGCAGTGACATACGGACTGGGAGAGCTGGTGGTTGAGAAAGCCAAGTTGAAGGTTGAAGCAACAGCTCCATCCACGCAGGCGATTTATGGAAAGCCGCTGGCTGAGTTGCCGGCGGTACCGGTGAAGATTTCGGGTCCATGGTTCAAGAACAATCTGCCCGGGGATGTGCTGGACAAACTGAGTACGAAGATTTACGATGCTGATAATCTTCCGGTTTCCGGCATACTGCCCGCAGGAACCTATATGGTGGTGCCAGAAATTACGCTCAAGAAGCCGTCCAACGGTTTGAAAGAATATGAGCCTAATTATGTGGTGGATCAGGCGTCCATCGTGAACGGGGAATACCTGGTGGGCAAAGCGCCACTGACGCTTCGCGTGATTGACACCAGCAGGGTCTATGGTGATCCTAACCCGGTTTACAGGGATACGATCTCCGGGTTTGTGAACGGGGAGCTGCGCAGCACACCTGGTGTAATCAGCGGAGCTGCAACTTTTACCACTACCCAAGCGGACCTGGTTACTCCTGTTGATAACACTACCAGCGTAGCTGGTGGTCCCTACACGGTGACTGCTTCAATAGGAAGTCTGGTTTCCCCTAATTACCAGATTGAAAGTTTCATTGCAGGCAAGTTGGATATCACACCAGCGAAGTTGACGGTCAAAGCAGACGACAAAGCCTGGTCTGATGATCAGAACGAGCCTCCCTCAACTTTCTACACCAGGACGGTTACCGGGTTCAAAAATGGTGAGACCGCTGCTTTGCTTGCAAATTCGCCAACAACATATACGCTTTCGCCAAAATATAAGAAGGGAAGTTTTGGGATATATGACATCAATACATCGGGAACAACGGCTCCGCCTAACTATTTCATTGAACATACTATAGATCAAGCTGCTGGTAAATTGTATGTCAATGACGACAAGAGCAAGAAGATCACCACATCCCTGGTTTGCGTGACTGAATTGTCCGCGGCGGAGCAGGCTACAAATGGTGGTTTGCAATACCGGGCCAAGTTCAGCTGGAATAATCCCAATACCACCTTCGTGTATGTGCCATTGAGCGATACCCGGAACTTCCTGGAAGGACCGGCCCGGCGCGGGCCGCAGCAGCCTCCTGAATTCTTTGCGGGTGGTCCCAATGGAGGATCCGGCTTCTATGAAGTGGATTTTGATGGGAACAAGCTGACATGGGTATTGGTCACCAACAGCGAAAACTCAAATACCACGTCCACGTCCAGCCCAAGTGCCTTTGCCAGCTCACCGCGTTGTGCTCCCAGTGGCGCCTCTGCTCCATCCGAAACGCTGAACAGCCTGCTGGATGAGACAACCAACGGTAAAGTGCAGGTGTACCCGAACCCGGTTAGCAGCAGGCTCACCATCAGCGGTGGAAGCCGACTGCTCAAACCTTCGGATGTAGCGGTCTTTGACCTGCAGGGCAAGCGATATCCGCTGAACGGCTTCCGCCAGGTCACCAGTCAGAAACTGGAACTTGACATGAGTACGCTGTCTTCCGGCATCTACATGATCCGGGTACAGACGGGCGAGAGCATTCAGACATTCCGCATTATCAGACAGTAAACGGTCATATGAAGAAAAAGCAGCAAAGGAACCTTCGGGTTCCTTTGCTATTTAAGGGAATTCTTTACTTTTAGAACTACGCTTGCTAAAGAACGGTATTCATCCATGAACAAGGTTCTCCTTTCCATACTTTGCTGGATTCTTGCAGTGCAGGGAAATCTGTATGCGCAGGACCGGAAGACAGACAGCCTGTTGGCTGTGTTGAAAAAGCTTCCCCAAGACACTGCAAGGGTAGGAACCCTCCTGGACCTTTACCGGGTACTGCAAGGGCGCAACATCGACTCCGCGCGCATGTTTGTAGGCGAGGCCATCAAAATGGCAGAGCAGCAGAAGAGCCCCAAACACCTGGCCCTGGCTTTGAAAACCATGGGTAACTCCTATTACCTGAAAGACAACAAAGCGGCGCTGGATTATTGGGAACGATCTCTGGCACTATACCGTAGTCTCAGGGATAGTACCGGGGAAGCGAACCTGCTGAGTAATATTGGCGCTATCTACATGAACGAAACCGATGACGCCAGGGCGATGGAATACTTCACGGCAGCGCTGTCCATTGGGGAGAAGATCAACGACAAACTAAGGATTGCGTCTGCGTTGAATAATATCGGCAGTGTGTACAACCACCGACCGGGAGACCGGAGTAAGGCGCTCGACCACTATCTGCGTTCCCTGCCCCTCTCCGAGGAGCTGAAGGATAATAACAACATCGGGACAACCAGCGCCAATATCGGGGAGATATATCTTGCCCTGGGAAAGACGGACTCAGCTATTGTCTATTTCATAAAATCCCTCAAGGCCCATGAAGGCACAGAAAAAGTGGCCCAATCGCTCAATGGCCTCGGATCAGCGTACGACAGCCTGCGCAATTACCCCCGCGCATTGAACTACTATGCACAGGCAGATTCCATCGCGCTTCAATTCAGGAACACACGCTTTCAGACACTCGCGAAGCTGGGCATGGCAGACATTTACTTCAAACAGAGAGATTATGCAAAGTCGAAAGCGATGTATTTGAAGGCGGAAGAACTTGCCCGTTCAACCAAAGCAAAACTTTTGTTGAAAGACACCTATGAGGGCCTGGCGGATAACTACGCCATTAATGACGAATACCGGGAAGCCTATACCATCCAGAAGGCACTCACCGCCCTGAATGATACCATTTTTAATGAGGATGAGCAGAAGCGATTGAATGGCGTGGTGTTTAATTACAAGCTGCAGAAGAAAGAGGATGAGATCAGTCTGCTGACCAAGGATAAACTACTTGCGGATGCCAACCTTCGCAGACAAAAATTTGCCAAGAACGCACTGATCGCCGGGCTTGGTCTGGTCTCCCTGATCATTTTTATACTGTTCCGGGATTACCTCAATAAGATCAAGACCAATAAAATCCTGGACAGCCAGAAGGCGCAGATCCAGAACCTGCTTTCCAACATCCTCCCGGATGAAGTGGCTGAAGAACTCCAGCGGGACGGGGTGGCTACTCCCCGGTTTTATGAGACGGCCTCTGTGTTGTTCACGGATTTCAAGAGTTTTACCATGCATGCGGATAAGATGTCACCCCAGGACGTGGTGGCGGAGTTGAACGACTGCTTTGGTGCATTTGACGATATTGTTGCCCGCCATGGGTTGGAGAAAATCAAGACCATCGGGGACGCATACATGTGCGCGGCAGGCATACCCGTGCCTGATCCGGATCATTACTGGAAAATCCTGGCGGCAGCAACAGACATCCGGAATTATGTACAGGAGCGGAATGAATCCAGGTTGAACAGCGGGCTGCCACCCTGGGAGATTCGCATAGGCGTCCACGTTGGCCCATTGGTGGCGGGGGTTGTGGGTAAGAAAAAATATGCCTATGATATCTGGGGAAGTACCGTGAACATCGCCAGCCGGATGGAAAGCAACGGGGAGCCAGGCCAGATCAATATTTCTGCGGCCACGTATGAACTGGTCAAGGCAAAATATGCATGTTCATATCGCGGAAAAATCTATGCGAAGAACGTTGGTGAAATCGATATGTATTTTCTGGGGGACAAGATCACCGAACCCGAAAACAGGGATATATCCCGGGATTTGCCAAACCTTCAGAATTCTTTATTAGATTTACCCCCGTCAGACGATACGAACGGGATGCTTGCCATTCAAAAATATGATCAGATCCGCGAGGCCGCTTTGCATAAGTTGAGCAGCCTGGATAAGGGCTTGACCTATCATTGCTTTGATCATACCATGGACGTCCTCGAGCAGTGCGGAAGGATTGCCGCTGCTGAAGGTATTACCAACAAAGAGACACTCTTTCTACTGAAAGTGGCAGCGCTTTACCACGATACCGGCTTTCTCAGGACCTACCGGAATCACGAGGAAGTCAGTTTTGAGATCTTTTTGGAGGATGCGGCGAAGTTTGGCTTCACGGATTATGAAATCAGCGAAGTGAAACGGCTCATTATGGTCACCCAGATCCCACAGCGCCCTACGGATATCCTGGAGAGCATCATCTGTGATGCTGACCTGGACTACCTGGGCAGGGATGATTTTTTCACCATTGGAGATACCCTACGTCGCGAGTTTATTAAATACGGCGTTGTGCCGGATGACCAGGCTTGGGAAGGACTTCAGATGAAGTTTCTCACCAACCATAGCTATCATACCGCTTCGTCCAGGGCACTCCGTGAACCAGCCAAACAGGCACATATCAGGCGTTTACAATCCCAGGGCAAGGTCTGATAAAGAAAAACCCGGGCAATGCCCGGGCTTCAAGATCATTTCGACCCAACAACTTATCGGGTTGCGTACACCAGGTCATCGATCACGCGTACCTGGCCATTACTTATCATCAGGCCTTTCATCGAAAACTCATTTTTAAGGGTGAGGATGAATTCTGTTCTGAATTCACTTTTGATTTCGGCCACAATATCCACTGTATACGAAGGATAGGTTTTCGTAATCTGTCTGCATATCTCTGTTCCTAGCGCCTGAAACTCCAGGAAACGCACGGAGTACTGAAAATTACCCACCTGATCATAGTTCACCTGTATCAGGTTCCCCTGTTGTTCGAAGCTTGCCACATAGCCACCGGATTTCCTGGTCCAGGTAGCATCGGCTGCCCGCTGGTAGTTTTTGACGAGATGCCTGGAGGCCACAGCAGGAATTTCATTCAGGCGGGGCATACTGTTCCCTGAAGCCAGGCGTGCATCCTTATAAAGGGATGCATAATAGAAGAAGTTTTCTTCACCTTGGGCGGTCAAGGAAGCGGGTGCAATGAGCATAGAGGTAGCTAATGCACTGATAATCAAGATTTTGGATTTAAAAATGGGGATTTTCATGGTACCCGGTTTTTAGGATGATCAATTTGTTCACAATAAAGTAACGAAAAATTAATAATAAAATAATATTAAGTTTTTTAGGAATGCAGGTTTCGCCCAAGATTTAACATTGGGAGCGAGTATTTCGCTCAGGAAATGGAGTGGTAAAGCGTAGACTGTTGCTGGCCCGGGCCCTTGCTTTGGGGTGGAAATCCGGGCTAAAAATTCAGGTAGAAGGCTGTTCCTTCGCCTTCATTGCTCTGGACCTGGATATTTCCTTTGTGCAGCATCATGACCTGTTTACAGAGGCTTAGTCCGATTCCGCTGCCGGTTTTGCGGGTGGAAAAGAATGGGATGAAAATCTTGTCGATCAGTTCCGGAGGAATCCCGGGACCATTATCGGCCACTTTGAGGGTGATTTTGCCTTGTGGGGAAGCCATGGCGGACAATACGATCCTTGCTCCCGCCCTGTCTTTGAGGGCATCGATGGCATTGACGATCAGGTTGATCAGCACCTGCTCAATCAGGTTTGGATCCGCGTTGACGGAGACATCCGGATCCTTCAATACGATGTCCAGATCGATTCCCTTTGTTTCCAGCGTGGGCAGCATGAGCTGGTACATATTCTCAAAAAGGTCCCTGGCGTACACTTTGCTCAGGTTGAGGGTGCTGATCTTATTGAGGTTGCGATAGGTTTGCGCGAATTTCAACAGGCCTTCGCTCCTGCGCTGGATGGTTTCGATGCCCAGCATCAGGTCTTCGTATCCTCCCTGTTGTTCAGGCTGCACGCGGGATTTGGAATTGTCGAGTTGTCGGTGCAGGGTTTCTGCCAGGGATGAAATGGGTGCCACCGAATTCATGATTTCATGCGTCATCACACTCAGCAGTTTCCGCCATGCTTCTGATTCGTTTTCATCCAGGGCTTCGCTCACATTCTGGAAGGCAATCAGTTTAAACACTTTGTCTTCCGTTTGAAATGCGGTAGCGGAGATCAGGAATTTAAACTGCGCGCCTTCTCGTTGAAAGCCCACCACCTTATGTTCACCGGGCTTCAGCGGCAGGACCTCGCGGTATAATTCCGGGAATTTTTTTTCCAGGGAATGGATGGTTCTCAGGTAAGGGGTTTCCAGCATTTTCTTCAGGCTCTCATTCATCCAGCCTACCTCGCCGGATTCCGTGTGGTAGGACAGAATGCCGGTTTGCGTCGTCAAATGAATTCGGACAATCTCTTAGCTACAGTTTCTGATGATTTAATGATTGGTTTTTAGTTTTATAGGGTCAGGATTTATTTAGCTGGCCAGTTTGGATTTTTCATACATCAGCCGTCGCTGCTGCATAGTATCTGACCTAGTACCGTATCGTGTCAAGCTGAAAACAAACAAAAGTTTGCCGCGCACCATTTGTAGCAGCGTATTGTGACCGTAAATTCTTATCCAATCGGAACCAATAAGAATGGGGAGTGTGGTCTCGTCAGGAATCGAACCTGAATCCAGGGCTTCGGAGACCCTTATACTATCCATTGTACTACGAGACCGTTGGTGCAGTGTTGCGTCTCTTGCCGTTGGTCGTGAATGGCTAACAATTAACAGCCAACGACTTACGATTAGCGAATAACAACTATTTAATCAATCCGCCCACATTGGTGGCAAAGATTTTGACTGCAATGGCCAGCAAAACTACGCCAAAAAATTTACGTACCGCAACCAAACCTCCGGGACCCAGGATCCGGGCAATCCATTTCAGGGATTTCAGGACCGCGTACACCACCACCAGGTTGAGCAGGATGCCTATCAGCACCGGCCATATGTCGTAGTTGGCTTGCAGGGAAATAATGGTGGTCAGGGTTCCGGATCCGGCAATCAGGGGGAATGCAATGGGCACCAGGGTGCCGGATTTTGGATCGCCATCGCTTTTAAAAAATTCATGGCCCAGCACCATCTCCAGCCCAAGTATGAAAATGACGATCGAACCGCCCACGGCAAAGGATTTGACATCCAGCCCCAGGAGGCTGAGGAATTTTTCACCTACCAACAGGAAAAGTATCATCAGCCCTCCGGAAATCAGGGTGGCTTTGAGCTCGTTGATCCCGCCCATTTTCTCTTTCAGGGTAATGAGCAGGGGCACAGACCCAATGATATCAATCACGGCAAATAGCGTGAAACTAACGGTCAGGATCTCGGCGAGGTTCAGGTTCATGGGCGGCAAAGATAGGAAATACCGGAGGGACCCCTGAGGGTGTCCTCGCTGCGCTGCGGTCACCCTCAGGGGAAGCAGTCCTCGCTGCGCTGCGGTCACCCTCAGGGGAATATGTCCTCGCTGCGCTGCGGTCACCCTCAGGGGAATATGTCCTCGCTTCGCTGCGGTCACCCTCCGGGGAAAATGCGGGGGTCCTCCGCTGCGTGGAGTGACCCACCGCGAAGATTCAAATGAGGTCACCCTCCGGGGATTCAGAAATTGAACCGGAGGCCTCCCATGAAATTCCGCGGGCGGGTGTTGTATCCGGCCACATCAAAATAGATTTCATCAAAGAGGTTGCGGGCTTCGAAGAAGAGGACCTGGTTTTTCCAGACGCGATATTCCAGGTACAAATCAAAAGTCTGGTAAGCGTCCAGGGTCAGTGGCGCTTCCATAAACCTGGGCTCCAGGCGTTCGCCCACCAGCCGGGCTGACGCGCGGAGGTATAGCCTGGACAGGGCCTGCCAGCCCAATGAAAGGTTGACACTATGCCTGGGCCTCCTGAAGAGATTATTATACGTGGTATCGCCCACCGCGATATAAGTGAAATTCTGCGCATCATATTCATAACGCGTGGTATTCACTTCGCCCCTGACAAAACTGTAATTACCCGTCAAATTCCATTTGCCCAGGCGATACCCGGCCTCGAGTTCCAGGCCATAATCGCGCTGGCGGTTGTTGTTGAAATACCGGAAATCCACGAAGCTGAAATCAATGCCGTCCCGGATTTCCCGGGCAAAAAAGACGGCCCGGGCATTGAGGGATTTGTTGGCCGATGTAAACTGCAACCCCGCTTCCCCGGTAAGGGATCGCTCCGCCTCGAGGTTCAGGTTCCCCACGGCGCCATCATAGAGCTGATAGAGCGAGGGCGCTTTGAATGCGGAGGATAGGTTCACAAAAAACCTGAACTTTTCCTTCCATACAAAGGATGGGTTGATGCTGAAAGTGGTGGCGTTTCCAAAGCGACTGTGCTTGTTAAACCGCAATCCACCTTCGAGGAAAAAACCTGCATCGGTTTTCAGGAACGCGGAGGCATAGGCGCTGAGGATGTTCATCTTCGCGCTGTCTGAAGACAACTCCGTCTGTAATGGGCCGAAGGAACTCACGGAGAAGAATAGCTGATCCGTGTTCTGCCAACGGTAATCCGTACCTGCCAGCAGGCTCCAATGTCCGTCCAGGTTCCATGTGCCATAGAGTTCCGCGAAATGACTCCGGCCTGTATAACGCTCCCGGCTAAACGAAGTAAAGCCCGGCTTGTCGGTTGAGTCGTTCAGGTAGCGCCTTTCACTTTGATTAAAGTTGTAGTTGGTATGGACAGCCCATGCACCGGCTTTGTAGGAAAAGCCCGTGCCTGCCTGGATATTGTTGTTGCGGACCGTATAGTCTTTTTCATCCTGAAATGCGCCCGCGTCCAGGTCCGTGCGGTATTCGCCCCATTGGACATTGCCCCGCCACTGCATTTTTTTGCCCAGGGGCGATTGAAAGGCGGCATTCAGGACTTCCTGGCGGAACCTGTCCCGATCAAAACCGGCTGATCCGGTACTATCGTGCGCAGAAGAAATTCCATCCGAACGAAGTCGCTGATAGCTCAGTTGATAAGAAAGTTTGTCCGCGCTTCCGCGCAGGCCCAGGATCAGTTTGCGGGTATCGAAGGAGCCGCCCGCCAGGGTGCCGAAGATATTCAGGGGTTTCACTGCCTGTTGACGGGTGATGAGGTTGATCACACCGGCCACGGCGTCAGACCCGTAGACGGTGGACTGTGCGCCACGCATGATTTCGATCCGCTCCAGTTGGTCCAGCGGCATCTGGTTGAGGTCGAACGTAGAAGCGATGGTACTGGCGTCATAAGCAGGCACGCCATCGACCAATACCAGCGCATTTCCCGTAGCTGCGCCGCGCATGTATACGTCGAGGTTAGTCCCCAGGGTGTTGTTGGCTCCGGCGATGGAGATCCCCGCCTGCTGGTTCAGCAGTTCTCCGATGTTCATGCCCGAGCTTTTTTCGATGACGCTCCTGGGAATCACCGTCACCACTTTGCCGGTGTTGATTTGCTTTTGTGGGAACCGGTTGGCGGTGACCACTACTTCGTCGAGCGTACGGGAGCTGTCGCCCTGCGCCACCGCACCCATGAAGCATAGAAGAGAACAGAAAACAAATAGCCTTTTCATGTTTGGTTGTTTAACGAATGATGAAAAGGGAATCCAAAGTGATGAACAGAAATGGAAGACTGCTGCAGACAGCGTTCACATCCCCGGCTTTTCACCCGAAAGCCCATGATTGATGGTGTGCACGCGGCAGGTCTTCTGGCTCGGCCAACCCGGATGCCTTCCCATCCCGATTTCACGGAATAGTGGCTTGAAGATCCGGGTCATGGTCCCGCTGTTGCGGGACAGCTTTACAGCTACGGGGATAGCGCCGGGATCAACCGGACTTCCCTTTTAATAACACCCCGTTTGAACGGGGGAGTTAACCGAATGCGGGACGAAGATACAGATTAGCTGATTAACTGATTAGCTGATTAACTAATTAATACAGCCGGAGCAGTTCATGTGCAATGAGCTTCGTTCCCGGAGGGTGTCCCTTCGGGCGTAGCCCGGAGTCACCCTCCGGGGAATCCAGTTCATGCGCAATGAGCAAATTCCTTACCTTTCTCGCTCATGAAACAGTCATCGCGTCCTTTGCTTTCTTTGTTCGATCTGACCATGATTGTGGTCAGCCTGGTGATTGGAATGGGTATTTTTCGCACCCCCCATGATGTGGCGCATGCGGCGGGTACCCCGCTGGTTTTTTTCGCGGCCTGGATCTTTGGCGGCATCATCGCCCTCTTCGGGGCGCTGACCTTCGCTGAAATCGGGAGCAGGTACCCCGTCACCGGAGGCTTCTATAAGATTTATTCCTACTGTTATCATCCCGCCATCGCCTTCATGATCAACTGCATCATCCTGATCAGCAATGCAGCTTCCGTGAGCGCCGTGGCATTGATTGGCGCGGGGTACCTTCAAGGGCTGATGCCGGCGGATTACCAGGGCTCGGGCTTCAGGCTGGCCGTGGCGCTGGCCGCGGTGGTGGTGTTTTTCTTTGTGAACTACCTCGGTTTCAAGATGAGCGTGAAGACACAGAACGTGCTCATGATGGCCAAGATCGGTATCCTGCTCTTTATCTGCCTCGGCGTTTTCATCGGTTCCAACGGGACGGTAGCAACGCCAACGGCACCGGCGGCCGCTGCTGCCGGTCCGGACACCATGGACCTGATCCGCATGTTTGGCGTGGCACTGATTGCCGTTTCCTTCAGTTATGGCGGTTACCAGCAGACCATCAATTTTGGGGGCGAGGTAGGCAATCCCCAACGCACCATCCCCCGTGCCATCTTCTTTGGCATCGCCATCATCGTGGGCTTCTACCTGCTGGTCAATTTTTCCTATTACCGGGTCCTGGGTTTCGAAGGCATACAGATGGGCAAGAACGACCTGGCATCCCGACATGTGGAACAGATGTTTGGACCCTATGCCTATAAGCTGATGAGCTTCCTGCTTTTTTTCAGCGTGCTGGGCTATGTGAATATTGGCCTGATGAGCAATCCGAGAGTGATGTATGCGATGGCCGAGGACAAAGTGCTTCCCGCGGCGTTGAAGAAAATGAACGACAGACAGGTACTCACTGTGTCGCTTCCCATTTTTGCGGCCGTGGCGGTATTGACCCTGATTTTTTCGCGGGAGTTTGAAAAAATCCTTGACAGGGTCATTTTCCTGGACAGCATCGGGCTGGCTACGGCTGTGGGCAGCATTTTCATCCTGCGCCGCAAAACCCGCCACCTGGACCAGTCTGGCGCAAAGATTTACAAGATGAAATGGTATCCACTGATGCCCATCGTCTATATCCTGGCCTATCTTTTTGTGAGCGTGAGCATCGTGATCAAGGATCCCGGGGCAGGCCTGCTGGGCGCGGGATTGCTGGCGTTTTTCTATCTGATGTACCTGCTGGGCAAAAGAGGCAGAACCTAGATCTCGGAAGGTCTCTACGTTTCAAAACATCCCGCCAACATCCACCATCCATCATCCACCAACACGAACCATGGACCTCTCCTACATACTCAACGAACTCGCGGAAGACCGGTCGCAGTACTTCAACGCCATCGCCCCGCCCATTATCCAGACCAGCAATTTTGCCTTTGACACGGTGGAGGCTATGCGCAATGCTTTCAAAGACGAGATGAGCGGTTACCTCTACAGCCGGGGGCTCAATCCCACCGTGGACATCCTGCGCACCAAACTGGCCGCACTGGACAATGCGGAGGACTGCCTGGTCTTCAACAACGGCGCGGCGGCCATTTTCGCGGCGGTGCTGGCCAATGTAAAGAGTGGAGATCACATCGTGTCCGTACACCATCCCTATACCTGGGCGGCACATATGTTTGACAAGATCCTTCCGCGATTTGGCGTCAGCACCACTTATGTGGATGGAACGAAGATCGAGGCATTTGAGCGGGCCATCCTGCCCAATACCGCTTTGATCTACCTGGAGAGCCCCAATTCCTGGCTCCTGGACATCCAGGACCTGAGGGCCGTGGCGGAGCTGGCCCGCAGTGAAAACATCGTGACCCTGATCGACAACAGTTATTGCACCCCCATCTACCAGAAGCCCATTGAGCTGGGGATCGACATTGCCATGCAGACCGCCACCAAGTATATCGGCGGGCATAGTGATACCCTGGGCGGGGTATTGTGCGGCTCCGCCGCGATGATGAAAAAGATTTTTGATTCGGAATACCTCTGCGTGGGCAGCGGGATTCAGCCCCTTAATGCCTGGCTGCTCCTGCGCGGCCTTCGGACCTTGCCGATGCGGCTGGAACATATCTCCAGGAGCACGCGCACCGTGCTGGCTTTTTTGAAGCATCATCCCAGGGTGGAGGAAGTGATTTTCCCGCTCGACGAGGATTTTCCGCAATATGAACTCGCTGCAAGGCAGATGAGCGGCGCTTCCGGGCTGCTGTCGTTTTACCTGAGGGCGGAGACCATCGGGGAAATCGAACGCTTCTGCGAATCCCTGAAACACTTCCGCATGGCGGTGAGCTGGGGCGGCCATGAGAGCCTCGTGATCCCCAAATGCGCATCGTTTGACCCGGCGGATTTTGACGCGCAGAAAAAGCTGCACAGGCTGGTCAGGCTCTACGTGGGACTTGAATCCGGGGAATACCTGGTGGAAGATCTGCGGCAGGCCTTGCAATAGGGGCCTTCACGAAGGAGAAGAGCTGCATCTGTATGCCCCATTCGCGGACCCCTGGACCGTATTCCAGGAGGGGGGGATCTATTTGGCCGAACGGCAAATCAGGCGGACAAGCGATTTTGTTATTCCTTTTTTTGGTTGAATCTTTGTAAACTTTAACAAAACCGGGCTTTGGCGCAGGTTGAATAATTTATGAGATCCATGAGAAGAATTCTGTTCATGTTGTTGGTGTGCCTGGGATTAGCCGGGCCGCTGACTGCGCAGTTGGTAGAAAAATGGGATTTGAGGCGATGTGTAGAGTACGCGATGAAAAACAGCATTAACGTGCGCCAGGCGGCTATCTCAGCCCGTTCTTCTGAAATCGCGCTCAGGCAGAGCAAGCTGGCACAGATTCCCAGCCTGACCTATAACCTTACCCATGGTTTCTCTTTTGGACGGACCCTGGACCGGACCACCAACGTGTTCATCTCCCGGAGCGCCATGTTCCAGCAGATGAGCCTGCAATCCAATGCCCTGATCTATAATTTCGGCAGTCAGCGCAATACCATTGAGGCCAATAAGTATTCCCTGGAAGCGGATCAGGCCGCAACCGAGCGATCCAAAAACGATATTGGCCTTCAGGTGGCCCAGCAATATCTGACCGCACTCCTGAATCGGGAACAGAGGGAGCTGGCGAGGATTGTATTGCAACAAACTGCTGCCCAGCTAGACAATACCCGCAAGCTGGTGGATGCCGGTTCTTTGCCGGAACTCAATGCGGCAGAACTGGAGGCCATCGTAGCCCGCGATAGTGCGGCCGTGGTCCAGGCGGATGCCAATTATCAATTGGCCCTGCTGAGCCTGAAAAATTTCATGACCCTGCCGGCAGATTATCCGTTCGACATCGACGCACCGCCGGTAGAACGCATTCCCGTGGACAATATCCTGGAGGAAAGCCCTGCATCTGTCTTCAATGCAGCCATGCAAAACCAGCCGCAGATCAAGGGCAACCAGCTGCGCCTGAAGGCATCAGAGAAATTCCTGGCTGCACGCAAAGGACAACTCTATCCCACGCTCAGCGCTTTTGGTCAACTGCAAACAAACTTTAACCAGTTCTTCAAACAAACCACCGGATTTAATGTCACGGGCGAGCAGCCCACCGGCACCTATGCCAAATCCGGCGCCACACAGCTCCCGGTCTTTGCCCCTACCGGTACGCAAATTACCACCAACCGCAGTTTCGGACAGTTGTGGGATGGATACTGGGGTCAATTGAGTGATCAGTTTGGTCAGGGCATTGGACTTAACCTGAGCGTACCCATTTTCAATGGCTGGCAGGCCAGGGCCAATGTGGAAAGGGCTAAGCTGGACATCGAACGCAATAAGCTGACCATTGAACAGGATACCCTTCGCCTCAAGCAGGATATTTACACGGATTATCAGAGTGCCCTCGGTGCATATCAAACCTACCTGGCCCGTCAAAAAGCCGTGGCTACGGCTGAACGTTCTTTCGACCTTGCCAGCAAGCGCTATGATATTGGCGTGATGCAGACCATTGAATGGCTGACCAACCAGAATAACCTGACCCGCGCAAGGATTGATCAGATGGTGGCGCAATATGATTATGTATTCCGCATGAAAGTGCTGGAGTTTTACAAAGGACAGGGACTTCGTTTATAAGTGCAATTGAACCTTAAAGGATAAATACTGGATCATGAACAAAAAATGGATTTGGATACTGGTGGGACTGGGTGTGTTGATCGTTGCTTTGCTGGGCCTCAAAAAAGCCGGCGTATTGGGTAAAGATGAAGGGACCAAAGTGTCTACGGAAAAAGTGACACGGAAAAGCATAACTGAAGTGGTGACGGCCAGCGGTAAGGTTTACCCCGAAATTGAAGTGAAGATCAGCCCGGACGTGTCTGGCGAGATCGTGGAACTGACCGTCATGGAAGGAGACAGCGTGAAAAAAGGTCAGCTGCTTGCACGTGTCTACGCGGACATCCTGGCCACCCAGCGCGACCAGGCAGCTGCTACCGTCAATCAGCAGCAGGCACAGGTGGGAAATGTAACCGCCAGCCTGGACGCGTTCAAAGCCCGGGTAGAGCAGGCGGAACGCCAGTATCAACGGCAGAAAAAATTATTCGAGGATAAGGTCATTTCCCGTCTGGAATTTGAACAGGCAGAGAATGCCTACCTGACCGCCAAAGCGGATTATAACGCCGCCAGCAAATCCATCCAGAGCACCCAGGCTGGGGTGGCGAGTGCGCAGGCAAACCTGCAGCGCGCGAACAAGGATCTGAGCCGTACCAGCGTCGTGGCCCCGATGAACGGTGTGGTTTCCCTTTTGAACGTGAAGAAAGGGGAAAGGGTTGTGGGCAACTCCATGATGGCCGGTACGGAGATGATGCGCATCGCGGATCTGCGGGTGATAGAAGTGCGGGTGGACGTAGGCGAGAATGACATCCCCAAAGTAAGCTATGGAGATACGGCCATCATTGAGGTGGACGCTTACAATACGCGCAAGTTCAAAGGAGTGGTGACGCAGATTGCCAGCACTAATCGCGGGGTAGGCGGTACCGTTACCACGTCCACGACGGATGTAACGAATTATGAAGTCCGGATCCGGATTCTCCCGGACTCTTATAAGGACCTGATTGATCCGAAGAATCCCCGGAATTTCCCCTTCCGTCCGGGCATGAGCGCCAGCGCGGATATCCAGACCAATACCCACGCCAATGTCATTGCGGTTCCCATTAATGCCGTGACCACGCGCGACAAAAGCGATACGGTCAGCGTGGCCAAGGGCGATAAAGGCGAAAAGAAAAAAGACGACAAAGCAGCCCCTCCTCCCACCGGCGGATCCACCGAAGCGCCTGCCAAGGATGTGGATGATCTGGACGAGGTTGTTTTCGTCCTCCAGTCGGACGGCACGGTGAAACGGGTGAAAGTCCGTACGGATATCCAGGACATCAATTTTATCGAGGTGGTGGATGGCCTGAAGGAAGGCGATGAAGTCATCACTGGTCCCTATACCATCGTGAGCAAGATGCTGCGCAATGGCATGAAAGTAAAGGTGGTCCCCAAAGAGCAACTGTTCGAAACGCCCAAGTAGTTATCTTAGCCGGATGACAATCGGCATGATCGGCAGCGGAAGCTGGGCTACCGCGCTGGTAAAAATCCTCACGGATGCAGGGCATCCGGTGCACTGGTGTGTGCGCACGGAGAAAATGGTGAAACATATCCGGGACCGCGGGCATAACCCGAACTACCTGAGCTCTGTTCATTTCAACCGGGACCTGCTCCGGCTCACGGACCAGCCTGCCCGGATCCTGGAGGCATGTGACGCGGTGATCCTGGCCGTGCCATCCGCCTACCTGCAACAGCAGCTGGACCCGATTCCTGCCGGGGCTTTTACCGGTAAACGCGTGGTATCGGCCGTGAAAGGCATATTGCCGGAGAAGAATATCCTGCTGAATGATTACCTGGAACGGGAGAAATCGGTTCCCCTTCAACGTTACTTTACCATCATGGGTCCCTGTCATGCGGAGGAAGTGGCCGCCGAGAAGCTTTCCTACCTGACTTTTTCCGGGGTGGATGAGGGCGAGACGGAGACCCTGGCTTCCATGTTCCGGACGCCCTACCTCAATACCGTGGTGAATGCGGATGTTTACGGGGTCCAGTTTGCCGCGATCCTCAAGAATATTTATGCGTTGGGCGCCGGCATCGCTCATGGGCTGGAATACGGGGACAATTTCCTCAGTGTTTTCATTGCCAATGCGGCGGACGAGATGGCCGGATTCCTGCGCAAAGTGGGGATCCGCAACATCGAAGTGGGTGTGCATGCTCCAGCGGGAGACGCGCATGCCCGAAAGTCCCCGAACTACGCCGCATCCGTCTACCTGGGGGATCTGCTGGTGACCTGTTACTCGCTGTTTAGCAGGAACCGCACCTTCGGCAACATGATTGGGAAGGGATACTCCGTAAAATCCGCCCAGCTCGAAATGAATATGGTGGCCGAGGGATACAACGCATCCCGCAGCATTTTTCACATCAACCGGGACATCGGTGCGGAGATGCCCATTGCGGAAACCGTCTACCGGATTTTATGGGAGGGCCTCCCGGCAGGGCAGGGCTTCAACGGGATCGAAAGCGGGCTGATCTAAAGGCTCAGTATGCTGGCTGAGCTGCGGGAATTGAAATTGAGCGAACGATGGGATCCGGAACGGGCTGAACTCCGTCCTGCATTTGCGAGATCGGAAATTTTACCGGGAAACAGGGTGCTACTTGACGTTCGCGTCCTTAATTTATTTCGTTTAACAAATTTTAACTAAACAAACCGGAAATTAAACGGTTAAGATTCAAATTTCAACCATGCCAGGAACCGTTCTACGCAAGTACAGGGAGATGCGCAATTATTCGCAGGAGTATGTTGCCGGTAAGATGGGGATCTCCCAGAATGCCTACAGCAAGATCGAAAACAATATCACGCAGTTGACGGTCAATCACGTCAAACAGATCTCTGCCATCCTGGAAGTTTCCGTGACGGATTTGTTGAAGGACGATTTCGAAATCCATAAGGCAACCGGCATGCAGATGGAAAGTGTCACCAAGGAAGCGCTGCTGCACAACCTGGATCAGATCCGCAAGAAAATTGAATCCAAAAACCCCCAAAAGCACGAGTTTTATCCCGTGGTGATGGCCCTGCTGCAGAGCGTGGATATGACCATGGGCAATGTCCATTGATCGGGGATTAGCCCTTGCGCGGAGCTTGCGTTGACATCCCGGGCACCGAACCAGCGGGTCTGCATATACATTCTGCCCGGGGACCTGCTGCATGTCACGGCGCGGTTGTTTTTCTATATCCAGAACAAATCAGCCGCGATACCATCGGCAAAAAGCCTGCCCTCGCGGGTAAGGACCAAGCCGTTTCCATGCACTTCCAGGTGTTGTCTTTGCAGGTGCGGTGAAGCGGCAAGCAACAGGGCCTCCCGTCTTTCATCGCCCCAAATTTTCCGGATCCTCTGCAGGGAAATCCCTTCTGAAGTACGCAGGGAAATCATGACATATTCATTGAATTGCTGGGACGGGCTCAGGGTTTCCGTTTCCTGGGGGATGGTTCCGTTTTCGATGGCGCGGATATAGAGGGCATTGTTGGCGATGTTCCAGGAACGGCTTTTCCCGTCAAAGCTGTGGGCGGATGGCCCGAAGCCCCGATAGGGTTTGCCCTGCCAGTAAGCGCTGTTGTGCCGGCTGCGCATGCCGGGCTTTGCGAAGTTGGAAATCTCATAGTGTTCATATCCCGCCCTGGCCAGTTCATCCATCAGGATCAGGAACTGCGTGCTTTGCATCTCCGGGTCCACATCTGCTTTTTTATGCTGACGGATCATCCCGTCCAGTGCTGTCCGCGGTTCTACCGTCAACGCATAGGCGCTGATATGCGGAAGGCCTGCATCGGTCATGATGTGGATATTGTTTTTCCAGGAGTCATGATCCAGTCCGGGAATGCCATAGATCAGGTCTGCACTGTAGTTAAGAAATCCTGCTCTTGGAATCAGGGTCAGCGCCTGCAGGGCCTGGCCTGCATCATGGGCCCGGTTCATCCATTCCAGGTCCTCGTTTCTGAAGCTCTGAATCCCCACGCTGAGCCGGTTGATGCCCAATTCCAGCCAGCCGGCCAGGGCCGCTTCCGAAATATCGTCCGGATTGGCCTCCAGGGTGCATTCCAGGTTCTTATCCAGGGAATACGTGTTGCGCAGGGAAGCCAGGATGTTCAGCAGTTCCTGTTCAGACAGCAGGGAGGGGGTACCCCCTCCGAAATAGATCGTTTCAATGGTTTCTTCAGTCCATTGACCGGTCAGTTGGATCTCCTTCAATAAAGCGTTGACCAGGGCGTTTTTCTGGTGCCCGGTGGTGGAGAAGTGGAAATTGCAGTAGTGACAGGCTTTCCGGCAAAAAGGAATATGGATGTAAATGCCCGCCAATCTGTGGGTTTAAGGGATGAAATGTAGCTTTGCAGCGATGTCTTTTCGCTTACCCCTCGGGATGGTCCTCTTATCCTGTCTGCTTACCGTGGCCAGGCTTTCCGCACAGGAGGGATATCCGCTGCAATACCTGTTGCAGGGCAAAGATACGTTGACGGCGCCGGAAGCGCTGGGCGTGCAAACCCGGTTCAGGGATAAAGCCATCTGCCAGGAATACCTCCTGGAACTTCCGGAGCTGCTGCGCAAAAAAGGCTACCTGGCCGCTTCGCTGGACAGCCTTGCCCTGGACAGTGCTTCGGGCAGGGCCTGGCTGCACCTGGGCGAGGCTTATCTCTGGAAGCAACTGGTTCTCTCTCCGGAAGTGCAAAAGGGCCTGAACCTGGCGGGTGTGAACCTCAAAGTGGACAGCGGGCAGCTGGCTGATTTTGGGAAGGTGGAGGTCTTTTCCGAACGCATACTGACCTACCTGGAAAACCACGGTTATCCCTTTGCGAAAGTAGGGCTGGACAGCGTGCAACTGGAAGAAGAAGGGGTGGTGGCGAAGCTCTCCATCGACAAAGGTCCCTTGTATAAGATGGACAGCATCCGTTTGTTTGGCACCGCGCGGATCAAGCAACATTTCCTGCACAAATACCTGGAGATGCCCGCAGGCAGCATCTACCGAAAAGACAAGCTGGATGCGGTCAGCAGGCGCATCCTGGAACTGCCTTATGTGCGGGAGTCCAAGCCCTGGGACCTGACCATGGTGGGCACCGGTTCAACGCTCAACCTCTACCTGGAGCCAAAGAAAAGCAGCCAGGTGAATGTACTGGTGGGCTTTCTTCCGGACAATTCACAGATCGAAGGCAAGTTGCTGGTCACCGGCGAAGCCAATATCAACCTCCGCAATGCCCTGGGCAACGGGGAATCGATTGACGTGAACTGGCAGCAGATCCAGGTGAAATCTCCCAGGCTGAACCTGGGCTATCAGCATCCCTATATTTTCCGTTCCAACCTGGGATTTGATTTCAATTTCGACCTGTTTAAAAAGGATTCCTCCTTCCTCAACCTGAACACGCAAATTGGCCTGCAGTACCTGTTGAGTGCCCGGCAGAGCGGCAGGATTTTTTTCCAGCAGCTGACCACCAACCTGCTGACGATCGACACCAATGCCGTAAAGAGTTCCAAACAACTTCCCCAATACCTGGACGTGTCCACTTCCAACCTGGGCCTGGACTACCGCTTCAACAATACGGACTACCGCTTCAATCCGCGCAAGGGTTCTGACCTGTTGCTGATGCTTACGACCGGCCTGCGCAGGATCAGGGAGAACAGCCAGATCACGGATATGACCACGGACTTCAGCGGCAATGAATTCGATTATGGTTCGCTCTACGATACGCTGAAGAAAAAAGTTTATATCCTGCGCGTGAAAGCCTCGGCCATGCAGTATTTCCGCGTGGGAAGGCAATCAACGCTCAAGACGGGCGTACAGGGCGGATGGATCCAGACCCGGGATGTGTTCAAAAACGAGATCTTCCAGATCGGGGGCTACAAACTCCTGCGGGGCTTTGATGAAGAGAGCATTTTTGCCACCCGCTACCTGGTGGGCACGGTGGAATACCGGTACCTCATCGGCACCAATTCCTTCCTCTTTGCCTTTGCGGACCTGGGCTGGAGCGCCAATACAAGCTATACGGAGAAAAACAACTATGGATACCTGGGGCTGGGGGGCGGCATCTCATTTGAGACCCGTGCCGGGATTTTCAACCTGGCCTATGCGGTGGGAAAGCGGGACGACCTGCCTTTCAACCTTCGGCAGTCGAAAATTCATTTTGGCTTCGTCAGCCTTTTTTGACCCAGCCTGTATTTCATGAATCAACGCGCTTCCGATACTTTTGCAACGCCGATGGGAAAACTTACCCGCTTCCTTTGCTATTGCCTATGTCTTGTCCTGCCCCTGGGCGGGCACGGTCAGGTTGATTCCGCGGTGGTTCCGATGGCTCAATATGCGGATACCCTGTCTGTGAGCAAAAGACTCCGCGGACCGGAGATGTTTCCCATCAAAACGCTCAGCACTGGAGACAGTGCGCGCATGCTGCGGAAAAAAGCGCAACTGGCATTCCGTGGCCCGGCAGAAGCGTATATTCAGGAGCATCCGTATTACAAGGCAGCAGAGATGCCACTGCTTCTGCCTTCGCTGGAACGAAATCCACCGCGGCGGGAATGGATTTTCTACAGTTTTATTGCCGTGCTTTTGTATCTGGCTGTATTGCGACTCTCATTTCCAAAATATTTTTCAGACCTGTTCCGGGTCTTTTTCAATTCATCGCTGCGTCAGAAGCAGATCAGGGATCAACTGATCCAGGAGCCCCTGCCATCCCTGCTGATGAATGTTTTTTTTGTGATCAGCGCCGGTCTCTTCCTTTACTTCTTTGGCGCCGGTAAAGGACTCTGGAAGGGGTACGAAACATGGATGGCGTTGCTGTTTTGTTTGCTGCTGCCTGCATCGGTCTACCTGGTCAAATATTTTTTGCTGACGGCTTTTGGCTGGGTATTTGGCAGGAAAGAAGGTGTGGACAGCTATCTGTTTGTGGTTTTCATGGTCAACAAAATCCTGGCCATCTTCCTGCTGCCCATCAGCATCATGCTGGCTTATGCCAGCGCCCAGCAGTCGTCCGTATTGAGTTTGACGGCTTCGGTCCTGCTGATTGTGATGGGCATTTACCGGTTGGTGCGATCCTATTCGGCCATCCATAAATCCTTTAGAATAAACCAATTGCAGTTCCTGATTTATGTGGCCGCCTTCGAGCTGGTTCCGATCTTATTGTTATATAAGGGATTAAATACCCTTTTTTAAAAAAACGTTGTAGTTTTGCACCACCCTTGGTGGTAATATTTTGTAACAAACGGGACAAAGCATATGGGTCAAACCCTTAAGACCATCAAAAAGATTTTAATCACGCAACCCAGGCCTGAATCCGATAAATCCCCCTACTACGAGCTTGCCCGCAAGTTTAAGGTGGAAATGGAGTTTCTCCCCTTTATCCGCCTTGAGCCCATTCCGGCCAAGGAATTCAGGAAGCAGAAAGTGGACATCGCCCAGTATTCCGGCGTTATTTTCACCAGCAGGAACGCGATTGATCATTTTTTCCGCACCTGCGAGGAGATGAAAGTAAGCGTGTCTCAGGACACCAAGTACTTTTGCATCTCGGAACCCATCGCCCTCTACCTGCAGAAATTCATCCTTTACCGGAAGCGCAAAGTGTTTTTCAGCGCGGACGGCACTAATAAATGCCTCTTCGAGGTTATCAACAAGCATAAGGAGAACGAGCGTTTTCTCTACCCCTGTTCTGAAAACCAGCAGGATAATGAGATCGTCAACTGGCTCAAAACGCATAAATGCGAGTTTGTCACCCCATTCATGTACCGGACCATCAGCAATGACGTACGGGAAAAGCTGGCGGAGAAAGAGTTTGACGTGATCTGCTTTTTCACGCCCAGCGGGGTCAAGAGCCTGTTTGAAAATTTCCCAGGCTATAACCAGAACGGCACGGTCATTGGCGCTTTTGGCAGCAATACCTCCCGGGCCATCATGGACGCCGGTCTGCACCTGCATATCAAGGCGCCTGAACCGCAGGTTCCTTCGATGGTAGCCGCCCTGGAAAGGTTCCTGCAGGAACAGGTCAGGGTGAAATAGGCCGTCAGCCCTTTCTGCCTGCTACGGATGCAACCTTCCCTGCACCCATTTGTTTTCCTGCCATGCCCACCCATACAAACCGCCTGGCCGCGGAAACCAGCCCTTATTTACTGCAGCACGCCCATAACCCGGTGGATTGGTATCCTTGGGGGGAGGAGGCATTGGAAAAAGCGCGTTCAGAGGACAGGCCCATCCTGGTGAGCATCGGTTACGCCGCCTGCCACTGGTGTCATGTTATGGAGCGGGAGAGTTTCGAAGATCCCTCCACGGCGGAGCTGATGAACCGGCATTTTGTGAATATCAAGATCGACCGGGAGGAGCGACCGGACCTTGACCATATATATATGGACGCCGTGCAGGCGCTTTCCGGCAGTGGGGGATGGCCCCTGAACGTATTTCTGACGCCGGAGGGCAAGCCTTTTTACGGCGGCACCTATTTCCCCCCGGTGCGCGCCTACAACCGCTCGTCCTGGAAAGAGATCCTGTCCGGAGTAGCGCAGGCCTACCGGGAGCGAAGGGAGGAAATCCAGGAACAGGCGGAGCAACTAACCAACCACCTCAGACAGTCGAATCAGTTTGGCACCACGCCGCCCGGTGGAATACTGCTGCCCTTTGAGGAACGCTTCACCCGGCAACAGCTGCAGCAGGCCCGGGAAGCCATTCTCAAGGTGGCCGACAAAACCTGGGGTGGTTTCAGCGCCGCGCCCAAGTTCCCCCAGACCTTTTCCATCCAGTTCCTGCTCCGCTACCACCATGCCTACCCGGACCAGGCTGCGCTGGACCAGGCTTTGCTGAGCCTGGACCGCATGATGATGGGTGGTTTGTACGACCAGGCGGGCGGCGGCTTCGCACGCTATTCCACGGATCGGGAGTGGCTGGCGCCGCATTTTGAGAAAATGACCTATGACAATGCCCTCCTGGTTTCGGTGCTCTCCGAGGCCTACCAACTTACGGGATACAAGCGGTATGCCGATACCATCCGGCAGACCATCGCCTTCATGGAGCGCGAGATGCTGAGCGCCGAAGGCGGTTTTTTTGCGGCGCTGGACGCTGATAGTGAAGGGGTGGAGGGAAAGTTTTATGTCTGGACCCACGAAGAAGCGAAAGCCTTGCTGGGCGATGATTTTGAGTGGATCAGCGAGGTGTGGGATATCAGTGAAAAAGGGAATTGGGAACATCGGAATATCCTCCGCCTCCGCAAAGGCCTGGAGGACTATGCCGCAGATTTTGGCATGAGCCTCGGGGAACTGGAGGCACGGCTGGAAAAAGCGCGGGGCATCCTGCTGAAAGCCAGGGCCGGCAGGGTGAGGCCGCAATTGGACGATAAAATCCTCCTGTCCTGGAATGCCCTGATGAACCAGGCGCTCTGCAAGGCCTACGCGGCGCTTGGGGACGATGCTTACCTGGACCTGGCCAACCGGAATATGGACTTCCTGATGGAAAAATTCAGGGATGGGCGAACTGGGCAATATTTCCATACGTACAAAAATGGACAGCCCCGTTATCCTGCGTTTCTGGACGACCTGGCCTGTTTGGCGGACGCGATGATTTCCCTGCAGGAAGTTTCCGGCCGATGGGACCTGATCCGGGAGGCGGGTAGGATCACTGAAATGGTCCTTTCCCAGTTTGGTGAGGAAGCAGGGCCGTTTTTTTACTATACCCCCGAGGGACAGAAGGATATTATTGTCCGAAAAAAAGAAGTCTATGACGGGGCCGTGCCCTCCGGCAACGCCATCATGGCCTGGATTTTGCATAAGCTGGGCATCCTTTTGAACCAACCCGCCTGGAGACAGCGGAGCACGGACATGCTGGAGGCCATCCAGCAGACTGCAGTCCGCTATCCGAACTCTTTTGGGGTATGGGTCAACCTCCTGTTGGAGTTGGTACAGGGCACGCGGGAGATCGTGGCCCTGGGACCGGCTGCGGCAGAAAGCGTCCGGGAGCTCCTGCAAAACTACCTGCCTCACAGGGTTTTACAGTTTGGACCACGCGCCCTGGAAGGGTTTCCCCTGACGGAAGGCAAGGAGTCCATGGGGCCTGTGACCTATTTCCTGTGCCGGGACTATGCCTGTCAAAAACCCGTGAAAACGGTCCCGGAATTGATGCAACTCATTGATTGATGGGGAGAAAGTTAATCAGCTACCGCACAATATCTGAAAACAGGCTTCGTTTATTCTAAAGCCGCGAGCGCAATGCGTTTCTGGCGCTTGTTAAAAAATGCATTAAGTCTCAATACCTTAAAAAACCTAATGAAGAAATTCATTTATATTTGTCCAAATACCCTTTAATAATTGTTATGAAAATGAAAAGCCTCCTGCTCAACCTGATAACACTGACAATCATCACGTTCGTGGTGGCAAGTTGTAGCAAGTCGGGCAAGTCCAAGGGACTTCCCAACGATGGTCAGCTTCATGGGGTAGCTCCGGGTAGCAAGTATTCCCTGCCCAAGCCCCCGGGTATGATCTACATTCCCCAGGGAACCTTTCACATGGGTCCCAGCGATGAAGACATCAGCTATGCTTTCACTGCGCGCAACAAACAGATATCCATCAATGGATTCTGGATGGATGCCACGGAAATCACCAACAACGAGTACCGTCAGTTTACCAACTGGGTACGTGATTCCATCGCCGCTTCCCTGCTGAACTACAAAAAAGCGGGTACGGATGGCAGTGAGGCAATCGACTGGAAAAAAGCCCAGACGATCAAGTGGGGCGATCCCAAGACCCTGGAGCAGCTGAATGCGATGATCGTTACGCCGGACAACCGCATCTTTGGCAAGAAAGAACTGGATGCAGACAAACTGGTTTATCGTTCCGAGACGTTCGATTACAAAGAAGCCTCCAAGCGTGAGAACGCCACCAAGCCCCGGTCACAGTTTATCGTAAAGAAAGATATCAAGATCTATCCTGATACGCTCGTCTGGATCCGTGATTTCTCCTACTCTTATAATGAGCCGATGTCCAAGCGTTACTACTCGCATCCCGCCTTCGGTAACTATCCGGTGGTTGGTGTGAGCTGGAAGCAGGCTTCTGCCTTCTGCGAGTGGAGGACCCATTACCTGAACGCTTACCTGGAAAGCAAGAAGCGCGTAACGGAATCTGATTTCCGCCTCCCTACCGAATCTGAGTGGGAATATGCCGCACGCGGTGGCCGTTCACAGGCGCCTTATCCCTGGGGTGGTTACTACCTCCGGAACAAGAAAGGATGCCTGCTGGCCAACTTTAAGCCTGGTCGCGGTAACTATCCGGAAGATGGCGGGTTCTACACCGTGCGTGCAGATGCCTACTGGCCCAATGATTTCGGTCTGTACAATATGGCCGGTAACGTGGCCGAGTGGACTTCTTCCCTCTACTACGAAGGCGCTTACAATTTCCAGCATGACATGAACCCCGATATTCGCTGGAATGCGAAGGACAGCGATCCTCCACGCATGAAGCGCAAGGTTATCCGCGGTGGTTCCTGGAAGGATGTGGGGTATTTCCTCCAGACCAGCGCCCGCAACTACGAGTATCAGGATACTGCTAAATCTTATATCGGTTTCCGTTGTGTGATTGATTTGCCGCCCACTTCCGGTAAGAAGAAATAAGTGAGAAGGTAACACGCTCCCGCCTATTCATCATTTTTTATAAACCTTTTAATAATCCCCGGGTCTTGTAGAGCAAAATGCTCTGCAAGGCTTGGTATTCCCTGAAAAACAAAAACGTCAATCTCTAAATTCATCAATCATGGCAGGTACATCAAAATCTACTGAAAAACTGGTTAACATCATTGTCTGCGTAGGTGCAGCCGTTGTAATCTTCGGAGCGTGGGCAAAGATCCTTCACAAGCCTTTCGCTGATTTCATGTTGACCGTTGGTCTTCTTACGGAAGCCCTCATCTTCTTAGTGTATGCATTCCTTCCCCCTCCCGGTGGAGAACTGGCAAAGATTGCCGAAGCGCTTCCTAAAATGGGTGGCAACGCTGGCAATCCCGCACTGGCTTCCATGGATAAAATGCTGCAGGAAGCAGAAATCAATCCTGCCAACCTGAAGCGCTTGAGCGAAAATTTCTCCAAGCTGGGTACTACCGTTGAAAAAATGAGCGATATCGCAGACGTGTCTGCCGCTACCGCTGATTATACGGCTAAAACCAAAGAAGCTGCCGTAGCACTGGGCAACATGAAAGATGCCTACACCAGCGCAGCCAGCACGGTTCAGCATTTCAACCAGGCCGCGGACAGCACCAAGGCTTTCCACGAGCAGGTACAGACCCTGACCAAGAACCTGGGTTCATTGAACACCATCTATGAACTCGAGCTCCAGGATACGAACAATCACCTGAAGGCGATGAATAATTTCTACAGCAACCTGGTAACTGCTTCCGCAACGATGGAAGGCAGTGTCAGCGATGCCAAGAAAACACAGGAGCAGATTGCACTGTTGGCTAAAAACCTCGGCAACCTGAACAATGTGTACGGCAACATGCTGGCCGCCATGCAGGGTCGTAACTAAAAAGTGCCGTCCTGAAAAACCCTAACAGTAACATTTAAATCCTGATTACAAATGGCACTACCTAAAGAGCCGCGGCAGAAGATGATCAACATGATGTATCTCGTGTTGACCGCCCTGCTCGCGCTGAATGTATCCGCCGAAATTATAAACGCCTTCAAGGTTGTGGACAACAGCCTGAAGCAGTCGAATACCGTCCTGACCTCTTCCACATCTGCCATCTACGAAAGTTTGGATGCGATGACGAAGGATCCTGCTACCAAGGCTAAAGCCGATATTTGGAAACCAAAAGCGGACCAGGCCAGGCAGCTTGCCAAGCAGACTTCTGACCTGATCGACAAGTACAAGTTGGACCTGATGAAAGAGGCTGGCTTTGATCCTTCCAACGGTGATTCTTCCTTCAAGGAGGATAACGTGGACGCGGCTACCCGCCTCTTCGATACCAAGGGAGAGGGCAAGAACCTGTACGCCGCCCTGGAGAAATTCAAGGCGGGTATCCTGGCCATTGATCCGGAGATTGCCAAACAACTGGGAAGCAAAATCCCATTGAACCTGGAGATCCCCAAATCTACGACCGGGAAGAAAGCTACGGGTGATAAATACGCCGACTGGACCTACAGCAATTTTCACATGACGCCTACCGTGGCCGCATTGACCATGCTGAGCAAATTCCAGAATGACGTCAAGAATACGGAAAGCCAGGTGGCTACTTTCTGTGCCAACCAGGTAGGTTCTGTAAAGCTCATTCTTGACAAATTTGTTCCGCTGGTATCCACCAACTCCTCTTATTTCATGCCCGGCGAAGAAATGGAAATCCAGGCTGGTCTGGGTGCATTCAATGCTGATGTCAAACCTACGGTTACGATCGATGGCAGGGCACTTCCGGTTAATGATGCCGGTGTTGCTGAAACCAAGTTCAATGTAGGCGGTACAGGATCCCGCTCGATGAATATCACCGTGAAATACGTGGATCCTTCTACCGGTGAACAAAAAGAAACCAGCAAGAAAATTGAATACACTGTAGGTGCTCCTTCCGGTGTAGCCGTGTCTGCTGACAAGATGAACGTGCTGTACATTGGCGTGGACAACCCGCTGACCATTACGGCAGGTGCCGGTGCTGAAAAAGTAAGCGCTTCTTTCAGCGGTGGTACCATCTCTAAAGCCAGCGGCAGCAAATATATTGCCCGTCCCAATGCAGGCGCCAGCGGTGAGCATACCGTGTCCGTCCTGGTAGAAGGAAAAGCAGCCGGTAAGGTCATGTTCCGTGTGAAGCAACTGCCCAACCCCGCCGCTTATGTAGGTAACCTGAAAGCAGGCTCCGTGCCTTCTGCCAGCTTCAAAGCCATGGGTGGTGTGATTGCCAAACTGGAAGACTCTGAGTTTGACGCTCCATTTGAAGTGGTGAGCTATAGCCTGGGTGCGGTTAGTTCTGATATCCCCGACTATGCTCCTGTGACAAATAACGGTCCCCGTTGGACCGGTAATGCCGCAAACCTGATCAACAAACTGAAGCCCGGAGCTATGGTGGCCATCACTGATATCCGTGTAAAAGGTCCGGACGGAAGGGTACGGACGCTGCCTGGCAGCCTTTCTTATATCCTGAAGTGAGCTTTTAACAATAAGTACTGAAACTGAATCGTTTAATTTGTACTGTAAATCTTTGACCATGAAATTCCAATTGGCGAAATATGTACTGCTGGCGGCTGCCTTTGGCCTGACCGTCTCTGTGGCAGATGCCCAGACCCGGAAGAAAACCACCCGCGGTACCACGGCCAAAAAATCCACTACCAAAAAAACCAATACGAAGGTTAACAATGCTAACCTGAGTGCCGCCGCCAAGGATACCACACCTGTTGTGGTGGCCCCCAAAAAGGACCCACTGCAGATCGATACGCCGCGCAAATCCCTCCGGAATGACGCAGCCATTGAGCGGAACCTGGTCAAGGAAAGGACGCCCCTCGCATACGAACATATCCGTGAGGATGATGCCTGGTATCGCGAGCGCGTGTGGAGGGAACTGGACATCCGTGAAAAGATGAACCTGCCCTTCCGCTACAAGGCAGACGAGGACAACGGCAACCAACGTTTCATTGCCATCCTTCTGAACGCCATCCGCACCGGTGAAGTGACCGCCTTCGATCCTACGATCGATGACCGCTTCACCACGCCGATGCCCGCTTCCAAGATCGGTGAGATGATTGCCGGTAAATGCGATACCACGCAGGTGATCGACTGGGCACGTGACCCTAACGGTACCAAGGGTATCATGAAGGATTCTGCGGTTTGCCGTGATTTCAATCCAGATGATATCATCAAGTTCCGGATCAAGGAAGAGTGGGTATTTGACAAAGAATCTTCCAGGATGTATGCAAGGATCCTGGGCATCGCCCCCATCAAGACCTATGTGGATGAGAATACCGGAACAGTATTGGGTGAGAGCCCCATCTTCTGGGTATACTACCCTGACCTTCGCCCCATCCTGGCCAAGTACGAGGTATATAATCCCAAGAACTTTGGCGCCCGCATGAGTTGGGAGGAATTGTTCGAAAGCCGTTTCTTTGCCAGCTATATTGTGAAGAGCACCCTGGAGAATCCTTACGACCTGTTTATCAAGCAGTATATCAAGGATGATATCCTGAAACTGCTGGAAGGCGACAATGTGAAAGAGAAAATCTTCAATTTCGAACAGGACCTTTGGTCTTACTAAGCAATAAGATAACAATAAAGAAACACGGCACTTTTGCCGTGTTTTTTTTTGGGCATAGCCCCCCCTCCCGTATCTTTACCCCGGTTTTTCATAGGATATTGGATTTAAAACGGGGCAGGATTTCTATCCAGGCCCCTTTTTTTATTTGCGGGAAATTTGTACTGGCTCCCACCAGAAGCAGTGCGGTTTATCCGGGGTCGTAATCTGCTAGGCCTGGTCCGGGTGAAAATGGCTGAATACGAGCCTTGCTTTGGAAGGACCCACGAGGGCTGCAATGTCCGCTTCACTGGCAGCGCCAATTTTTTTCACGGAACGGAAATGCTGAAGCAGCTGATCGGCCGTCTGGCTGCCGATGCCCCTGATCCCTTCCAGTTCGTTGACGAAGGTGCCGCTGCTCCTTTTCTTCCGGTGAAAGCCAATGCCAAAACGATGCACTTCGTCGCGGATCTGACGGATCAATAAAAGCGAGGATCCGTTGTAGGGCAGTTTAAGGGACTCCTTGTCTCCTGCAAAGAATATTTCCTCTTCGTTTTTTGCCAGGCCCACCAGGGTCATACTTCCAATCAGGCCCAACTCTTCGATGCTTTCCAGGGCCGCGCCCAACTGCCCCTTGCCGCCGTCAATGATGACAAGCTGCGGTAGGCTTTCCTGCAGGTCCAGCAGCTTCTGATACCTGCGGTGTACCACTTCTTTCATGGTGGCGAAATCATTGATGCCCTCCACGGATTTGACATTGTAATGCCGATAATCTTTTTTGCTGGGCAGTCCATCGCGGAAGCAGACCATAGCGCTGACCGGGTAGGCGCCCTGGAAATTGGAGTTGTCAAAACATTCAATATGGACCGGCAGTTCCTGCAGGGAAAGATCGTCCTGCAATTGTTGTAGCCTTTCCATGGGGTCCGCCAAACCCGTGCCCAGGTGCAGTCTTTTCTTTTTCTGGATTTCGGTGCGGAAATAGTTGGCGTTGTGCTGGGAGAGGTCGAGCAGTTTTTTCCGGTCGCCTCCCTTCGGAACCGTTACCCTGACGCCCTCTTCCGGGTATACCAGGTTCACCGGAAGCACCAGTTCCGGGGCGCTGCTGCCAAAGACCTCGCGGAAATGCGCGATGGTGAATTCGAGCACTTCCGCCGCCGTTTCCTGAAGTTTTCGGTTAACCGTGACTGTTTTAGTGTCAGAGATGGTTCCGTTTCTCACCATCAGGCAGTTCACGAACACGTCCTCGTCTTCTTCAGAGAAGCTGAAGACGTCCAGATTGCCCAGCTTCGGGTTGACCACGGGGGAGCTCGACTGGTATCCTTCCAGGTGTTCAATTTTCTTTTTGACGATGGCCGCCTTTTCAAAAGCCAGGGCTTCCACCAGTGCTTTCATCTGTTGCCTGTACACCTGCAGGACCGGGCCCAGGTTGCCTTTCAGCATGCTGCGCATGCGCCCCAGCCCTTCCCGGTAGTCGTCCTCCGTTTGAAGGCCTGCACAGGGACCCATGCAGTTGCCCAGGTGGTATTCCAGGCAGACCTTGTATTTTTTCTGTTTGAGTTGCTGCGCTGATAGGTTGAGCTTGCAGGTGCGGATGGGAATGTGCTGCCGGATGAATTGCATCAGTTCCCTGACCTTGCCGGCGGAGGTGAAAGGCCCCAGGTATTCAGATCCGTCGTCTATTCTCCGCCTGGTCAGGTAAACCCTGGGAAAGGCTTCGTTCCGGATGACGATGAAGGGATAGGACTTGTCGTCCTTGAGGTCAATATTGTATTTGGGCTTGTATTCCTTGATCAGGGCGTTTTCCAAAAGGAAGGCATCCTGTTCCGAGTGGACGATGGTGAATTCAATGGAGGCAATGCGCCTGACCAGTTCCAGGGTTTTGCGGGTCTGCTGGCTTCGGGTGAAATAGGAACTGACCCTCTTGCGGATATTCTTGGCCTTCCCCACATAGAGCAGGGTTTTCCCGCCATCGTAATATTTGTAGATGCCGGGTTCTGCGGGAATATCTGACTGAACCAACTGGAACTCTTCCGGGGTCATCCTGTTTGCCGTGTTTATTGGGGCATGGCCCAGCTGTATTTTTCCTGGATCACCTGGTCTTCTTTACCCTGGCGGGAGACGATCCGGGTTACCTGCAATTGTTTCCCGGTAGTCCATATGATTTTGCTGAAGACCACGCTGTCTCCGGCCTCCGAGCGCTTCTCCAGGTAGATATTTTTGACCCGGTCTTTTTCCGGTGTCACGTAAACATCCAGTTTCTGGATTTCCAGGCTGGGGTCCTTGGCTCGGTAAGAGAGGGTGACCAGGTTCAACGTGTTGTCCATGTAGACAGACTCCTGGTAGCTTTTTTTCAGCGGTTCGAGGGAGATATCGGGTGAAGCCAGTTTCTCCGCCATCGCCCTGAACGCCGCCTTATCTACCAGCTGGGTATCCTTTACCTGGCCGGAGACACCATATCTGAATACGGCTACCGGAAGAGAATCCAGCTCTTTCAGTTCCTGTGCAATGTATGCGCGGACAGGGTAGAAGTCCTTGTTCTCCTGTTGGCTTTCTGCCGGTTCAGAAGTGGGGGAAGAACAGGCGGCCAGGATTGAAAAAAGGGCGATGAAAGGAAAGGATCGCGGGGAAAGCTTCATGATGTAAAATTAGCCAGCGTGCTTCCTTGCACAAAATAAAAAACCACCGCGGTTGCGGTGGTTTGGCTTAAACTTTTTTGTCCCTATTTCAGGCGTTTGTTGACCCCCACTTTAAATCCGAGATCAAGCAGGTGTTCCTGGATGGGGTATTTGTTTTTGTAGCTGGAAAAAAGCTGGTAGCGGAACTGGGGACCGATGACCCAGCTATACGAACCCGAACTCAGGGTCAAAAAAGCTTCCATGCCTGCGTTCATATTCCATTTGCGGTAGAGCGAAGATTCCTGTGCGTAGTTTTTCAGGTTCGTGGAAACCAGGTAACTCTGGTTGCTGATGACATAGGTGGGCTGCAGGGTGGATGCCACATTGAACCTGACCTTTTCATTCCCGACCACGGTCAGTTCAAAACCGATGGGCGTGGAAATCATGAAATGCTTATTCTGCAGGGTTGTCTTATCATACCCGTTATAATTCCGGTAATAGGACATGGTATTGACCGGACGGGGTGCTCCCGGACCAGCCGCGCTGAACGTGGCCAGTTCTGGTTTATAACTGTATGCCTCGATGAGGTAGTTGTTATAGTTGAATTGCAGGCCTGCCTTGATCCTGAAATTTTTGCTCACGGGGTAAAGCAGGGCGGAGCCTAGTTCCATGCCAATGGACGGACGATGCCGGACGGCGTCATTGACATCCGTGGAGAAACCCATGGATGCTCCAAAAACTGAGCCTGTAGCCTGGCTTGGATTTTTACTGGCCTTTCCCACCAGGTTGCGATAGCTGACGGTGGGGGAAACATAAATCTGCCAGCTCGTTCTCTTTCCGATTATTCCAATCTGCTTTTTAAAAGCTTCCAGTCGGGAGGGGTTTTCGATGTTGAATTGCGCCTTCTGCTGTTTCACGCCGGTTGTAAGGAAAGCCATTGACCGGTTCTGGATCGTCCAACTGCCTTCGGGAGACAGGATTTCAGAAGCTTGCGGAGCATCCACCGCAATCACCTGTTGAGGATCCTGCCCACTAGCTAGCAACTGTCCGCCAGGCAAGGCAGTCATGACCGGATTCTCCTTCCTGCGCACACGAGCCTTTGGATTCAGGGAAGCCACTTTGAGTTTACCGGTATTTGAGGAGGGTATGTCTGCGTCCGCCTGGTTTGTATTTGCCGCCTCCGTTTCTGATGCAGTGCGTTGATCACCAGTGAAGCCATCCCGCTGCTCTGTCTGGAAAAAGGAACTCCTCGCGGAATCATCGATCGCCACCCTAGTGCCCACGCCGATGCCCAGCAACAGGAGCGCTGCCGCCAGGTAAGGCCATTTTTTCCTGGGATGCAACTTGCGGTGGACATTGCTCCAAACCTTATCTGAGGGATAAAGCTTGTACTCATCCGATTTTTCCCGCAGGAAACGCTCAAACCCCTCATTGAAATAATTTCTCTCCATAGGTTCTCAGTCAAAGCAGTTCATGGGATCTTATCCAAGGGTTAATTCACTTTCAACGCCGTGATCCAGTTTGTTTTTTCCCTGGGCGTTGGAATGATTCGTTTACGGATCAGGATATCTTCCAGCATGGCTTTTGCACGGGTATATTGGGAGCGACTTGTACTCTCTTCAATGTCCAGCATCTCCCCAATCTCTTTATGGGAATAGCCTTCGATTGCGTAAAGGTTTAAAACGGTTTTGTAACCCATCGGAAGGAGGCGGATGCATTCCACCACCTGCTTGGCCTGCAAAATGGAGGGAATGGCATCTTCCCTGACTTGCATGCTGTTGGCATAGATGATGTCCACACTGTCCGCGAACTTCTTGTTCTTCTTTAAAATATTGATACAAGTGTGCACCATGATCTTCCGGATCCAGCCTTCCAGGGCGCCCCTGTTCTGAAACTGGCGGATCTGCATGAACACCTTGATAAAACCTTCCTGCAACATATCTTCCGCATCTTCCCTGTTCCGGGCATAGCGATAACAAACCGTCAGCATCTTGGGGCTGTACCGCGCGTACAAGTCCTGTTGAGCAGCCGGGTCGTTTTGCGTACAACCCTGAAGCATCGCTTCTTCTGTCATGAAATCTTGATTGATTTCCCGTAATTTAAGACAATTTCAAATGCAAACCTGCTGCTTTTCCAGAAACCGACAGGATCCCCCCAAAGACCATTACTTTTGTAATGTCTTGATAATCAGCATGCATTTAGGTTTTATTCAGAACTTAAACCGGGCGGCAAAAACGAAATTCCGTCCCGCCGCCGAGAAACCGGAGGCGAAATACCGGTAGTTTCTGTCAAGGATATTCTCCACCGCGGCCTGTATCTGGATGCCTTCCGTTACCTGGCAGCTCAGCCGCAGGTTGAGGGTCCACCAGGAAGGCATGCCATCGGCCGTGGCATATTGGGCGTTGTCCTCTCCGTCCGCATAATACTGGTCAAGTCTTTTCCAGCCGTTGTACAGGGCAAAAACTTCCGACTGAAATCCTTTATAACGGTATTGCATACTCGTTTTTCCAAAAACAGGGGGGATATGGTCCAGTGGCTTGCTGGAGACGTTTTTTTGCAGCAGCAGATAGCTTCCATCCGGCTGCTGTTCAAAGACAGCAGTCAGGTCTTCCGGATTTGTCAGGTACCTTCCATACGTGACATTCAGCGTGCTCATCAGGGAAAAATGCTCCGTGAGTTCTGCAGTGACCCCGGCGTTGAACCCAAACAGGTAGGCCCGGTTCACGTTCTGGTTGGCCACCACCTGCGCTTTCTGTCCATTATAAATGATGGAGTCCTGACCGTTAAGCGTAAAAGGCGCCAGGGCGATGGCATTCCGGAAAAGCGTGTAGTATCCCCCTGCTTCCAGTTTTATCTTTCCCGCAATCAGATGGCTCATGTTCAAATCAAGGGTATACGTATATTCCGGTTTGATGTCCACGTTGGGAATCACAACCCTTCTTTGTGCAGTGCTGGACTCAAAAACCCGCGCCAGGTCATCGATGTTTGGTGCGCGGAAACCAGAAGAAAGTCCAAAGGAAATCCGTGTGGCTTCCGTGGGAGAGAAGATCGCGCCCAGGTTGCCGGTTAATGCCACAGGATGCTGTTTCATTTCTGTGACGGGCAGGTTAAAAAAGGAATTGTCCTCAATGGTGGAGTGAAGGCTGTTAGCCTGCAGCCGTATGCCTGCGTTGCTGACCCAGTGTTCATTCCTGAACTTATATGTGTGCTGCGCAAAGAGTCCATAGGCATTCATCCTGTTCTTGCCGTTGGGATAACGGGTGTCCAGTTTGGATTGCGCACCGGTGAACAGGTTGGTACGGTCTGCAACGGATTTGACATCGTTCAATTGGGCATCCGCACCCATCGTCAGTTCATGGTTGTCCCATTTTTTGCGCATATCCAACACGAAGCCGGCTACTTTGATGCGTTCGCGGCGACTGTCAAACCGGTCGTACCTCCGGTATTCTCTCTGCTGCCTGCTTTCTTCAATATCCTGGTAACTGGCCGTGAATCGGAGCGACTGCAGGAATCCGCTCAGCTGATCTGCTTCCAGGGTATAGGCAAACAGGTTTCTTTTTTGCGGACCATAATACCATTGCGCCCAGCGAAGTTCCCCGTTTCGAATATCCTGCAATCGGTCATAGCGGGGAATATTACCGGAATTGGAAAACTGCAGGTTCAGCACATGGTTGATCCGGTCAGACGCACGATATCTGATTTTCTGCATGATATCCCACTGACGATAGCCGGAGAATTTTTGTACCCGGTCGTCCACATTCCGCACTACTGAATCCGGGAAGGATCCGTTGACCTGGGTAATGTAGTTGGTTCTTCTGCCAAAATCCGGGTAATCAGCCGGATAGCGGTTGCCCATGCGCAGATCCCCAAAATCACTGAAGGTCACGGAGGTGAGAAAGCCCAGCTTGCGGTAGCCCACGTTGATGTCTGCATGTCCTGTTTTCTCCGCGTTGGCTGTGCTGTATCTCCCAAAGATGGAACCGCTGACCAGGACCGTTTGCTGTTCGCCAGCCAGGCTAACGGGTTTGGTGATCATGTGCACGCTTCCGCCCAGGGCATCGCTGCCATACATGGTGGAAGAAGGTCCAAACATGACCTCCATTCCCTGGAGCATGTTCTGGTCTACGGTGATGACATTCTGCAGGTGACCGGACCGGTAGACGGCATTGTTCATGCGAATACCGTCCACCACCAGCAACACCCTGCTGGCTTCAAACCCCCGGATTACGGGACTGCTGCCTCCCTGTTGGCTTTTCTGAACAAATACATTGCCCGTGTTGATCAACAGGTCTCCCGTATTCTGTGCATTGACCCGCGCTATTTGCCGGGCTGAAATCAGGTCAATTCTTTGTACTATATTTTTGGTCTTCTCCAGGAACTTGCTGGAGGAAACCACCACTTCGTTCAGTTTCAAATATCGGTCGGCCGTATCCGCAACCTGCATTTTTTGCGCGGCTGCCATTGACATAGATAAAAGGCATGCCAGCGCATATGTGATTCGCCTCGTCATGTATGTTGGCTGGAAACGCAAAAAAAGCGCGGCCCCCAAAGAAACAGTCCCCCTTGCGCTGCTTATTTTGTGCATGGATCAAATCAAAACATCGCCCGTCATTTCTGCGGGGATCGGTATCTGCATCAAGGTGAGCATGGTGGGTGCGATATCGCCCAATTTACCGCTTTTCACCTGGCCTTTCCAGTTGCGGTCTATGACAAAGAGCGGAACCGGGTTCAGCGTATGCGCCGTGTTTGGGCTGCCGTCTTCATTGATCATGTAGTCCGCATTGCCGTGATCTGCCGTAAGGAATACCACATAATCGCTTGCCAGTGCCGCCGTCACCACGCGTTCCACGCATTTGTCCACCGTTTCTGCCGCTTTGATGGCTGCCTGGAAATCACCCGTATGCCCCACCATATCCGTATTGGCATAGTTGAGGCAGATGAAGTGGGCAGATTTGGCTTCAATCTCCGGAATAATGGCGTCCGTGAGTTCAATAGCGCTCATCTCTGGTTTCAAATCATAGGTGGCCACTTTGGGCGAAGGGACCATGATCCGCCGCTCGCCTTCAAAAGGCTTCTCCCTGCCGCCACTGAAAAAGAACGTGACATGCGGATATTTTTCGGTTTCGGCTATGCGTATCTGTTGGAGCTTATGGGCTTCCAGCACTTCGCCGATGGTTTTTTCCAGGTTGTCATTCCGGAAAATCACGCCTACGTCCCGGAATGTCTTGTCGTACTCGGTCATGGTGATATAGGTGAGCTTCATGGGTTCCATCCCGAAGTCCGGAAACGCTTCCTGGGTCAGCACCTGGGTGATCTCCCTGCAACGGTCTGTCCGGAAATTGAAACAGATCACCACGTCCCCTTCGCGGATGGGGGCGAGCGCTGCGCCGCCCGGGTCCGTGCAGATGATGGGTTGGATGAATTCGTCCGTGACATTATTTGCGTAGGACTCGTCAATGGCTTGAAGGGGGTCCTGCGTAAGCTTTCCCTTTCCATGCACGAGGGCGTCGTAAGCCAGCTTCACGCGTTCCCAGCGCTTGTCCCGGTCCATGGCATAATACCTTCCCGTGATGCTGGCGATCTGTCCCTTGCTGGCATCCAGGCCCGCTTTCAGCGTATGCAGGAAACCCAAACCGCTTTTGGGGTCTGTATCCCGGCCATCGGTAAAAGCGTGTACAAAGACCTGGCTCAATCCCTGGTCCTGGCAGATAGAGGCCAGGGCCAGCACGTGGTTGATATGGGAATGGACCCCGCCATCGCTGACCAGGCCAATCAGGTGCACCGGTTTATGTTGTGCTTTTGCATAGGCCAGGGCCTGCAGGAGGACCGGGCTGGAGGCCAGTTCCCCCGAGCGAACCGCTACATGGATGCGCTGTAATTCCTGGTACACCACCCTGCCCGCACCCAGGTTGAGGTGACCTACTTCACTGTTGCCCATCTGGCCATCGGGTAGGCCCACCGATTCACCGCAGGTGGTGAGGGTAGTATTCGGAAACCGGGTATAAAGAGAACTGACAAAGGGTACCTGGGCGTTCTGGATCGCGTCTGCGGACTTCACCTTTCCCAGCCCCCAGCCGTCCATAATGACGAGCATTGCTCTTTTCTGTTCCATGCCCTAAAGGTACTTTATTTAAGTTTTTCACATTTCTGGCACATTTTTGGGATATCAACGATGGAAAGTTACCATCGTGAAGCCGTTAAAATACATAGTGAGTTTGCTGATTGTGGCCACCATGGCCTCTTTCAGCTATACGATTGACGACGTGGTCACGGCCGTCAGGCTGGGCGATGCGGCCATGCTTTCCCGTTTTTTCGACGATAAGATCGAGATTTCCCTCCAGGACCGGTCGCATACCTACAGCAGAAGCCAGGCGGAAATGGTCCTCCGGGATTTTTTCAGGCAAAGGAATGTGAAGTCGTTCCAGGTGGTCCTCCGGGGCAATTCCCAGGATTCCGAGTATTGCGTGGGCAGCCTGCAGACCGGCCAAGGCCTTTATCGCACCACCATTTTCCTGAAGCTCAGAGGCGACCGGAAATATATCCGCGAGATCCGCTTCGAATAGTTCATCCCTTTCGTTTCCTGATACCTGATCCTTATACGAACCCTGCTGCGGCGGGGTTTTTTGCATTCAGGCGGAGGACTTCGCCGGGCTTTTCCGTCCCGCATTTGGTGCACAACAGGCCCAGACCCTATCTTCGTGCTTATGACGGATTTTGACCAGAAACTTGCCCATCTTGTGGCCGAAGCCATGGCCGAAGACATTGGCGATGGCGATCATTCCACGCTGAGTGCGATTCCTGCTGATGCCCTGGGCAGTGCCGTGCTGCGCATCAAAGAAGAAGGAATCCTGGCAGGGGTTGCGGTGGCCGAAAAGATTTTCCGGATGAAAGAAGCTGGTGTGGAATTCCAGGCCCTAAAGCTGGACGGAGAGCGGATGCAGCCCGGTGAGGAAGCATTCCGGGTAAGGGCCAGAGTGCATACGATTCTGCAGTGTGAGCGACTGGTACTGAACTGCATGCAACGCATGAGCGGAATTGCCACCCTCACCAGGACGTACACGGATATCCTGCAACCATACCATACCAGGGTGCTGGATACGCGGAAGACCACGCCTAATTTCCGGTTGTTGGAGAAGGAAGCCGTCCGGATCGGCGGTGGCATCAACCACCGTTTCGGGTTATATGACATGATCATGCTCAAGGACAATCATATTGATTATGCCGGGGGCCTGGAGGCAGCCATTGAAAGGGCGCATCACTACGTACAGACCGTCAAGCCCGGTTTGAAAATGGAAGTGGAAACGCGCAACCTGGACGAGGTGCGCAGGGTAGTGGCGATGGGCCGCGGCAAGGTCTTCCGGATCATGCTGGACAATTTCACCCCGGCCTTGATTTCAGAAGCCCTTCCCCTGATCGATGGTTTGTTTGAAACGGAGGCCAGCGGGGGCATCAACCTGACTAACCTCGAAGCATACGCGAAAACAGGCGTGGACTATGTGAGCGTGGGCGCGCTGATCCACCAGGCCAGGAGCCTGGACCTGAGCCTGAAGGCGATCCAGCAATGAACTTCGGGACGATTGGTCAAGGCCGGCATTGATCCCATTAAACACAACACATGAGCAAGAAACACAAAGCGGACGAACGGGGCTATGTGTACAGCACGGACCCTGATTTCAGGCCTCTGCATACAGGAGAGGACGAAGAAACTTTGCCGCCGGCAAAGCAGCCCTTAAGAATCCGGCTGGAGACAAAGCACCGTGCCGGCAAGGCCGTGACCGTTGTCACCGGGTTTGTAGGCAGGGATGAGGATCTCCAGGTGTTGGGCAAGCAGTTGAAAACATATTGCGGCACGGGCGGATCTGCCAAGGACGGGGAAATCATCATCCAGGGAGACCAGCGGGAAAAAGTCCGCGGCTGGCTGCTGAAGCAGGGTTATGCTGCGAAGTAGTGCTGAAGCGGTTTGCTAAAACGTCTGATGTGATTTGACGGGTGAGCCAACTATCGGATTCGAACCGACGACCCTTTCATTACGAATGAAATGCTCTACCAGCTGAGCTAAGTTGGCGGCTTAACAGGGGAGCAAATGTACAAATTTTGGCAGATCCGCAGGTGTTCCGTCCTGGCGGAGAACCCCCTTTTGGTCCCGTTCAGATCCTGGTGGATTTTCCGGATGCCGCTGCGGCAAAAATGGCTTCCACCACGCGGATATCCCTCAATCCCTCTTCTCCTGGAGCCATCACCGGGGTCTTTTTCATAATGGCCAGCGCATCATCGTCCATTTGCGCGGCCTGCTGAAAAGGGACCTCGTAGGGGAAGTAAATTTCGCCCAATGTGCTTTTCCCGCGCAGCCCGCCGTAACCGGAATAGGGCGCCATATTGATTTCACCGCGGACGCATTGAATGTTGAGGAAATTGACGTTTTCCGCGAAGCTGGTCTTGATGCCTGCCTGGATACCGCCTGGAAATTCCAGGGTGGCCTGCACGATTTCATCGAGGCCGTTGCGGTAGATATCCGGCCTCTCCTGGCTGATCCTGGCCTCCAGCACCTGTAACGGTTCCATTTCCATCCCATGCCGGGCGCCTTGTATGGCATAAACACCCATGTCTCCCAGGACTCCACCACCCATTTCTTTTTTCTGCTTCCAGTGATTTGTCCGGGTTTCCCGGTAGCCTGCCGCGCAGGAAAGTCCGCGGACTTCGCCGATCTGTTTTTGCTGAATGATCCCGCGGAATTTTTTCCAGTGCGGTTCATGGTGGAGGCGGTAACCGATGGCCAGGCTGCGCTGGTGTTTTTTGCATGCATCGATCATGGCCTGGCAATCCGCCACCGACGGGGCCATGGGCTTTTCACACCATACATGCTTTCCGGCCGCGGCCGCACGGATGACGTATTCCCGGTGCATGGACGGAGGCAGTACCACGTAGACCACATCAATGTCCGGGTTGGAGGCAATCTGGTCAAAGTTCTGGTAATTGTAAATATTCTTATCGGGTATGCGGTACCGCTGTTGCCAGGTGGGAATCCTGGAAGGGGTTCCGGTAACGATGCCGGCCAGGTGGCAGTGCTTGGTTTGCTGCAGGGCGGGCGCAAGGAGGTCCGTGCTGTAGTAGCCCAGTCCCACCAGGGCAACGCCCAGCCTGCCTTCCGGTTTTGCTTTTGCCGCGTGGATGAAAAAGGGCGCGGTCAGCAATGCGCCGGAGCCGCCCAGGAGGCGCCGGATGCTTTCTCTTCTTGTGATCAAACCGGCCATAGGTGTGGGTTTTAGCCATCCGGAAGATAGCATAAAAAAAGGGAAAGCATTCAGGCTTTCCCTTTTTGAGGCTGGGCTGAGGGGCTCTATTGGCCCTGGGCCAGGCTGTATGCTTTCTTATCGCCCCACATATTCAGGATCTCCGTGGAGCAGATCTTGAAGTTTCCGGAGAGGCGCTTATACAATTCAATAATGTCTGTTTGCGTCAGGGGAGCATCGCCCACGCTTTCAAAGCGGCAGCGGTACTGGTTGACCAGGTTGGTGAAGATGGAACCCTTTGGCCAGACCTGGGTGCCGCGGTTGCTGATGGTGACCAGTTTGAAAATGTCCAGGGTATGCAGCAGGCATTTTTCCGCCACCTGTGTGGGTTGTTCCGCGCTTTCAATGAACATGTCCACGCCCACGATGGTTTCCTCCTCCATTTCCTTGCTCATGATGAGCGGATTTTTTTCCAGTTTGAAGATGGTGGGGGTCACGGGTTTATTGGGCAGGGAAGGTTTTACACCCTGCGTGGGCAGTTTGCCAAAATTGCTGATGATGGCGTTGGCAAAATCCGTTGTATTGAGTGCGGGTTTTGATTTGTCTCCGAAGTCGCCTGTCCGAACCCCCTGCTCCAGGGTGTAGAGCAGGGCGTTTTCGATGGTGGCGGCGTGTTCCATCAGGCCCAGGTGGCGCAGCATGGTCAGGCCGCTCAGCAGGAGTGCGGTTGGGTTGGCGATGTTTTTCCCCATGATGTCCGGGGCCGTTCCGTGGACAGCTTCGAAGATGCAGATATGGTCTCCGATGTTGGCGGAGGGTGCAAAGCCCAGGCCGCCCACAAGGCCGGCGCAGAGATCGCTGACGATATCGCCCTGGAGGTTGGTCAGCACCACCACGTCAAAGAGGTCAGGGCGCGTCACCAACTTCATGCAGAGATCGTCCACGATGACATCGTCCGCTTTAAGGTCAGGGTATTCTTTGGCCACCTCATAGAAGCATTCGAGGAAGAGGCCATCCGTGATTTTCATGATATTGCTCTTGTGTCCGCAGGTAATCCTTTTGGCGTTTTTCTTCTGCGCCATTTCAAAGGCATACTTGATGACCTGCATACTGCCGGGGCGCGTAATGAAGCGACGGCTTAGCGCTACGTCGTGCGTGAGCATGTGTTCGATGCCTCCGTAGGTATCTTCGATGTTTTCCCGGACAATGGTGACGTCTATCGGGATCCCCGCTTTGCTGAAGACCGTATCCACGCCGTGCAGGGTCTGAAAGACTCTTTTATTGGCGTAGGTATTCCAGGTTTTCCGGGCGGTTACGTTGACGCTTTTCACGCCCTTGCCCTTGGGGGTTTCCATGGGACCTTTGAACAGGATGCCCAGGGACTCGATGGTGGCCTGGGCTTCCGGGGTCATGCCATTGGAAAAGCCTTTGTCGAACACCCATTTGCCCATGTCCACGAATTCATACTGCAGGGCAACCTGGTTGGCTTTGAAAATGGAGAGGACGGCTTCCATGATTTCCGGTCCGATGCCGTCGCCCTTGGCAACGGCTATTTTCGTATGTTGATTCATTGACATTTGATAGTTGGTTAAGTTAGATGCTTGCCCGATGGCCCGCAAATTTACAGGGCTGGATCAGTTTTGGCTGATTTTCTTAAACAAAAACTTATAACCCATTGTTCTAACGGATTAGATTTACATGACCTATCCGAACCAGATGGTATCAAAGGCAACTGAGGGCGTGACCGTTAGCGTGGAAAGTTTTTACCAGCCGGACTATTCAAACCCGGTCAACGGCGAGTTTATGTTCGCCTACCGGGTCACCATCGCCAACAACAATCCATTTCCGGTAAAGCTGCTGAGGAGGCATTGGTTTATTCACGATAGCAATGCGGCGCAGCGCGAGGTGGAGGGCGAGGGCGTGGTGGGCATCCAGCCCCAGATCAATCCAGGAGAGCAATACCAGTATATCAGCGGCTGCAACCTGCGCACGGAGATGGGCAAGATGTTTGGCACTTACCTGATGCTCAACCTCTTGGACAAAAGAGAGTTCCGCGTCAATATCCCGGTCTTCCAGATGGTGGTTCCCTTCAAAATGAATTAATTAACAGAAAAAAAGGACCGGATCGTTTACCTTTGCAGGGAATTCCTGTGAATCGTAGGAAAATCGGCCCCGTGGCCTGGATTTTTGCATAAGAAAGGCTTTTTCCCCGTTTACACCCAGGAGCAAACCATCATTTCCGCTCATGCGGGGTAACCACACTACGCATCATGCATAAGGTCACATTCAACAACAAGAACAAGGCATTTTTCAATACCCTCAAGCTGTCGGTTGACGCTTATTTCGAACAGCATAAACTCAAAAAAACCGGGAACTGGAAATTGTACCTGAAGACCGCCATCCTGATCCCGGGCACTATCGGGTTGTATTTAATCCTGCTTTTAGTGCCGATGCACTGGACGCTCGGTATATTCCTTTGCGGTATCCTGGGGGTTGCCATGGCTTCCATCGGGTTTAATGTCATGCACGACGCCTGCCACGGCAGTTTTTCCACACGGGGATGGGTAAACGAAGTTTTCGGACTCACGCATAATTTCCTGGGGGGCAATGCCACGCTCTGGAAACTCAAGCACAACATCGTACACCATACCTACACCAATGTGGACGGGATTGATGATGACATCAACAATATGCCCTTCATGCGGGAATGCAGCACGCAGCCCTGGAAACCGATGCACCGGTTTCAGCAGTTTTACATGTTCATCCTTTATGGGTTTACGTCCATATTCATGTTCGCGATGGACTATGTGAAATACTTTTCCCGGAAGATGTATACCACACCCATCCACAAAATTGAAAAGAGAGACCATATTCTTTTCTGGGTGGGTAAGTTGTTTTTCATTGCCATCTATATCATTGTCCCCATCCTGCTCGTGGGCTGGAAGGCGTGGCTGGTTGGGTTCCTGGTATCCCAGTTTGCTCTTGGGCTTACCCTTGCCATCGTATTCCAGCTGGCGCACGTGGTGGAACACGCGGCATTTGAAGTGGCGGGCATCGAGCCAAAGCGTATTGAGAACGAGTGGGCGATTCACCAGGTGAAAACCACCGCTGATTTTGCATCCCGCAACAGGATTGTCACCTGGCTGGTGGGCGGTTTGAACTACCAGATCGAGCACCACCTGTTTCCCCGCATCAGCCATATCCATTATCCCGCCATCAGCAAGATCGTACGGGAGACCTGCGAGAAATTTGATCTGCACTATAACTATTTCCCCACCACGCGCGCGGCCATCGCGTCCCATTACCGGTTCATGAAAGAAATGGGACGTCCGCCGGTGATGTCCTAACGGGACAGCATATCCGAAGGGCCGGTACACGGCCCTTTTTTATTTGCTAGCGGGGTTTGTATTTGGATTCGCTGAGGATCTGTTTAGCGTCCATGGAAAGGAGGTCCCTGAGGCTGGTTTCCGGGAACTTCTCCATATAGGTACGGACGATCTGACGGCCGGTGAACAGCGCAATATAGCCGGGAGAATCATCGCCCAGTTCCGTGGTCTTGGGGCCGTCTCCCAGGTAGGACTTCAGCTTTTGTGCATCGGTTTCGTAGAGCAGGTTGTTTTCCGTAAAGAAGTTCCAGATCAGCCCTTCGTTTTTCAGCGCTCCCTTCAGCTGGTTGGCCGTATAGCCTATTTTCAGGGTATCCTGTGTATCCGGAAGAAAGAGGTCCAGCAGGTAAAGTCTTTTTCCCTTGTCCACCATCTGGTCCAAAAGGGTTTTGTTGGCCCCCGTGCCGGGGTAGAGATCGTCAATGATGTTTTTCATGCAATTGACGGGGATATAGGCTGGATCAAACCTCCTGGAGATATAGGCGGGATAGAGTTGCTGTCCCTGCTCGCTCAGGTAGACTTCGCTCTGGCTGCCCAGGTGCAATTGCAGACCCACGGCCAGCGCATCCGTTGTGATGATATCGCCATATCCCCCCGTTTTTCCTTCCGCGTAAGCGTCCAGTGGCCCCACGAAAGTGATCAGTTTCTCCGGCAGTTTGTAATCCGGGAAATAGTGTTTCACGTACTGAAGGCCTTTTTTTACGCTTGCGGTGTGGGTGGACATGTCGCCCACGGCCGCTTCCGACAGCTGCAGGATGGGATGGTAGTCCCGCAGGAATTGCAGCAGGGCTGCTTCTTTCATGCCGGTCTGGTCTGCCATCGGGATCCCAAGGATGCGCTCAATGAAATCCAGCGTGAAACCCGGATATTTCTGCAGCAGTTGCTGCATTCCCTCACCCAGCCGGGCACTGTCCAGCGCAAAGAAGTCTTTCTCGAAACGGACCAGGTCCAGTTTTACCGGGATGCCGGAAACGTCCGGGGTTTTTTGTTGGTCTTGGCAGGACCCGAAAAAAGCAGCCAGGCAAAGAAAGAAGAGGGCTTTCCGGAGCATGGGGAATGGTTTCCGCAAATGTCCGGCTTTCCCCGCAAAGCAACAATTTCCGGCCCGGCGCAGAACTGTTTCCATTGATGGTAATCTGACGCGGATTCAGGAACTTTACCGCATGAAAGTTTTCCTGGCACAGCAGAATTATCACATCGGAAATTTTGACGATAATCTTCGTCGCATACTCGACGCCGTTAGCGAGGCGCGCAGGCAGGGAGCAGACCTGGTGGTTTGCACGGAGCTTTCAGTTTGCGGTTATCCTCCGCGGGATTTCCTGGAGTTCGAAGATTTTATCCGGCAGTGCGAGGATTCCCTGGATAAGATCCGCGAAGCTTCTGCGGGCATCGGGATCATTGTAGGTGCGCCGGCGCGCAACCCGGTAAAGGAGGGGAAGGACCTGTTTAACGCCGCCTGGTTTCTGGCCGACGGCAAAGTGCTGGCCGAGGTGCACAAGACCCTGCTGCCTACTTACGATGTGTTTGACGAATACCGCTATTTTGAACCGGCCAATGCCTGGAACGTGGTGCCGTTCAGGGGGCACCGGATTGCCCTGACCATCTGCGAGGATATCTGGAACCTGGGCGACAATCCGCTGTACCGTATTTGCCCGATGGACCGCCTCATGGGCCAGCAACCGGACCTGATGATCAATATCTCCGCTTCGCCCTTTGACTACGATCATGATGAAGACCGGAAGGAGATCATCCGGCGCAATGTGCTCAAATATGGCATACCCATGCTCTATTGCAATGCAGTGGGGTCCCAGACGGAGATCGTTTTCGATGGCGGAAGCCTGGTCTATGATGCGGCAGGTGAGCTGGTGCGGGAGATGAAATATTTTGAGGAGGACTATGCCCTTGTGGATACACAGGCTCTGGTCTCCGGTGCAAGGGAAGTGCGGGCTTCCGGCCGGGCCGAAGAGGCTCAGGACGGGTTGGGAAAATCAGGCCCTTCAGCAGTACGGGAGCTGGATCAGCAAATGCGGGTCAGTAAAATCCATGATCCGGAGAAGATCATTGAATACCTCACGGCGGAACATAACATCGCCCAGATCCACCAGGCCCTGATCCTCGGGATACGGGATTATTTCCACAAGATGGGATTTAAAAAGGCCATCCTTGGGTCGAGCGGGGGGATCGACAGTGCGGTCACGCTGGCGCTGGCCTGCGAGGCGCTGGGGGCGGAGCATGTGCGGGCCATCCTGATGCCATCGCCCTATTCCAGCGGTCATTCTGTGGATGATGCCGTGCAGTTGAGCAGGAACCTGGGTAATCCATATGACATCGTTCCCATTAAACAGGTTTACGAGTCTTTCCTTGAAACCCTGGCCCCGGTTTTCGGAAACTCACCCTTTGGGATAGCCGAAGAAAACATTCAGAGTCGCTCGCGCGGCAACCTGCTCATGGCCATTGCCAACAAATTTGGGTATATCCTGCTCAATACCTCCAATAAAAGTGAGCTGGCAACGGGTTATGGCACCCTTTATGGGGACATGGCGGGTGGCCTCAGTGTGCTGGGCGATGTATACAAGATGCAGGTTTTTGCGCTGGCGCGATACCTGAACAGGGATCGGGAAATCATCCCGGAAAATATCCTGGTCAAGCCTCCTTCCGCGGAACTGCGGCCCAACCAGAAGGACAGCGATTCCCTGCCGGAGTACCCGGTGCTGGACAAAGTGCTGTACCAGTATATCGAAAGGCGCCAGGGACCCAGGGAACTGATGGCGATGGGCATGGAAGCCCCGCTGGTGAACCGGATCCTGAAACTGGTCAACGGGAATGAATACAAGCGGAACCAGTTTTGTCCCATCATCCGGGTCAGTTCCAAAGCCTTTGGCGTGGGGCGGCGGGTGCCGATTGTAGGCAAATACCTCAGTTGAAGGCAGTGTTCCCCTGTGCTTTTTCAGGAATCCGGGAAAAATGAAGGCGCTGGTTGTACGGTATGCTAAATTTTTCCGTTTATGGAGTAATTCTCCGTACCCGGATGATTTTGGCAATATCCTTGCAGGCTAATGCCGTAATTTGCAACCACTTAAATCCAGTCTATGGCGCAAACCGCTGAAGATATCCGGCAACTCAATGAGAAAATACAATCCGCGGCCGGGTTTATCGACAAAATTGAAACCGAAATCGGCCGGGTCATCATCGGTCAGCAGTATATGGTATCCCGGCTCCTGATTGGGCTGCTCTCCAACGGTCACGTGCTGCTGGAGGGGGTACCGGGGCTGGCCAAAACGCTTTCCATCAAGTCCCTTTCCCAGGCCATACACGCAAAATTCAGTCGCATTCAATTCACCCCGGACCTGCTTCCGGCGGACGTGATTGGAACGATGATCTACAACCAGGCAACCCACCAGTTTGTGGTGCGCAAAGGCCCCATTTTTGCCAATTTCATCCTGGCGGATGAGATCAACCGTGCCCCGGCCAAGGTCCAGAGCGCACTGCTGGAAGCCATGCAGGAAAAGCAGGTAACCATCGGGGATAGTACGCATAAGCTGGACGAGCCCTTCCTGGTGCTGGCCACGCAGAACCCGATTGATCAGGAAGGTACTTATCCCCTTCCCGAAGCCCAGGTGGACCGCTTTATGCTCAAGGTGATGATCGATTATCCTTCCAAGGAAGAGGAAAAGCTCATCATCCGGCAGAACGTGCAGGGGCTGAAGTTTCCGTCCGTGAATCCCGTGGTATCCGTGCAGGAAATCATCCATGCGCGGGAGCTGGTCCGGTCTATTTACATGGACGAGAAAATTGAGAACTATATCCTGGACCTGGTCTTTGCCACCCGCAGTCCCGAAAAATACCGGCTGGAGAACCTGAAGCCACTGATCAGCTATGGCGGATCACCCCGGGCTTCCATCAACCTGGCGCTGGCGGCCAAGGCAAATGCGTTTATCCATAAGCGTGGGTATGTCATCCCGGAGGATGTCCGCATGATTGTCAAAGACGTGATGCGGCATCGCATCGGCCTGACGTATGAGGCGGAAGCGGAGAACGTGAATGCGGAAAATGTCATTGATCAGATCCTTGCAAAGGTGGATGTCCCTTGACCACAGCTGAAATCATAAAAAAAGTTCGGGAGCTTGAGATCAAGAGCAAGAAGCTGACCGCACACCTGTTCACGGGGGAGTACCATAGTGCTTTCAAGGGCAGGGGCATGTTGTTCAAGGAGGTGAGGGAATACCAGCCGGGGGATGATATCCGGTTTATCGACTGGAACGTGTCCGCCCGTTTTGGACATCCGTACAGCAAGATGTTTGAAGAAGAGCGGGAACTCACCATGATGCTGCTGGTGGACATCAGCGCCAGTTCCCTTTTTGGAACGGTGCACCAGCGCAAGAAGGACCTTATTACCGAGATCTGTGCCGTTCTGGCATTTGCCGCCAGCAACAACAAGGATAAGGTGGGGGTGATTTTTTTCAGCGATCGGATTGAGTTTTTTATCCCGCCCAAGAAGGGCAGGGACCATGTCCTGTTTATTGTGCGGGAATTGCTCACCATGGAGCCCAAGGGAAGGGGGACCAACCTCAATGAAGCGGTACGCTTCTTTAATAATTCCGTCAAGCAGAAGAGCATCGCGTTTATCCTCAGTGATTTTCTCGTGGATAAATATGATGATCCGCTCCGGGTTGCAGGCGCCAAGCACGATGTGATTGGCATCAAAGTCTATGACAGGATGGACATGCAGCTGCCGGACATCGGGCTGGTGCAGGTGGAAGATGCGGAGACCGGGCAGATGAACTGGATTGATACGAGCAACCGCACAGTTCAATATAACTACGCCACGCAGTTTAACCAGACTGAAGAGGCTTGCAGGCAGAGCTTCAAACGCGCCGGCGCGGACCTGCTCTATATGCGGACCGACGAGGATTTTGTACCCATCCTGCAGCGATTTTTTACCAAAAGAAAATAAGCCCGTTGAGATTCCCTTCCAAAGTCATATGCTTGTGTTGCTGGATCCTGGCGGGACTGATGGCCTGCCTGCCGGTTTCCGCGCAGGATAAACAGGAAGCCTACCTGGGCACCGAAGTGACGCGGAGGAAAATCCTGATTGGCGAACCGTTCACCCTCATCCTGAAGGGATCGATCCCTTTGAAAGATTTCAACGGTCAGTTGCCGCCTTTTCCGGATACCATTCCCCATTTTGAAATACTGGAAGCCGCGAGGCTGGATACCGCGCGCAGCGCAGACAGACTATTGGTCACGTATACTGCTAAAATGACCAGTTTTGATTCCGGTCACTGGGTGGTCCCCTCCATGGGCTTCCGGGTGGGTAAAAACGTGCTCCGGACGGATTCCATTGGCATGGATGTGTTAACCGTTGCCCTGGAGGGAAACGACTACCGGGATATCCATGAGATTGTGGAGGTGGAAGCACCTCCGTTCAATTGGAAACCCTGGGCTGCCGGCGCACTGGGGACGGTCCTGCTGGCCCTGCTGATCTGGTACTACCTGCGGAACCGCAAGAAGAAAAGCCCGGAACCGTCATTATATGACAGCAAGCTATCGCCCTTTGATCAGGCGATGCAGGGCTTGAAATCCATCCGCGAATCCGGACATATGGGGAAGGGAGAACCGGTGGCGCATTACGGAGGTATGTACGAAGTGTTCAGGATCTACCTGATCCGGAAATTCAATATGCCGGTGATGTCCGATACTACGGGTGAGATCCTGGCGCGCCTGCAGGATGGCCACCTGAACCGGGAAATGCTGGGAAAGCTGGCCGCTGTTCTCCGGTTATCCGATGCGGCGAAATTTGCAAAGTATCCATCCACGCAAGAAGAGGGTATGGAGGCGATTGGCACCCTGGAAGAAATCATCCGGACCTTAAACCAACAAAGCAGCTAAAGGTGTTGAGCGATTACTTCCGCCATATCGAATTTGCCTATCCGCAGTTGCTTTTCCTGCTGCTCCTGCTTCCCGTGCTGGGCGGATGGTATATCAGTAAAGTCAACCGACAGGCGGCATCCATGCAGGTGTCTTCCCTGAAGCGTTTTCACAATACGGCATCCTGGAAAAGGACCTTCCGGCACCTTGGACTGCTCCTTCGTTTGCTGGCCCTTGCCTGCCTGATCCTGGCACTGGCCAGGCCACAGGTGACGGATGAACAGAGGAAGGCAAGGGGCGAAGGGATCGACATCGTTTTGTGCATAGACGTCAGCGGCTCCATGCTGGCCCAGGACTTCAAACCAAACCGACTGGAAGCGGCCAAGGAAGTGGCGGCGAGTTTTGTGGCGGCCAGGCCCACGGACCGGATTGGCGTGGTGATTTTTGCGGGCGAGAGTTTCACCCAGTGTCCCATCACCGCGGATCATGAAGTAGTGCGCGCGCAGGTCTATGGAATCAAGGGCGGCTTCATGGTAGACGGCACGGCCATTGGTTCCGGTCTTGCCACCAGCGTGGACAGGCTGCGCAGCAGCGAGGCCAAAAGCAAGGTGGTGATCCTGTTGACCGACGGGGAAAATAACGGCGGCCTGATTGACCCCAAGACTGCCAAGGAAATTGCCAAGGTGGTGGGTGTGCGGGTCTATACCATTGGAGTGGGATCAGAAGGGTTTGCGCCAACGCCGGTGCAAACGCCGGGTGGCGGGGTGATCATGCAACAGGAAAAAGTGAATATCGATGAGAAGTTGCTGACCGAAATTGCACGGGAAACCGGTGGGAAGTATTTCAGGGCCCGCGAGAACGAAGGACTCAAAGGCATTTACCAGGAAATAGACCAGTTGGAGAAAACGAAGATCGACATCGTTTCCAATAAAAAATACACGGAAAAATTCTATCCCTTTGCCCTGGCGGCGCTGTTTTTCCTTTTCCTGGAACAGCTCCTCAAGTTCACCATTTTCAGGAAGTTTCCATAAAACACTCCTCCATTTCGCCGCTTCTTCCAAACAGCTTTGTGGCTGATGAATCCTACTTTCGTGGTATGACGGGTCGTGTTTACAAGTCTACCGGGAGCTGGTACCTCGTGAAAGAGGCATCCGGTGCGTTTTTGCAGGCCCGGATCAAGGGCAGGTTCAAGATAGACGATATCACTTCCACGAACCCCATTGCGGTGGGAGACCTGGTGGATCTCGAAATGGGCGAGGAGGGCGAGAAGACCTACACTATTACGCATATCCATGACCGTAAAAACTATGTGAACCGTCGCTCACCCGCTCATAAGCACCAGCACCATATCATCGCTTCCAACCTGGACCAGAGTTTGCTCGTGGCAACCCTCCGGGAGCCGCGCACATCACAGGGTTTTGTGGATCGTTTCCTGGTGGCATGCGAGGCATATCATGTACCGGCCATCATCGTGCTGAATAAATCAGATATCTACAAGAAGAAAGACCTGGAGGTCTGTGCGGAATGGAGGCAGGTATACGAGGCCGTTGGATACACGATCTTGCTCGCCAGTTCTGAGACGGGCGAGGGACTGGATGCCCTGAAGGAGTTGCTGAAGGGGAAGATCACCCTGATGAGCGGGCATTCCGGCGTGGGCAAGTCCACGCTGATCAATGCCCTGATGCCGGAGCTGGCTTTGAGGACCAGTGAGGTGAGTGGATGGAGCGGAAAAGGCATGCATACCACCACGTTCGCGGAAATGTTTGACCTGCCTTTTGGCGGTCAGATCATTGACACACCAGGCATGCGGGAGTTTGGCATCGTGGATATCAGCAGGCAGGAACTCTCCCATTATTTCCCGGAGATGCGCGCGTTGCTGAGCCAGTGTCAGTTCAACAATTGCCTGCATGTAAATGAGCCGGGCTGTGCCGTGAAGGAAGCGGCGGCGGAGGGTGTTATTCCGTTGGAGCGCTACCATAGCTACGGTGCAATCCTGGAAAGCATCGAGGATCGGAACTGGTGATCCATCATTACCTGGAGATCCCGCAGGCGATTGAGGATGGCCGACGGTGCTTAATGCATCTGCGTCAATGCCTTGGCCAGTTCCATGACGGCATCATTGTCCCGGGGGGCGGCTTCCCGGCAATTGCGGGGAAAGATGGAAACGCCGTCGTATATATTATAGTGGAGGGTAAGTTTTTGCCCCCTGAAACTGAAGTCCCAGTAGGAAGTGTCTGAGTCGTCAATTTTGTTGGTGAACCGGACCCGGAGTTTTTCCGCGAGGATGTCCGCGATTTTGTAGAAGCGGTCGAATCCACAGTTTTCAGCAATCACGGCTTCCGTGCAGCCGTAATCGTTTCTTAGGGTAAGGGTCATATGCTTGGTGTTTGGTATACTCAGGCCTTGAACTTCTTGGCCTTCGGAACCTTGTCACCGTTCAGATACCTCTCCGCTCCCGCATTCTTCCCATTGCTCGGGCATCCGTACTTAGGCGCGCATGACATGAAGAAGGATACCAGGATCACTCCAACTGCCAGCTTGGTTACCGAAGCGCTTATCGGGTTTAACATATGAATCTGGATATAAGTTTATAATTCTGTGAACGCTTAGCTATTCTGTTGGTTTTTCCGGAATGTCCCTGAACCAGCCACTGTATCTGAGATAATTGTTGGCGATGCGGTTGATCTCGCCATCAATCAGTTCGGGGGATATGGATTTCACTTTCCTGGCTGGCACGCCGGCATAGATGCTGCCCGGCTCCACGATCGTATTTTCAAGCACCACTGCCCCGGCTGCGATAATCGAATGATTTCCAATCACCGCGTTGTCCATGATGATGGCACCCATTCCCACCAGTACATGGTCTTCGATGGTGCATCCGTGGACAATCGCCAGATGGCCGATGCTCACATTATTACCAACGTTGGTTTGGGTCTTTTGGTATGTGCAGTGGATAACTGCCCCGTCCTGGACATTGACTTTATTTCCCAGGAAAATCTTGTTGACATCCCCCCGGACCACGGCGTTGAACCATATACTGCAGTCATTTCCAGTGACTACCTGGCCAACAACGGTTGCATTGGGGGCGATAAAGCAGTTTTCTCCAAAAACCGGCATGACGCCTTCGACGGGTAAAATGACGGGCATATTTTTTAAATTTTAACAATTGGCAAGATAACGCGGGATTGGCTCATTAGCTCATTAACTCATTGGCTCATTAGCTCATTGGCTGATTGGGGATCCGGGATTTTTCGGGTGTCGTCTACGTAGTGCTGCAGATCGTCAATTCGTAATGAGCGAATGAGCAAATCAGCTAATCAGCTAATTTTACACATGCATCAACGGGAACTCTTCCTCCGTCACCTGGCTCAGACCTCCCCATCGCCCCTGGCGCTGGATATGGTCCGTGCGGAGGGATCTGTCATCTGGGATCGGGATGGCAGGACCTACCTGGACCTCATCAGCGGCATCAGCGTATGCAACATGGGACATCGCCATCCCAAAGTGGTGGAAGCCATCAAGAACCAGGCGGATCAGTACCTGCACCTGCTCGTCTATGGAGAATTGGTGGAAAGCCCCCAGGTGGAATATGCGCATCGGCTGACCCGATATCTTCCTGCTTCACTGGACTCCGTCTATTTTACCAATTCAGGCGCCGAAGCCACGGAAGGTGCCATGAAGCTGGCCAAGCGCATCACGGGCGGGACGGAGATCGTTTCCTTCCGCCATTCCTATCACGGGTCTACCCAGGGCGCCCTGAGCATCATGGGCGATGAATACTGGCGCAACGCCTTCCGGCCCCTGCTGCCCGGTATTCGTCAACTCGATTATAATAACCTGGCTCAACTGGAAGAGATTGGTACTGACACGGCCTGCGTAGTGGCGGAATCGGTGCAGGCGGAACGCGGCGTCCTGGCCCCCGATGCAGCCTGGATGAAAGCATTGAAACAAAAATGCGCGGAAACCGGTGCGCTGCTGGTGCTGGATGAGATCCAGACCGGCTTTGGAAGAACGGGTACACTTTGGGCTTTTGAACAGTTTGGCATTGTACCTGATATCCTGCTGCTGGGCAAGGCACTTGGTGGTGGAATGCCCCTGGGTGCGTTTATTGCGTCCAGGGATCGGATGCAAGCATTTACCCTGGATCCAGTCCTGGGTCATATCACCACCTTCGGCGGTCATCCGGTCTGCTGCGCGGCTGGCCTGGCTTCATTCGATGCCCTGATTGGGGAAGGACGGATTGAGGAAGTGGAGGAAAAATCAGCTATGCTACGGAATGCCTTTGACCATCCGCTGGTCAAAGAAATCCGCAGTGCCGGCCTGCTGATGGCCGTGGTGTTCGACTCATTCGAGATCAATAAAAAAGTGCTGGATCATTGCCTGGCAAAGGGTTTGTTGAGCGACTGGTTCCTGTTTGCCCCGGAATGCATGCGCATCGCACCGCCGTTGGTGATCACGCGAGAACAGATTCACCGGGCCGGCGAAATATTCCAACAGGCATGTGATGCAGTTTGATGAAAACTCCTTTCCGCAAACCGCCCTAAATCCTTTAAATTTTCCGCATGAAAATCATGGCCACAGTTTCCGTCTTGTTTTTCCTGTTTTCCTGTTCAGGAAACACGGATGCCAAAAAGGAACCGGAACAATACACGCTGGTGGGAACCTGGAAATTGCTGGAAGGGACAATCATCGAAAAGGGCGACACTACGGTGACCAAATACACGAAGGATAAGTCCTTCATCAAGATCATCAATGACGGACATTTTTCCTTCATCCTCCACGACCTGGCTAAGGGAAAGGATTCCGCAACGGCGGTCTTTTCCGCAGGTGCCGGCAGCTACAGGCTGGAGGGAGATCAATACACGGAACACCTGGAATACTGCAACTACAGGCAATGGGAAGGGAACGATTTTCATTTTACCATCAGCATCCGCAATGATACTCTCATACAGACCGGAGAGGAAAAAATTGAATCAGCTGGTGTGAGTCGCCTGAACACGGAAAAATATATAAGGCTCCGAAACTGACCACACGCTACTTTCCGCGCAGGCTGAATGCAACGGAAGGATTGATCACCATCAGTTGGGTAATGTCCTCTTCCGTAAAACCGGATTTCCGCATCGCGGGCAACAGGTGATCAAAAATGTCCAGGTAGGGCCTGAGACTGCCCCCGCCCGGCTCGCCCACATGGTACCACCCCTCATCCTGGGATAGCAGCACCCTGTCCCAATCATCGCTGTATCTTCAACTGCAGCAGCATCGCCAAATATGCATCCGTCTGGTCCCGGTGAAATCCGTCCAGTTCCACCCAAGCGCCTGCCCTCGCCATTTCTCCGTATACGGCCGGGTCCCGCCCCAGTCATTGCGGCGTGCATTCCACGAGCGTTTTGCATCCCTTGCGGCGCAAGTGGCGCAGGTGAGGAAGGACGAGGTCAAACGCTTCCTTTCGGTTGTGCCGTCCCGGCACGATGTTGTCTGCACCAATGAAGTCCACAAGCACATGTTCATGCACGAGGGTGAGGCCCATCGACTCCGCGGGGATGACGCCCCTGGCGGACATCGCCATTGTTTTTTCCTGGAACGGGGGAGACGGCAGGAAGGCCCCGGAGGCCGGCATGTTCTGCTTGATGACCTATCTGCGTGTGATCGTCATGAAATGGCCGGGCTTCTGATCAGAATGATAACCTGAAGCTACCAAAAACCCCGAAGCGTTTATAGCGCTCCTCCGGCATTGGACTGGGAGCTACCCGCCATACGAGGTCCAGCCTGAAGAAGCGCAGGATATTGTCTACGCCGGTACCAACTTCGATATAGGTCCTGCCGTCAAGGCTCTGGAAGGAGTGCCCGTTGACGAAGTTCAGGTTCTTGTTTGCTTCGCTGAGTTCGCCCCAGATCATCTTCACGTTCCAGAACTGCCTGAACTTGAGAAAACGGTTAAAGGGGATCAGTCTGAAGATGCCGTTGCCGATGTTATGTTCCACCTGCATGCCCGCGTAACGGTCCATGATATACTCGTAGCGGTTCATCAGGTTGAATGCATACGAATTGTAATAGTAGATTTCGTTGCCGGGGGCGATGTTGAGCAGCATATAAGGTACGGTCCCGTAGACCCTGCCGGCATATAAATTATAATGGAGGGTACCCAGGGGTGAAATCTTCTGGTCGTTTGAAACCATGACATTGATCTTGGTATAATCATAGGCGCTGCCCATCACACCCGGAATGCCTTTTGAAATCCGCAACTCCGTAATGGGGTAATCGCTTCCCAGGCTGGTGCGGAAGAACTCGTTCTCCAGGAATTTCTCGAGGTAGGCAAAACGGACCTTCGCGCTGATCTCAAAATTGTGGAAGGGCTCGCCGGTTTCCGGAAGCGGGAATTCGGATGCCGACGGGAGGTTCAGCAGCGGATTGAATATTTTTCGGTTACCCGATAGCGTGACTCCAAGTCCGCTTTTCCACTCGCGCGTATATTCCAGCATCTGGTGGTTGATCCGGATCAGTTTGATGGGGACCTGGCTTTTCCGGACGGCCAGGGTGAAGATGTTATCGAAGCTCACGTCATCATAGTAGGTCTGGCCGAAATCGATGTCATCCTTCCACATTCCGTGCAGCCGGTGTCGGGGATTGCGTTTGAACTGCCAGATGCCTTCCAGCTTGCCTTTCAGGGCCTGGTCCTGGAAGCCATAGGCCAGATACCCGGTAAAATAAAAGCGTTTGCTGAAGCCGGAATTCGTGCCCAGGTCGAAGCGCACGCGGTATCCTTCATGGACATTATAGCTCATCCAGTTGAACCAGGGGCCGATCTGGAAATTTCCCAGGTTCATATAGCCGGATGCGAAGAAATTGATCCACTCGGACCATTTCTTGTAGGCAGGCGACCGGAGCAGGGTGTCTGCCATCCGGTAGATGGTTGCTTCATTCTTGGACAGGGATTCGTGCCTGTTTTCCGTCCAGAAACTGTCTGCTTTATCCATGGCAGTCTCCGAAAGCACAACGGATTCCCGCAGTTTTTCCTTCTCCAGGAAAGAGACCACTTCCGGGCTGTTGACGCGGACGTCCCGGTAGGTGGTGGTTTTGCGACCAACAAAGTGCAGGTTTCGTTTGCCCAGCACTTCAAAATCTGCAATGAATTTATCCTTGGAAAGGAACCAGGTGCCGTCACTGGTCAGTTGGTATTCCTGGACCAGGCTGAGTTTTTCGATGAAGTTGACGTTGGCGCCCGGTGCGAGTTGCAAGTTCATTTTCTGAACTGCATAGCTGCTGTCTGCGATCCATGCATCGCCCTGGAAGGTGTTGGAGTTTTTGTTCTTGGGTGTGAAGACAAAATGGAAATAGCGTTTGCCGGCGATGTACTGGGTGTCCGGCACTTTATAATTATACCAGGCGTCCCCGTTGTCAGAGAGGGGACTGATGAATGCGAGGTCAAAGATGGGGATGAAGTTTTGGTAGACATTGATGTTTTGGTACATCCCGCCCAGGAGCTTGGAGAAGCTCTCGTTTTTTACGCCTATTGTTTTATTGGCATGGATGATTTCCTTTGTCTTGCGCGGATTGGATTGAAAGTAATAGTCGGATAATGTTTCTGTCAGGTAGATGGGCAGGATGGGATTTTCCTCACTGGTGGTATCCACATTATCCAGGAGGAACTTAAACGGCTTGGGGATCAGGATGCCTTTTTCCAGTTTTTCCTTGTTGACCTTATTGAGGTCAATCTCCAGTTTGTTGTATAGTTCGTAGCTGAAATTTTCAAAACGGGTGCGGTCGTTCAAAGGTTTGTTCTTGACAATTCTCCGCCAAAGCAGGAGGCCCCGGTTGATTTTTCCGCGTACCACCACTTCCGCTTTGATTCTCCCCCTTTCCATGGGGATGTTGATGGAAATGCTTTGCTGGCTGGTATCGATGGCCACCCGTTTTTCATCGAAACCCACATAAGTGACGATAACCGTATCCGTAGGCCAGGCGCCGAGGTTAAATTCCACATGGCCGGAGGAATCGGTGAGTTTGGTGTAACGGGTATTTTTGAGTTGGACGGTGGCAAAGGGAATGGGCTCGTCGCTGTGCATGTCCTTGACCAGCGCTTTGAGCCTGACCGACTGACCGGTCACCGAAAGTGCAATCAGATTGGAAACCAGCCAAAAAATCAACGCAGCCTGTTTCCTCCCCTTCATCCTGCAAAAGTAGTGTTTGATTCCCCTCTCAACGTTAAGGATCGCTGAAAATTGGATAGGTGGTTACTTGCTGAGGTGCATGCTTCTTTCCTTGTAAAGGTTCCGGAAATATGGATCCCGCAGGTCTTTGATAAAACGGATGGCCTCCCCGGTGGACTTCATTTCAGGCCCCAGTTCCTTGCTGACGCCGGGGAACTTGTCGAAACTGAACACCGGCTCCTTGATGGCAAATCCCTGGAGTTTTTTCTCGTAGGTAAAGTCCGTGAGTTTGTGGGTGCCCATCATCACTTTGGTGGCGATGTTCAGGTAGGGGATCTGGTATGCTTTGGCGATGAACGGTGTGGTGCGGGAGGCGCGCGGGTTGGCTTCAATCACATAGACCTTTCCGCCTTTGATGGCAAACTGGATATTGATCAGTCCGCGGATATTCAGGGACCGGGCAATTTTTTCCGCGTAGAACTCCATGGTGGTTACTTCCATGGGGCTGAGGTTGAAGGCGGGCAGTACGGCGTTGCTGTCTCCACTGTGGATGCCTGCGGGTTCGATATGTTCCATGACGCCCATGACATGGAAATTTTCCCCGTCGAAGATGGCGTCGATTTCTGCTTCCTGGCAACGATCCAGGAAATGGTCGATCAATATTTTGTTATCCGGCAGGTGTTTCAGCAGGCTGACCACGGCTTTTTCCAGTTCATCGTCGTTGATGACGATGCGCATGCGCTGACCGCCCAGCACGTAAGAAGGGCGTACCAGCACGGGGAAGCCTACCTCCTTTGCCACTTCCACGGCTTCGTCCACGGTGAGGGCTGTGCCGTACCTTGGATAGGGAATGCCAAGGTCTTTGAGCATATCGCTGAAGCGGCCACGGTCTTCGGCAATGTCCATATTGTCGAAAGATGTACCGATGATCCGGATGCCTTTCTTATGCAGTTTTTCTGCCAGTTTGAGGGCAGTCTGTCCACCCAGCTGTACGATGACGCCTTCCGGTTTTTCGTGTTCAATGATTTCCCAGAGGTGTTCCCAGAAGACAGGTTCGAAATAGAGTTTGTCCGCCATGTCGAAATCCGTAGACACGGTCTCCGGGTTGCAGTTGACCATGATGGCTTCATAGCCGCATTCCTTGATGGCCAGCAGCCCGTGCACGCAGCAGTAATCGAATTCAATACCCTGCCCGATGCGGTTGGGACCACTGCCCAGTACCACGATCTTTTTCCGGTTGCTCACCCTGCTTTCATTCTCCCCGTTATGTTCGAACGAGCTATAGTAGTAGGGCGTTTTGGCTTCGAATTCCGCGGCGCAGGTGTCCACCATTTTGTACACGCGCCGGATGCCTGCCGCTTTCCGCTTTTCGTAGAGTTCATCTTCCTTGCCGTTCTGCATGATCCTGCAGATCTGCTCATCGCTGAAGCCCAGGTGTTTTGCTTCGCGCAGCAGATCCATGGGAAGGGTATCCATTTTGAATTTGGCAATTTCCTTTTCCATCACCACGATCTTCTGGATTTCATAGATAAACCAGCGATCGATGAGGGTGGCCTGCACGATGGTTTTGACGCTGATGCCCATCATGAGGGCGTCTTTGATGCGGAAGATCCGGTCCCACTTGGGGGTCTTCAGGTATTCAATGATTTCATCCGCATGCATGAGGCTCTTGCCGTAATAGCCGAGGCCGATGGCATTGTTTTCCAGGCTCTGGCAGGCTTTCTGGATGGCTTCCGTGAAAGAGCGACCGATGGCCATGACTTCGCCCACGGATTTCATCTGGAGTCCCAGGGTATCGTTGGCGCCTTTGAACTTGTCGAAATTCCAGCGCGGTACTTTCACAATGACATAATCCAGGGCCGGTTCAAAGTATGCTGAAGTGGTTTTGGTGATCTGGTTTTTCAGTTCATCCAGCGTGAAACCCAGGGCCAGTTTGGCGGCGATCTTGGCGATGGGGTATCCGGTGGCTTTCGATGCAAGCGCGGAAGAACGGCTCACGCGCGGATTGATTTCGATGGCGATGATTTCTTCCGTTTCCGGGTTGAGGGCAAACTGCACATTGCAGCCGCCCGAGAAGTTACCCAGGTTACGCATCATGCGGATGGCGGTGTTGCGCATCAGCTGAAAAGCGGTATCGCTCAGGGTCATGGCCGGGGCCACCGTGATGGAGTCACCCGTATGTACGCCCATTGGGTCAAAATTTTCCACGGTGCATATGATTGCCACATTGTCTGCCGCATCCCGCAACAGTTCCAGTTCAAATTCCTTCCATCCCAGAACGGCTTTTTCCACGAGGACTTCATGGATGGGAGAGGCCGACAAGCCCCTGTTCAGCGCCTCGTCCAGGTATTCTTTGCTCAGTACAAAACCACCTCCAGTGCCACCCAGGGTGAAAGAGGGCCGGATCACGAGGGGGAACCCAATTTCCTGGGCAAATTCCTTACCCTCCAGGAAGGAGTTGGCTGTTTTGGCCGGTGCTACCTGGATGCCCATTTCAATCATCCACTGCCTGAATTTTTCCCGGTCCTCCGCTTTCTCAATCGCTTTAATATCCACGCCAATCAGTTGCACGTTATATTTCTGCCACACGCCCAGTTCTTCCGCTTCCTTAGCCAGGTTCAGTGCTGTCTGTCCACCCATGGTGGGCAGGACCGCATCAATGTCGTTTTCCTCCAGGATCTGTTCAATACTCTCCACTGTCAAGGGCAGAAGATAGACCCGGTCCGCCATCATCGGGTCCGTCATGATGGTGGCGGGATTGCTGTTGATCAGGGTCACTTTGACGCCTTCTTCCCGGAGGCTGCGGGCAGCCTGAGAGCCGGAATAATCAAATTCGCAGGCCTGGCCAATGACAATGGGACCGGAACCGATGATCAGGACTGACTGGATGGATTTGTCTTGCGGCATGGTATGTTGATTAAGGAAGGGAAGGGGAATGGTCCGGGCACAAAAAAACCGGGATTTTCCCGGAGCGCAAAGATAGGGGGATCGGGGTTAAGAAGTGGGAATAAAAAAAGCGGGATTTCCACCCGCTTCCAATAAAACCATCCGCTCAAATAATATCATGAAGCGCAAAGGATTTCGGAAGCTCAAAACCCCCGAAAACGCCTGCTTCTTTAGTTGCCGTGAAAAGCCGACTGTTCATACTCGTCCAAAACGATCACGCGCTGACGTGCTTCCCGGGGCGCTTTCACCTTCTGGGTATCGGCGGCCCTGGCCTTATTGATTCCAATCAGCGCCAGCAGCGAAGTGAGGGCGAGCGCGATCTTCCGTAAAATTGTCTTCATGTCCGTTGCAGTCTTTGATAGTAGACAACAAAAGCATGCCAAATGTTGTACCAGAAAATCAAAAACCCCTTTTTATTTACCAGGAATTTTCATGAACTAATTGTTAAAAAAATAATATTGCCGTCCAGCCTCATGCCGGTTTCTGTTCCGTGCCGGACTTGCCTTCCTTTCTTCCAAACAGGTCGTTGAACATTTCCTCCACATCGCCCATATTCTCCTTCAACGCAGTGCTCCCCTTGGTGCGTAGTTCATCAAAGTATTCTTTTGCTTTTTCAGCCATGCCCTCCGCTTCGCTTTTGAAGGAATTTGCTTTCTCTTTGATGTCTGCCATCAGTTTCTCTTTTTCTGCATCTGACATGGTCATGTACTTGTGTGCGGCCAGACCGGCGGCGGCTCCCAGCAAGAATGTGGCGATGTGTTTGGTGTTGACGCTCATAAAATGATTTTTAGTTTGAAGATGTGCGTTTAGTTTTGCTCCATTAAAATACAACATATTGACGACGCGGATTCTGCCAACGGTTGCCTTGCTCTGCTGTTTTTCTCAGGCCCTTGCACAGGCCACATCCTATCCCAAAGGATATTTCCGGTATCCCCTGGACATCCCACCCAGGTTGAACGCCAATTTCGGCGAGATGCGCCCCAATCATTTCCATATGGGACTGGACCTGTTTACGGAGCGGAGGGAGAACCTGCGCATCCTGGCGGCAGCCGACGGATACGTGGCGCGCGTGAAGATAGAACCCGGGGGATTCGGCAGGGCCATCTACCTGAACCATCCCAATGGGCTGACCACGCTTTACGCGCATATGAACGATTTCATGCCAGAGCTGGAATCCTGGCTTCGGGAAAAGCAATACCAGAGCGAATCCTGGGCCCAGGACCTGGAAGTCCCAGTGGGGAAGTTTCCGGTGAAAAAGGGCACTTTCATCGGCTACAGCGGAAATACCGGGGGCTCGATGGGACCCCATGTGCATTTTGAAATCCGGGATACCAAAACAGAGAAATGCCTGAATCCCCTGCTCTTTGGCTTCGCCATCCCAGACAAGGTCCCGCCTGTGTTAAAAAGGATCGCCCTCTATGACCGCAGGCAAAGCGTGTACCAGCAGACGCCCCTCATGCTCTCGCTGATGCCCAGGGGCGGATCCTATTCCGTGTCCGGAACCGTGCGGGTGCAAACGGATCGTGTGGTGCTGGCCATCCAGGCAACGGACGCGATGAGCGGTGTGCCCAATGCGAACGGGATCTACGAAGTGCGTGTCTATGATGGTAAGAAGAAACTGGGAGGTTTTGCCATTGATCGGATCGGGTACGACGAAACCCGGTACATGAATGCCCATATCGACTATGCCACCAAACTTGCCGGAGGCGCTTATTTGCAGTTCCTTTTCCCGCTGGAGGGAGATCAGTTGGGCATCTACGCGGAAGGAAGGGAGCCCGGCGCCATCCTCCTGGAAGATACGGTTGTGCACCAGATCCGGGTGGAAGTCCGGGATCCTCAGGGCAATCTCTCGGTGGCTAGTCTCAACCTCCAAAGAAAGGGGACACCGGTTCCCGTCAGGCCGCTGACTTTCCCGGTGATGAAAGCAGGCGAAGTGAATGTTTTTGAAAACGAGCAGTTGCAATTAATGGTGCCGGAAAACGGGCTGTATGATTCCATCTCATTTCAATACGCTGCGCGTCCAAACCCCATCGCAAATGCTTATTCCCCGCAGTTTTCCCTGCACAAATTCACCGTGCCTGTCCATGCACCCTATGTGGTGAGGATCAAGGCGGACAAGTCCATTCCCTATCCGTTGCGCGACAGGATGCTGATCCTGCAAACCGTCAAAGACGATCAGGAAGTGCGCAAAGCGCAGTGGGAGCTTGGCTGGCATACGGCCAGGTTCCGGGAATTTGGCACCGTGCAGCTCGTGGCCGATGATCAGCCGCCAGTTATAGATACCTACGGACTGACTGAAGGCGCCAATATCCGGAGCTTCACGAAGATTACGGTGGCGGTGCGCGACAATTACCACGCGATCAAAAATTTCAGGGCAGAGCTGGACGGGAAATGGCTGATGTTCTCCCAGCGCGGGAAAACATTTACGTACAAAATGGATGAACGCATGAACCCGGGACCCCATACCCTCGTTTTGTCCGTTGATGACGAAGCGGGCAACCGCACGCAAAAAACCATTCGATTCACCCGTTAACATCGCGGATATGTCCATGCCAGCAGAAGGAAGCAAGGCGCCAGCCTTTACCGGAAAAGACCAGGAAGGAAAGACCTGGAGCCTGAAAGATCTCAAAGGACAGAAGCTGGTCCTGTATTTCTATCCGCAGGATAATACACCCACCTGCACGGACCAGGCCTGCCACCTCAGGGACCATTTTGCTGAACTCCGCAAGGCAGGAATCCAGGTGATCGGGGTCAGCCCGGATGAAGTGGAAAGCCACCAGAAATTTGCCCAGAAACATCGCCTGCCTTTTCCCCTGCTGGCGGATCCCAAACATCGCATCATTGAAAAATACGGCGTTTGGGGTCCAAAGCAGATGTTCGGCAACCACTATATGGGACTGCTCCGGACCAGTTTTGTGATCAACGAAAAAGGCAGGGTGGTTAAATTGATCCGCAAGCCCAAGGTCCGCGCCCATGTGCAGGAAATCCTGCAGGCCTTTGGGCTTTGACCTGGCTTCCCTTCCTTTGCCGCCAAACCAATACCCGGGGAACGGAATGTCCAAATGGATATTGACCCGGCTCTCCGGCTCATGCAACCCCAGCGGAGCGACTGTGCTCTTAGATCAAAGATTACCCAAGAAATGACTAAAGAAGCTCCAGTAGATCAGTTCAACAGCGTGCATGCCCGGATCAAAACAGGATCCTGGCTGGCAATGCTGGCCGCCTGGAAACTGGGCGTACCGGCGGTTGCCCTTACCCTGGGAAGCACGGTGCACCTGCATAGAACGGAAGCGGCGTGTTTCCTGGCAGATCTTGCCTGGGTTCGGCACGAGCTGAAGCATGTGGAGCAATTCCGCAGGTATGGTTTTCTGCGCTTCCTGGCATTGTACGGATGGGAAAGCCTGCGTAAAGGGTATTACCGGAACAGGTTTGAAGTGGAAGCGCGGGAAGCGGAAAGGGAACCGGGTCATCCCATCTCCTGAAGCAGGAGAAGTTCACCGGGGACTGACGGAGCCAAGCCCTTTCCAAACCACGCTCCCATGGACGAAACGCATCTGTTGATCGCCACCCTTCAGGAGGATTTCGCCGTCCTGGTTCACTCCTTCCACCATGGCTTCAAAATCCCTGCCCTCCCAGTTGAAACGGTGGCGCTGGCCGAGGCCAAACAAGGCTCGTTGGTAATCGCCCCAAATATCCATCCAGTGGCCTCTGGCCAGTTGTCTGAACCTGCCGTCGAGGTGACTGCAAAGTTCCCGGGCCAGTTCCACCGGCTGAAAATCCCTGCCGGTGATTTGCTTGAGGGAAACGGGGTTCGGTAGCGATGGGTCAAATGATACCTGGTTGACATTGATGCCGATGCCTGCCACGGCCCATTCCCAGGCACTGCCCCGGACGATGTTTTCAATCAGGATGCCGCCTGCCTTTCTGTCACGCCAGTACAGGTCGTTCGGCCATTTGATGGACGTTTCGTCTCCCGCGTAGTTTTTGTAAAAATCATAACAACCCATGGCTACCGCCGCGCTCAGCGGAAATCCCCTGGACGGATCTTTCGCGGGGGGCTCCAGCAGCAGGCTCAGGGCAATGTTTAGACCCGGCTCGGAGGACCAGGCTCGTCCTTTCTGGCCTCTGCCCGCGGTCTGCTCATGGGCAAAAAATGCTGTTCCGGCCACCGCCACCTTAGCACGAACCTGTTCCATGGCATAGATGTTGGTGGAGGAGACCGAGGAAAGTTCAATAAACGGCTGTCCCAGAACAAGCATAAAGGGAAGGGATTTATCGTTATTTTTGAGCAATATAAAGCACTGCGGGCAAAGGCCCCCGCGGGAGAGATTATGTTCATCAATGAGGCTACGCAAGCGCAAGACTAAAACTGATACGATTGACATTAACACCAGAACTGGCTGCCAGGGAGAGTAGCAGCCGACGCCTTACCAAGAGCAGCAAGATTCTGAAAGTCATCACGAAAGCCATCCAGGATAAAAAAGGAGAGCATATCGTATCCCTCGATCTTCGTAAGATACCCGAGGCGGTGGCTGATTTTTTTGTGATTGCCGAAGGGGGCTCCAGCACACAGGTAAAAGCGATTGCAGACCATGTGGAAGCGGAAGTCTGGGAACACTGTGGGGAGCGCCTGTACCGGCATGAAGGGCATAGCGGACTGCATTGGGTGATCGTTGATTTTATCAATGTGGTGGTCCATATATTTCAACCGGAGACCCGCAAATTTTATCGGCTGGAAGAGATGTGGAGCGATGCAGTGGTCACCGAAGTGGAAGAAGAACCCGCAAAGCCAAAAACCAACAAGAAGAAAAAACGTTCTTAACGGACAACCGTACCATTTTATCATTTAGTTCACCTAGAAACTATGTCACAGGAAGAATATAAGAAAGACAATTCATCGAGATTTCCAGGCTTCAACCGTTCTACTGGTAGCGGGGGGGATGAAAACAATAACCAGCGCCGTCTACCCCGGTTCAGCATTTACTGGATTTATGCCCTGGTGGCCCTCTTTTTGATCGGGTACCAGGTGCTGCGCGGTGTCACGCCGGACGCTTCCGTGACCAATGAGCTGAATTTCAAAACGGAGATGCTTGCGCGCAATCATGTGGAGAAAATCGAACCCATCAAGAACAAGGATGTGGTGCGTGTGTACATCAGGAAAGACAGCCTGAACAACGCATATTACAAGGAGCAACTGGGAGATAAATGGACCTATGTGTTCAATTCCAAGGGTCCTCATTTCCAGTTTCCCGTTTCCAAGGTGGAAGACTACCAGGGGAAGATGGATGCTTATTTCAAGGACAATCCCCAGGTGGAACCTGTTGCGGTGGTTCCTGTGAGCGATCCTGAATTCTTTGGACCTATCATCAATTTCCTGTTTCCCCTGCTCATGTTCGGTCTGCTCTTTGTGCTGATGATGCGCAAAGTGGGTGGTCCGGGTGGTGGCGGAGGACCCGGCGGCATTTTCAACATCGGCAAGTCCAAGGCGCAGTTGTTCGATAAAGGCACCAAGGTTAACATCACCTTCGCGGATGTGGCCGGCCTGGACGAAGCCAAGCAGGAAGTGATGGAGATCGTGGACTTTCTCAAGAACCCCAAAAAGTATACCGCCCTGGGTGGAAAAATTCCCAAAGGCGCATTGCTGGTTGGTCCTCCCGGTACGGGCAAGACCCTGCTGGCAAAAGCCATGGCGGGTGAAGCACAGGTTCCTTTCTTTTCCATGTCTGGTTCTGATTTTGTGGAACTCTTCGTGGGTGTAGGTGCCAGCCGCGTCCGCGATCTGTTCAAACAGGCGCGTGAGAAAGCGCCTTGTGTGATCTTCATTGATGAGATTGACGCCATTGGCAGGGCGCGCGGAAAGAATATGATGGTCAGCAACGATGAACGGGAGAATACCCTGAACCAGTTGCTGGTGGAAATGGACGGTTTCAGCGGGGACAGCGGCATCATCATCCTCGCGGCCACCAACCGCCCGGACGTGCTGGACTCGGCCCTGCTCCGGCCGGGACGGTTCGACCGCCAGATCAGCATCGACAAGCCCGACCTGAAAGGCCGGGAGGCCATTTTCAGGGTCCATCTCAAACCCATCAAGACATCGGATAAACTCAACATCTATAAGCTTGCGGAACAGACGCCCGGATTTGCCGGTGCGGACATCGCCAACGTCTGCAACGAAGCGGCCCTGATTGCGGCACGAAAGGGAAAAGACAAGGTGGAGATGGACGATTTCCAGGATGCCATCGACCGGGTAATCGGTGGACTGGAGAAAAAGAATAAGATCATTTCGCCCGAAGAGAAAAAAATCATTGCCTACCATGAAGCGGGACATGCCGTTTGTGGCTGGTTCCTGGAACACGCCTACCCGCTGTTGAAGGTCACCATCGTACCCCGCGGTGTGGCGGCCCTGGGATACGCACAGTATACGCCCAAGGAGCAGTATCTCTATGACACGGAACAACTGATGGACCAGATGTGCATGACCCTGGGCGGTAGGGCTTCCGAAGATATTTTCTTCAATAAAATTTCCACCGGAGCCCAGAATGATTTGCAGCAGGTGACCAAGCTGGCCTATTCCATGGTCACGGTCTATGGCATGAATGAAAAAGTAGGTAAGCTCAGTTTCTACGATCCCACACAGGAGAGCACGTTCACCAAACCTTACGCGGAAGAGACCGGTAAGCTGATTGACGATGAAGTCCGACTGCTCATTGACCAGGCATACCTGCGCACGAAGCAACTGCTTACCGATAAGAAAGAAAAAGTGGAAAAACTTGCCCTGGCCCTGCTCGACAGGGAAGTGCTGCATAAGGATGACGTGGAAGTGATCCTGGGTAAACGACCTTTCGAAGAAAAGAAAATTTTTGCGGAAGGAGGAACGGAACATTCCGGGTCTGGCAACGGCCTCTCTCAGGATGAGTTGCAGCAAGGACTGACCAATACGCCTCCCGTTGAAACCCCTGCAAGCTGATGGAATCCAATTCATCCAGGGAACGAATGCTTTATAAAATCAGAAAGGCACTGGAAAAACCGGTGCCTTTACCCTTTCCCGAGCAGGAAGCTACCGATGACGTATACCCGAAGACAACCGAGGATTTGTCGGTTGCGTTTGCGTCAGAGTTCACGCGACTGCTGGGAAATTTTGCCTATTGCACTTCTGCGGCGGACCTGCTTGGCCAGCTGAAGGCATTGGTGGCAGAGAGAGCCTGGACGGAGCTGTATTGCGCTGAGCCGGAAATCCGGAAACTCCTGGGCGAAGCAGCGGGCGCTATGAGGTTTTCAGATAAGCCGCTTGCCCAGAGTGACCTGTCCATTACGTCCTGTGAAGCGCTCGTGGCCAGGACGGGCAGCATTGTACTGAGTTCAGCCATGCAGGAGGGAAGGACCGCCAGTGTCTACGCTCCCGTGCATGTTTGCGTGGCCAGGACATCCCAGCTGGTCTGGGATATTGCAGATGCCCTTCAGGAAATGCAGGTTAAATTTCCCAACGGCCTGCCTTCCATGCTGACATTTGCCACGGGCCCCAGCAGAACAGCTGACATCGAGAAGACGCTGGTGGTGGGTGTGCATGGACCCAAGGAAGTATATTGCTTTCTCCTGGAAGACGCGTCCTGATTTCCCATTTATGATATCCCGGTGATCCGGGCCTGAACCCTTAAAATCTGCATCGTTTCAGTTATGGTCCTGACATCCGGAAAAAAAATATATTTCCTGTCTGATTTTCACCTGGGCGTGCCGGATGCCTCGAGCAGCCTGGAAAGGGAGAAACGCATTGTTCGCTTCCTCACGGAAGCGGAGAAGGATGCGGCGGTGATCTTCATCGTGGGGGACCTTTTTGATTTCTGGTATGAGTACCGCAAAGTGGTGCCCAAAGGATTTGTACGCATCCTGGGAAAGCTGGCAGAACTGACGGACGGGGGTATGCCCGTGCATTTTTTTGTGGGTAACCACGACATGTGGATGAATGGCTATTTTGAACAGGAACTGAATATTCCGGTGTATTTTGAGCCGAAGGCATTTACGTTCAACCACCGGAAATTCCTGGTTGGGCACGGAGATGGCCTGGGTCCGGGAGACCAAGGCTACAAGTTTCTGAAGAAGATTTTCAGAAACCCGGTATGCCAGTCTTTGTTTGGCATCATTCCGCCCGCCATCGGGATGGGCATCGCCCATAGATCCAGCAGGAGCAGTCGCGCCGCCACCGGCCTGAAAGAAGACGAATTCCTGGGAGAGGAGAAAGAGTGGCTGATTCAGTATTGCAGGGATGTACTCACCCGGGAGCCCTATGATTTTTTTGTATTCGGGCATCGGCACCTGCCCATTGATTTTGACCTGGGCGGAGGGAGCAGGTATATAAATTTGGGCGATTGGCTGCGGTATGACAGCTATGCGGTCTTTGATGGCAGGGATATGGCATTGCTCCGGTACCTGGATTAACAAGGCAGGGTCTCCGGGAATTGGTTCCGCTCCTGGACAACTGGTTATCCCGCCTCTACCATCAGACATGTAAACCTGGAAATTTGAAACAATTATTATTCATAGTATGCCTGGCTTCCCTGCTGAACACATCTGCGCAGGACAGCACAGGTTTTCGGTTACTCAGCACCGTTACAGGCGAATTCTCCGCTTTTTCAGCGGACAACCTGGGCAATCTCTATGCCGTTACCAAAACCAACCAGCTGAAAAAATTCAATCCCAAGGGGGATTCCATGGGTGTTTTCAACGACGTCCGGAAATACGGCAAACTGAGTTATATCGATCCCACCAGTCCTTTGAGGACGGTGCTTTTCTACAAGGATTTCAGGACCGTGCTGATCCTGGACAGGCTGATGAACCTGGTCAACACGATTGACCTGCGCAAGGTGAACATTTTCCAGGTCCGGGCCATCTGTCTCAGCTACGACAATAACATCTGGGTTTTTGATGAGCAGCAAAGCAAACTCAGGAAAGTGGGAGAGGACGGCCGAATCCTCAGTGAGACCGCTGACCTCAGGCTGGCCCTGGAGGAGGCGCCGGTGCCCGTCAGCCTCGCAGATCAGGACCGGTTTGTCTACATGTATGACCCGCAGAAAGGAGTGTATATTTTCGACTACTACGGAGCCCTGAAACAAAAAATTCCGCTGACCGGCTGGACCAATGTGCAGGTCATAGGCAAAACGGTCCTGGGCAGGAAAGACGGCAAACTGGAACAGTATACCACCGGCACCCTGCAGCTGGTTGAACGTAAACTCCCGGATTTCCTGGCTTCTGCGGAGAACATCCAGCTGACGCCCCAGGGCATTTTTGTACTGGATGCAAAGGGTATTCACCTTTACAGCTATGAGTGATTTTTTTGTCCGTTTTCCGGGCGATTGAACTTTCCGGGTCATCCCCATGGATGGAGGCAAGCCCTAAAATGAAAAATGAGAAAGGTGTTGCCTTCCTCATTTCTAATCAATCATTGATCGATGGCTTAGAAGTCAAGTCCCATCGAAAAATACCAGATGGGTTTTCCCTTAAACAAGCCAGTCATGGGCCAGCCGGTATCCAAACGCAGGAAATAGCCCAGCAATGTGCTGCGCACCCCGAATCCATAACCTCCTACAAAGGGCCCGATCCCCCCGGTTTTAATCCGCACTTGTACCGGCGGCAATCCATAGATTTCATCGGGCCGGTCGATGGCCCTGAACTGACCATTCCAGGCTGTTCCCAGGTCCAGGAACTGCACCAGTTGCAGGTTACGCAGGAATGCATTGTTCACGGGCCTGTTGAAGAAAGTGGTGAAGATTGGAAGCCGGAGTTCACTGTTGATCACCGCCGCGTTGTTTCCATTGGCAGCATTCTGGTTATGCCCCCGCAGGTTCAGCGCCAGGGATTGGTATGCGTAGGTGTTGTCATCGGCCGGACGGTTCTGCTGATTGAATTTCGGGGATATCCAGCCATCCGCTCCACCCACATAATAGATGAGTTTCTGATTGCCCAGGGAGGCGTCAAAGGCACCTCTGACGGCCCAGATAAAGTTCCGGTAGATGGGCAGGTAGTGCCTGACATCCACGCCAACGTTAAAGGTATTGCGCCCTTCCGTTTCAGAGGAGACCAGCCTGCTGAAGCTTTCTACATATACTTTGTACCGCAGACCATTCCAGATATTCAGCGCAGGGTTGATGGTATTGTCATGCACATATTCAAGTCTTGCCAGTCCGTATCTCAGGAGGCTATCCGGGAAATTCAGGGATTGGGATGCGTTGGCATCCGTGCGCAACACTACCCTGTCGCTCCGGTAGCCTACCATCAGCCGAACGCTTCTGACTTCATCAAACGGGTAAGCAATATTTGCCTGGTAGAGGTTTGAAAAAAGTTTATTGGATAGGATCGCTTTGACGGGTTCCGTATTGGGATCGTAAATGGGAAAATCGTTCAGCACGGACCGGTAGTAGGTCAGTCCCCAGTCGAACCTCCGCTTATAATTCTGGAATGAAGCAAAATAGTCGTTGTCCTGCAGATTGGTAGAGATCCGGAAGCCGCCCACGAATTTGATGTCTTCGAATACGTCTGAAATGCCCATCCGGATGATGCCGTTGATCAGGTCCGTATTGGACAGATAGACCGGACCGGCACCTCCGGCGTAGGGCTGGAAGCGGTTGATCAGGACCGCGTTGTTGAAACCGGATACCACGTAGTCCGATGAAAATTTGAGGCGATAGTCGAACAGTTTGGAAGTGCTGGCCACCGGCGTTGACATGGCACGATCCCTTGCTTCCTGCACGAGTTGGCTGGCATCTTTCTTGAGGTCTGATTCAAATTCGGTCTGGAAAATATCCCTGGCAACGCCAGAGTCAGATTTGATCTGTTCTACCTTCTGCGGTTCATTGTAGAAAATGGGATCGGCCTTGGCCCTTCTTTCTTCCATTTGAAGTTTGCGGACATATTCCGTAGGCTTGGCTGAGACATTTCGCCTACGCAGCGCATCTTCATTGATCCTGAGCTTATAGAGAAATTTCAGTTCCCCTTCGCGCCGCACCTCGCTGACCAGGTTATTGTCTCCCGCACCCCTGGTTTCCAGCAGGCCGCTCTGGTAGTTGGTGATGGGAAATACATAGGTGCTGTCGCTCGTGATGCTGATATATCCAATGGAGTCCGGCTCAGATTTTTCCCAGATCCTTAAGGTTGAATCCAGTTCTTTCAGCGGCGGATTGCGGAGGTATTCTTCTCCAATCTTGTAGATGGTGTCCAGTCCCGCGCGCTTGGTGGTGAAGAATCCGGCGTAGCGGTTGCTGATGCCGTTTTCCGCACTGACGAAGGTGAAGTGGTTCACATTGTACTGGAGCGGATAGCGTGCGTTGGCATATTTCATTTTAGACAACTGGGTGATCTGTTTGAACTCAGACCGGTTCCAGTTGTCCACCAGGAAGATGTTGAAAATATTCCGCGATGCATTGACGGTATCGCCTGCGGCAGCCCGGCCGGAGGGCCGGTTGGAAGAAAACAGGATACCGCTTTTGTTGGGGAATGCCACGAAGGAGGCATCCAGGTCGTCATACGGATCGTTGGTGATCTGCTGAAGGGTCTGCTCGTTGATTTTGTAGACGTAGATGTCACTCTGCCCATTTTTCACCGCACTCATCACCAGCGTGTTGGCATCCAGCATGAACTTGGCATCCTGGATGATCTGGAATTCCTCGGGCATCGCCTGTTTATTGGTCTTGATTTTTTTGACCACATCGTAGATGAACATCCTGATTTTTCCGGCGTCCGAGTAGATGACCAGGAGCCTGGTGCCCTTGGGATCCCATGCCATCATGGGGTAGTGTGGATTGATTTCGCTTTCCTTATTGAGGATGCCCGCCTTGAGCAGGATCTTTCTTTTTACGGAGAGGTCTTCCAGCACAACGCAATAGATTCCCTTCTTGAATTCCACCATCGCGTAGGTGTTGTTGCGCGGGATGGGATTGGCCTGGAAGCGATAGTAGTCACGTCCGTTCTTGGATTCCTCCACGGTGACCACGCTACCCCGGGGCTGGTTGCGCCGGCCACGCAGATCAGCCTGGTATCGTTCCGGTTCTTTTTCCATGAACTCCGCCAGCAGGTCCTTGAATTTTTTGCGGGTGACTTTCAGGGAAGCGGAGTTCAGGCTTTTATAGATGCGCGACAGGTAGAGCAGGTAAGTGACGTTGTCTTTGCGGTAGTTTTGGGCGATGAAATGCCAGAAAGCATGACCGGCCAGTTCCGGCTCCTTGAAGGCAAACTGGTAAAAATTCTTATAGTTGCCTGAGAGAAGGGAACTTTTCAATTTATCGTCCAGTTCCGGGCTCCAGTTTTCCGCGGCATAGGCTATATAGCCATCGGTGAGCCATTTGGGCAGATCCAGCAAGGCCTGGTTGCCGGCAAATTCACCCAGGTCGTCCCCAAAGAGCAGGTTTTCCACCAGGATCCGGGCGATGCCCTGTCTCAGCTGCTTGCGCAGGTTATTATGGTTGCCATCAAAGTAAACCAGCATTTTATTGTTCACCAGCTTGGTGACCCCGCCGGTGTTTTGCCAGTCGATCCCCAATCCCACATTGGATTGTTTCAACTCCGTAAAGCTGTTATAAACCAGGATATTTGCCCGGCGCTGGAGGCCGTATTCCACGAACTCTTCCAGTTGGGGGAGCTCTTCTTCCGCGATCTGGGTGGTACTTTTTCCAAGCGCCAGTCCGCCCTGGCTGAAATAGACATTAAAATTCCGGCTCTGGTAATAACGCCACTTGAATTTTTTATACTGCACCCGGTTTTTTCCAAACTCAACGGTATTCACCTGGGCCCGGGCGGATGTAATAAAAAGGAAGAAAACAAAGGAAAGCCAAAGTGATCTCTGCATAATGCAATTGTTCAGAAATGTTCGTACCCTTGCCGAACGCTGTCGGCAGCCCTTCTGCACGGCTAAAATTACGGCTTTTAGGCTATACAACTAAACCCATGCTGCACGTTAAAGTTTTCCTATTTAACCCCATTCAGGAAAATACTTACATCGTCTATAACGATGAAAACCAGGCCATCATTATCGACCCAGGTTGTTATCACGAAAATGAGCGGCAGGAAGTTGCCCGCTTTCTGGAACAAAACCACCTGAATCTGGTTCAACTGGTCAATACGCATTGCCACCTGGACCATGTTTTTGGGAATCGCTACATCCATGAAACCTATGGCCTGGATCTGCATATGCACCCCCTGGAGAAAACCGTTTTGGATTTTGCACCCACGGTGGGGCTGATGTGGAAACTGCCCTTCGATAACTACGACGGGCCCTTTGTGCACCTCAAACCGGGTGAGAAGCTTCAGCTGGGCGACAACTACCTGGATATCCTGTTCACGCCGGGACATTCTCCGGGCAGCCTGAGCTTCTATGCACCCAGGGAAGGATTCGTCATCGCCGGGGACGTGCTCTTCCGGGCCGGTGTGGGCAGGTCAGATCTACCAGGCGGCGATTTCAACATACTGGCACAGAGCATCCGGGAACAACTCTATACCCTGCCGGATGAAACCAGGGTCCTGCCCGGACATGGCCCGGAAACCACCATCGGGTATGAGAAAAAAACCAATCCCTTTGTGGCAGTTGAAGCATAGCTGGTAAAGCGCTGAATAGTGTCTTGCGCAAAACCATGCCTATGCAGGATCAGGGCTTGCCACTTCCGGAGGGGAATGCCTGTTGGATAAACCTGCCGATATACGGGAGCCTGCCGAATTCTTTCCTTTCCACCTTCAGCAGGAAGATCCCAAAGCCGATGATTTCCGTCAGAGCAAACGCATGGGTCCACCATATGCCGGGGGAGAACTTACGGAAGAGTTGATGGAAGAAAAACAGGAGGACACAGATGATCACGTAGGCGGCCAATTTTTTCCAGGGATAGGGTACCGGGTAATGTTTTTGTCCCAGCTTGTAACTGGCAATCATCATGAATCCATAGCATAGCAGGGTGGCGAGTGCACAGGCCTTGTATCCCCAGTGCGGAATCAGCAGGTAATTGACAAGCAGCGTGATGAGTGCGCCGCCTACGGTGATCAGGGCACCGGTGCTGTTACGGTTGGTGAGTTTATACCAGATGGAGAGGTTATAATACACGCCCAGGAAGATCTTGGAAAGCATGAGGATGGGTACCACGAAGAGGCCTTCCATATATTCCGGGTGTTTGCGGATGCCCATGAAATGTTTCCAGATATCCAGGTAGAGGACCACGGCCAGGAAGCAGAAGCAGCATGCAATCACGAAAAACTTCATCACCCGCGCGTAGGTTTTCTGTGCGCCTTCCGATTTCGCTTCGCGGAAAAAGAAGGGTTCCGCGCCCAGCCTGAAGGCCTGGATGAACAGTACGATGAGTAGGGCCAGTTTATAATTGGCGCTATAGATGCCGTTGGCGGCTTTGGCTTCCTCCACCGTCCCATTGAACTGTTGGACGATCATGAAGCGGTCGATCGTTTCATTGATCATCCCGCCAAACCCCACAATCAGGAGCGGCGCCGTGTAGATCAGCATTTCTTTCAATAGGGGACCGTTGAATCTTGGACTGAAGGAAAACAGTTCCCTTGCCAGGAAAAGCAGGGTCAGTGCGCTGGCCGCGAGGTTGGCCAGGAAGACATAGCCGATGCCGATTTGCGGTCTGTACAGGACGGCCCAGATATTGTTGGCGCCCTTATCGTGCTGGCCTTTGCACAAGACCAGGAAGAAGACCACCAGGCCTACGTTGACCAGGATGTTCAGGATCTTGATGGCTGCGAACTTCCGGGGCTTTCCTTCATACCTGAGTTTGGAAAAGGGGAGGACCGCGAGGGTGTCCAGCGCCACGATCCAGATCACCCATTTGAGGTATTCCGGGTGGCCGGGCATTTTCATGAAACCGGCAATGGCCGGCACGGGAATCATCAGTACGGCCGTCAGGATCACGGTGGTCAGCAGCAGACTGAAGAGCCCGGTGGCATAGACGTCTCTTTCCGGATGTGAATTGTTGAAGCGGAAATAGGCGGTCTCCATTCCGTAGGTGAAGACGATGTTCAGGAATGCCGCCGCCGCGAACAACAGCGATATGTCGCCATACTTCGAAGGATCATAGATCCCTGTCAGCAGTGGCGTTAACAGGTAGTTGAGAAATCGTCCGAAGATATTGCTGAAGCCATACCAGAATGTCTGGCCCGCCAGTGTTTTGATATTGCTCAATACAGATCAGATATATGGGCAAAAGTATTGCAATGTGAATGGATTCAGTAAATTTAAAATCTCAAACATGCTGACATGAAACACAGACTATTGATTTGGGCATGCGCCTGTTTTTGGGCTACAACCACCATGGCCCAAAGTCCCATCGAACCTACAAGGCGTTATGAGGGCACCGTCGAATATCAGAAAACCCAACAGCCAGCAACGATCCTGGAATTCAACTACCCGGAAAAAGACCTGGAGAGGGCACTGGAGGCCTACCTGGAAAAGAAAGGGGAGAAAGTGAAGACCCAAAAGGGGTTCAATACGGTAAAGAGTGTGAAACTTCATGAAAGCGAGAACCGTTATTACGACTTGTACTACAAGATAGATGGGACGGGCAAGGGCGATAATGCACGATCCACCCTCTATGTGATTGTGGCAGAACCGGGCGAGAATATCCTGGCCAGGGACGGGAAAAGCAACAGTGCCGCCAAGGCCGCAGCTTCCGTGGGGGCGATTGGTTTTTTGGGGGCGATGGGTTCCACGGTGGGCGCTTATGACCTGGATAAGCGGATCAGGGATCAGCAGGAGGAGATGGAAATCGCCGACAGGAAACTGACGGAACTGAAGAAACGGAAAGAGAAGCTGGAAAAAGATCTTGAGCTGAATGCGCAGGACATCAACCGACAAATCAACGAGCTGGATAAACAAAAGACCATCCTCGAACAGCTGAAAGCGCAGAAGAAAGGAAAGGAGTAAAATCAGTCCCAGCACGTGGCCGCCAATGCGGGTTTTTCACTTGCATGTGACCGCCGCAGGCGGCACGTGCAAGTTTTGCATCCTCAGCATGTGACCCCCTCAGGCGGCACGTGCAAGTTTTGCATCCTCAGCATGTGACCCCCCAGGCGGCACGTGCAAGACTTGCATCCTCAGCATGTGACCGCCGCAGGCGGCTACCTGCTGGTCCTACTCCACCGGCTCCGCAAAACGCGGATCCTTCAGGAAGCTTTGATCTGTGAGGGTTTTCAGAAACTGAACCAGGTCTGACTTTTCATTATCGCTCATCCCAATCCTTCTTTTGACCAGGGGATCCGTAGTGGGTCCATCAACTACCCCAAACCGGTAGTGGTCTACGACCGCACCCAGCGAAAAAAACCTGCCATCATGCCCATAGGGCGCCGTCACTTCCACGTTGCGCAGGCTGGGGACCTTGAATTTGAGCGAATCCTCCCGTCTGTTGGTGATCCGCATCCGGCCCGCATCCCTGAGGCCGGGATCCAGGGTAAGCCCGGTATTGCGATAGCTCAGGTCCGTGAATAAAGGCTCTTTATGGCAGCTGCCGCATTTGGCCTGGAAGACGGCGTAGCCGGCTTGTTCCGCCGCGGTGAAACTGGCCTTGCCCTGCTTGACCTGGTCGAATTTTGCATTGGCAGACACCATCATGCCCATGAACTGGGCCATCGCCCGGAGCATGCGTTGGGAATTGATGGTCTCATCCCCAAAAGCCGCGCGGAACATTTCACGGTAACGGCTATCCGAATTCAATTTCGCGATCACACCCTCCACCGTTTCGCCCATTTCATTGGGCGCCGTGATGGGTGCCAGCGGCTGGACTTCGAGGTGGTTGATGCCCCCGTCCCAGTGGAGTTCCCGGTGCCAGGCCAGGTTGAACAGTCCGGGAGCATTGCGGGTGGTGAACTGGTCTTTTACGCCATGGCTCAGTGCGTGGTCAAAAGTGGCGAAGGCTGCGAACTGCTGGTGGCAGGAGGAGCAGGGAAACTTTCCGTCTTTGGAGAGACGCCCGTCGTAAAAAAGTTTCTTGCCCAGGTCGAATCCTTCCTGGGTAATGGGATTGTCTTTGAACAGGTCTTCCGGCGGGGGAAAGCCCGCGGGAACTTCCAGGCTCAGTTTCCGGACGGCCGGCGCCGCATCTGACTTCCGGCAGGCTTCCATGGAAACCACCAGGGCCAGGATGGCCAGCAGGGCTGCTGAAAGCATCAGGTTCTTCCACCGGACCGCAGCAGCCAGGCGTGCTGGCTTTTTTAGAAAGCATGCCGATATCGTATCCTTTTTGATCATTGCCTGCGCAGCACCGTTTCGATGCGGAAAAGATTTGCATAATTATCGGCATACTGCACGGAGAGCGGTCCCGGGGTCATGTTCTCCGAGTGTACGCCAATGGGCAGATCGTGCGTGGAACTAAACCACTGGTCGATGTCCGCGTCAATCACCATCGTGGTGATGCTGTTTTTTTCCAGCGTCCATTCCTGGAGCTGGGGCAGGTCGAGGACAATCCAGCGCTGCGTACGCTCATCGCCCTTAAACCCTCCGATGTGATAAGTCATGGTATTGTTCAGTTGCGCGGAGCGGGTGGAGTTGCCTTCCAGTTTGGCCATGATATAGCCGCTGTTCCATGTCCAGAACATGCCGTTGAGCGGGTCCAGTGCGCCGGTTTGCGCGCCGCTGACGTTGAGCGCGCTGTCCACACCCAGTTGGAAAGCCAGTTTGTTGAAGGGCTGCCCGTTCAGGGAGACCCGGATGGTTTTGGATGCTTCGCTCGAGGCGTCTACCAGGAAAATCCCCGAGGCATCCGTTGCAGAAGGTTGCAGCTGATCCTGCAACAGGCTGATCCTGCTGACATAGAATTTAAATGTCCGGACGGAATAGTCTTCGCCCAGCGGGTTGACATATTCTTTGTTGAAGACCAGCGCTTCCCCGTTTGCGGAGGGGTTGAACTGGAGTTCCAGGGTATAGGCATCTCCTTCGAAGCTTTCTTCTTTGGCGCAACCAGCCCAAACCAGGGCGAGGATGCCGAATGCCAGGAGAGATCTAAAGGTTTTCATGGTCCAGTTTTTAAGATTCTGAAATGCGTACGGCCTGTCTTGCTGACTTGATGTCTGATCTTTTTTTCTTGGAGCGGATCCGGTCTTCTTTGGAGCCGGCTGTGGGCTGGGTGCTGATCCTGCTTTTCTTCTTCTTCAACGCATCGTTCACCAGCTGGTTCATTTTCCGGATGACTTCCTCTTTATTGGCCAGTTGGCTCCGATGCTGCTGTGATCTTACAACAAAAGCGCCGTCCTGCGTAATCCTGTTTCTTAATTTTTCCTTAATCGTTGCTTTTTGATGCGCATTCAGCAGTGCAGACGCGTCCACGGGGAAAATACCCTCCACCATGGTCTCCACCTTGTTGACATTCTGCCCCCCTTTGCCCCCGCTTCTGGCGGTGCGAAAATGAATCTCCCGGGCAATGTCTATCTTCATTTCTCTAAAATTACATCTTCAATCCCAGCAATCCTATGCGCGCCGTCATCCAACGCGTTAAATCTGCTTCCGTTACCATCGGTGCTTCCATCGCAGGCCAGATTGGCCCGGGCCTGCTTGTTTTCCTGGGCATCGAAGAGGCAGACGATGCGGAGGATATCCGCTGGCTCAGCGCCAAAATGGTGCAGCTGCGGATATTCGATGACAACGAAGGAGTTATGAACCGCTCGGTGGCGGATATGGGGGGCGATATCCTGCTGGTCAGCCAGTTCACCCTCCATGCGTCCACCCGGAAGGGCAATCGGCCTTCCTATATCCGGGCCGCCCGTCCGGAGACCGCCATACCCCTGTACGAAGCGATGCTTGAACAGGTTGGCAGGGACCTGGGCAAACCCGTCCAGTCGGGCGTATTTGGCGCGGACATGCAGGTAGCGTTGGTGAACGACGGGCCCGTGACCATTATCATGGACACCAAAAACAGGGAGTGAAAGAAAAGGCTGGGTAGGGCGATTGAGGAAAGCCCACTCAGCATACCCGCTTACGATAAAAGAAAGCCCCTCAGCAAAATCGCCACGATCAAAGAAATATCACCCACGAACATATGACCATCCAGGAAGCACAGACCCAGGTAGATCAATGGATCCGGACCACCGGGGTCCGATATTTCAGTGAACTGACCAATATGGCCATCCTCACGGAGGAGGTGGGTGAGTTGGCCCGGATCATGGCCCGGACCTATGGGGATCAGTCGTTCAAAAAATCAGACCTCGGCCACGACCTCGGAGATGAGATGGCCGATGTGCTTTGGGTGCTGATCTGCCTCGCCAACCAGACCGGCGTGGACCTCACCGCCGCGTTTGAAAAAAACATGGAAAAGAAAAACCTCCGCGACGCAGACCGCCACAAGCATAACCCGAAGTTGGGGGGGTGATTAATGGTCGCTAAACCACCTTACACCTATTCATTTCTCTTGTTGCAATGCTTCAATGTAGCAAGCTAACACATTGACTAAAGAAACTTCAGTTGAAAAGCAAGCTTAACCAGTTCGGCCGTGTTCCTGGCTGAGAATTTTTCGAGCAGGTTTTTTCGATGTGTGTCCACGGTTGTGATACTTATGAATAATTTCTGAGCTATTTCATTATTTGTCATTCCTTCCGCGATGAGCAGGAGGACCTCCATTTCCCTGCGGGTTATGACGATATCACCATCGGGTTTTGTTTTAAATATCTGCTCTACTTCAAAACTCATGAATATTTTTCCTTTGGACACAATGCTGATGGCTTCTAAAAGTTCCTTGCCTGAAGCATTTTTCAGCACATATCCGGACGCCCCATTTTCAATCATTTTTTGAATGAAGCTTTGCTGGTTGAAGGTGCTGAGTCCAAGTACAAAAATGTCCGGATAACCCACTTTCACTTCCCTGCATAATTCGATACCACTTTTGTCCGGTAAATTAATATCCATCAGTATGACATCCGGCTGTTGAATTTTTAAAAAGGCAATGCAGGACTCACCATTCATGGCATGGCCAATCAATTCAATACTCTTCTCATGTTGAAGCAACGACCGTATGCCTTCAATTACCATGTAATGGTCATCTACGATGAAGACTTTTGTTTGCACTATGTATTCAATTCAATATGAACGGAAGTTCCTTTTCCTGTCTCCGAATGTATATCCAGTTTGCCCTTTAAAAACTCTATACGGTTTTGAATATTTGTCCATCCGATGCCATTGGCACGATGCAGG